>VYLH01000021.1_pt1 | contig 116433 bp, 94 predicted proteins | sample 5114361 | NCBI WGS metagenome assembly VYLH01 (sample SAMN12291772, study PRJNA351875) | freshwater metagenome | isolation source: freshwater lake | place: USA: Michigan, Kent Lake | collected 2013-08-15
ACGGTGTACCTGCTGGGCTGCGACTTCAAGATGGCCGAGGACCGCAAGTACGCCTTCGCCGAGAACCGGGCGGCCAACGCGATCCGGCACAACAACGTGCTCTATGACTCGCTGGCACGGCGATTCGAGGCCCTCAAGCCGCACTTCGAGAAGCACCGCTTCCGCGTGGTGAACTGCTCGCCGGGCAGCGAACTGCAGGTCTTCGAGCGCATGGAGTTCGCCGACGCCGTTGCGGCCGCGTCCGCCGAGTGCGGCAAGCCCGTGAACACGCAGGGCTGGTACGAGCCGAATGTGAAACCCCAGGAGGCCGCACGATGAGCGACGGCCCCACCCGCTACTACTTATACATCCCGGTCTGGGCGACGGGCCGCGCTCCGCAGGGAGGCGGCTCGAGCAACTACTCGACGCCGTCGGAGTCGCCCGATTCGTCGTACAGCACGTACTCGACGCCCACCAGCACGCCGAGCATGCCGCCGAGTTACTCGACAACCGGCGACGTGATTTACACGACCGGTCCGGGTGGCACGCCGACGTTGACGTTCTACACCACCGATGCTTTCACCAGCAACACGCCGGGCACCACGCATACGCCATCGAGCAGCGGGCCGATGTCATCGAGCGGTTCGGGAAGCACGCCGACGAGCGACACCCCGAGTTCCATGTCTTCGAGCTCCTCGGGCTCGAGCATGAGCAGCTCCGGCGGCGGCAGTTCCTCCGGCATGAGTTCTTCGGGCGCTTCGTCCGGCATGAGTTCCGGGGCGTCCAGCGGGATGTCGTCGGGCGCGAGTTCGGGTATGTCCTCGGGCGGATCTTCTGGAGGATCGTCCGGAGGGGGCAGTTCAGGGGGCGGCTCGTCGGGCGGGGGCGGGTCCAGTGGCGGCGGCAGCGGCCCGGGCGGCTCAGGTCCCGGAGGCTCCGGCCCTGGCGGTTCTGGGCCGGGAGGGTCGGGCCCTGGGGGAAGCGGGCCGGGCGGTTCCGGCCCCGGCGGCTCGGGACCCGGTTCAAACTGCGTGCTGGCCGGGACGCCGGTGCGTCTGGCCTCGGGCCAGACCGTGCCGATCGAGCATCTCAAGCCGGGCGATCGCGTCGCGGCACTCGATGTGGCGGGCCTCGATCGAGATGTGCCGTGGCGAGCGCAGTACCAGTGGCTGCGTCAGCGAGCCGAAGCGGTGCTCACGCCGGTCACCGGCTCCGTGGCCAGCGTCAAGGTCGGCACGCACGATGGGTTCATCACCATCAACGGTCGCCTGCGGCTCACGCCCGAGCACCCGGTGCTCCTGCGCCGCGGCGATGAGGTCGGGTTCGTGTCGGCGGAGTACGTGCTCGTCGGCGATTACCTCGTGCGGCACGACCTCAGCGAGGAACGCGTTGAGACGATCGCCCGCGCCGGTGATCGCGTAACCACGGTCGCGGTGCATGTGCCCGGCCTGAACGTCTTCCTGGCCGACGGCGTGTGGATCCACAACGACATGCCCGCGACGCAGGCCACCGGATCGGGATCGGCCTCCGGATCAGGGTCTGGTTCTGGCTCGGGTTCTGGCTCGGGTTCTGGGTCCTCGAGCGGCAGCGGGTCGGGGTCCGGAAGCGGTAAGTCCAGCGGCTCGTCCATGTCGAGCTCAGGAAGTTCTTCAGGATCTGGCAGCTCGTCTGGCTCGTCGAGCGGCAGCGGGAGCGAGAGCGGCTCTGGCCCGCCCGGCTCCGGCTCGGGGTCCGGCAGCGCCCAGCAGTCCGTGGCGCTCGGTGAGGGTGCGTCGTCATTCATCGAGGGCGGCATGGAGGGCGTGCCTCCCGCGAAGTGGCAGCAGAGCAGTGTGAGCAGCGAAGAGGAGGTGAAGGCGTGATCCCGAAGGTCATCTACACGGCCGACTTGTCCGAGTCTCCCGACCGTCAACGGCTTACCGCGTGGAAGCACGCGTGGCAGACGCTGCATCCCGAGTGGGACGTCGTCACGTTCACGCTTGAAAGCCGGCCGCCGATCTTGAACCACGATCAGTGGCAGCAGACGCTCGAACTCAGCGAGCCCGCGGCGTCGGCGGCACGGCTGAACTTCCTGCGCTACGAAGTGCTCGCCCGCGAGGGCGGCGTGTTCGTCGATCCCGATCGCTTGCCGCTGCGCCCGTTCGATGAACTCGTCACCGGGGTCGGCGCATTCTGTTCCACGATCGCCAGCCACGGCGCAAGCAGGCCGCACATGCTCTCGCCGTCGGTGCTCGGTGCGACGCGGAACCACCCGATGCTCTGGCACGCGATCCGCGACCTCCCGCACTCGGTGCTGGTCTATCGCGGCGTCTGGGACCAGAGCGGGCCCGGGTTCCTCACCCGTGTGGTCCGCGACCACGGACACTTCCGCGACGTTGTGCCGTTCCACTGGGCGCTCTTCGAGCAGGGCGAAGAAACCGCCAAAGCCCACGGCGGGGCGTTCGGATTCGTGACCGGCAAGACGGCGGAGGTCGCGGCTTGAGCATCACTGCAACCGCCACCCCGATCCCGCGGGTGCTGCACCAGATCTGGCTGGGCAAGGGCGAGATGCCCCTGCACCAGCGGCGCTGGCGTCGCCGCTTCGCCGAGATGAACCCGCACTGGGAAATGCGGCGGTGGACCGACGACAACCTGCCGCCGATCCTCAACCGCAACGCTTGGGCGGCGTGCGGCAACGTCGGCGGCACGCCCGGCTGCGTGATGCGTTCGGACATCCTGCGACTGGAGATCCTGGCCCGCTTTGGCGGCGTCTACCTCGACACCGACGTTAAGCCGATCCGTCCGCTCGACGAAATGTGCCCGCCCGAGGTACGGGCGTGGGCCGCATGCGAGCAACTCGACATCGTCTCCAACGCGGCGATGGGCTTCCCGGCCCACCACCCGGCGATGTGGCACATGGTGGCGATGATCGAAGAGTCGTTCTTCGAGCGCCGGTACGTTGGCGATCAAGCCGGACCGGGGCTCCTCGCTCGCGTGGTCACCCAGTACGACGACGTGGCTCTCTACCCGCCCGCGTACTTTCACCCGACCGTCGGGGAGTCGAAGTCGAATCCCGACGCGAAGCACTTCCTCCTGGGCGCACACCTCTTTGCGGGGACTTGGGTGGAGGAGAATCGACCGAAGCACAGAGTCTTGTGGAACGCCAATGCCTGACCGCTCAACGAGCGTGGCGTAACCGAAGACTGTTGAGCACCACGCTCACGCTGCTGAACGCCATCGCCGCGCTCGCAATGATCGGCGAGAGCAACCACCCCGTGAACGGGAACAGCACGCCCGCCGCGATGGGAACGCCGACGATGTTGTAGATAAACGCCCAGAACAGGTTCTGTTTGATCGTCCGCATCGTCGCGTGCGAGAGTGCGATGGCCTGGGGCACAGTTCGCAGGTCACCTCGCATCAGCGTGATGTCCGCGGACTCCATCGCTACATCCGTGCCTGTTCCGACCGCAAGGCCCACATCGGCCTGCGCGAGGGCGGGAGCGTCATTAATGCCGTCGCCGACCATGCCCACGACGTGACCCTCGGCCTGGAGAGCCTTGACCTTGTCCGCCTTGTCCTTGGGCAGGACGTCGGCGAAGACCACATCGACACCGACCTGCGAGGCGACCGCCTCCGCCGTCCGTTGGTTATCGCCGGTCATCATGACCACGCGCAGCCCGAGCGCGTGCATCGTGGCGATGGCCTCCTTCGACTCTGGCCGCACCGTGTCGGCGACGGCCACGATCCCGGCTTCGCGGCCGTCCACGGCGGCGAACATGGGCGTGCGCCCCATCGCCGCCAGAGCAGCGGCCGTCTCCGCCAGCGTGGAGCGGATACCGCGCTGCTCAAGCAGCGCGGCCTTGCCGACGAGTACAGCGCGGCCGTCCACCGTGGCCTCGACCCCGTGTCCGACCACGGCCTGGAAGCCGATCGGCTCGGTGAGAACCAGCCCGCGTGCCGCGGCCTCTCGCACGATGGCTGCGGCGAGCAGGTGCTCGCTGTGCTGCTCTGCTGATGCGGCCAGCCGCAGCAACTCGCGTTCCTCGAGCGGGCCACCGGGTGCCGGGATAATGTCGGTCACGGCGGGCTTGCCGTGCGTGATCGTGCCCGTCTTGTCGAGCACGATGGCGGTGAGCTTGTGGGCGGTCTCAAGGGCCTCGCCGCCCTTGATGAGAATGCCCTTCTCCGCGCCACGCCCCGTGCCCACCATGATCGCCGTCGGTGTTGCCAGTCCTAAAGCGCACGGGCATGCGATGATGAGCACGGAAACGGCCGTTACCAGCGCCATACTCAGCCGCGAGTCCGCGGGAGACGCGAACCACCAAACCACGAACGTCACGAGGGCGATCGCGATTACAATCGGGACGAACACGCCGCTGATCTTGTCGGCCAGACGGGCGATCGGGGCCTTGCTGCCCTGAGCCTCTTGAACGAGTCGCACGATCTGTTGGAGAGCCGAGTCGGACCCGACCTTGGTCGCAACCAGCCGCAACGCGCCGGTGGTGTTCATCGTTGCGCCAAAGACGCTGTCGCCGGCCGCCTTCTCGACCGGCACACTCTCCCCGGTAAGCATGGACTCGTCCACGGCGGACTGGCCGCTCTCAACGTCCCCGTCCACGGGGATTTTCTCGCCGGGACGCACCAGCACGCGGTCGCCCACGACCACGGATTCGATCGGCACATCCTGCTCCGTGCCGTTCCGCAGAACGCGAGCGGTCCTGGCCTGCATACCGATGAGTCGCTTGATGGCGGCGCTGGTCCGGCCCGTGGCCCGGGCCTCAAAGTACTTCCCCAGCAGGATCAGCACGATGATGACCGCTGCGGCCTCGTAGTAGACCGGAACCATCGTCATGCCGCCCATCGCGCCCTCGCCGTGCGACGCGCTCGCGACGGTCCCTCCTACTCCTGCGAAGAACTCCGGCCAAATCGTCGCCGCGAGCGAATAGAGATACGCCGCGCCGGTACCCATCGCCACCAGCGTGTCCATGTTGGCGCTGAAGTGCCGGAGGCCCTTCCACGCGGAGCGGAAGAACTGCCAGCCGCACCAGAACATCACCGGCGTCGTCAGTGCGAACTGGAGCCAGTTGATCCAAGGGACGTTGAACGCCGCGATCTTTCCGTGCGACATCGCGATGACCAGCACCGGCAGCGAGAGAACCGCGCCGACGATCATCTTGGTGAGCAGGCGCCGCGTCTCGGCCTCGCCCACGTTCATGTGGGCCGAGTGGTCCTCGCTCCCAGCGCCACCGATCATCGCGTGCCCGGCGTGCGCTCCGTGTCCCTGCGCTGCGAGCATGGCCGCATGATCGTGGCCCGAATGACCATGCGCAGGATTTACATCGTCGTCCCGCTTCGGAGGCACGACCGCTTTGTACCCGATGTCGTCAACTGCCTTGGCGAGTTTCTCCGGCCCGGTCGCAGCCGGGTCGTACTTTACCGTCGCCACCTTGGTGGCGAAGTTGACGTTTGCCGACGAGACACCGGGCTGCTTCGCCAAGCGTTTCTCGATCCGGTTGGCGCACGAAGCGCACGTCATGCCCTCGATGGGCATATCGGTCCGCTCGATGTTCTTGACCTCGGTCGAGTTCGGCGGTGTGGCGGCGTCGCCGCGCTGGTGGTTGTGGGCGTTGTTCATGGTCATCCTTTGTCTTCGCGGTCAGCCTTACGGCTTGACAGCGGTCGCGGCCCGTTCAGTCGGCGACCGCGAAGCCGCCGTGCCGTTCTGCTTGAGCACCGCACCTGCGATGAGCGCCCCGACCACCACCACGCCCACGATCAGCGGCAAGAACTTCCGCCAGCCCGTCGCCGGAGTTTTGTTGTCGGGGGGGTGGCATCCGCAGTTGCAACTCATGATTCACCTCGTATGCGCCGCCGCTCACCGCGCGACCTTGGCGACCAACTCCAACAGTTCTTCGATCATGTCGTCGCGCTTGGGTCCATCCTCGTGCATCGCGGCGGCGGCGCAGTGCGTGAGGTGGTTGCGGAGCAGGTTCTTGGCGACCGAGCGCAGCGATTCCTGCACCGCCGCGGCCTGCTGGATGATGTCGGAGCAGTAGCGGTCCTCCTCGATCATCACCGCGATGCCGCGCACCTGGCCCTCGATCCGCCGCAGGTGCTTGAGGTTCGCGGCCTTGATCGCCGCATCCACACCGACCGCGTGCGCTCCCGGCCCCACGCCGTCGCGGGTTTGACCGATGACTGCACCCTCGCCCGGTCTGCACCCGCACGCCGCGCCGTTCAACGCGGGCTGCGCTGCACGTTCGGAGACGCCCTTGCTCGATTTGCCTTTGGCCATGACCATCGCTCCTTGGTTCGATGCTTTACCACACACTCACCGGCAGCAACCGCCGGTGGGCTTCGCCCCGCCCCCGCCCTGCGGCATGGCCGACCCGCCGCCCGGCTGAGAGCGATTGCCACCCCCGCAGCACCCGCCGCCACTCTTGGCTGGCGTCGGCGTTCCCGCGCTCGCGGCATCCGCCACCGCCTTCGCCGGATACCCGGCCTCGTCGAGCGCGGCCACGGCCTTGCCCGTGGTCCAACCATCCCCGGTTTCGATCACCGCCGAACCCACCGCCACCGACCTGACCTTCACCCCCGGCACCGCCGAAAGGGCCTTGCTCACGGCTTGAACGCAGTGCCTGCAAGACATGCCGTCGATGCTGAGCGTGGTCGTTGTGTTCGTTTCCGTCGTCGTGTTCATGCGAATCTCCTTGGTGGAAATATACTCCCCCCCAGTATACGCCGCCAAGTCGTCCACGGTTCTCCGAGTTCTGGTCAAACGATCCCGGGCGGCCGTAACCCGCCCCTTAACCTGGATTGGTGCGTTGCGGGGGGCTACTCCCGATGTCGCGGTTCGGTGCCCGTATCCGGGATGCTGGGTGTCTGAGGCTGCCGTAAGTGCTCGGCCGCATTGGCACGACGAATCACCTCATCGCGTTGCCAGCGCTTGTAGCGTGCATCCTCTGTGACCAGCCCGGACGACCAACCCACGAAGAGGAAGACCACAGGAAATGCGAACTGGTCGTGGTTGAGCGACCCACCAACGGCCCACCGCAGACCTAGGTATCCCAGGTAGAGCACGGCGCACGCGGTCCCGGACAACAGGCCGCCACGCAGGCCGAACCAGAGCGCCGCACGAAAGATCAATGGCAAGTAGAGGGCCGAGAGGGCGGTGTGGAGCCAATGCCAAGTGTGCGCCGCTGAGGGAACCACGAAGTGGGCGACCGTGATGATCGCGGCCCACAGCACTGTCTGCCTCAGATGGTACCGGCGCTCTTCATCCATGATGTTGCTCACCGCGTGTATCGCCGGTGCGGCTGCTCGATTGATCAGCGTGGGGCGGAGCACCGCGAACAGCAGGAAGATGGCCTCGTTCCGCCTTTTCCAGCGTCAAGAGCATCCCGAACCCCGGGTCTTTGGACGCCGAGGCCCGCCAGGCGTCCCAGTGGCGTCGCATGTCCGCGCGCAGGTGGGCCACGATGTCGCCCAGGAGCACGATATGGCATCGTCGATCCTGATGCCCGGGTGCCAGCGTCCCGAACGCGACAAGTCGAACCCCGTGGCCGTGGTGCGTGTGGGCCCGGCCGTTGCGGAGCAGCTCATGCACGATGCCGTCGATGTCGCTGTGCCGGCAGCAGCCGAACCGCTCAAGGGCGGCTGTGAGCACATCGTGCCTGGTGGCGGCATCGTTGAGTTCCGCCCGCCCCTCCTTGACCTCGCCGATCATCATGTCCGGCACGCCCCCGGCGATTCCGAGCAACCTGTTGGCTTCGCTCTCGGCCGGGTGATGCATGGCCTCGCCCGGGCCCGATGCCTCGCCGAACCGGAATGCCAGGACGTCCAGGTCAGTCAGGCACTCTTGTACACCGCCGGGGGCAGCACGGACGACGGGGAACTCCGTCACGGTGAGGTACCCGTGAAGACGCAGGAATGCCTGCACCAAGGCGACTGCGTTGTCCATCACCCACGCTCCTTCCGTGTTGTCCGCAAGACCTTGACCATTTCGAGTACCGCCAGCGGAATGCACGACACGGCCATAAGCGGGATGCACTCCGACCATGTCATCGGCGAGGTCTTCATGATCGACGACAGGGTCTCGTTGTGGTGCGTCCAGAGCTGTAGAGCAAACGACGCCGCGACGACGGCTAGGAGCATCAGGTTGTCACGCCAGCCCATGCGCCAGATCGGCACGGTCTCGCTGCGGGCACCGAATGACCTGAGCAGCTCAGCAAAGACCAGCGCGGCGAAGGCGTGGGTGCGGGCCATCGTCTCGTCGTGGTGCTTCAGGGCGTAGAGGTAGACGCCCATCACGACGCCCGCAGTAAGGAACGCGGTCAGGATCATCGTGAACACGAACCCGCGGTCGATGAATGCGGCGTTGCATGGTCGGGGTGAACGCTCCATGACGCCCGGTGGGGCCGGGTCGGCCGCGAGGAAGAGTGCGGGCAGTCCGTCGGTCACGAGGTTGATCCACAGGATCTGGATCGGCAGCAGCGGCGTGGGCAGTCCCGCCACGAGCGCTGCGCCCATGAAGAGTAACTCCGCGGAGTTTCCCCCCAGGAGGAACTGCATGGACTTCTTGATGTTGTCGTAGACGCCGCGGCCTTCCTCGACGGCCGCGACGATCGACGCGAAGTTGTCGTCGGTGATGACCATGTCGGAGGCTTGACGGGCGACCTCGGTACCTGATGCGCCCATCGCGATGCCCACGTCCGCGCCCTTGAGCGCCGGGGCGTCGTTTACGCCGTCGCCAGTCATCGCGACGACCGCGCCCTGATTGCGCCACGCCCGCACGATGCGGAGCTTGTCGGCGGCGGTCACGCGCGCGTAGACGCTCGTTCGTGCCACCCGCTCCGGCAGAGCGGCATCGTCGATCGCCACGAGTTCGGCTCCGGAGAGCGCCGTGTCCGTCTCTCCCGCAATCCCTAGGTCGCGTGCGATGGCCAGGGCTGTCTTGGGCTGGTCGCCCGTGATCATCACCACGCGGATGCCGGCCGCCTTGCACTTGGCGACGGCATTGCGGGCCTCGGCGCGCGGCGGGTCGAGCAAGCCCACCAGGCCGACAAAGGTCAGATCACGTTCGAGGGCGACGGGGTTGGGATCGGCGACCGTCGCAGCAACTTGATCGTGCGGCACAGTCCGGGCCGCGCACGCCAGCACCCGCAAGCCTTTGGAAGCCAGGTCCGCGTTGGCCGCGTCGATCGCGGCACGGTCCTCGTCGTTCATGCTCCGCGTGCCATCGCCCCCGACGATCTGCGTACACAACGCCAGCACGCTCTCGGGCGACCCGTTGACAAGCACGTCCGCCCCGTCATCCGCCTTCCGCACCACCGCCGCGCGTTTGCGGTCGGAGTCGAACGGCGCTTCGGCCAGCCGTGGCGAACCCGCATCCAGTGCTTCGCGTTTCAGCCCGACCTTCGCCGCCGCGATGAGCATGGCCGCTTCGGTCGGGTCGCCGCTGGCCTCCCAGTGCCCCTTCTCCTGCATTAAGGTCGCGTTGTTCACGCCCGCGAGGTTGCGAGCCAGCCGCATGGCCGCGGCCCGCGCCTCCGCAGCCAACTCGTTCCCTCCAACCGTCACTGTGCCCTCCGGCGCGTACCCCTCGCCAGACACATCGCAGGCTGTCAACACTCCACCGACGCCCCCCACAGGCACTACCAGCGACCGCGCCGTCATCTGCCCGACCGTCAGCGTCCCGGTTTTGTCGGTGCAGATCACGCTCGTCGCGCCCAGCGTCTCGACCGCTGGGAGATGGCGGATCAGGGCCCGCCGCTTAGCCATGCGGCGAACGCCCAGCGCGAGGGCCACGGTCACGATCGCCGGCAGCCCTTCGGGTACCGCGGCGACGGCCATGCTCACGGCGGTCATGGAGAGCGAGAGCAGCGGCTCACCGCGCACGAGGCCGATGCCAAAGAGCGCTGCGACAATGACGAGCGCGGCGATCACCAGCAGCCGCCCGACGCGGGCCAGCCGCGATTGCAGAGGCGTGGGCCCATCGCTCTCCGCGCCGGCGATAAGCGCCGCGATGCGGCCCATCTCAGTCTGCATGCTCGTGGCAACGACCACGGCGCGAGCCGTGCCCGTGGCAATGGCGGTGCCCGAGTAGACCATGCCGATCCGCTCGGCCAGCGGCGTGTCGGCGGGCGGCGGCGACGACACCGCGCGGGCATCCTTCTCGGCGGGCTCGCTCTCGCCTGTCAGCGACTTCTCGATCGCGGCGAGCGAGGCCGACTCGATGAGCCGCGCATCGGCGGCCACCAGGTCGCCCGCTTCGAGCACCAGCACATCGCCTGGCACAACCTCGGCGGCGGGCACGACGGCGACGGCCCCCTCGCGCACCACGCGGGCCTTGGGCGCGGTCATGCCGCGCAGGGCCGCGATGGAACGCTCAGCGCTGAACTCCTGCGAGGCCCCGATGACGGCGTTGATGATGATGATCGCGGCGATCGCGCCCGCATCGACCCACTCCCCCAGCACCGCCGACACGCCCGCGGCCACCACCAGCAGCCACACCAGCACCGCGAAGAACTGCGACCCCAGCGCCGCCCACCACGACCGCCCTTCTCGCGCGGTGAGCGTGTTGGGTCCGACGTTCTGCAACCGCGCCGCGGCTTCGGCCGCGGACAACCCGGCCCGCGCATCGGAACCCTGCGTGCGGATCGCATCGTCCGCGCTCAGCCTGTGCCATGCCGGGCCCGGTGAAGTGGTATCACCAGTCGTGATGTGCGGCGTTTGGTTCGTCTTGTTCATGTTCGATGGTCCGAGTCATTTCATCGCCCGCTTCCACTTCCACTCCTCCACCGCGGAGAACACGCACGGTACGATGAAGAGCGTGATCAGGCTGATGGCCATGCCGCCCACCGACGGGATCGCCATCGGCATCATCACATCCGCGCCGCGGCCGGTGGCCCAGAAGATGGGCATGAGGGCCAGGACCGTCGTCGCGATGGTCATCAGGCACGGGCGGATGCGCTTGAGCCCAGCGTCGATCACCGCCTCACGGATCTCCTCCTTCGAGGTGAACGTGCGGTCCTTGAAAACGCCTTCGAGGTAGGTGCCGATCACCACGCCGTCGTCATCGACCACGCCGAAGAGCACGAGGAACCCGACCCACACGGCCACCGAGAGGTTCACACCCCAGAGCGCGAGCATGATGAAGCCGCCCGAGGCCGAGACCAGCACGCCAAAGAAGATTACGGGAGCGATCCACCAGCGCTGGAAGCCCAGGTAGAGCATCACGAACATGATGCCAAGTGTGATCGGGACCAGGACCTGCATCCGCTTGGTGGCGCGAACCTGGTTCTCGAACTGGCCGGACCATTCCCAGTAGTACCCGGGTGGCAGCGTGAGCCGTCCGTCCTTGAGCGCCTGTTGCAGCACGGCCTCGGCGTCCTGCACGACGGAAACCTCGTCGCGGTCGCGGGTGTTCATGGTGACGTAGCCTACGAGCAGGCCGCGCTCGCCCTTGATCTCCTGCGGGCCCAGCACGGTGGAGATGTCGGCGAGCTGCGCGAGCGGCACCTGCGCGCCGGTCGAGGAAGGGACGTTGATCCGTTGAATAGCCTCGATGTCTTCGCGGAAGTCGCGGGCCAGGCGGATACGGATCGGGTAGCGCTCGCGGCCCTCGACCGACTCCATGAGGTTCATGCCGCCCAGGGACATCTCGATGACGTCCTGCACATCGCGGATGTTGACGCCGTAGCGGCCGATGCGCTCGCGGTCGATGTCGATCTGGATATAGGGCTTGCCGACGATGCGGTCGGCGACGATGTCGGTCGCGCCGGGCACCTCTCGGAGGAACTGCTCGATCTGAAGGCCGATCTTTTCAATCTCGCGCAGGTCGCTACCGTAGATCTTGACGCCCATCATGGCGCGGAAACCGGTCTGGAGCATGACCAGGCGGGTCTGGATCGGCTGGAGCCAGGTGGGCAGCACGCCCGGGATGGCGGTGCGCTCCTGGAGTTCGGCGAGGATCTCCTGTTTGGTGAAGCGGCGTTCCTCGGACCAGACCCAGGAGAGCGGCGTGCGGAAGAAGCCTGGCCAGTCGGAAAAGAACCGATCGACTTTCTTGGTGCGCCACTGGCTCTCGGGCTTCAGGATGACGATCGACTCCATCATGCCGATGGGCGCGGGGTCGAGGGCCGACTCGGCGCGGCCGATCTTGCCGACCACGCTCTCGACCTCGGGTACGGTGGCAATCGCGAGGTCCTGCTTGCTGTTGACCTCGACGGCCTGCGAGAGCGAGGCCTGCGGCAGGAGCGAGGGCATGTAGAGCAGCGAGCCCTCATCTAGCGGGGGCATGAACTCGCGGCCCAGGCCCGGGAGGATGCGGGCTTCTTTGATGACGGCAAGGCCCGCGGTGGCGTCGGCGGCGCGCTCAGCGGGGTCCTGCCTTCGCCACAGCAGGCGCGTGCGCTGGCCGCCGCCAGGGTCGCGGACGGTCTGCCAGCGGAGTTGGTCGAGTTCAAGGAGCGGGCGAGTGAGGTCCGCATTCTCGTCGGCGTACATCGCCTTCCTGAGCTCGGTGGACGCCTTCTCGCTTGCGAAGATATTGACCGCCCACTCCACCGGCAGCATCGTGCGATGAATGCCCAGCCACACCGTGAGGCCGGTGAGGAGGATCACCACCGGCGCGATCATGAAGGTCTTCTTGTGGTAGAGCACCCAACGGAGTGTCGGGGTGTACACGCGGGCGATCACGCGCGATACGGGGTTCTGCTCGAGCGGGACGAACTTCTCGCGGGTCATACGCACCACGCAGAGCCCAACGCCCACACCCACGGCGACGGCGATCAGCCATCCGCGGTCGTGACCGGTCGCGAGCCCCCACATGAACGCGAGGTGCGTCGCGAGCATCGCCAGGACACCTATGGCGACCGCGACCCCGAGCGTCAACCCCGCCTTCCACTTTACGGGGCGGAAGAGCAGGTAGCACAGGAACGGCACGACCGTGAGTGCCAGCACCACCGACGACCCGATGGCGAACGTCTTGGCGTACGCGAGTGGTCCGAAGAGCTTTCCTTCCTGGCCCGTGAGGAAAAAGACGGGGATGAAGGAAACGATGGTGTTGGTGACGGCGGTGATGATCGCGCCGCCGACTTCGGTTGCGCCTTCATAGACGATCCCGAAGTGACCTTTCTCCTTCTTCTCCTCCTCCGTGGCCGCGGCGAGGCGGCGGTAGATGTTCTCCGACATGATGATGCCCATGTCGGCCACATCGCCGATGGCGATCGCCAGGCCCGCCAGCGACATGATGTTGCTGTCGATGCCGAAGGCGTACATCAGGATGAACGAGCCCGCGAGCGCGAGCGGGAGCGTCGGCAGCACTGTGACCGTGGTCCGCAGGTGCATGAGGAAGAAGAAAACCACGAAGCTCGCGATGATCGCCTCCTCGAAGAGAGCCTCCTTGAGCGTGCCAATTGTCTCCTGCACGATGGTGGTGCGGTCGTAGAACGGGACCAGTCGCACCTTGGAGATTCGCCCGTCCGCCAGTGTCTTGGAGGGAAGGCCTGCCTCTAGCTGGGTGATCTTGTCCTTGACGCGGGCGACGACCTCCCGCGGGTTCTCGCCATAGCGCATGAGCACGACGCCACCCACGGCCTCGACGCCCCCCTTGTCCAATGCCCCTCGCCGGAAGTCCGGGCCGAGTTGCACGGTGGCAACGCTCTTGAGGTAGAGCGGCGTGCCACCCTCCTGGCGGATGACGACCCGTTCAAGGTCCTCGATGGACTTGACGAAGCCCAGGCCGCGGATGAAGAACTCGACGCCGCTTTTCTCGACGACCTTCGCGCCCACATCGATGTTGCTCTTGCGGACGGCGTCGTAGACGTCCATCATCGTGACGCGGTGGGCCCGCATCTTGTCCGGGTTCAGGTCGATCTGGTACTGCTTGACGAACCCGCCGATGCTGGCGACCTCGCTGACGCCCGGGACGGATTGCATTTGATACCGAACGTACCAGTCCTGGATCGAGCGCAGCTCGGCCAAGTCGAACCCCTCACCCTCGACCGTGTACCAGTACACCTGTCCCAGGGCCGTGGCATCCGGCCCGAGCACGGGCGTGACGCCAGCGGGCAGACGCTGCTGGGCCACGTTCATGCGTTCGAGCACGCGCGAGCGGGCCCAGTAGTAGTCGGCGCTGTCCTCAAAGATCACGAACACCATCGAAAAGCCGAAGCCCGACATGGAGCGGATCGACTTGACGCCCGGCGTACCGGTGAGGCTCGTCGTCAGTGGGTACGAGACTTGGTCGTCCACATCCTGCGGGCTGCGGCCCTCCCAGTCGGCGTAGACGATGACCTGCTTCTCGCCAATGTCGGGGATCGCATCGACGGGCGTTCGCGTGACTGCCCAGTAGCCCGCCGCGCAGATGCCCATGATGATCAGGAGCATCAGGAATGTGTTCTTCATGCACCAACGGATGATGGCATTTACCATGAGACGCTCCTCCGTTCAGTGCTTGTGGCCAGCCGGTGGTTGGGGAGGCTGTAGTGATTTGTCGCCCGATGGTGCCGGTGGAACCGGGGGCGTTGGAGCGCCCGGCCCGCCGGGCGCTGCGGTCCCTCCGTGCTGGTGGCCCATGGAGGCGTGCAAGCCGCCGGGATAAAAGAGGCTGGGGTGTCCGGTGACCTGGAACTGGCTGTCGATCAGGAAGTTCCCCCGCGTGACCACCCGCTCGCCCTCGGCGAGCCCGGCCAGCACCGCGAAATACTCGCCAGCGCGGGGACCCAGCGTGAGCTCCCGCGGCTCGAAGAGTCCACGCGACTTCTCGATATAGACGATCTGCCGCGTTCCGCTGTCCAGCACCGCGGAGACGGGGACGGCCAGCACCCCCGAGCCCTGGGCGGCAGCCGCGGGCACGACCGGCACCTCCTTGAGCTTCATGTTGCAGACCGGGCATCGCCCCGGCTGGTCATAGGTCTTCTCGCCCTCGCACTTCATGGGGCAGTAGAACTTGGCTGCGACCGGAACGGTCGCAGTGGGGGCTGATGTGTCGTGCGCGGCGTGCTGATCCGGAACAGCGACGACCGCGTTATCCGGGATTTTCTCCAGCGGCATTTGGCAGATCGGGCACTCGCCCGCCTCATCCGCAAGGACCTGGGGATGCATCGGGCACGAGTAGCGTCCCTCGACGCCTGTCGGCGCCGCCCTGCCCTCGCTGGTGAGTTCCGCGGCGATGAGCGCCGTCACGAACATGCCAGGCTTGAGGGTGTGGTCCTTGTTGTCCACGTAGACCGGCACGCGAACGGTGCGGGACTGCTCGTTGACGACTGGCTGGACAAACGTTACGACTCCATCGAACGTCCGCCCCGGGATCGCCTGCGCTGTGATCCGCACCTGTTGTCCGTAGCGCACCCACGGGAGGTCGTATTCGTAGATCTCCAGGTACACCCACACGCTGTCAAGGTTGGCGATGCGGTAGAGGGCGTCGCCGGCCTTGAACGAAGCCTTCTCGACAATGCTCTTCTCGATGACCGTGCCGCTGATGGGCGAGTACAGCGTCACCCGGTCGGTGGTCTGCTTCTTCTCGACCAGTTCCGTGACCTGCTGGTCGGTCAATCCCAGCAGCCGCAGCTTGGTCTTGGCCACTTCGGCGAGCGAGTTGCCGGCCCCCCCCACGCCGGCCTGCAGAGCGATGAGGAGTTCCTGTTGCGCAACGAGCAGCTCCGGGCTGTAGACCTCCGCGAGGTGGTCACCCTTGCGGATCTCAACGCCCGTAAAGCTCACAAAGAGCCGCTCGGCGAAGCCGTCGACGCGCGGCGTGATGGTCGCGAGCGACGACTCGTTGTACTCGATTCGGCCGACGGCACGAAGGTCACGAGAGAGAGGCCGGCGCTCAATGGTGACGGTCTCGACGCTGGCCATCGAAACGGCGTGCTCCGAGAGCTGGAGCATGGGTGCCTCTCCGGCCGCTGTGGTGGCCGACGCCGCTGGGATCAGCGGCATCTCGCAGATTGGGCAGTTGCCGGGCTGGTCGAGCCGCACCTGCGGGTGCATCGAGCATGTGTAGACCTGCTTGGCCGTCGATGGAGCGGCGGCCGTACCTCCGGAGACTCCGGGGACGTTCGGCCGTCCGCCCCAGCCCGAGCGGGCAGAGCCGAGAAGGTAACCAGCCCCAGCCGCGACGAGGACGATGAGCGATATGACAACGATGGCGGTGCGACGTTTCATGGGTTGGCCTCCTTGGATGGAGCGGGAGCGGTCTGCAAGATGGGAGCACCCTCGGGCGCGGTGCCTGCGATCAGCAGCGAGAGCGAAGCCAGGGACAGCTCGCGCTGCGTGCGAGCCTCGACGAGCGAGAGGTCGAAGACCAGCAACTGGCGCTCCGCGTCGATGACGTCGAGGAAGGATGAACGCCCCGCCGCGTAGCCGGACCGTGCGGCGTCGAGCGATTGACGGGCCTTGGGCAGGAGCGTCGTGGCGTACAGGTCAATGTTCCGCGTGCTCTCACGGTACACATAGAGCATCGACGCCAGATCAGCGGCCAGTCCGATCTGCTCGGCGGAGAGCCTCGCCTCGGACGACCGCTTCTCGAACTGCGCCGCGGCAATCTCAGCGGCGATCTTGTCGCGCCACATCGGGAGCGTGATACTCCCGGTGGGACGCCACATCACCGGGCTGGCTTTCACATCGGCCTCGATGCCAATCGAGAAGTCCGGCACGCGGCTGGTTCTCGCGAGGTCAATCATCGCCTCGCCGCGCCGCACCTCCGCCTCCATCTGCCGCAGCTGCGGATTGTGGGCCGCGGCGAGCGCGAGGATCTGGTCCGCTGGCGGTGGAGGTGGCGACGCTTCAAAGGTGCTTGGAACCGGCACGGTCGGGTCATCCGGGCGCAAACCCAGGGCCGAGCGGAACTCCGCGAGCAGAACACTGCGGGAATCCTCAAGATTGGCGATTTGCGTCGTGAGCTGCTCCCGGTCGATCTGGGCGCGGAGCACATCCTGGATGCCGCTGCGGCCCGCCGCGACTTGCTGCTGGGCCTGAGTCTCAAGGTCTCCCAGGAGCGTCAGTGTTTCCCGCTGCACCCGAAGCGTGTCTTCGAGGAAGTGCAGGCGGAAATACGCGGACTTGAGCGCCATCGCGGTCCTGAGCACCTCGATCTCGAACTTGAAGTACGAGGCGCGAGATTCACCCGCCGCGACATCGCCCGCGGCACGGAGCTTGCCTGGCCCGGGCAGGTCGATCATCAGGCCCGGCATGACCGTCTCAATCATGCTCGTGATGTCGGCCTCGAAGGTGATCCGGGGGTCGGGCAGCGACCTCGCTCCCGTGATCCGCTCGACTGACGCCGCCCACGCATAGTACTCGGCCTCGACCCGCGGGTTGTTGAGCATGGCGAAGCGCAGGTAGTCGGAAAGCGTCGAGTGCTCCGAGAGTCTGGGAAGAGCCGGCTTGGCCTCCCCAGGACGGTACATCGAACGCACAGTGTCAACATCGGATCGGGCCTGCCTTTCGGAGGCAGTCGGGGTACCCGTGCAGCCGCTGATTCCTGCAAGCAAGAGGATCCCGAGTGGGGCGATACGTTGGTATCTGTTCATGGGCGAACTCCAGAAGGCACTTCATCCAGACCCTTGGGTGGCGCTCCCACCCCATCGGTTGAGAGGCCTCGGTTCAGCGGATCACAACCGGGAATTGGGGGCCTTGTAAGTCCACCCCCAACCGCGTATTCCAGCTCGATTCGGGCGAGCGCCGCGGCTTGCTCCAGCTCGTTGAGCGTGCGGCGGGCATCGATCAACTCGCGTTGCGACTCGAGCAGCACGGTCACATCCGCCTGGCCTGCCTTGAGCGCGGCCTCCGCGAGCGTCAGGTTGCGCTCCGAGATCGCCAGTACCGTGGAGCGGTACTGCTCGACGAGCCGCGAGGCGCTGTCGAGATCGACCCACGCGACGCGGGCTTCCCGGATCGCACGCTGCGAGACTGCTTCGTAACGGGCCAGGGCGGCGCGGGCCAGCGACCCAGCCCGGGCGATCTGGGCGGCGTTGGTGTCAAAGATCGGGATGCCGACCTCGAAGACCGGGCCAATGGACTTCGCCCCGTCCGTCTCACGCTCGAAATCGGCCCCGAGCCCGAAGTCCCTCACGCGGCTCTTCTCCTCGACCGACAAGTCGGCACGCTGGGCTTCAACAATCGAACGGACCGCAGCCACGTCCAGGCGCTGGGATGCGGCGAGCGCGATTGCGGCGGCTTCATCGATGATCGGCTCGGTCTCGGGGATCGAGTCCGCATCGGCTGTCCATTCCGCGGCTTCGCCGGCAAAGCCGATCAACTCGAGCATCCGCCGGCGTTCTTTGGCGAGGTCGCGGACGATAATGGCACGCTCAGCTTTCGCTTTGGCTTGCTGCTGCCTTGCACGATTGACATCCAGGGGAGTGCCCTCGCCTCCGCGGACGCGTGCGTCGAGCGAGTCGATCGATCGCTCGATCGTGGCGAGATTCTCATCACTCAACACGAGCTCGCGCTGACCGAATGCAATTCGCGCGTGTGTGGCCTTGACCTCTGCCACCAGCCGAAGGGCCTTATCGGAGGTGTCGAGCACGGTCTGGTTGAGCCGTGCGTCGGCGGCCTTGATCTTTCCGTCGCGCAGCCAAAGGGCGGTGAACGACTGCACCACCTGCGCCCCGACAAACGTCCCCCCGTTCACAGGGTCGAACGGGAATCGCAGCGTCAGCCCCAGCACAGGGTTGGGCAACAGGCCCGCCTGCACAAGGTCTGCCCGTGATGCCGCGATCAGTTCAACGTCCGACCTGATGTCGCGGTTGTTCTTGAGCGCCATCGCCAGGGCCAACTCAGCCTTGAGGGGCGAGCGTCCGTCCCACGTGTTCAGCGACGCCTCCCACGGACCATCCCATCCCGGCGCAACGCCCGATCGATCTGTAACCGTGTGGGCAGCGCGGTCGATGTCCGCCTTCGGATCGAGCGAGGCGCATCCACCCGCGAGCGCGACTATCACGAGAGTCCCGGCGGAGAGTCCGCAGGAGAAGTGGCGTGTTGAAAGGGGAGCGGGTCTGGTCATGAACGAAGTCTCCGGGCGGCTGTTCGAAGAGCGGCTGGGCATGAACGCTTACTTGGCGACGCGAGGCACGCACCGGTCGCAGTCCACGCCCTCGGGGGCGCACCTGGCGCAGCGAACCTTGAGCACGCCGTCCTGCTCGTAGATACTCATGTCCGACTTGCAGTCGTCGCACCTGTGTGTCGTGATGGTGTGTGTGCCCGAGTAGCCCGTGCGCGGGCTGTATGTGCCCCGCACTGTCCTGATCTGGTCGTAGCACTTGGTGCAGACCGAGACCTGCCCGGATTGGGTACTGGTCATCTCGTGCCTGTCGGTCGCGCAGCCTCCGGCGAAAAGGGCGGACGCGGCTGCGAGCAGAAGAAGCGGGCGGATGAGTGTCATGGGTCGATCTCCGGGAACAAGACGCGCTCTTCCCGCCGCACCGTGCGGCGAGACGACGAGCGATGAATCGGCCCGCGCCGCTCTCGCGGCGCGGGTCGTTGTAATTACTTGTGCTCGTGACTGCTGCTTCCGCCGTGCCCAGTTTCGGACTGGTTGCTTCCATCGCCAACGGGTTTCTGCTCCGCCCGGCTCGACCAGTGCAGGTGCGCGATCTTCGGCGTGCCGCCGTCATCCACGACGACGTAGGTCACGGCCGCGAGGTACTTCTTGGAAAGTTCCTTGTGGTTGGGGTCGGGCACCGTGAACGAGCCGATCTGGCGCACGATCGAGCTCGTGCCGAAGGTCTGCACGTCCTCCTTGGTCACCGTCATCACAAAGCCGGGCATCTCCTTGAGTTCCGGCATCAGGTGATGGTCGCGGTAGGTCTCCCATGTCCCCTCATCGCCCGCGTTCTCGCTCACGGTCGCGCGGCCCTTGTCCAGGAAGAGGGCGTTGAGGGCGTTCGCGTCGGCCTTGCCGCACGCGGCGAGGTAGTCGCGAGCGACCTTCAGGGCCGGGCTGCTCGCCGCGTTGATCGCCGCGACGGCTTCGGGGGCCATTTTGGTCAGCAGCGCCATCTTCGCGTCGTCGGACTTGCGGTCCCACTTGCGGTCGCAGCCGGGGCAGCAGAAGCCGATGGTGACGCCCTTGAACTGCCGCGTGGGTGCTTCCGCGTCTACCTCATTCTCCATGATCGGGCAGAGTTTGTTGATGGGCTTGGGCGCGGGCTGGACCTGCGCCTGCGCAGCGGACTGGACGGGCGGTGCGGCGGGCGGCTCGGGCTGGGCCGCCCAGGCGGCGGCGCTGATAAGACCAGCGCCGAGCACAAGCGCGGCAAGCGAACGGGCGAACACGGTGGGGACTCTCTTCATGGGAATGACTCCGGGGAACGTTGAACGCGGTTGTTGAACGGACGATGCGACCGCGAACGCTGCGGGCACACGGATTGCCGCCGCGCCGGCTCTCGCGCGGCGCGGCGACGACGATCACTTCTTCACGTACTCGCTCGGATCGAGAACCTCCTTGGGTGAGGTCTTGGCGAGCAGCACGTACTCATCGATGCACGGGGGGCAGCAGAACTCGTAGGTCTTGCCGCCGATGATCCAGGTGAACTTGGGGTTCGCCTTGGTCATCGTGATCGGGCAAATCTTGTCCCCGGCCTTGGGCTTCATGTCGTGCTTGGCCATCTTGCCCTTGTACTTGTCGCCCGCCGTCACCGAGCCATTGGCCTTGATGTCGGCCTCGGTGTAGATGCCGCCGGGCGTCAGGTAGAGCGCCCGCTCTTCGTCGGCATCTACGCCCGCGGGCATGGCGTCGTCGCCGTCATGTCCGACCTTGGCCGACGAGGCCGCGATCGCCGCGACGAACTTGCTCATCCGGTCGGTATCGCTCATCGCGTCCCACTTGGCGGCGGAGGCCGCATCGTGGAACGCGACGGCCTGGCCCTTGAAGTCGCGGGTGATCTTGGCATCCGCCGCGTCGGCGGTGATGGGGCAGACGGTGTTGGCCGGAGCCGCGCCCACTGCACTTTTCTCGACGGTGAATGTAAAGGGCACCGTCAGCACCCGCTCCTTCTCGGCAGTGCCGACATTGAACTGTCCCCACGCCTTGTAAGTGCCCGGCTCCTTGAAGTGGGCCTCAAAGTCCACCTTCGGGCCGCCGGTCTGCACGGCCGCCTTGGGCGCAGCGCCGCCGTGCCCCCCGTGGTCATCCTTCTTTGCATCCGCGCCGCCCGCGCCGTGGCCCCCGTGGGCATCATGGCCGCCTGCCCCGTGTTCGCCACCCTCGTGCGGATGCGCGTGGACGAACTGCGTCCCGTCCTGACTGATGATGACCAGGTGCCCCATCGCGCCGAGGTACGGGCGGAGCGTGGTCACGGGCTTGCCGTCCTTGGTGATGTTGAACGACATGTGGGCCTTGCCGCCCGCGTTGATCTTCCCTTCGGTGTCGAGCGCGACCGTGAAACCGTCGATGGTCTTGGGCTTGTCGGCATCGACCGTCAGCGGCACCGCCGCCTTCGGAGTGCCCGTCGCCGTCACCTTCACCGGCACCACCTGCTGCGGCGAACCTTTGGGCGTGAAGTCAAAGTACAGCGTGTACTCGCCCCCGGCGGGGAAGGTCATCGGCATCGTGAACGCGCCATCCGCGCGGCGGGTTGGGTGCTCGTGCGCGAACCACGAGAGGTCCTTGCTCACCACCAGCAGGTGCAGCACCTTCTCGTGAACGGTGTCGAGGTCCTTGACCGCAGCGCCCTTGGCGTCCTTGAGCGTGAAGACCATCGCCGCGGCCTTGCCCGCCTCGATGGCCTTGCCGCCCTCGGCATCGACCGAGACCGAGTGCGTCACCGGCGCGGCCTCCGCGCCGTGAGCGTGGTCGTGTCCGTCGGCCATCGCCGGCGCGAGGGCCGCGACCTTGGCCGCCGCCGCCTTCACCGGCGCGAACGCGGCCTTGCTCTTGGCGACGTCGCCGCTGTCGGCGATGTTGTGCAGGTTGTCCGCCGCCTCGGCGAGCTCCTTGCCGGCGGTGTTGATCTCCTTGACCTTCTCACGGGGCACGCCGCTGTCTTTGGCGAGCGCGAGCGCCCCGAGTGTCTTGGCGAGGGTGGCAACGGCGTTGGCCTTGTCCGAGACGCCCGCGACCGACCCGCCCGCAAGGGCCGAATCCATCGCCTTCACATCGGCGGCGATGCGCTGGGCGGCGTCGGCGAACGAACCGGCCTTGGCAACCTCGCCGTGGCTGTGACCGTCGTCCTTGTGGCCCGGCTGATCGCCAGCCCCACCCCCTCCGTGGCTGTGCTGGGCCAGGGCACTCGGTGCGATTGAGAGCGCAAGGCCGGACATGAGGACCAACGAAAGGACCGAGAGATGCGAACGATTCATGACTGAGCTCCTTGATCTGAGGCCGCAGGGCGGCCGGATTCGGGTGATGCAGAGGCGGACGCGTTGCCACGATCGCTCGCCCCTGCTGGTGTGGCGACGGTGGGTTTAGAATGGCTTTCGGTCGTGGTCGACACTGGTTGGATCGGTGCTTGCTCGCCGTACTTCTCGGCGTGCTCCCTCGCCAGCCGCTCGGCGGCGGTCTTGCCGAACCGGTAGAAGACGGCCGGGGTCACAAAGAAGTCCAGCAGCGTGCTGGTGATCAGGCCGCCCAGAATGACGACCGCGACCGGGTACAGGATCTCCTTGCCCGGCTCGCCCTTGCTCAGCACCAAGGGGATGAGGCCCAGCCCCGCCGTCACGGCCGTCATGAGCACCGGGGCGACGCGCTCCTGGCTGCCCTGGATGATGAGTTCCTTGCTCCAAGGGCGGCGCTCCTCGGTCATCAGGTGGATGTAGTGGCTGACCATCAGCACTCCGTTGCGGGTGGCGATGCCGGTCAAACTGATGAAGCCCACCAGCGAGGCCACGCTGAAGGGTTCGCGGGTGATGGCAAGCGCGGCGACGCTTCCCAGGAACGCGAAGGGGACGTTGAGCATGATCTGGATGGCGACCATGCCCGAGCGGTAATGCGTGAAGAGAATGACGAAGATCGCGATGAGCGAGCCCGCACCAAGTGCCAGCAGCAAGCGGGTCGATTCCTGCTGGGCCTCGTACAAGCCACCGTACTGAATCGTGTACCCCTGCGGGAGTTGGACATCCATCGCGATTGACTTCTTGATCTCTTCAACCGTCGAGCCAAGGTCGCGGCCGCGGACATTGGCGGAAACCACGATGCGGCGGCGCAAGCTCTCGCGCTGGACTTCGTTGGGGCCGAGTCTCTCGACGATTTCAGCCACGTCCTGCACGAGGACGATCGCGCCCGTCGGAGACACCAGCCGGACGAGTCCCAGCGCGGTCGGATCGGTGCGGTGGTGGTCGTCGAGTGTCAGCGTGATGTCGAAGACTTTCAGGCCATCGAGTACCTGGCCCACGACCTTGCCCTTGGTGGCTGTCTCCATTGCGTCGGTGAGCGTCGCGGGCGTGAAGCCGACGCGAGCCGCCGCCTCGCGGTTGACGCTGATGTGCAGCTGCGGGATCAGCACCTGCTGCTCAACCTGCAAGTCGGCGACGCCGGGGATGCCCTCCATCGCGGCCTTGGTCTGTTCCGCGAGCGTGCGGAGCGTGCCGAGGTCGTCGCCGAAGATCTTGATGGCGACCTGGGCGCGGACGCCCGAGAGCAAGTGCTCGATGCGGTGGCTGATGGGTTGGCCGATGCCAGTGGCGACGCCGGGGAAGGCCGCGAGCTTCTCTTCGATCATCGAGAACACCTGCTCGCGCGGCAGGAGGTCTTTGACCGCGGGCGGCCTGCGGCCCGCAGGTGTCGTGTGCTTGTCGGGTTCTTTCGCTTCCTCCTTGGTCCAGAAATCGACCTCGATCTCGCTAGCGTTGACACCCAGGGCATGCTCATCCTGCTCGGCGCGGCCGGTGCGCCGGGCCGTGCTCTTGACCTGGGGGATCGAGAGGATCATCTCCTCGGCCTTGGTGCCAAGTTTGTTTGACTCGTCCAGTGACACGCCCGGTTGGCCAAAGAACGAGACGACGGCCGTGCCCTCGTTGAAGGGCGGCAGGAACTCCGAGCCAAGGCGCGTGACGACAAACAACGCCACCGCGACCAGAGCGCCGAGCGTTCCCAGCACCGCGACCGGGCGTGGCATGGAGATCGAGTAGGACTTGAGCGCCAGCCACTTGCAGGCCCGCAGCAACGCGCCATCCTTGCCATGCTCCATGCGCTTGATGCCAGGCAGCAGGTAGTACGCCAGCACCGGCGTGACAGTCAGCGCCACGAGCAGCGACGCGAAGATGCTCACGATGTACGCAGTGGCGAGCGGCGCGAAGAGCCGACCTTCGATGCCCGGGAGGAAGAACGTCGGCAAGAACACCAGGTTGACGATGATCGTGCCGAGGATGATCGGGTTGCGGATTTCACTGGAGGCGTCGAAGACGACCTGCGCAATCGGCTTGGGGGTGGCAACGCGGCGGTTCTCACCCAGGCGGCGGTAGACGTTCTCCACGTCGACCACCGCGTCGTCCACGAGTTCGCCGATGGCGACCGCTAGCCCGCCCAACGTCATAGTGTTCACGCTCAGGTCCAGCCAGTGGAAGACCAGGAACGTCGTGATGATCGAGAGCGGCAGCGCAGTGAGCGTGACGATCGTCGTCCGCACGTTCATGAGGAAGAGGATCAGAACGATGACGACCAGGATCGCGCCGTCTCGAAGGGCTTCAAAGACGTTGCCGATCGATGACTTGATGAAGTGTTCCTGACGGAACACATCGGCGTTGATCTCGATTCCCTTGGGCAGCGTGGGCCTGATCTGTTCCAGCGTCTGATCGAGTGCCCGGGTGAGCGTGATCGTGTCCGCCCCCGGCTGCTTCTGGATCGCCATGATGACAGCGGGCGTGCCGTTGTCCGACCCGTCGCCTCGTTTGATCGTCGGCCCCGCCTCGATGACCGTCGCCACGTCTCGCACCAGCACCGCCCGCGGCGGGCTGACATGGTCGCCGGGCTTGGTGGCGACGAGGGACAGTGCAATGTCGTCGGCGGTCTGCACCCGCCCGATGTTGCGGACGACAAGTTCCTGAGAACCGCTGACCACAAAGCCGCCGCCGGTGTTCTGGTTGGCCGCGGCGAGGGCCTTCTCAACGTCCTCGATGGTCAATTCAAACAGCCGGAGCTTGTCGGGATCGACTTGGACACGGAACTGCTTGAGGTCGCCGCCCATCGCCGTCACCTGGGCGATGCCGGGAATCGAGAGGATCGCTGGGCGCAGCGTGAACTCCGCGACCGTGCGTACATCCATCGGCGTGAGCGTCTTGCTTGAGACGCTGATAAGCGCGATCTCGCCCATGATGCTGGTGGCGGGCGTCATGATCGGCACGACGCCCGGGGGCAGCTTTTCCGTGATGGTGCCCATCCGCTCGGTGACGACCTGGCGGTTGTATTTGAGATCCGTGCCCCACTGGAACTCGACGAAGACGATCGAGAGCCCAAGCGATGAAACGCTCCGCACCCGTGAGGTCGGGCAGGACGTCCGTGGGTGTCCGCAGCGTCACGTACATCCCATAGACGGAGACGAGCAGCGCGGCGATCAGCACCAGCATGCGGTTGTTCAAGGATGATCGGATGATCCAGTTGAGCACGGGGAGGTTCCTCGATTGGCTGTCGGGCGTTGAGCGTGGATGGTGTGATCAGTGCGAGTGGCCGTGGCCGTCACCAGACTTGGCAGGCTCAGCGACGGGTTCGGGAGCGCCGGGCACGAATCCACGGAGCTGCGACAGGCTGAACGCGCCGCTAACGGCCACGACGTCGCCGGGCACGAGACCCTTGACAATCTCGATGACCCGGTCATCACGCACGCCGACGGCGACGTCGCGTTTCTTGAAGACCTCATTCTCTCCCTTGCCCTCGCGCACGAACACGTACTGCATCGGGCCTTCCTTCACGACCGCCGACGCAGGCACCACGACTGCGCCGTCGTTTGTCGAAAGCACCACGCTCAGGTCTACGAACTGTCCTTGTCGCAGCAGCCCCTGCGGGTTATCAACGTCGATGATGACGTGCGCGGTGCGCTTGGACGCATCGATCACGGGGCTGAGGAACCGAACAACCCCTTCGGCAACAACTTCGCTCGCGGCCGCCACACCTCTGCGGACCCGTACCTTTGCGTTCGCCGCTGCCTCCACCCGCGAGAGCAGGCCTTCGGGCAGTTCTCCCTCGATCTGCACCCGCGAGAAGTCTCCGATGCTCACGATGGGACTTCCAGTGCCGACGCCCTCACCGATCACTGCCGTTCGGTTCACGACCACGCCGTCTAACGGGGCGAGGAGGCGGATAACACCCGTTGCGTCAGCGCCCGCTCCAGAAGGGAGCGTCGCGCGGAGGGCCTCGGCGGACGCCCGCGTGGCCTCGATCTGACGACGTAAGGAATCGGCGTCGGTCCTTGCCTGTTCGAGGGAGACCTTGCGGAGCGACGCGTCGGTGCGGAGACGGATCGCCTCGCCCCTACGCTGCGCCAGCAGATTCGCCGACACGCTCTCGCCGGCGGACACCAACCGATCCACCTCCGACTCGGCGAGAGCCGCGCTCTGTTCGGACGCAGGAGCCTCGATCTCGATCGATGCGATCTGCGACATCGCCCGCCTCTGTTCGGCGCTAAGCCGTTCGGCCTCCGACTCCAGCCGCCGGACCTCGAACAAGGCCCGGGCCAGTTCCGGTGACTCGACCTCAGAGATCAGATCACCCTTGCTCACACGGTCGCCGGGTTGCACCGCGATCGAGCGGACCACGCCCGCGTAGGTGGCTGAGACACCGGCAAGCGCCCCGGGCTGGGCGCGGACCATGCCCGTGAGACGGACGACGTCCTCGACGTTGCCAAAGTCCACCTCGGCGGTCTTGAGCCCGATGGCGAACGCGGTCGCTTCGGTGACCTTCTTGGGGGCGTTAGGGTCAAACGTCGCGCCTGTGGGCTTGCCGTGACCTTCGTGCGCGTACACAGGAATCAGGATGGCCGCGGTCGCGAGCGCTAGTGCGCCCGCTGCCAGGGCCGCGCGTGAGCGGACCATGAGCGATCTCCAAATGAGGACGGTGAACCGAAATGTGGTGGGGGATGCACCCGCCGCGCCGTGACGCGAACAGGGCTGTGAGCGCGATGCGACCATCCGTTAGACGAGTGGTGCTCGACAAAGGCTGGTCTCAAGTCGCTTTGCTACACAATGAGCGCGCAATGCATGCGCAGCAGGCTGGTCGGAGGTCGTGCGCAGGCCCAAACTTCGCCGCTCACGAACGTGAGGGAAGGTTCCGGAGCAGCCCACGCAACCGTGGCCCAGTTGAGAATCGCAACGAGCACCGTGGTCGGAAGCTCTATGGTCGGCTTCTCGCCCGCCATCATCTTCGCCTGGTTCTTACCACAGGTGCAGTCGTGCTTGTCGGAGCCATCCTCGGGCGAGACCGGAGCCTGATGGTGATCGCCACCGGAATCAGTGCCCTTTGAGCCCGAGTGGTGGCATCCTTTGTGCCCGTGCTCTTCCGCCGCGAGTTGACGGTCCCCATCAACCGAGGAAGCTGGCACGCACGAAGCACATGCACTCACCCACGAGTGGAAATTGCAGCAGCAGAACGGCACCACCACTGCCAAGAGCAGGGTGACAAAGGTCCGGAAATGGCTACTGCGAGTGAGCATACTGCGGGGGAGTATATCGGTCTTCCAAGGAGTACGTCAACAGCCTATGCCAAGTTCGATGGCCAGAACAAAAACGCGGCCTCAGAGCCATCGAATCGTCCTGACACTACCACGCCGTGGCTAGGGCAGAACGTCCTTCGAGCGGCCGTACGTCGGCGATAAAGCGGGACCGGGTCTGATCGCTCGGTTGTCAACCAATACGACTACGTGGCGCTGCAAGTCCACCGACGTACTTCCACCCGGCGGTCGGGGAGGAAAAGTCCAAGCCCGACACAGCTACCCATCTCGGGGCGGCGCATCTCTTTGCCGGGACGTGGGTGGAAGCCAATCGAGGCCGCCACGCTTGCTTGTGGCGTGACAACTCAGGTTACTGATGGACGTACATCGCTGTCGCATTGACTACTAGCGACTTGCCGTCGGAGGCGGCGACCTTGCCGACGACGACGACCTCGGACAATTCCTTCAGTCCGCGACGGCCCTTCATATCCGTCCTCAGAATCTGGCCTTTGGCATCCACGATCTGCACCGTCACCGAGTTCGCCAGGATGTCCGCCTTGGTCTCGCAGCAGTAGTCCCAGGGCTTCGAGCACTTGTCGTCGGGGTTCTCGTTGCAGGCCTTCAACCCGCGTCCCATGAGGGTGAGCACGGTGCGCCCCGCGACGAACGGCTCCCTGCTGCCGCCAATGCGCCCACGCAGCACGACCCCCTCGCCGACCTTGGGAGCGGTGGCCGCCTTGCGGACTTCCGAAACGTCCTTGGCGTTCTCCGGCTGCGTGCTGACGAACAAACCCGTGGGCAGCGCGGCTTTGGAAACATGCATGGAAGTCGCGGTCAGCACGAGCGCGTCGGTCCCGTTGGCGGTCTCGACCTTGCCCGTCACGAACACTTCCGCGCCGGGCTTGAGCCCGTGCTCGCCGCTGAGACCGAATCGCGCCGGCTTGCCGTTCGCATCGACGATCTGCACCGTGGCCCGGCCTTCAGCCGGGATGTCGCACGCAGTGTCGGGCAGTTTGTCGCTCGGCGGGCAGCACCCCTTGCGGGTCGTCTCGTCCACCAGCGTGAACATCGCGCGATTCTCGACGAACGCGTCTTTCGACATCGCCACGTTCCCGCGCACGGTGATCGTCTCGCCCACCTTGGCCGACTTCATCGCCGCAGTGATCTCCAGCGCATTCGCGGGCAACTCCATCTTGAGCAGCGTCTTCACGTCGCCCGCGCTCTTGATCTGCGCCTGCGCAGCCTGCGGCAGCATCACCACCGCCGCGCCGCCCAGCAGCGCCGCCGCCAGCGTCATCGTGCGGACCACACTCGTCATCTTCGTCATCATGGTGTTCACGTCGAAACTCCTTGAACAGATTGCAGAACTCTCTTCGCCGCGCGGCACACGCCGCGACAGCGCACACGTCCACCCTCACACCGCCTTGAGCGCGACAGGGATCGTCGGCTTCAGGCAACGAATCGCCGGGGGCAACGCGCCCACGACACCAAGGGCCAGGCCCGTCATCAGCCCCAGCCCAATCACCATCTCGTCAATCTTGAGCCCAAACGCCCCCATAGAGAACCGCACCGCCAGCCCATCGAGCAGGAACACACCGATCGCGCACGCGATGAGCCCGCCCGCCGCCGTCGCCAGTGTCGATTCCTGGATCATCGACCAGACGATCGCCAGCCGCCGATAGCCGATGGATTGCAGCGTGCCCAGTTCGCGGATGCGCGAGGCGAACGCGGCGTACATCGTGTTCAGCCCGCCAAACAGCCCGCCGACGGCGATCAGCCCCGCCGTCACCCACGCGACGATCTTGATGGGCCCAAAGAAACTCGCCAGTTTTCCGTAGTACTCGCGCTCGGTCATGGGCACGAGCTCCAGGTCCGGCCGCGTCTTGGTGAAGGCCGCGATGTCGCCAAAGTCGGCCCCTTCGCCCGTCGCCTCGTTGTACGGATCGAGCGTCAGGACGACGCACGAAATCGTCTCGCGCTTGGTCGCCTGCATCAGGTCCGCCAGCGGCAGCCACACCTCGGCCTCGACGACCGTCCCCGGCGCGCTGAACGTGCCGACGATGGTCCACGCGCGATTGTCAAAGGTGATGGTCCGGCCAAAGGCCACCTCGCCCGCCGCGACGCCCATCACGGTCGAGACCATCCGCCCCACCATGATCTCATCGGCCCCGGCCTGCGGCCAGCGCCCCTGCGTGAGCGAGACCGACTCGTGGACCAGTGCCGCTGCCGGCGTCACACCTCGCATCATGACCTGACGGGCGTTCGGCTTCGCCGAGGAAGAGGCATCTTTCTCGGCGGCTCTGCCGCCGATGTTTACCGGCAGCATCACATGCACCTCGGGCGAGACATACGCCACGCCCGCCCGCGTGCGCACGCCCGAAACGCTGGCCGCCAGCACGCCCGGCACGCCCGCCTCGATCTCGGAACGCTCGACGCTCTCCTCGCTCCCCGCGCCCATGAGGATGACGTTGTGCTCGCCGCCGGTTGCGCGCAGGGCCGTGCTCATGCCGCTGACAAACCCGCCCGCGACGAGAATGAGCAGTACCACCATCGCCGACCCGGCAACGGAAAGAATGAGCCGCGACGGCGAGCGCCCCAAGTTGCGGACGGCATAGGCAAAGGGAAGAAGTCTCATGAAGTCCTTTCTCACACCGCCCTGAAACAAGACGCGATCTCGCGGCGCCCGGCCCGCCACGCGGGCACGAGGCCGGCGACGATGCCAACGCCCGCCGAGATGACAAGGCCCAGGGCCATGACCGACCATGACGCGCTCACGCTGATGGACAGTCCTTCCTGCGAGAGCGAGAAGTTGCCGAAGTGGACGACCACCAGGGCGATGCCCGTGCCCAGCGCGCCCCCGAGCAAGCCGATGAGCATCCCTTCGCTGACGATCAAGCGGGCGATAAGCCCAGAGCGGAACCCCAGCGTCTGGAGCACGGCGTGTTCTTTGATGCGGTCTTGCACGCTCAGCACGATGGCGTTGGCGACCAGCGCGAGCACGGCCGCGAGGCACCCCCAGCCCAGCCACTGCGTGAACTTTACGATCTCGACGATGTCGGCCCCAGCCTGCGCGACGAAGGCCTTTTCGGGGCTGGTCATCGTCGGGTCGGCCTCGGCGCGAAACTCCGCGTCGATTGCCTCGGCCACCTGCTCCATCTTCGCCGGGTCATCGACGCGCACGGTGAACTGCGTGACGCTGCCCAGCCCGCCGCCCTTGCCCGCGGCCTGCTGAAGAAAGTCGAGGTGGACGTAGGCCACGTTCTGGTCCTGGGCTTCGGGAGAGCGGATGATTCCGGCGACCGTGACGGTGATGCCCGAGGCGTCGAAGGATTCGCCGACCTTGAAGCCGCGCCGCGCGGCGAGCGTCTCGCCGACGAGGGCCGAGTCGGAGCGCTTCTCCCACTCGGCGACGGACCCGGCGATGAGTTGCCATTTACTGGCCCATCCCTGTGGTCCAGCAAGGTCCTCGCGGGGCACGCCCCGGAACGTGACGACATCCAGCGAGGCCCGGCAGTTGTTCACGATGATCTTGACCGGTACCGCCGAGACGACGCCGGGGATCTTCTCGATCCGGTCCACGTAGAACTGCGGCAAGCGGCTCGCGGCGGGGCAAAAACGGTTCTCGCGGTAGACCACCAGCGTGGTGTCGCCCGCAGCGGCCTGCGTCGATTGGCGCACGCCCTCCTGCAGCGTCTGCACGGCGATGAACAGGAACATGGCCACGCCCACGCCCAGGAGCGTGAGGATGCTGCGGACGCGGTGCCGCCAGAGTTGCTTGACGACGACGGGAATGAACTTGGGGGCGATCATGGGTTACGACTCCTGCAACTGGTGCGCAGCGCGGCGGGCGATCAGCGTTTGGGCTTCGACCAGTCGGCCCTTCTCAAGGTGCAGCGTCCGCTTGGCGTAGGCGGCGCTCTTGGCGTCATGGGTCACGAGGATCAGGGTCTTGCCGAGGTCGTCGCAGAGCCGCGTCATAAGGTCCATGATGGCGGCGGCGGACTCTTGATCCAGGTCGCCCGTCGGCTCGTCGCCGACGATGATGGTGGGGTCGGTGACGATGGCTCGCGCGATGGCGACCCTCTGCTCCTGGCCGCCCGAAAGTTGGCGCGGGTAGTGGTCGTGCCGATCGGCGATGCACACGAGCTGCAGCGCGGTCTGGACCTTCTCGTGGCGGTCCTTGGCCGAGAGCCGGTGGAGCAGCAGGGGCAGCTCGACGTTCTCATAGGCCGTCAGCACCGGCACGAGGTTGTAGAGCTGGAAGACGTAGCCCACGTGCGTGCTCCGCCAGTCGGCGAGCTTGCTCCGCGAGAGCGAAGCGATGTTGGTGCCACCGATGATGAGCTCGCCGCCGCTGGGACGGTCGATCCCGGCGATGAGATTCAGCAGCGTGGTCTTACCGCTGCCCGAGGGGCCCATGAGCGCGAGGAAGTCGCCCGCGGGCACGTCAAGGTCGAGTTCCTGCAGCGGCGTGATGGTGTTGTCACCCTTCTTGTAGGTCTTGGTCAGGCGGCGGCACTGGATCAGCGGCGGGCCAGACGGGGAGGATCGATGATTCGTGTCGCTCGTGGTCATGGGTGAGTGCTTTCGTGCGGCGAACGTGTCGCCGGTGTGGTCTTGAATGATGCGTTACGGCGCGGTCGGACTGGGCGTTGCCGCTGCGGTGGTTCGTTCACCGAGGAGCTTGAGGCGAGTGCCGTCTTGGATGGCCGGAGGTTTGGGAGGGTCGAGAATGACGCGGTCGGTCAGGCGCAGGCCGCTGGTGACGGCGGTGAACCCTTCGTCCGCCGAAGACGCGGTGGCGATGTCGCGCCGGCGCGCGACCGGGCTGCCGCTGCTGGTGTCCACGATCCAGACTTGGCCCTTGTCCTCACCCGTCGACGTCACGGCGGCGGTCGGCACCAGCAGCGTCATGTCGGCGCTATCCCCCTGACCGGACGTCGCGCCGCTGTGTTGGCCGCTCGCGCCGCTGTGCCGCGAGGCGAGCGCGGGCGCGTGGAGCTTGACGCGGGTCAGCATCTCGGGCTTGAGCACGGGAGAGGGCGCGTCGAGCGCGACCTTGAACTGCACGGTGTTGCGCTGGATGTTGGCCTCGTGCACGACCCTCGACACGACGCCGGTGAACGTCTGGTCCGCGAGCGCCTCGGTGCTGACCGTCGCCCGCGTACCGACGCCCACCTTGGCGGCATCGGCCAAGGGCACATCGACTCGGACCTGCAACTTTGCGGGGTCGTAGATGCGCAGCACAGCCCCCGCCGTGCCAGACATGCCTCCGCCCGCGCCCGCTTCGCCAGACTTGGCCCCCATGCTGATCCGCGAGCCCGGCTCGACGAGCCGGGCCAGCACCACGCCGCTCGCGGGCGAGCGCACCTCCATTCGCTCCAGTCGCAGCCTGGCCTCGTCACGCATGACGTGTGAAGCGGCATGGGCAGACTCCGTCTGGGCAAGGGCCGCGCGGGCCTCGCTCACCATCTTCTCCGCCGTCCTGACCTTGGCGTCAAGCCCATCGAGGCGAATCTCCATCCTCCGGAACGTCCCTTCGCTGAGGCCCCCCGTCGCGACGAGGTCGCGCTTCCGCGTCACCTCGTCGCGCAATTCCGCGGCGGTGGTGCGTTCAACGTCGACCTGCGACTCGGCCGTCGCAAGGGCGGCACGGGCTCGCGCGACATCGGACTCGCGCTCCGCGATCACGGCATCGGTGGCCCGCACGGCCAGCCGCGCATCGTCATCGATCATGCGGGCGACCACCTGGCCGACTTCGACCCACTCCCCTTCGAGCACCAGCACCTCCCGCACCACGCCTTCGGCGAGCGCGGGCACGCTGATGGCGTATGGCGAGGGCTCGATCCAGCCCGGTGCCTGCACCGCAACCGCGCCGAGCGCGGCGGTGGATGGGGGCGACGACGCGGACGATGCGTCGGTCGGGTCCGCGCCCGTCGCTCCAGCGGCTGAATCCGTCTCGGGGCGAGGTGGTGCCGCCGCACTCCCCTTCGGGATGGCTGCGGCGACATAGACCTGCAGCCGAGGCTGGAGCGCATCCCGTGCGGCATACGCGAGGAGCCCGCCGGTGGCGAGCAGCACAGCGGCGGGCACGACAAGCCGCGTCGCCCATCGTGCTTTGGGGCGAGGGATGGACGTGGTCGCGCCAGCGCTCGCAGGCGGTAGTGCGGTTGAGATGTCAGTTGGTTGCGGTACCCGTCTGAGGGTCCGCAGGTCGGTCTGCGTAGTGGCCATACATGGTTCCTGCATCGCGCCGAGTCCGGGCGCGCAACGTGACGACGAACCTCGCGCCCGCGAACTGGAGTCGCTGCGTCAAGGACGATGCGGACGAAAACCGTCCGTTGCAGGATGGAACTAGACGATCAGCGCGCAGTGCCACCGCTGAGCATCGCGGTTGGCTCTGATGAATGGTGGATCAGACCTCCACCGAGGCGGCAACTCAGCGGCCAGAGTGTCATTCGGCAGAAGATCCCACAGGATCGCGAGAGCACCCGTTGCCAGAGCGTTCCATTGCTGGTCGATTGAGGGCAGCCGGGAATCCACAGTGAGACCTGCGCCGCCCGAAGTCCCCTGGCATGTTGGACATGAAGGGCACTGGCCCGGTGGAGGCGTTTGCTCATCGTCACCAGGGTCGCCTGAACGATCGTGGGCCGAATCCTGTGCGGCTTCTCCATCGCAAGTGCCGAAGCACGATTTCAACTTCACCGCAGCCGCGTGCCGCCCGTCGCAAAGGCCTCCTGCAAACGCCGCCGCCTGGCAGCAGCACAGCGGCGTGACGACGCCGATGAGCAGAGCGACCAGTATGCGGAGGAGGGGGTGTTTCACGGAGGTGATAGGTATATCGGCAGGAGAGCCGATCTATTCATTGTACGCCCGAGCCGCGCTACCGTTCACATTGGTCACGCGACCTGACCCTTCCGTAACCCGAACAGTGAGGGCGTGTTGCCGCACTCGGGTATGCTTTGCGTTGGCTATGGCAACGGCCGATACTCGCTGAAGGACTGCCCGTGAACTCAGCTGTTCGGAGCTCGGCCCGCAGGAGGTCCTTCGGCTGAACCGGTCATCAGCACACAGATTTAGTGGATATGGTGGTTCAGATGAGTGCTCGCAAAGACCGATAGTCGATTCGTGAACTTTCGGGCGCGAATCCCGTATACTGTCCATCCGAACCCCAATGCACCAGCCATTGCGACATCGCCTGATCACGCTCCTCTGTCTCGTGGCCTTTGGCCTCGGGCAGGTGCTGTTCACATCGATGGGTGTTCGGTGCACAGACGCTTCGGGCGAGAGCCGCATTGAGCTCGCGTGCCTGAAATCTTCAAGCGGCGCGTGCCTGACCCCCTGCATCGATGCGTCGGATCACGTGGTGGACGAAGATCACTCGTCCGACCCGATCGTCCCGACGCCGTGTGAGGACGAACCGCTCGGCTCACAGGTTTCTGGGGCCAAGGTGATTCCGTCGAGCGTTTCGCTGGACCCGGTCCTCAAGGCTGTGGTCGCGGCTGTGCTCTGGAACGTTTGGTCCGTTGACGGTGACCAACCCGTACGGTTTGCCGCCTCGGTGCCCGATCGCGAGCGTCCGCCGGATTCCCTGGCGCGTCTTCGCACGATCATCCTCGTCATCTAGTTGTGCATAGCTCGATCTCCTCTGCCTTTCTCAGGGCGAGGTGATCGAGTTGTCATTGCGCACCGGCATGCGCGGTCATTGCACCGCGCGCCCACCTCGCCCTCTGCGCGGCGAGCCTCAAACTCTGCAGTCCTGACCTCGTGACCAGCCACGGTCCGGAGCCGCATCGGCCTCGGATCGCGGCGAGCCGCGCGGTGCCAAGGGCATTTCGAACCCTCGTGCTATGCAAAGGCGACTCATGAATTCCACAACCATCCATATCGATGAAACTCGCATGCGGCGATTCGTCACGCGTTTGGCTTTCCTTGCCGCAGCCGTGATGTTCGCGGGTTGCCAGTCCACTCCGCGGGCGGACGTGGACGCCGCGCTGAGCGCCAGCGAAGCCGCCGGACTCTCGGCGCCGATCGAGTTCATCGTTGTCGGACCCGACGGTGGACCGCTCGATGAGTCAAACCCAGCCGGCGGATCGCTCACGCTGGCCGACGCTCTGAGGCGGGCGGTCACCACCGATCCCGGACTCCAGGCGGCGATGGCGAGAGTGCGGATCGCGCTCGCGGACGCGGACCAGTCTCGGCTGCTCCCCAACCCCGTGCTCAACGTCGTGCTCCGTTGGGGGCCGGGCAAGCCGCAGATCGAGGCATCGCTTGCACAGGACTTTGTGCAGGCCCTCCAAATCCCTCGGCGCTCAAGCGCCGCCGACAACCGACTCCGGCAGGCGGCCGCCGACGCGGTTACGGTCGCCATCGACGTTGCCAGCGAGGTCCAGGAGCGGTACGCGACGGCCCAGGCATCGGCCGAACTTGTCCCTTTGCTGCGTGATCGAATGGTTCTACTGGAGCGGCTGGGGGCGGTGGCCAGGTCCAGGCTCGACGCGGGAGAGGGCACACGCAGTGACCTTGCCACGCTTCAGGCCCAGCGTGTCGAGTTGCAAGTCGAGATCGATCAGGCGGTGCTCTCTGAGCGAGAAGAGCGACTTCGGCTTGCAAGGCTCATCGGTGAGCCGTCGTCGGCGGCGGGGTGGACTCTTGATCCCTGGACCGCTCCCGGCACCGATCTCCAGCCGGAGTCCCGCTGGGTCGACATGGCCCTGTTGCGACGTCCAGAGATTCAGGCGATCGCGTGGAAACTCAAAGCTCTTGGCGACGACGAGGCAATCGCCCGTCTCCTGCCGTGGGAGGGCGCGAGCGTCGGGGTCGATGCGCAGCGGGACGACAAGTGGTTCGCTGGGCCGTCTGTCTCAACGCCGCTGCCCATCTTCGACATGGGCCAGGCGAAACGAGCGAGAGTCACCGCGGAGCAGTTAGAAGCACGACATGAACTTACGCTGGCCAGGCGCAAAGTCGTTGAAGAGGTCCGCGTCGCGTACCAGACGATGACCGCGAGCAACGCCAACCTCGCCCGTATTCGCAACGAACTGATCCCGCTCCAGCAGCAACGCCGCACGCTTGCGGAGGATGGGTACCGCGCCGGGCAGAGCGACGTGACCGCCCTGTTCCTGGCCGAGCAGGACCTTCGACTGTCCCAGGCCAAGGCGATCGAGGTCGAGCGTCAGGCCTCGACGGCGTTCGTGCGTCTTCAGCGGGCTGTGGGCGGACCGGGCGTTGCGCAGCCCCTGATGGCCGTGCCCACGTCAGCCACACCGGTTCAACCTGATCAAACGGCCGGAAGCGCAATCGCTCCGCCGCTGTCGGCCTTGGCCCCGCCGTCGAACCGCTAGACACCGCCACTCACACACCGCATCCCTGCAAGCAGCATCCTGACTCCGAGAGTACCCATGACCACATCAACGATGAAACACTCATTCCTGACTCGCTTCCGCACACCAGCGTTCGCCGCAGCACTGGCGATGCTGACCATTGCCAGCGGATGCAAGAAGCACGCCGAAGGAGACGGTCACGACCACGGCTCAAAGCCTCCCGCGAAGGCCGACGATCACGCTGGTCATGATCACGGCGGTCAAGAGGAGGGAGGTGGTGCGCACGCGGACGAGGTCAAGCTGACGGCGGACGCGATCACGCGGTATGGCGTCAAGGATGAGGCTGCGCAGCTCTGGATCCTCAAACCCACGGTGCTTACGCCCGCGCGTGTCGCGTTCAACACCGAGGCGATGGCCCACGTCGGCTCGCCTTTGCGGGGACGCGCCGTTGAAGTCAAGGTCCGACTGGGCGACACGGTGAAGGCCGGGCAGGAACTGGTTATCATCGAGAGCCCTGAGCTGGGCGAGGCACAAGCCGACTATCTCCAGAAAAGAACGGCCGTCCTGACGGCCGGTCCTGCGGTCGAACTGAGCAAGATCGCCTGGGAGCGTGCGAAGGGGCTGTTGGAGCAGTCGCAGGGCATCTCGCTCACAGAGGTGCAGCGCCGCGAGGCCGAGTACAAGGCCGCCATCGCCAACGTCAAGGCCGCCGAGGCGGCTTCGATGGCCTCCGAGAACCGCTTGCACCTGCTCGGCATGAAACAGGAAGCGGTTGCTACGCTCGCCGCGTCGAGTGAGATTGCCCCGCGGCACGCGATCAAGGCCGCGATCAACGGCCAGGTCGTGCAGCGCGAGGTCACGCTCGGCGAACTCGTCGGCCCTGATCGCGAAGCTCTGATGATCTTGGCGGACACGCGGCTGCTGTGGGTGTTGGCCGATGTGCCCGAAGCAAAGCTCGCGGGCATTGCCGTGGGCGCGAAGGCGTGGATCACGATCGGTTCTACAACCGGCACAAGCGACGGTATCGCGGCCCCGAAGTTCGAGGGAACGGTCTCCTTCATCGCCCCGCTGGTGGACCCAACGACCCGCACCGCCCAGGTGCGGATCGATGTGCCCGCGTCGCTCGAGAATGGACTAACGCTCAAGCCGGGCATGTTCGCGCAAGCCGAAATCGTCGCCTCCCTCCCCGGCGGAGCAGATCCCGCGCCGACGATCGCCGTGCCCGATGAAGCCATCCAGACCGTCGAGGGCGGGCCGGCGATCTTTGTGCCCGTCGCCAACGAACCCAACACCTTCGCCAAGCGAGCCGTCACCGTCGGCAGGCCCATCGGTGGCCTGGTTCCCATCTACTCCGGCCTGGTCGAGGGCGAGCGGTTCGTCATCGCTGGCACGTTCATCTTGAAGGCAGAGCTCGGCAAGGGCTCCGCGGCACACGAGCACTAAACACCACTGCCGCATTAGGAGCCCATATCAATGCTTGAAGCACTTCTTCACTTCTCGATCAAGAACCGCTGGCTGGTCGTGATCCTCACGGCGGTGGTCGCGGCGGTGGGCTTCTTTCAACTCAAGAAGCTCCCCATCGACGCCGTGCCCGACATCACCAACAACCAGGTTCAGATCAACGCCGTCGCGGCGAGCCTCTCGCCCTTCGAGGTCGAGCAGCAGGTGACGTTCCCGATGGAGAATGCGATGGCCGGCATCCCCGGCCTGCAATACACCCGCTCGCTGTCGCGCAACGGGTTCTCGCAGGTGACCGTCGTCTTCGAGGACGGCGTGGACATCTACTTCGCCCGCCAGCAGGTGGGCGAGCGCCTGCGCGAGGCGGCGGGCGCGCTGCCGCCGGGCGTCGAGACGATCATGGGCCCGATCGCCACCGGCCTGGGCGAGGTGTACATGTACACCGTCGAGTACGAGCACCCGCGCGGCAAGGGCGCGAAGGTCGAAGACGGCAAGGTCGGCTGGCAATCCGATGGCTCGTATCTCTCGCCCGAGGGTCGCCGACTCACCACCGAGGTCGAGCTCGCCTCGTATCTGCGGGAAGTGCAGGACTGGATCATCCGGCCACAGCTCAAGGGCGTGAAGGACGTGGCGGGCGTGGACGCCATCGGCGGGTTCGTCAAGCAGTACCACGTCCAGCCCGACCCGATGAAGCTCGTTTCTTACGGGCTCACGTTCCACAACGTGATCGAGGCGCTAGAGAAGAACAACGTCTCCACCGGCGCTGGATACGTCGAGCACAAGGGAGAGAGCTACCTCGTCCGGGCCACCGGACGCATCCAGTCCATCGAGGAGATCGAGAGCATTGTCGTGGGCACACGCAGCGGCGTGCCGGTCTACGTGCGTGATATCGTGGGTGTCAACGGCGTGGGGCTCGGCCGCGAACTCCGCACCGGGTCGGCCAGCGAGAACGGCGAGGATGTGGTCGTGGGCACGGCCATCATGCTCATCGGGGCCAACAGCCGCACCGTCGCTGCAGCGGTTGACGCCAAAATGAACGAGATTCAGCGCTCGCTGCCCGAGGGGATCAAGGCCAAGACGGTCCTCAACCGCACCAAGCTTGTGGACGCGACCATCGCCACGGTACAGAAGAATCTGATTGAGGGCGCGATTTTGGTGATCGTGGTTCTGCTGTTGCTGCTGGGTAACTGGCGGGCAGCGATCATCTGCGGGCTAGCGATCCCCTTGTCGATGCTGATGACCGCCACGGGCATGGTTCAGACGCGCGTGAGCGGCAACCTGATGTCGCTCGGCGCGATCGACTTCGGCCTGATCGTGGACGGGGCGGTCATCATCGTTGAGAACTGTCTGCGGCGATTGGCTGAGGAGCAGCATCACAAAGGGAGGTTGCTCACCTTGCAGGAACGCCTGCACATCGTCTTCGACGCCAGCAAGGAAGTCCGCAAAGCCACGGCTTTCGGCGAGGCGATCATCATCACGGTCTACTTCCCGATCCTCGCCCTCTCGGGCGTTGAGGGCAAGATGTTCCACCCGATGGCCATCACGGTCATCCTTGCTCTCGTCGCGGCGTTCATCCTCTCGCTGACCTTTATTCCCGCTATGGTCGCCCTGTGCATCACCGGCAAGGTGACGGAAAAGGACATGTTCCTGATCCGCTGGGCCAAGAAGGTCTATGAGCCGGTGGTCCGCTGGGCGGTCAAACTCCGCTACGCCGTCGTGATCGGCGCGGTGGTCGCGTTCCTTGGTTCGCTGGCCCTCTTCACACGCCTGGGGCAGGAGTTCGTGCCCACGCTGGACGAGAAGGACATCGCGATGCACGCCATGCGCATCGCCTCCACAGGCATCACGCAGTCGCAGAAAATGCAGTACGACGTGGAGAAGGCGGTGTCAGCCTTCCCCGAAGTCGCGTTCGTCTACTCCAAGACTGGCACGGCGGAACTGGCCTCAGACCCCATGCCGCCCAACGTCTCCGACACCTTCATCATCCTCAAGGACAAGACGCAGTGGCGGAGCGAGGCGGAGCTCGACAAGCTCATCGTCGAGAAGACCGAAGAGATGGAGCGCATGGGCTCGCACGGCGGCGGCCATGACGACCACGGGCACGGCGGCGAGGAAGGCGGCCACGCCCACGGCCCGCCGCCCGAAGGACACAAAGGCAAGGTCATCAAACTCCTGGAACTCACGCTCCAGACCGTCCCGGGTAACAACTACGAGTTCACACAGCCGATCCAGATGCGATTTAACGAGCTCATCTCCGGCGTGCGCGGTGATGTCGCGGTCAAGGTGTACGGGGACGACTTCGCGTCGATGCAGAAGACCGCCGCCAGCGTGCTGGCGACGTTGCAGAGCGTTCCCGGCGCGGCGGACGCCAAGGTCGAGCAGACCGAGGGCCTGCCGGTGATGACCGTCGAGCCGGATCGCGCGGCCCTGGCGCGCTACGGGCTCAACGTGTCGGATGTGCAGGAGGTCGTCGCGGTGGCGATGGGCGGCCGCGAGGCGGGGCTCGTCTTTGAGGGCGACCGCCGCTTCGACCTGGTCGTCCGCTTGCCCGATGACCTGCGCGGCAAGATCGACATGCTCGAACGCCTCCCGATCCCGCTGCCACGCGGCGAGAGCGAGCCCAGGGGCGTCATCCAGACCGCCAGCATCGACGGCGGCACCGGATTGCTTCAAGGACGGGAGGAGATGGGCTTTGTTCCGCTGGGCGCTGTGGCGAGGGTCGAGATCGCCGAGGGTGTCAACCAGATCAGCCGCGAGAACGGCAAGCGGCGCATCGTCGTGCAAGCCAACGTGCGCGGGCGGGACTTGGGCTCGTTCGTCAACGAAGCACAGGCCAAGATGGCTCAGGTCAGCCTTCCCGCCGGGCAGTGGCTGGTCTGGGGCGGGCAGTACGAGAACCTGGTCGCGGCCAAGGCGCGGCTGACCATCGTGGTGCCGATCTGCTTCCTGCTGATCCTGCTGCTGCTCTTTGCCACGTTTAAGAGTTTCAAGTACTCGCTGCTGGTCTTCGCGGCCGTGCCGCTGGGCCTGACCGGCGGCGTGATCGCGCTGTGGGTCCGGGACATGCCCTTCTCGATCTCGGCGGCGGTGGGCTTCATCGCCCTCTCGGGAGTGGCGGTCCTGAACGGGCTGGTCATGATCATCTTCATCAACCAGTTGCGGGAGAAGGGCGAGAAACTCGAAGACGCCATCATCCACGGCTCGATCACGCGCCTCCGCCCGGTCCTGATGACCGCGCTGGTCGCCTCGCTGGGCTTCGTGCCCATGGCCCTGGCGCGCGGCACCGGCTCGGAGGTGCAACGTCCCCTCGCCACAGTCGTCATCGGCGGCCTGATCTCTAGCACGCTGCTGACGCTCATCGTGCTCCCGGCCCTCTACCGCATCTTCACAGGCACGAGCCAAGACGGCAAGCCCGGGCCCAGGCCCGAAGTGTGGGAGAAGGATGAGCCCGTCGCAACCCCCGCGCTTGCGGTCGCCGCGCCGCAGACCGCGGCCGCTGCGTCGGTCGCTCCGCCCGTTCGGTCGCAATCGCCCGCGCCGAGTTCAACGCCGCCCTCGCCCCCGCCTGCCCAGCCTGCTTCTCATTGAGTCGTTCGCCCGCACCCACCGGCGCGTGCCGGATGGGAACCACGCGGGCGCGCATGTTTGGTGTCCTCAGATAGGAGTCTTTCGATGAACCAGTCCAGTCTTTCGAGCGTTCCCCGTTCCAAGTCCGTGCTCGTGGGCCTCGCCGCGGGCGTGGGCCTCACCGCCCTCGCGGCGGTCATGATGGGCCAGGGCGCGAGCCAGCCCATGAAGTCCGAGCCGCAGTACTTCGTCACCCCCGACGGCGACGGGGCCCACCTGTGGGTCCGCGAGGGCACGGCCCTTCGCGTCGTCGCCCACGGCGAGTGCAAGGAGTGCAAGGCAAAGGGTCATGACGATCACGGCCACAAAGAAGGCGACGGCCACGACCATTCCAAGGACGCCCCCAAGAAGTAACTTTCCAGCTTCGCGGCGGGTTCACACGCGCCCGGAGCATTTCCCATTCAAGGAGTTTCAATGCGCTCATTACTTACTGCTGTTGCCCTGTCGTGCCTGTTGGGCGGTTGCGCCTCAGATCGTACTGATCTGGTCAAGACGGGCTATCTCTCGCTTCAACCGACCTTGACAGCTTCGTTGGCGCATCCGCCAGAGGTGTACGAGCGGGACGACGGACTTGTCATCGAGGGATGGCTTGACTCGTCGGAGGTCACCAAGGGTGGGCACGTTGACATTCAGGTGATCGGCCCCGACGGCACGGTGGCCTACGACGCCGCAGTGAACTATCGCAAGCCGTCGTCACAGACCCCGATCGGCCCCAGGGGCTCATATCGAGGGCCGCGCACGCAAACGGACAGCCATGCCACCTACTCAGTGCGGTTTCCCGGTCTCCCACCCCAAGGATCGGTGGTCCGCGTGAAGTACGATCCCCAGCCGCACCGGACCGAAGCGCCGAAGTGAGCCATGCCGACCAGCACGTTCATCATCCCGGCGCTGGACTGCCCTACCGAGGAAGCGTTGATTCGCCGACGCCTCGGGCGGCTGGAAGGCGTGTCTGAGCTGCGGTTTGACCTTATGGGGCGTCGTCTGACCGTCGACCACAGCCCTGCCGATGACGCTGCCATCGTCGCGGCGCTTGTCGACATCGGGATGGACCCAACGCCCACGTCGCACGGTTGCGGAGCAGCAATGCCCGCCATCGTGTGCAGTGACGGTGGGCGTGCGCTAGGCACGCCAGTGGACGCGGCTCCGCCACGCCCGTGGTGGCGGAGGCACGGGCTGTTCGCGCTCTCCGGCGTGTTGGCCGCTGGGGCAGAGGGGATGTTCTTCGCCGGCGTGCAGGAGAGCTCTTGGCCGGTCGTCGCAACGGCCGTGACGTCGATTGCGCTGGGAGGGTTGCCGACATTCCGCAAAGGTTGGACGGCCCTGCGGACGTTCACACTCAACATCAACTTCCTGATGACCGTTGCGATCATCGGCGGCGCGGTAATCGGCGCGTGGCCGGAGATCGCGCTCGTGACGTTTCTCTTCGGCCTGGCGGAGTTGATCGAGGCGAAGGCCCTCGACCGCGCCCGTAACGCCGTGAAGGGGCTGATGGCGATGGCCCCGGATGTGGCGCGCGTGAAGCAGCCGGATGGGTCGTGGCGAGAGAGAAACGCAGGAGATGTGCCCGTGGGCGCAGTCGTGCAGGTCAAGCCGGGCGAGCGGCTCGCGCTTGATGGCGTGGTGGTCGCGGGCGAGTCGAGCGTGAACCAGGCCCCGGTCACGGGCGAGTCCGTGCCAGTCGATAAGGTGATGGGCGACAAGGTCTTTGCCGGGACCATCAACGAGTCGGGCGTGCTGGAGTTCAAGACCAGCGGCGGCAAGGACCAGACCACGCTCGCCAAGATTATTCGGACGGTGCAGGAGGCGCAGGGGAGCCGCGCACCGACGCAGCGGTTCGTGGACAACTTCGCCAAGGTCTACACGCCCATCGTCTGCGTCGCTGCGCTTCTGATCGCGGTCGTGCCGTGGCTGGCGTTCGGCCAACCGTTCTATCCCTGGCTCTACAAGGCGCTCGTGCTCCTGGTGATCGCGTGCCCGTGCGCTCTTGTGATCTCAACGCCCGTGACGGTGGTGAGCGGGCTGACGGCGGCGGCCCGCCGAGGCATCCTCATCAAGGGCGGCGTGCATCTGGAGAACGGCCGCAAGCTCAAGGTCATCGCGCTGGACAAGACCGGCACCATCACCGAGGGCAAGCCGCGCGTGACGGATGTGCAGCCCATCGGCGGCGCGAGCAAGGATGAAGTCCTCCGTATCGCCGCGAGCCTCGATGCGCTCTCGCAGCACCCGGTGGCCCTCGCGGTGGTGGCGGCTTGGGAAGGACCGCGCCAGAGCGTCGAAGGGTTCAAGTCGCTGACGGGGCGGGGCGTCGAGGGAAAGATCTCGGGCGAGACGTACTTTGTAGGCAACCACCGCCTCGCCGAGGAACGCACCGTCTGCTCGCTGGAAGTCGAGGCGGTGCTGGCGCACTTCGAGGTGCAGGGGAAGACAACCGTCGTGGTCGCCTCGGCGACGCGGGCACTGGGCGTCATCGCCGTCGCCGACACGCCCCGCGAGACCAGTGTCGAAGCGCTCAAGCAGTTGCACGGATTGGGCGTCAAGACGCTCATGCTCTCTGGCGACAACCAGGCGACGGCGGGCGCGATCGCCAAGGCGGTGGGCATCGACGACGCCAAGGGCGGGATGCTGCCCGAGGACAAACTCGCCGAGATCGAGCGTTTGCTGAAGAAACACGGCGACGCGGTAGGCATGGTGGGCGACGGTGTGAACGACTCGCCGGCGCTCGCCCGCTCCACCATCGGCTTCGCCATGGGCGCTGCGGGCACCGACACCGCTCTCGAAACCGCAGATGTGGCCCTGATGCAGGATGACATGCGAGGTCTGCCAGAGTTCGTCCAGCTCTCACGCCGCACCGGGGAGATCCTGTTCCAGAACATCGCTCTTTCGATTGGCATCAAGTTAGTCTTCTTCGGCCTTGCGCTCGGCGGCGCGGCCACGATGTGGATGGCCGTGATCGCCGACGTCGGGGCGAGTCTGCTTGTGGTTGGGAACGGCTTGGGGACCCTTCGTGTGGCGCAGTCTCGCTCACGTGCCAAGGCCAGTTTGCTACACCATAATCCAGACGGCGAAGCTGCGCAACCGTCCGATTCGCCGAACCACTCTAACCTCAACACGTTACAACCCAGCGACAGTCTTTAACATATAGGCATCCACTGGATCTAAGAGGGTGGACCGACGAGGATTCCAGTTTTTTGACACTGCGCCGAACGCCGCCGGAGGGAGGGGATAGAAGGGGCTCACCATTCGCCTGTGCGACGTCGATAGCCATCTGTCAGCGTGCTATGGCGTCTCGGGATGTCAGCATCTCATTCCCTACAAGTGCCTGCGTCAGCCCTGACGCTTGGAAGCGACGAGAGAACTGGACATCGGAGTGTCATGCCTCGCACCCAGCCTGTGCGCGAACGCCTCGACCACGGCCGCCTGTGGAATGCGTTCCTGTTCGAGTCGCAGCCCTTCTTCATCGCAAATCCTGAACGCCTCCGCCTCGGATGGTGTCAGATTTACTGGGGGCCCGGGAGATCGACGCCCGCTGCGCTGGCCCGCGAGGTGGCGGTAGAGATCTAGCGTCTCGCAATCCATGAACAGGCTCTCGGTCGCCGGATACATGGATCGGACTCGAGACAGGATCACAATGCCCTCGCTGTCCAGGTCGCCCCAGTAACACACGCGGGCGTGCTGGAGCCAGGAGACATACCGCAGCAGCGATGCACCGTTCCCCAGGCCGCCGATGGCGACGGTGCGCGTGCGCTTCGGCAAAGTCATCAGGTTCACGCGGTTCTCGACGATGATTGCGCTGACGTTCCGAACGACCCAACTACCCATTGTGTGCAGCGGGACCGCCAGAGCCTCGTAGGGAACCCCCAGCTCAGCCTGAACGGCGGGGTCAAGAAATCGCACGAAGATGTCGGGCTCGTGATAGCGGAGTCCGTACCGACGCGCAAAGTGGTCCTCGTCTGCACGCACTTCGTGCGGCGGCAGGATGACGTCCAGCCATTGCGAGAGGAGTCGCTCGTGGCGCTCGATGAACTTCGAGTCCACGGACAGAGGGAGCTCCCGAGCGAATAGATTTGGGCGTGGATGCTCCTTGAAGTACTGAAGGACTTCGACGAGACCATCTAGGTCTGGCGCGGCATCAGTGAAGATCCCGATGTTTGACCTGACCCATGAATCCAGTTCGGGAAACTCGGCCCTGAGGCGAGTGACCGCGTCCGTGAACCTTCGGAACTCCCGTTCCTTACCAATTAGACGCAAGAGATCAAGCTCTGTGGCGAAAAGCACCTTGCTGGGGAACAGGTTCTTTCCGTGCCGCCGCGACTGAACCTCCTGCCACTCCACGGAGTATCCGTACCCGAGCACTTCCTTTGAACCCTCGCGCAACCGCCTGACCTGGTCAATCGCGGTGACGACATCGGGTCCCGGGTCCCTTTGAGCGGGCACGCGCCGTGGAAAGTACTGACCATCACCCTGAACCCAAGCACGCAGGTACTCGCGATAGATCGCGAGGGCCTTGCGCGAGATGTCTTCGGGCTGAATCATCGAGTCACGCTCGCCGCCGATGCTGGGGAAACAGTCACCACCGCGGGTCGACCCAAAACGGTGTCCTCAAACTCTCTCGCCGTCATGCTGAAGATCTCCGATTGGTGCGTCTTGGAGTCCTTGACGACGTGGAGATAGCACTCCACGTACGGCTCGGTGACCCGGGCCTTGGCGTCCAATGGGGCCACGATCAACAGCTGAAGCCCGAACTGCCGGAAGAGCGACAGGGCGTACTCGGCATAGCGGTCGTCGACCTTTGAGAACATTTCATCGACTACCACAAAGTGGAAACGATCGCTGCTGGGCCGGCTCGGGTCGATGTCGAATTGGTACGCGATCGCTGCGACCAGGATGGTGAACGCAAGTTTGGCCTTCTCTCCCCCAGATTGGCCGGTGCTGTCCTCGTAGTAGCCCCGCTCCGCGCCCGACTCAGCGTCAAGCTCTCGTGCAGCAAAGTCAAACCATCGCCTGACATCCGTGACCTTCTCTCGCCAGCGCTGTTCCTCGCGAAGCTTTTCGATGAGCCTGGCAATCCGGACATAGCGCGCCTCATCCGCTGCGAGCGTTCCCTCGAACGAATCGGCGAGACACTCGCGCAGGCTGGACTGAAACTGCTGGATCTCCACGTCTCGGACCGCCCGCGGCTCAAGCTTCATGTACGTCCCTGGCCTGTACTCCAGTTGCCTGAGTGAGCGGTTGAGGATCTCGATCTTCTGCTCGATCTCCTGCTTCTCAGTTTGGAACGCGCCGTTGAGGATGCCGATCTCCTGCGTGACCCTTTCGTTGAGCCGTTCCTTGAAGCGATTCTCGTGCCGGGGCAAGTCTTCACGGCGGATGTGCTCGCACGCAGCGCAGAAGCTCTCCAGGTATTCGATTGATGCGTCCAGATCGGCCTGCTGGTCCGCAAAGTCTCGGAGATACTGGTTCATGAGCTTGCAGATCTCCCGCTCCAGCGGCTCCAGATCCTTCTTCAGGCGATCCACCTCCGCGTGCCGGCCAGCCAGGAAGCCTGCCTCCCTCTGCGTGATGTTGTGCACGGTCAAGGGCTCCCCCTCAAAGAGCTTCGACAGCTCTGGGAAAAGCGCCTCGTGCCGCGACCATTCGCCCGATTGCCGGAGCGCCGAGATGGTCTGGGTGGCATCCGATATCTGACGCTCCGCGAAGCGCAGATCCCGCGAGGCACGCTCGTGCTGCCGGATTGCTTCGTCTCGCTCATCGCTCAGTCGCTTCCGGGTCGCTTCAACTTCGGTGATCCGCAGTTTCAGCGTTTTCAACGCGTCGCTCGATTCCTCCAGCGCCCGTTTCTCCTCCCGCAATGCCGCGATCGAGACTAGTTCAGATGCGAAGTCGATCAAGGCGTACGCCGCGGTCTCTCGCAGCACGTCAGCGGAACGACGCTGAGAATCAAGTCCCGTAATCTCGGCATTCAACTGATTCAGCCGAGCATCCATCGTGCGCAGCTCTTCTTCGAGCTGCCGAACGTTTTCAGCGAGGACCTTGCGCTTCTCGCGATTATCCCACCCCAGCACAAACTCGCGTGGATCGATGGCGCGATCCCGATCATCCTTCTCATGCCGCGAGCCCCTCCCTTTGATGTGGCGTTCACGAGTAAGGGCCATGTCGTGAGCGGCCTGAAACTGTTCGATGGTGTCGCAGCAGAGGTAGTCGAAGCGTTCCTCCAACTCCCCCTTCACCCAGGGCGCAAGGCCGTGGCCGTCCTTGACTTTGACCTTGCGGAGCAACGACTGAGAATGGGCGACAGCGCGTGATTGTGGCGCAGCACGCCCGCCGACGCGGAGATACACCAGCTTCTGACCGACACCACGGCCATCACGGACCCTGTTCCGGTCGATGTGGGCACTGACGACGGCGTAGTGCTTCTGTGGCACCAGCAGGCTGAGCGCAAAGGATCTGAGCAATAGCTCGATCGAGGCCTCCCAGCTCTTTTCCTCAGTCGGGATGGTGATGAGCTCCGCCGCGAACGGGAGTTCGCTGTCCGGGAGCCGCAGCGCTTCGCAGAGTTGCCGGCGAATCTCCACATGACGCTCCGGGAGCTTCGTGTGGCGTGTGCCGAGCGCCTCGAGCTCCCGCTTGCTCTCGCTGAGTTCGCGGTGCGCATCGCCGCGATCCAGCACGACATCCTGATGTTCACGCCGGAGCGCCTCCTCGCGAGTGCTTAATACCTTGATGAACTCCGGCAGACGTTGGTGCAGCTCGCGCAGCGAGGCGTCGTCCGTCACATCCGCGGCGAGCGCCGTCGTGGCCAGCGCAGCCATGAAACGAACGCTGCGCTCTCGCCGGTTAGCGCTCTCGGTCTCGTGCTGTTTGATGAGCAACGGAATCTGACGAAGCCTCTCGCCCCCGGCGTTCTCGATCTCATTCTTCAACTGCCGCTCTGCGTCGGCCGCGTCCCGCAACTCCGTATCGAGACGATCCCTGGTGGCCAACAGCGCCGAGAGGTCTTTCGCCAGCGACTCTGCTGCCGGCCCGAGCAGCTCGATCGTCATCGCCCGGAAGTACGGAGCTGCGGCACCGCACATGGCCTGTGCCAGGCGCAGTGCATTCGACTGCGCGGTGAAGGTTGCGCCCTTTGCTGCGATGGGCGTGAGCAGCTCGAACTGCCGTCGAACCCGCACCAGGCTCTGGTAGGCCTCCGTGAGTTGGGTGAAGTGGGCCTGCAGGGTTTCGATTTTCTCCATCCACGGCTTCGGCTCGAGCATGTGCTCGCGGATGAACTTGTTCAGACTCTGGATGTCCTTGACCGCGACGGTCTGGTTGAACACATCCATCGCTTTGGGCTGCATGCCTGTGAACTTGGCGACCCAGCCGTGATACTCGTTGTACTTGTCGGTCGCGCGAAAGCCGCGCTTTTCCATCTGCTGGCGCACGCGTTCGGTGGTGGCGAGGTTGGCGCAGTGCTCGGCGATCGACTTCTCGCCTTGGGCGAAGGCATAGACCTTCTCGGCACCGCCGTCACCGCCAAGGTACAGAACCTGCGCTACGGTGAAGGCATCGCCACGATCGTTCTTGAAGGTCGCGAGCAGGGTTGAGTAGTTGCGTCCGTCGGGCCGGAGATACTGCACCTCCGCCCGATTGTCTTCGTCGCGGCTCCGTCGGTCAAACGCCCCCTTGATGTAGGTCCGCTCATCGCGCTCGGTCTTCTGAGCGCCGGCGGCGACGTTGTAGTTGCGAACAACCGGACGCACGAACAGCGTCAACAGGGCATCCACGAGAGTGGACTTGCCCGAGCCATTCTGGCCGATGAGGAGGGTAGTAGCGCCGCAGGGTCTGACCACATGCACCGTGCCACGACTGCTATCGAAAGTTCCCCAGTTGGAAACTTCGAGTTTTTGGAGTCGATAGCCGGGCGTTCGTCGCGGAGCGTCATGCATCAGAGTCCCCCTGCGTGCGAGCCGCCGCGGCCGCTGCCAGCTGCTGTTTCAGCGTTTCGAGTTCGGAAGCGGGGAGTTTCGCCTTCAGAATGCGGCGGACCTCCCACGCTTCGGGATTGTCGGCGAACTTTCGCACGAACCCCAGGTCATCGAGTTTGTGCAGGGCGGCGCTGAATTCCTTGCGCTGACGCACTTCGTCGTATTGGGCGGGAAAGAACCCCTTCCATTGGTCGAAGATGGCGTCGATCTCGACAACGCATCGTTCGTTATGAAGATCATCTTCTTCGAACCGCCGGAGCTCGTCCCGAAACAGCACGGCGAGCATCGTGGGCGCATATCCGAGTTGGCTGCGACGAACCAGCTTCGGCAGCTGCTCGTACCCACTCGGGCACTCATCTTCTCCCCATTGACGCACATATGCGTATCCCTCCGCTTCATCGACGACGAGCGTGAGCCCCAAGCGGGCCACGAAGGTCTCAATCTGCGACCGATTGGACAGCAAAAGGTTCCACACCCGTTCTTCGTCCGCGTAGATGACCCCCTGCAGCAATCGAACTGCCGCGATGCTCCATTCGCGGAACTCGGGGATCGGAGATGATGAGGGGTTACGCATTCGCGGTCTCCTGGGGAGGGAGAAACACAATCAGCGGGACGGTGACGCGGCGAGAGACGGTGCCGTCGACCTGGATGTCCTCCGACCGTTCCCGGCTGATGATGTGTCCGTCATCTTTGGCGATCTGTATGTATCCCAAGAGCTCGACAATGCCTGCTTCCGGTGGAAACTCCCGCACCACCTCGGAAAGGGTCATGGACCTGCCGGTGCGGGATGTAAGGGCATGAATGCGTTGTCGCATCGCCGCCCAGTCGAGGCGATGGAGTTGGGCGAGCATCCTGAACAACTCCACACGCCGTGCATCGTCAACCTGTCCCTCCGAAAGGTCCATCTTCGCAAACTCGGTGGGAGGGCTCCAAAATGTCCGCGAGAACGGGAACGCCACCTGGACGCCAACATCCACCGTGGCGCTGATGTCTGCGGGGGGCGCATCTGCAAGGGCGGCACCGAGACCCCGGATGTCCGCGAGCAGTTGGGTTACTCGACGCCGATCCGACGCGGTCCGGACATCCAGCAGTCGCCGCAGCGTGGCAGAGAGCCGTTGATTGGTCCGCATCACCTTTTCGGCGTCCGCGATCAGCGACGGTACCATTCGGCGCACCGTGGCGAGCCCGTCGGATTGCTGCGAAAGTTCGTCGATCCTCCCGAGTTCGGCGATGATCGTCTGGAGCTTTTCCTGTTGGGTGGGCGAGAGAATGAAGCGCACAAACTCGTAGAAACTCACGCCCTGATCGTCCTGCTTCAGAACATCCTCTGCGTCGAGCGCGAACTGAAGAATCTCGCCTCGGGAGTCCTTTCCATCCAGTTGCCGCCGCTGTACCTGGCGGGTGATCTCCTTGAAGCGGTCTTCAACGGCGCGGAAATCCGAGAGCAGTTCCTTGAGCAGTCCTACAGCGGTAGCGAACCGCTCTCGCACCGCTGCCGGTTCATACCGCGCCTCGACCCCGCCATCTCTCAGGATCTGTGCGATCTCATCGTCGATCCGTGTGCGTTCCTCTCGGAGATGCGCCAAGCGAACTTCGGGATCGTGCGAGGCACCGGCGACGAGATCGGCCAGAGTGCTGATGACGACGCGCAGGCGGGACTCGGTGCCGACGAACCCCAGGTCCTTCTGGAGCGCGCGGTCGAGGAATATGAACACGTCCTCTGTGTGCGGCGTCAACTGAAACACCGGCTCGTTCCGGCCCCCTTCGACAGAGCGGTGCAGCCAGCGTGTTTCCCCACTACACCAAGCGGACAGGTAGTGCTCGGGTTTGTCGCGCAAGGCGTCCGGATGGGTTGTTTGCACGGACTCCCGGTAGTCGTTCAAAGCGCTCACCAGATCAGACGCGGGTAGCGAGATGCGGCCTGGTGCCTTGAATTGCCGGTGGAGAAAATCAATCACGAACGGCGCGTGTTGTGCCCGCAGCAACTTCAGCGCTGGCGACGTGCCAAAATATGCGAGAAGCAGGTCAAGGCGCATGGCGGCTGTCCGATCGCTCTGGTTTCCACGGGAATAGGGTAGTTGCCACGGCATCTGCGGGCAGCGCTCCGATGGAGATCGCATGGCGGCTTCGAACCATGCCGATGCGGTGCTCTGGCGAGCAAATCCGACTGCGGGTGACCGTTCGTGCCGAAGGCCGTGTGCTCCGTACCAGTTTTGGGACGAGCAATCCGATCACAATCCAAACATACTGAGTTTTCCCCGCTCTGGTAACCGTTTTGGCGGTACAATGGCCTTCCGTAACGATTTTGGCGTCGTCGTATCCGTTTTGAGGAGTCAGCAATGGACCAGCCAAAGGCGACAACCCGGCCCGCAGGCTACACCGCGCTGCTCGATCGATATGCGATCCGCGCGATGCCAAACTGGCATCGGTCCATCATTTCTGAAGGTAGTACCCGACGAACCGATTCATCAGCGGGCGAGGTCGTAGAGACGTACCCGGCTGCGTACTGGCCGGGTGAGAGTCCAGGAGACCACCTCGAGTTCGCCCTGAAGTACGACGGAATGAACCTTGGCATGCTGGCGGTCCTTCTGCCGGCGATCGGGGCGGACGAGATCGCCAGATACATCAACTCGAAGCCGAACGGGAAATACGCCCGCCGCATCTGGTACTTCTACGAGATGCTGACCGGCGATCGTCTCCCGCTTGCCGACCTGACGCAGGGAAACTACGTGGATCTCCTGGAGAGCGAGGAGCACTTCACGTTCGATCGCGCGGAGCCGATTCGTCGCCAGCGCGTCAACAACAATTTGCTCGGCGATGCAAGCTTCTGTCCGACGATTCGGCGAACGAAGTCCATTTCGGCGATCATCGCACGGGATCTTTCCGCCCGGTGCAGAACACTGATCTCGACGTACTCTCCTGAACTCCTCCGACGAGCACTGAGCTACCTGTACACGAAGGAAACAAAGTCGTCCTTCGAGATCGAGAACATCAAGCCGGACGCGAACAGAACTGAGCGATTCATCGCTCTTCTGCGAGTCGCTCTAAAGGAGGACATGTGCACCAAGCCGCGGCTGATCGATCTCCAGAATCAGATCGTGGACCCTCGGTTCAAGGATGACGACTACCGCGACAGCCAAAACTACGTCGGCGAGACGGTCTCCATCGGGAAGGAGCGCGTGCACTACGTCTGCCCGAAGCCCGAGCACGTCACGGCCCTGATGGCGGGGATCATCTCGGCGCACGTACGGATGGAGCGCGGCTCCGTCCATCCAGTTGTCCAGGCGGCGATCGTCGGATACGGCTTCGTGTTCGTCCACCCGTTCGAGGATGGCAACGGCCGCATCCACCGTCTCCTCATCCACAACATCCTCAGTCGGAGAGGTTTCGTGCCGGACGGCGTGATCTTCCCGGTTTCGGCAGCGATGCTCAAGCAGGCCGCCAAGTATGACGCGTCGCTTGAGGCCTTCTCACGCCCGCTCTTGGGGTTGGTGGAATACACGCTCGACGATCAGGGGCGCATGACGGTCCACAACGATCCCGGCGTGTGGTACCGGTACCCGGACATGACCGTGCAGGTCGAGAGCCTGTTCACCTTCGTCGAGCAGACCATCGAAACGGAACTCGTCGAAGAGCTGGCATTCCTGGCGAACTACGACGACACAAAGCGCTCCGTACAGGCGATCGTCGACATGCCCGATCGCGATATCGACCTGTTCATCCGATTCTGCCTGCAGAACAACGGGAAGTTGTCCCAGCGGAAGCGGGAGTCGCACTTCCGGCTGTTGACCAATGACGAAATTGACCGGCTCGAGCGAGCCGTGGCGGAGGGATACAAGCAGCCCGAGGGCGGCCCGGGGGACTGACGGTCGGCCTTCGAGAGGACGAGAAGTGGCATTCTCAACTCGCCTCATCGGGCCGAGCGGAGGGGTCCGCGAGACGCGCTCGCCTCCCAATAGAGGCGAATATCGGCGTGAGCGACGAAGCCCCGTTCGATCCCCGCTATCCATCCTCTATTTGAGAACCCCCGGGTCGCGAGACCCGGGGGCTTTCGTTTTGCGCGATCGTCGGCTGCGATCCGGCGAAGACTCTCTCGGCTCAGACGATCGACTTCCACTTCACCCAATAATGCACCGCCGCGGCGTGCCATGTGACGTGGACGCTCATGCACACGAGCATCTGCTCCAGATCGGTCTCCGATCCGTAGGTGAACCGGTGAGCGAGGCGGTCGGGGCTTTGGCGCGAGACCCAGGCGACGAACGCATCCATATCCGCCAGCAGCGCATCCCGCGCAGCCTTGGGTTGGATTGGAATCGACGCTTCTGGCTCCGGTATCAACGCGTCAATAGCGGACTGAACCTCGCCAAGCCCGAGCATGGCGATGCGTGCATGAAGGCGAAAGATCTCGACGATGTGGCGTAGATGCCACGCGCCTGTTCCCGCCGAGTGCGGGTCACCAAGGCTCCGCCCGCCATGCTCGGCGATCAACTGATCCACCGATTCATACGGGAAGACCACCGTCTGTCGAAGCATGAAGAGCTGGCCTTGAAGGCGCGGAAACTGATCGTGAGAATCCAGTGATGACGCCATGTTCGAGCGTAGCCGACTGAAAGGCGGACAGGGAGCATGACCGCCCTGCCAATGGATTGAACCCCCAGACTCGTCGCGCGGCCGGTATGTCTATGTTGGTCTCTCGATCGCGTCGGGTTACCGCTGCGCGCCCACTATTTGAGCACCCCCGGGTCGCAAGACTCGGGGGTTTTCGTTTGGAGACTGCGACGACGCAATCCGTCACGCGCTGGTCTTCGACCACCACCCGATCTCGCTCGCACGCTGAAAGATCGCGATCATCAATGCCTGAGATCAACACGGACATGCCCAATCGTCGGCGCAGCGCGACGATCTGGCCGTGGTGCATGAACTCGTCTGTGCCGATCCGGTTGATTGCGCTCGGCCACCACGGATGTCTTTATCGAACTTGCTCCGCTGTCGGCAACTTGTACTGCCCGTCCAAAACCGATGGCCCTGGTCGGTAGACGCGCATGAGGAAGTTCCAACCTTCGGTGACATCGACGCGGTTCGGCACGTCGCCGCAGGCATCCTTCGACCCGAAGAACACGGTGAAAGTGCCGTCGTTGTTCAGCTTGACGTTTGTGGAGTTGATGACTGCGTTGTCGCTCTTGATGTAGCCGTCACTGCCATAGACCGTGATTGACCAAAAAGCCTGATTCTCTGGAACGGTGTAGGTGGCCGTGTGGCACGCGCGGTGGTTATGGTCGCCGCTGTAGTTCAAGTACGTGGCATCCCACTCTGGGTTCAAGCCCCAAGCAGCCGCCGCGGCGATGTGACGAGTCTTCTCGTCGACCTTTCCACGCGGCCCCATCATTCCCTTCCAACTCTTGTACTGGGCGGAGTCTTTCTCGTACTGCTCAGTCAGAGCTTTCAGCGATGCTGCATCCCATTGCATCGGGGGCAGCGGATCGGCGCTGTTCGCCTTGATGACGACGCCGTCCTGCAGTTTGTTGGCCAGAGCGATGTCCGCATCATCCTTGGGATTCAGCACTTGGGTTCGTACGATGACGGCCAGGTACTTCGTGTCTCGCGGCAGGTCATAGGTACCGGGGGCGTAGTAAACGGCAGGCGCGTAGTGGTCGTTGTCAACCAGCAACACCGACATGAATCGACCCGCCGGGAGCGGCGGCAATGTCACGGTCGCACCCTTGGACGTGTCCACGATGGACGCTGAGTACAGAGTGTCCCGATTCATTCTGACCACCGTTTGCTGGTCCAGCGGCGTCGGCTTGCGGATGTAGAACCAGCGGTTGACACCGCCAGCCTGCTGGCTGATGTTCTGGAAGGTTCGGTCGGTCTCGGCGCGGATGTAGCTGTCAGGGGTGACCTTGTGATTGTCCGAGGACGATGATCCAGCGGGCGGCTGACCGCCCAGGGGCTCTTTGCCTTCTTGCGCGAGAGCCGTGGGCCCCGCTACGCATCCCGCCGCGACCATGGCCATCATCAGGTTCTTCGCTGCGCGTGTGGACATTGAGCTGCGCCTTTCGTGAGTGAGGTGTGTCGTTCGGCCGGCAATCGGATTGCGAGACATGGAAGAAGTCTACTCGCTCCTCAATCGCCACGCAGAGCATCCCCGCCCGATACCCCCCTCTTCCACGCTCAGAAACGGTCTCGGCAGGTCTCGGCGGCGTGCTGACGGCCCTTCATGCCGATGGATCGAACTCCCAGACACGTCGCGCGGCCGCTGTGTCCATGTTGGTCTCTCTATCGCTTCGGGTTGCCGCTACGCGCCCGCTATTTGAGAACCCCCGGGTCGCAAGACTCGGGGGTTGTCGTTTTGGGCGGCCGGCCGGAATCAACTGCGGCGGTTGCTGTGCGGGCTGACCGTTGGTTGACGTGATCGTGTGCTGGCGTCGAGCCGTAGCCGCAGTCCGCGTACGTTCCGACAAGCGCGGCCTCGCGATTGCATTGGTGGAAGCCCGAGGGCACACCATCGGCTCGGCCCGAAGGGCACGAGGCGGTACCGGTACAATGAATTCTGGTCAGAACCGCGAGCATTGACACGAGGCGAGGACGTACGGATGACTGCGGGAAAGCAGAGGCGCATACGCGGGCTCGTCGCGCTCGCAGCGTCGGGCGTGATCGCGGCGCTGACGTACGTTGGGCTGGCGACGCCCTATCCGGAGTTGAAGATCGCCTACCTGATCTGCGTCGGAGTAGGAGTCTGGGTCCTCATCGACATCGTGTGGTCGCTGGGCGCCGCCGAGGCCAAAGGCGTTTAATGCCTGCGCTTCGAGTCTGGTCTTTCCCAAACCTGGATACCACTTCTCCTGACTGGGCTCGACTGAGGATCGCACGCCATGGGCCTTCCAACTCATGTTTTGCAGGCGCTGCACGCAGAGTTTCGCCGACGACTCTTGCCCATGTTTCTCACGCAGATGGAACAGACCTCGGCGTATGCGTCACTCGACGCCGCTCTGAGTGAGGAGTTGCGGCGGCTTGACGATCACGTGTTCGCGAAGTCGTTTGCGGCCGCGATCGGTCTCGGCTCGCCGACCGACTTCCTACCTCGGGTGATCGACGTTGCCGAAACACCCTTGTTCTGCGGCATTCGGTTCTTTGGGGGAGACAGGGACCAAGCCTTCGTCGACCTTATCGCCGGGGATTCGATAGCTGAAGACTGCACCGATGCCGCTCTTAGGGCGATGCGCGAGTATTCCATGTTCGAGCCAGCTCGCGCACGCATTCTGATGCCCGGCTTGGAGGCGCCGCCGGTGCGTGCGGGGTGGGAAATTCGAGCGGACCAGGTGTTCGCGATTGCGTCTGCCGCAGCGATGGCCCAGATGCCCGCGACACGCCCGGAAATCGTTGATCTCGAGCCCGCGTCTCCGGATGAAGCGGCGGCGTTCGTGCAGTCTGGCTACGCCCGCATCGCCGACGCAGACCCCGCGATGCGGGCGAGGCTCTTCCCGGCGTCGGCGGAAGAACTCGACTCATGTCACGCCCAAGGCCACCTGTGGTGGTGGACGATCCGGGGTGCCCGCGCGGGGCTCCTGGCGGCGAAGATCGATCAGGTACTGGGAGTGAAAGGTCTGGTGATCGTCGAGGAACTCGTCGCAGCGAAGTTCGCGGGACGAGGCACCGCGAGCCTGGCTCAACGCGAAATGGCAAAGCGCGCGTGCGCGTCCTCTGCTGATGTCATGGTCTTGGGCACCATCGACGCCGCCAACGCGCCGAGCCGCGCTACCGCAAGGAGGGCCGGACGCACGGAGGTGGCTTCATGGCACTTTCTCAGTCCCGGTATCGGCGGCGGAGTCTGATCTCGGTTCCTCGCCACATCGCGATGCACGCCCAACGGCGTGGCGCCGAAATCACACGTCATCCTTCAGACTCTCTGGCGTATCTCGGGACAACGGAGTCACCGACGAACCCGCATCGCGCTGCCGGAGGAATGCACTCGGTCGTTCTGTCTCTGCACCGCTTGGGTGTCGTTCGTCACACCACCCCCCGTCCTCTATTCTAAGTCAATCCCCACCCCCCCGCCCATCGGAATCGAAATCGAGCGTGATTTCAGCGCGGCTTTGGCAAGCACTCAAAGACTTCGTCGAGCCGTTTGCCGAAGACTCGTGCGATTCGAAACGCCACCTCCAACGACGGAGAGTACTTGGCGGCCTCGATGGCGTTGATGGTCTGGCGGCTGACGCCGACGCGGTCGGCAAGGTCTTGCTGGGTCATCTCGTCCGCGACGAATCGCAGTCCGCGGATCTTGTTGCTGATCGTGAGCTTCTCCTGCGCCATGGATCACGCTCCTCGACGGTAAGAGACAAGCTGGAGCACGAAACCGAGGATCTCGGCTAGGGCGAGCGACAGGAGAAGCAGGTTGGCAGTCCATACGTTCTCGACGCCCGCGGCCATGCACGTCACAGCCCCGAGCACGCCGACCGCCACGAGCCATGCCGAGCGGTACTCGGCCTTCCACGTGATCAGGCGATCCCGTTCGTCTCGTCCCTCGACCTTGGTCGTCAAGGCCGTCACCGCGTACGAGAGAACCATGAGAACGACCATGAACACCACCGCGACCATGAAGATCGCGGCAAAGGCGCTCACATCGTGCACTCCTGACGCCAGCATTCGTCCTGCGATGACGAAGTAGAAACCAAGGCCGACCGTCATCGTCCCCAACTGGATCCAGACGCTCTTTTCTTCGAACGACGCGCTCATCGATGCTCCTTTCAGGCTCGAGGTATAGTCAAGAACAGACGACGCCGTGTCAAGTATACAAGACATGCAAGAGATGTCAAGTATTCTTGACATAAAGAAACACGCATCCCAACCGCCGCTTGGCGACCGGCTTCGTGGCAAGGCGCGGGAGTTGTCCACAGGGCACGCGGATGCGGACGCTTCACTCAGCCCATTTGGCGATCCAGATCCCACGCAGGAAGAGATCCGGCTTCTGATCGACATGCCGTGGAAGGCCAACGTCAATCGCTCGCTCGATCTACGCAGTCCACGCTCTATTCGAAGAACCCCCGGGTCGCGAGTCTCGGGGGTTATCGTTTTGACGACTCGTCAGGTGCGATCAGAACCCATCGGCGACCTGTTTCACCAGCTCGCTCCCGGTTGCTTGTGGGCTGGTCTAGCATGCGCGATGCGGATCGACGGCACTCCATTCGGCGTCACGGATTGGTCGGCGGTTGAGCCGACGGTGCATCCCGGCGAGACCGGCACCGCACTGTGGCGGACGAAACAGTTCGGGGAGATCCGTGTGCGGATGGTCGAGTATTCACCGCGATACGCCGCAGACCACTGGTGCAGCAAGGGGCACATCGTGCTGTGCGTCGAGGGGGAGCTTGAGACGGAACTGAGCGACGGGCGGATCATCAGGCTGATGCCCGGGCAGAGCTATCAGGTGGCCGACGGGGCCGAGCCTCACCGTTCGCGCAGCGAGGGCGGAGCCCGGCTGTTCATCGTCGACTGACACAGTCGCGGGCGCGGCATCGCTCCGGCACCAATGTGTAGCGCGAGTTGCGCTTCGCTCTCGCGTTGCTTTCGGGGCATCGCCGGATGCCCCTTGCCGGGGCCAATTGCTGCTTGCTTCTATGAGTGCCGCCGTGGCGGTTCTCTGCGTCAGCGGGCTCCGGCCCAATTGGGCATCCCGGGCACAATTGGGGCCCAGAGTCTCTCAGCGTCGCTCGTCGTTGCTCGCCCGAGCAACTCGGACTCGCAAGTTCCCCTGTTCAGGGCTTGTAGTTGCTCATCCCGGGCCCGGTCTTGTCGTACACGTTGAAGAACTCGTCGGGCATGATCGTGGCGACGCCGCCTTCGGGCCGTTCGATCAGGTCTTTGTCGAGCGTCTTGACGCGGACCTTCCAGCCCGGCGGAAGCTGCTTGAACTGGCTTTGCCCGGCCGCCATGAACTCGTCGTAGGTCCATTTGGGATGAAGGCCGATCTGGTAACCCTTCATGATCCACGTGTTGCCCTCGGTGTCGTCAAGCAGCAGGACGGTGGTGCCCTTGTTCCAGCCCAAGCCGCTCTTGCGGGCGATGGTCTTGGGCATGTAGGGGGTGCTCTCGGAGACGCCACCGGTGGTCTGGCCCATGTTCAGGCGGGCGACCCAGGCGGCCTTGACGCCGCCGAAGTCTCGTTCGACGCCGGACTCGATCTCGGTCCAGTTCGGGAGCCAGAGCTTGGGGCCGTTCAGCGACGCGCCGAGCACGTTGTACTCGCGCTTCATGCGATCGAAATCAAGGCGCTCAACGCTCTGCTGGGGAGCGGTGTCACGGGAGGCGGGAATGCCAGCGTCGGTAAACATGGAGTTGTAGCACTCGGCGACCAAGCTGCCGGTCTTGGGATCGCGGTGGGCGAGGAAGATCTCGATGAAGCGTGCTTTGTGGGTGCCATCGACGCGAACGGACTTGGCGTTCGCTCCATCGCCGGATACCACGGGCTCCGCAGCGGATGTCTGCGTGTTTCCGCTCGGTGTTGGCCGCTGCGCACAGGACGCACAGAGAGCGGCCGAAAGAACTGTGACCGCAAAAAGAATGGGCTTCATGTTCTGCTCCGATGCTTGCGACCCGCGGCAGAGTTCTCTCAAAAACTCAAACCGGCCGAAGGCGTCAAGCGTGTGAAGCCTCAGATATACCAGATTCTTCGTACGGTTGCTGTCCAGCGCCCTGATTCGCCGCTGAGACCGCGCTCGGTACCTGTGCCTCCGGGGGCCGAAAGCCAGGGGCCTCGCGACCTCTGGTCTTCCATCTACCGAGCCGATTGCGAAGGCAGTCGGCCTATTGGCTTTCTGGGAACGCCGTCGAGAGACGTCTCCCACATCTGCCACATCCAAAATGTCCGCCTGATGTCGGAGAACTCCCGGCTCGAAAGGCTCGGGGGTGGGGGGTGGGGCGTTCCGGAGCATCGGGCGACGCCCGCCTATTTCGAGCCGCGCAGCCTCTCGACAGCCAGCCGCGGGTCGATGGACCTCGCTTCCGAAAGTCCGTCAACCGGCCTGCCGGTCTCGGCGAGAATTCTGATGATCTGCTGTGGCGTGAGCGACGGGTCATGGGCGAGCATCTTCGCGGCGGCGTTGGCGACCTGCGGGACGGAGGCGGAGGTGCCCGAGAACACGGCGGTTCGACCGCCCGGCACCAGGGCCGCGATGTTGTTCCCGTTGGCGTAGAGACGAACTCCCTTCCCCGTGGTGGTGAACGACGTCGGACGGTCAAGGGCGTCGACGGCACCGACCGTGACAAGATTGGGAAGCTCCAAGCCGGCGGGGATGTACTCGGAGAAGTCCACATCGTCGGAGAAGTTCCCGGCACCGCAGACAAACAGGATCTGCGGCGAGTCTTTGATCGCCTGCTCCAGACCGGCACGGTGAACCGCGAACCACTCGCGCGCCAGCCTCCCGCGCTCTTCAGCGCTCGTGCCAACGCCGGCCCGCTCCATCTCGGCTTCGAGCACCCGGGCAGAGGTGAGCCAGCTCATGGTGACGACTCGAACGCCCTGCGATCGGAAATAGTCAATTGCGGTCTTCGAAGAGGAAGCCTCGGCGCTGACGGATTCGAGAGAGGGTGGGCGAGAGTCCTCGGAATCGTCTGGATACCCGTGCGCCACCGCAACGATTCGTGCAAAGGGGTTCCCGGCGGCGGCGATAGACGCGACGTGAGTCCCATGGATGTAGTCAGCGACCTGGGACCGCTCCCGATCGAACGCGACACGCTCATTGACCGGCAGAGTTCGGAGCTTTTGCTTGAAGGCCAGTGTGCCGGGGTTCTCGACCCCACGAGACACATCCGCGTTGGCGATGACATCGTCGAGCAATGTGTCGTAGGGACGGCTGAGGTTCAAGAGTGAACGCATCGTGCCCACCCGGTGCGATCCCAGGCCGGTCAGGGAAATCCCGTGCAGGTCATCGATGAATCCGTTGGAGTCGTTGTCGATGCCGTCGGCCTTCTCGCGGGGGTTCGTCCACATCGCTGTGCCAAGCGTCTGGGGATCGACGCCCGTGTCCCACACCCCGATACGGATTTCAGCCAGCGTATCGGACGGCTGAAGAACGATCTGGCGAGGCGTCCACAGGTCGCCCGCGACTTCCATCTGGGCATGCTCGTCGAGAATCTCGCCGGCGAGGGGTCCGAGGATTCGGAGCCAGTACAAACTCCGGTACGCCTCTCGCCAGTTCAGGATCTCGGCCACGACAGAATCAGAAGCGACACCGCTGGACGCCCGCAGCTTTGGGTCGGTGATCGCCTCCGCGGCGGCACGAATGCCGTCGACACTCGGAATGTCCGCCGCACCGCGCCAAGTGACGAGGTCCTCGCGGAGTGGCTGGAACGGGGCCTCTCGGAGGTGATCGCGGAATAGCCGTGCGAAGCGATCGTCAAACGCAGGCTCGCCACGCGTGCCGCCCGCCGCGATCGCTTCGGCCTCGGCCGACGAAGCGATCCGCCCGAGGGATTCGCCCGTCCCTCGATCGCCGGCGAGCGCACGGTACTTCGTCGCCGACTCGAAGTCGGGGATCAGTTCGTACACACGTGCGATCGACTGGTGCCAGCGTTGCTCCTGCTTCGGGTCCGTGAACCGGTGAGACTCGAGCACACGCACGCGATGCTCAATCACTTGTGCCGCGAGCTCACTGAATGCGCGATCATCCGTCACAACCGTCATGCTGGAAAGCCCGACCGTGTAGTCTGACCGCGGCAGATCTCCGACGGAAGTCACGGGAACGCGTGCGTCCGGACGGTGAACGGCTGAAGAGGGCGCACACGAGACCAGCCATGCCACGTTGACACAGGAGAGCAGAAGAGACGAAAAGACAACTCGGTATCTCATAGCGTTACTTGCTCCGTGGCGGACGCCGGGTGACTGATGTGGCTCGTGCGGGACGGGCAGGACGGGCAGGATCGGCGGCGGCCTGCCGCCTCGCAGACCCGGCGAGCGGCATGTACATCGCGACGAGCAGATGCGGCCGGCGACCGCCGGGGGACTTTCTTGTGCTCGCGAGCCGCTTGATTGTCTTGAGCGCCGCGTGCAGCTCGGAAAGCTCTTCCGCGTTCAACCAGACGATCTCGTGGATGATGCCGTGATTGGGGTTCGGCGGATGCACTCGGAGCATCCCCGCCTTCGCGGCCGACCGCAAGGTGCGCACCGCTGACTTCGTGACGCCCAGTGCGGTCGTGGTCGCCACGGCACCGACCGCACGTGTCGTGGCCCCGCGAAACTCCGGCACAAAGTCATGCGCGGCGAGCGCATAGATCTGCTCGGTGTGACGGGTCAGCTGACGCTGGCCGCTCTCGATGAGAATACCCAGGTCGATCAGTCGTTCGAAGTGCGCGTAGAGCGACGACGGCACCCGAGTCAGAACCCCGGCAACCTCCTTGATGGTCGCCGGCCCCAACGCACGCATCGCCTCGATGATCTCTGCCCGAACCGGTTCCAGGATCTGCTCCCAGACCTTAAGGGGCACGACGCGGGTGCGAACGGCGGGTGCACGGGCTCTATCCATGAGACGACCATAGCACCATTTGTGTCAAATGGCAAAGACAAATGGTCAAGGCAGGCGTCCGTCGTTCAGATCGTCATCTTGACCGGAGTTCAACACGACGCGGCTTCGCGAGCATTACGCGTTGCGACGGGAGGTACACCCGTCGGGCGATAGTTTCAGAAGCGGGTTTCTCTCGGGCAATGAAGCGGACGCACGTCATGCCATGCTTCGCGAACAATCCAAGCAACGCCGTGCCGCAGTCGGCCGCCTTCTCTGGGAGCGAGTGACTAGGAGGCAGATGCCGCCGATCCGCCATCGCGGATCGGCGGCTCTTGGAACGGATGGCGAGGTATGTGCTGCGGGCTCTTCCGACGATCGTCGGAGCGACGTCCCTTCGGGAGACGCCCGAGCTCGGGCAAGCCGTCCTTGCGATGATGCTGGCCATTCATGCGTAATGAGCCACCCCAGCCCTGCGAGCCTGTGCGATGTGTCCCGGGCATGAGCATCTGCTCGCGAGGTCTACCGGGCCGGTGACGGTGGAACTCGGTGACGATGACGCGTTGACATCCCACTGCGATGCTGACCAGAGAGGAGTACTCCTGACGGACCGCGAACTATGCCGGATAAGCGGCGTCGGGCACATTCTGAGTCTCGAGAGGTCCCCAAAGGTCAACGCTGCTCTTGGCTGGATTCTTGATTGCGTCAGCGCGGCCTCGTGATGAACTCGTGACGCGGATTTCAGACTTTGGGGCTTGAACGCCCATCAGAGCTCGGCCGCAACTCTCCTGAAGTGGTGGCCGCGGATAGCGAGCTCGACTGCCTCTGGGAACGCTGCGCGGTACGAGAACCACGCTCCTACGACGAACTTCCAATACTCCCATCGCCCGGGCGACGCCAGACCGACAACCCACATTGACCTGAGAAACGCGAGCAGGTCGTCCAATTGCATCGTTCTGTGTCTGGCAATCGGACGGTACTCCGACAGAAAAGTCCGCACGCGCTGGTAGTACTCGCGGGGCGCGTACAGCTCCTTCACGAGGGTGCGATATCCCCGGGTCAGCACGTTGACATCGAGCCTGGGCACGAAGTTTGTCGCGGCGTCGAGGTTGTTGCCCGTGCTTCGGCCGATCATGCGACCTTCCCTGGTCAGACGCGAGAAGAGTCGTGTTCCGGGCAAGGCGGTCAGCATGCCCACCATCGCCGTCACGACGCCGGACTCACGAATGAAGCGTCGCTGCTGCTCGAAGATCTCCTTGGTGTCGCTGTCGAAGCCCACGATGAATCCCGCCATGACCTGCACGCCCGCGCGGTGGATCGTCCGCACGGCCTCAATGAGATCGCGCCGCGTGTTCTGCACCTTCTTGCACTCATTCAGGCTTGCTTCTTGCGGGCTCTCGATTCCCACGAACACGTTTTTGAATCCCGCTCTTGCAAGAAGGGTCAGCAGTTCGGGGTCGTCCACGAGATTGATGGACGCCTCGGTCGTCAGATTGAATCCGCCCGTCTTCTCGCGCCACACCACCATCGCCCGCAGGAGATCCTTCGCCCGTGCACGGTTGCCGATGAAATTGTCGTCCACAACGAAAACGCCCCCGCGCCACCCTGTTGTACGCAGTGCCTCAAGCTCGGCGATCATCTGCTCGGGTGTCTTGACTCGCGGCACGCGCCCGTAGACGGGTGTGATGTCACAGAACTCGCAGTCGAACGGGCATCCACGTGAGGCTTGCACGGACATCGTGAGATAATCGCCGACGCAGAGAAGGTCCCAGCGGGGCAGCGGCGTGTTGGTCACGTCCGGGCGCTCCGCCGACTGATACCGCGGCTTGGGCCGTCCCGCCAAGAGGTCCGAAACGAGTTCCGGCATCAGGTCTTCGGCTTCTCCCACAACGATCGAGGTGACCTCCGGGAATCGTTCCGCGCTGGTAGTGAAGAGCGGCCCGCCCGCCACAACGAGTTTTCCCCGCGCGAGCGCCCGGCGGATCACTTCCCGAGCCGAAGACTCCTGAACGATCATCGCTGAGACAAAAACCGCGTCCGCCCAAGCGATCTCTGCATCGGTGAGCGATCGCACGTTCAGGTCCACGAGCTTCATCTTCCACTCACGTGGCAGCATCGCCGCGACCGTCAGCAATCCCAGTGGCGGAAATGCGGCTTTGCGCCCGGCGATGGGGAGCACATGGCGAAAACTCCAGAACGTGTTCGGAGTCCGCGGCGAGACAAGCAGGATGTTCACGGGACGTACCTCCCGGCGGCCAATGGCTCCTTTGGGCACGCCGTTTCACGCTTCCGCGTGCCGCTGCCAGCCACGACCTCCGAAGACTCGTATTACACCGCAATGGTACGCGTCGTCCCATGAGCTGCGGTGTACGGTGGGTTCCCAGTGCGCCTTCGCTGGGCATGAACCCGTCGCCGCGTTGCATCCCGATTGGATCGGGAGTTCTCGACGGCGGGCGCGTTTCGGTTGGGACGCAGAAGCTCTGAGCGCCGGTCGCAGGCCTTCATCAATGAGTCGATGCAGCGGCAGCTGATGTGGTTGCTCGCAGCGAGCGGCGCAGCGACTGCGTGAACAGTTCGGGCTCATCCATCCAGATCGAGTGGCCGGCGTGCGTAATCGTGTGCAACTGAGCGTGGGGCAAGCGTGCGACAAGCTTCGGCCACATGGTGGGGCCGAGGTCGACATAGTCGTGCGTGCCGATGATCACGTGGATGGGTCCTGGGAAGGACTTCAGAGCCGGCCAAAACTCGCGCGTGGCCGTCTGGTATTGGGGATCCTCGAGTACTGCCTGTCCGGCATCCCCGCTGTAGAACACTTGGCCGCCGAGCATCTGACGCCAGTTGCGTCCGTTGTAGGTGTTGACACACGTGAACTGAATGCGCCACCAGTCGGTTTGCTGCTGGTCGGTCTTGATGATGGTCTTGAGTCCGAAGCTCTTGACTGTTTCTGGTGTCGCCGAGCCTGCCTCGAACGGGATGAGCCCCTCGTCGGCGGCGATCCGAAGCGTTCGTGTGAAGACACTCTTGTCGTACTCCGCCTGCTTCGCCGAGAGGTCGGCGGCATCGGTGTCGGCGAAGCCGGGCCAGACGTCCGCGAGGAAGCTCGGGCGTTCCTCGCCGAAGGGGCCCGGCACCGTCGGGCCGACGAGGATCAGGCCAGCGACTCTGTCCGGATGGGCGAGCAGGTATCCGTAAGCGAGGTGATTGCCCATCGAGTGGGCCATGATCGTGATTTTGTCGAGGCCGAGCCGCTGGCGGAGCTGCTCGAGATCCTCAACGAGTGCGGCGTAGGTGATCGTCGCTGGGGGCCGCACCGGCGAGCGCAGCGAGCCGCGCTGGTCGTAGAGGACGAAACTGAACTCGCGTGCGAGCGGTCGGATGGCGGGGAGCAGGTAGCTGTGTTCCGCGCCCCAGCCGCCGTGGAGCACGACGACGACGTTTCCGGGCTTCGACTCGACGCCGTACTCCGCGACGTAGTGGACGACCTCGTCGGCGGTCTTCATGTACCACTGCCTAACCGGGATGCCCGCATCCTCGGGCAGCGGCGTGGGCTTGAGCGCTGTTGAACTCGACGGCGGCGTGCGTGTCGAGACGCATCCGGGCAGCGCAGGAAACAAAGCAGTCAAGATCGAGATTCCGACAACGATTCGAACTGGCATTGGGCCTCCATGAACTTGGGGTGCTCAGCATGATGCGCGAAGACCGCAAACCCGTCACGGGCCCGAATGCTCTGCCCCCCTCCCCGGTTCCTGAATCGACTCGGACTATCGGAGGAGAGATGCCGACCTTTCTGAGTGATTCGGTCCGAAGCGACTGCTGATGCCGGTGCGGCAATTCCGCTTCCTGTGTTTCGAGCACCGAGACGCTGCCTTCGTCACACCATGCTCCAACGCCATTCGAAACCCTCGGTCGAGGGACGTCGCGGTGTGACCTCTTGATCGATGAAGGGAGTGCAGTACCATCGCTCATGCTGACAGAGATCGGCTCGGTAGCAGTCGGCTTCGACGACGAGGGCCCCCGAGTCTCGGATGCGGTCCTGCTGATCCACGGTCATCCCTTCAATCGCTCGATGTGGCGGCCGCAGCTCAGTGCGGTCGCCGCGAAGGGCTGGCGGGTGATTGCGCCTGACCTGCGTGGTTACGGCGAGAGTGCCCGAATCCCCGGCACGACGGCGTTCGACGATTTCGCCAAGGATCTTCTGGGCCTCCTCGATGTGCTTTCCATCGATCGCGTCGTCGTCGGCGGCCTGTCCATGGGCGGGCAGATCGCGATGGACCTCTGCCGCCAGGCGCCAGAGCGGGTGCGAGGGCTGCTGCTGGCGGCCACCTTTCCGCAGAGCGAGTCGGCAGAAGGAATACTCCGCCGCTTCGCTATGGCCGATCGTCTGCTGCGGGAAGGGATGGCGGGCTACGCGTCTGAGGTTCTTCCGAAGATGGTCGGCGCCGCTTGCCTTCACGAGAGGCCCGAGATCGGGCAGGCCGTTCTCCGCATGATGGAGTTCACCGATCCACAGGCCGCCGCCGCAGCGCTGCGAGCCCGTGCGTCGCGGCCACCCTATGAAGACGTCCTCGCGAGGTTCGCCCGGCCGTCGACAGTGATCGTCGGAGACGAGGACGCGTTTACGACCCGAGAAGACGCGCAGAAGATGGCGTCACTCCTAGCGGACTGTGAACTGCTCTGGATGCCCAAGGTCGGGCACATGCCGAATCTCGAACAACCCGACAGCTTTAACGCCGCACTCGCCCGTCTTCTCGAAAGGGTCACCGCGGTCGCACCATGAACTCTCGTCCGGTCCTACGCGATCGGCAACGCGGATGCGCCGCTGGTGCCGTAGCCACGCACCGAACGGCCGTCGCGCTCCGTACACGTCGCGCGACATCGTCACACCGCTCCGAAATTCCCGATTCGAAGAACCCTTCCGGTCGCAAGACGCGGTGGATCTCGCGACTCAACGCACTGTCGCCCCGGAGGGGAAGACCGTCGACCAGTCATCCTTCATGCTGACGATCGTCCATCCGCGTTTGCCCGCCTCGTCCAGAGCCCTGTCGAGCTTTCCGACGTGCGATGTGCGGTCGTATGCCCATTCGCGTGCCGCGTCGGTGTGATGGATGAGCACGCACAGGTTCGGGCCGCTTCCGCCCGCCGTCCACTGCAGCATCGGAAGGTCCCCATCGGAGTTGCCAAACGCGGCGACGGGGCGGCGACCGATGTGGAGATTGATGTTCACCGGCTTGCCTTGCTTGTCGTCGATGCTCCCCACTTCGGGCTGCTTGACCAGCACAGGCTCGCCATCGCGGATCTCAAACGTGGTCTTCAGGCTCGAACCGATGACATGTTCGGGCGGCACGCCGTAGGTTGCCTCCGTCCACGGACGCATGAACTCGATGCCGCCGCCGGAGACGATGTAGGTTTTGAAACCGTTGGCCCGCATAAAGGCAAGCAACTCGACCATCGGCTGGTAAACCATCTGCGTAAACGGACGTCCGCTCGTGGGATGTCGTGCCGTCGCGATCCAGTTTCGGACTTCGCCTTCGAACTCGTCGGTAGTCATGCCCGAATGTGTCGCGGCGACGAGCTCGAGGATGGCGTGCTCGCCACCCGAGAGGGCGGTCTTCAGATCGCCCAGGAGGATGGACCTGAAAGGCTCTTTGTCTTTCCATTCCGGGTGCTGCGGGGCCATCGCCTTGATGCGATCGATGACGAAGAAGAGCTGGAAGTACGCCGGCTGCTCAGCCCACAGGGTTCCGTCGTTGTCAAAGACGGCGATGCGGTGTGCTTCGGGGATGTAGCCAGGCGAGCCGGGCCGGTCGGCGGCTTCGACGAACGAAACGATTGCTGCACGCGCCGGGCCATCCTTCCAGGAGGGCAGCGGGTCACCAACCGAGGCGCACGCCGCGAGCTGAAGGAAGAGGAGGAACGCGATCAAATGGAGGAGCGTTTGCTTCATAAATCGAACCTTCCAGCCCGTCGATTGCATCGATCTCCGGATGGCGGAGAAACGCGAGGAACTTGCCTTTCCGCTTGTGGCGGCCTCGTCGGTCACGCCCTTGCGCTGGGTGTGCCGGCAAAGCCCTGATCGCCACGATTCGATCCCGGCGTGTGTCTCGCGCGACAGGCACCTCCGAATTGCCGCGCCAGCCGAGTCCACGTTCGATCGTGAATGGGTCGATGCGGCGGGACGCATGCGGCGCAGAGTGTATCGGATCTGTCGCGTCGGCCGCGGACCAGCCTCGGATCCCGCGCGAAGTTAGAACCCGCACGCGGTGTCTCTGACGCTCTGCAACGCTGGACGTCACATTGTCGCTTCTTCGCTCTTCGAAGTACGCCAACGCTCGCATCGCTCGGGGTTACTGCTCTTGCAGATCCCGGTTGTCCGCGAGTGTCGTCGAGCTCCAACACCATCCGTGCTGCTGAAACTTCACCCATGGGCCGAATGCTGCGGCGTTCGTGGCGTGTGGGGCGTGTGTGGTGGGGGAGGGGGGCGTGTGGGTCTGGCCGCGGCGTCACTTCGGCGCATCGACCTTGGCACGCATCTCGTCGACGAAGTTCACGACGAGGTCAATGCGGTTCTTGCTCTCATCCTCCGACTTCATGATCGCCAGCAGTCGGCCGTCGGGGCTGAACTCGCAAAGCATCATTGCCTTGAGGTCCTTGACGTTCATGAGAGTTTTGGGCAGTGACACGGACAGCGTCGGCTCGGTTTGGACCTGGACGCTCATCAGGCGGCCGTTGCTGTCAACGAAACGGATCTCCTTGCCGTCGGGGCTCGACCAGCCGGCGGACTGGGCACCCGCCGTGGAGATCTGGACGCGTCCGGATTGGGCGTCCTGCGGGCCTGACTTAGCCCCGGTGAAACGCTGAACGTACAACTCCTCCCGTCCGGTTTCGGTCGAAACATAGCGCACCCACTTGCCGTCGGCCGAGAACGCGAGAGGGCCTTCGTTCGCATTGCCGTTCAGATACGGCGTGGCGGTCCAGGTGCCGGACGTCGCGTCCTTCTCGAGCATCAGTACGTCGGTCGTGCTCTTGGTGAGGTCCACCTTGAGCACCGCCAGCGTCTTCCCATCGGGTGACCACGCCACCGGAAAGAGCAGGTGTGTCGTCGGCCCGGCGAGGAGCTTTTCGGCCTCGCCAGCGCCGTCCGCTCGGCGTTCCCAGATCGCAAACTCCTCGTTGGAAACACTGTTGTACGCGAGCCGCTGCCCGTCGTTGCTCCACACATATCGCCACGCAGGGCCCGGGGTTGGAAGACGACTCAGGGTGCTTCGGTCGGTGTCAAAGATCCACAGATCGGATCCGAGGTCAGTGCCATCGGCAGGTTGGAGGTTCGTTGCGATGCGTCGGGAGCCCGGCGAAACCGCGAGCCACGAATACGCGCGAGGCGGCGCCGCGATCGGCTCGGGCTTGCCCTTCTCGTCGATCCAAGCAAGGGTGCGGCCGGTGTTGTCGCCAGCCTGGGTCATCTTGGCGAGGGTGCCGGTTGGAGAGACGAAAAAGCTGTTGCGGAGATCACCGTTCCAAATGGTCACCGGTTCGCCGACGATGCGACTATTCGCCAGATCGAAGCGGGCGGCAATGAGGCTGTTGAGGTTGCGGCGTGCGACGATGTGACCCGACGGGAGATACTGCGCAACCCCCGCATTCTCAAGCAGGGGCGTCCGTGCGCCGCTGGCGAGATCGACAATCTCCGTCCGCTCCTTGATTGTCTGCCCCACGAGCGCCCAGCGCGTCGCAAGGATTGACTTGCCGGGTACGAGCGGGCGAACATCACCCCAGCTATCGATGCCCGGGACGTTCTCCCCTTTCACGATCACGCGGGGCTCGCCGCCCGACGCGGGGACTGACAGAATCGTCTGTTTCCACGACTGGGCGAGCACGATCTCGCGGTCCGACGACCAGCACATGTACGAATCGTCGCTGGAGGACAGATCGAAAAGCGTTTCGGGCGCGCCGGCGGGCTGCCCGTTGTCGAGAGCGATCTTCTTCAGGCTGACGCGGCTACGGGCGCGATCCTTGGCGGCGAGAAAGGCGATCCAGCGCCCATCGGCCGACAGCGCGGCTTCCAGAACACCCTCGGTGCCGGGAACGGTCTTGGTCTCGTCCCGATCCAGGCGCCGGATCATCAACACGCCCCCCGGCTTGGCGCTTTCCGGGTCGAGTTCCGGCCAGCACCGATAGACGACAAACCGCCCATCGGGCGCGATGCCGCTGAGCCCGGTCATATCTGGCTTTGGCGGCGTGGCCAAAGAGACGTGGATAGGCGGCGAAGGCGGGACAGCCTCCGGGCGCGAGAGTACTGCACCGATCACGCCGCCGAAGCCGAGCAACAGAACTGCGAGCGCCGCCGCCAACGCCGGGCGCCGCGGTCCCGAGACAGCCGGAGCCGCAGAGAACGACACCCACTCTTGCCCTGCGAGAGCCCTCTCAAGCTCGAGCCTCGCATCACCGATGTCGTGCAGGCGGTTGCGTCGATCCTTGGCGAGGCAGTTTATCAGCAGTTCGCGCACGCGAGGAGGCGTGCCAGCGGGGATGAGCCCAAAGTCGGTGTCCTTGTGCAGCGTTGCGCCGATGGAGTCGGCCACAGTTTCGCCGCGGAAGGGCATCGCGCCAGTCAGCATCTCAAAGAGCACGCAGCCGAACGAGAAAATGTCGGAGCGTTTGTCCACCGGCTTGCCGCGGGCCTGCTCGGGTGACATGTAGCCCGCTGTCCCCATGATCGCGCCGGGGATGGTGGGCGAGTGGTGCGGACGCGCGGGCGAGGTCACCGTCGGTGAATCTGCCATAGCGGGTGAATGGGTCGAAGAAGGCGTCCCGTCGGCCGAACGTGCCAGCCCGAAGTCGAGCACCTTCACCACGCCGTCGGGCGTGACCATCACGTTGCTCGGCTTGAGGTCGCGGTGAATCACTCCCTTCTCGTGTGCGGCCTCGAGGGCTTCGGCGATCTGCTTGGCAAGGCCGAGCGCCTCGTCCACAGGGATCAGTCCTGCCGCGAGTCGGGCCGCGAGCGTCTCTCCCTCAATGAACTCGAGAATCAGGTACTGGTGCCCGTTGGCTTCCTCAAGCCCGTAGATCGCACCGATTCCCGGATGATTGAGCGACGCAAGGACCTTGGCCTCGCGTTGGAAGCGAGCGAGTCGATCGGCGTCTTGAGCAAGATGCGCGGGCAGGGCCTTGATGGCCACCAGCCGGTCCAGCCGCGTATCGGTGGCTAGGAAGACCTCGCCCATGCCGCCATGGCCGAGTTCGCGTTCGATCTTGAATGGGCCGATGGCGGCGGGTGGCATGGAGCATGGAGTGTATCGAATCCGGGTGGCGGATCACTTCGACTTCTCACCCGCGATCGGAGCGTTCAACCAGACGGATGGACGCCTTCGCTCGAGAAGCGAACGTGTTTCACGCTGCGATACCACCTTTACGGACACCTCGACTTCATCGTCCAGGGGCGTCGTCCGGCGGCGAACTGGTTCGCGGCATGACACAATTTGCTCCAAGACGCAAGCCGAGCGGGACGATCCCGCCATCGCCGAGAGCCTGTCGTGGTTTCATCGGAGCACAAGCGTGACAGTCTCACGATCCACCGTCCGCGAAGTTGGCGGTGTGTGCACACGACCGATGACCTCGAAACCGTTCTTCCGGAGCACACGGAGCGACGGCAGGTTGTGGGCGGCGGCGGTGGCGTAGAGCGGGCGACGTGGGAATTCTTCGAGCATCAGAGCCACCGCCCGCGTCGCGATGCCGCGGCCCCAGTACGCGCGGGCGATCCAGTAACCAAGAGAGTCGCGGCCCTCGTTCGGGGAGATATTCACGGACCCGACGACGACGCCCGCGGCTTCGATCACCTTCGGAACAACTCCGGTGACGGTCCCGTCGTGATCCGCAAGGATCGTGTTCCATCGCAGCTGAAAGCTCTGCCAGTCCCGCGGCTTCGTTCCCGCGAGATCGTTCGCCGCACGGTCCACTTCAAGACTGAAGAGCAGGGGCAAGTCCGCCTGGCGAGTGCGACGAAGGAAAATCGCATCGGGAACGCGATGGGGCATCGACGCAAGCGGAGCGAGCATTCGATTCCCTGACCGAAGCGTCGCCGCTGTGGCACGGTCGCCCGCGAGCTCGAAAAGCGTCGCCGCCTCGGACCACAGATGTCGCGCCTCCTCCGGCCGCCCCGTCGCCGCCGCGATATCCCCCAGGTTTGCCAGCTTGCCTGCGGCAATCCCATCATCGCCGATCTCCCGCGCGATCGCCAGCGAGCGATGGTTCAGCCGCTCGGCCGTGTGGAACTCCTTTCTCGCCTCGAACACGTTTGCCAAGTTCCCCAGGTCGCGGGCGACGCCTTGTTGGTTCCCCAGCCTCTCATCGATCTCGAGCGCACGAGTGCACAGAGTTTGCGCCGAATCCAGTCGCCCGGTGGTGAGATGAATCAATCCCAGGTTCGTACAGGCTCGCGCCACATGCTCGGTCTCTCCCGCTCGCTCCGCGATCTTGAGCCGTCGCTGCGTCAGCGTCTCTGCCGTCGCGTGGTCTGCGGTGCGGAAGAAGAACTGAAACCCCAGGAACAGCAGCCGGATGTCCTCGCAGCGAGGCATCGACAGCCGCAGTGCGCTCGCCGCCTCATCCACCCGGCCAGCGTTCGCCGCCAGCGCCGCCTCAACGACCGCCGCGCTCTCCGGCACATTCGCCGCCGCGGCGGCCTGAGCCTGCTCCAGCGTCCACGCGTCGATCAGCGGTTTCGCGGGCTCGCTCATGCTTCGATTGTTGCCGCGATCGCCGCCGCGAAGCCCTCTTGAACTCCTACGATCGCCCGATGCCACCATTGAAACGAGTGTCCAAGCGGGCGGGCCAGCCCCGTGTCGCGGTTGTTGTCAGTCGCTACAACGCCTCGGTGACCGACCGCCTGTGTCTGGGCGCGATCGAGGCCTGCGTCCGCCGCACCGGCCGCACGCCCACCGTCCTCGAAGCCCCCGGCGCGTTCGAACTGCCCGTCATCGCCCACGCTGCGGCCGACTCCGGCCACTTTGACGGCGTGGTCGCCCTCGGCTGTCTCATCCGCGGCGAGACCATCCACGACCGCGTCATCGCAGACGCGGTCGCTCAGGCCATTCAGGCCGCCATGATCATGACCGGCGTCCCCATCGCGTTCGGTGTCCTGACCGTCGAGAACGCCAAGCAGGCCGAGGCCCGCGCCGGTGGCGACCACGGAAACAAGGGCGACGAAGCCATGGGCGCGCTGCTCGACACTGTCGCTGCCGTCCGCGCCGCCGCCGCGGGAGGCGACTCGCGCATCAGCCGCACTGTTGCCGACAAGGCCAAGGGCCGCGGCACTTCGAAGAAGTCCAAGCCCGCAAAGGCCAAACGCGGAGGCCGCCGATGAGCGATCCCCGCATGGTTCGGCGCTTGGCTTTCGTCGCCCTCTTCCAGCTCGACGCCCGTGGCGAACTGACAGACGACGAACTCGTCGCCGCCGTCGCCAACAGCGAAGACCCGTCGATCGATGCCAATCGCATCGCTAAGGGCGTGCAGAGCGAAGCATTCGAGCTCGCTCGCGCCGCCTATGCCGACCGCAAGCGCTGCGATGACGTGATGAAGAATGTCTCGCCTGAATGGCCGGCCTACCGCCAGGCCGCGGTCGATCGCGCGTTGCTGCGACTGGCCCACTTCGAGATCTACAGCGGCCGCGCGTCCGCCGCGCTCGCCATCGACTCCGCCGTCGAACTCGCCAAGGAGTTCTCCACCGAGAAGTCCCCGGGCTTTATCAACGCGTTGCTCGACGCCGCAGGCAAACGCATCGCCGGAAAGAAGTCCAAGAAGATCGCCTCGGCGGCGTCCGACGCATCGACCGACGATGCTTCCGACGCGACCGGCGAACCAGCTTCCGAGGAGCCGTCCTGACATGGGCTTCTTCTCGTCGATCGTCAGCAAGGTGAAAGCCGGGCTGGAGAAGACGCGCGAGGTCTTCGTCAGCGGCCTGCGTTCGCTGCTCACCGGCCGTCGCCTCGACGAGAAGACCATCGACGAGATTCAGACCCGCCTGCTCGCCGCCGACGTCGGTCCGGTCACCACGAGCCGCCTCGTCGACCAGATCCGCGCCGACTTCCGCGCCGGCCGCATCGACAGCGGCGACCAGGTCCTGACCTATCTCAAGGCCGAGATGAAGGCGCTCTGGCCGGCTCAGGACCGAGCCCTCCGCCGCGGCACCGACAAGCCCTCCGTCATCCTGATCACCGGCGTCAACGGTGCCGGCAAGACCACCAGCATCAGCAAACTCGCCAAGATGCTCCAGTCGCAGGGCAACAAGGTCCTGCTCGGCGCCTGCGACACCTTTCGCGCCGGCGCGGTGCGCCAGCTCGAAATCTGGGGCGAGCGCCTCGGGATCGAAGTTGTGAAGGGCCAGCAAGGTGGCGACCCGGCCGCCGTCGCCTTCGACGCCTGCCAAGCCGCCAAAGCCCGCGGCGTCGACGTCCTCATTCTCGACACCGCCGGCCGCCTGCAGACGCAAGATCCGCTGATGCGACAGCTCACCAAGATCCGAGCCGTCGCGTCGAAACAGATCCCCGGCGCGCCGCACGAGGTCCTGCTCGTGCTCGACGCCACCGCGGGCCAGAACGCCCTCCGCCAAGCCGAGGAGTTCGACCGCGCCATCGCCGGCGTCCCCAGCGAAGGCCCCCGCGGCGAAGCCCCCGGCGTCACCGGCATCTTCCTCGCCAAACTCGACGGCACCGCCAAGGGCGGCATCGTCGTCGCCATCCGCGACACCACAAAGATCCCCGTCAAGTTCATCGGTGTCGGCGAAACCCCCGACGACGTCCAGCCCTTCGACCCCGAGACCTTCGTCGAGGCCATGTTTGCGGAGTAGGCCTGCCTCAAACGAGCCCCGAGCGTGAGCGAGTGGGTCACCGACGTCGACAGAGTCCGGCGTCCGAACTAGAACCCCACCCCCGCGCCGCGTACCCTCGCATGCCGAGCCATCCGCTCGGTTTTTCCCGATCCCCAACCTCCCACCGGAGCGTCCCATGTCCTTCGAAATCCAGTCCGTCAAAGCCCGTCAGGTCCTCGATTCCCGCGGCAACCCCACTCTCGAAGTCGACGTGACGCTCAGCTCCGGCTTCTTCGGCCGCGCCGCGGTCCCCTCGGGCGCGTCCACCGGTGAGAACGAGGCCGTCGAACTCCGCGACGACGACAAGAGCCGCTACCTCGGCAAGGGCGTGATGAAGGCCGTCAACAACGTCAACGGCTTCCTCGCCCCCGAGCTCCTCGGCATGGACGCAACGCAGCAGGAAGCAATCGACAAGCTCATGAACCAGATCGATGGCACGCCCAACAAGGGCCGTATGGGCGCCAACGCCATCCTCGGCGTCTCGCTCGCCGTCGCCAAGGCCGCTGCGGCCGCCGCAGGCATCCCGCTCTACCGCTACGTCGGTGGCGCGGGCGCCAAGGTGCTCCCCGTCCCGATGCTCAACGTCCTCAACGGCGGCAAGCACGCCGACAGCACCGTCGACTTCCAGGAATTCATGGTTCAGCCCTGGGGCTTCGACACCTTTGAAGAAGGGATGCGCGCCGGCGTCGAGATCTACCACAGCCTCAAGAAGGTTCTGCACGCCAAGCACCTCTCCACGGCAGTGGGGGACGAGGGCGGATTCGCCCCCAACCTCAAGAACAACGAGGAAGCGCTCAAGCTCCTCGAAGAGGCCACCGCCAAGGCCGGCTACAAGTGGGGTGAGCAGATCTTTGTCGCCCTTGACCCAGCCGCCAGCGAGCTCTGGAACGAGGCCAAGGAAGAGGGCAAGCAGGGCTACAAGTTCTTCAAGAGCACCAAGGAAGTCGTCAGCAGCGATCACATGATCCAGCTCTGGAGCGACTGGGTGAGCAAGTACCCGATCCGCTCCATCGAGGACGGCCTCGCCGAGAACGACTGGGCCGGCTGGAAGAAGCTCACCGAGAAGCTCGGCAGCAAGATCCAGCTCGTCGGCGACGACCTCTTCGTCACCAACAAGAAGTTCCTGCAGAAGGGCCTCGACGAGAAGTGCGCCAACTCGATCCTGGTGAAGGTGAACCAGATCGGAAGCCTGAGCGAGACTCTCGACGCCGTCAACCTCGCGATGCGCAACCGCTACACCGCCGTGATGTCGCACCGCTCCGGCGAGACTGAAGACGCCACCATCGCCGACCTCGCCGTTGCTACCAACTGCGGCCAGATCAAGACCGGCGCCCCGTGCCGCAGCGACCGCAACGCGAAGTACAACCAGCTCCTCCGCATCGCGGAAGAGCTGGGTGACAGTGCGATCTACGGCAAGTCGACGTGGAATCGGTGAGCCGCGGCGTTTCGAAGTTCATTAAACCCTAGCGAACATCACCGACGCAAGGACAGTACTGGCTTCAGGAGGGCGGTTGCTGCACCTGCTGAAAAGGCATCCCATTCCGATTCAGGCGCGGTTCCAACACTGCCTGGTGCTGACGTACGCGTTCCCGGTTGAAGTTCTGCAAACGCTCCTGCCGCCCGGGTTGACCGTCGACGAGTGGAACGGCAACGGATTTGTGGCCGTGGCAATGGTGCAGACCGAGCGGCTTCGACCCGTCGGATGTCCTGCATTCCTCGGAGCCGATTTCTTCCTGACGGGCTATCGAGTGTTCGCAATTCATCGAACCGCCGACGGCCGAACGATCCGCGGCCTGCGAATCCTTCGGAGCGATGCGAACAAGCGACGGATGGTGTGGAGCGGCAATCTGCTAACCCACTATCGCTACCGGCTGTGCGATGCAGACGTTCGATGTGACAAGGCCACGCTGGAGGTGCATGTTCGCTCAGGCGATAACGAAGCGGATGTCGACCTGACGGCGCACATTGGGCAGGATGTGATCCAGCCCGAGGGCGGAGTATTCCCATCTTGGAAAGAAGCGCGGCGCTTCGCCGGCCCGCTGCCCTTTACGCTCGACTATGAGCCGGAAACCCATTCGATCATTCGGATCAAGGGAACGCGCGAGCACTGGGAGCCGAGGCCGGTGGCCGTGGACGTTCGCGAGGTCACCATGCTCCGCTCGCCGATGTTCAAGGGTGCGAACGGTCAGTTCGCCAGCGCGTTCTACACGTCTGGCATCGATTATCGATGGGAGCGGGGAATCGTGGAGCCACTCCGGATGTCGCAACCATGAACGGACAAACAGTCCATGCACCGCGGCGCGGAGCGTTTGAGGGCGTTGCAAAGATCCTGCGTTACAACTGGCCGCAGTATGTTGTCGGGACCATTGTCGTTATCACCGCGAGCGGCGTCGCGCTGTTCTTCCCCTCACTCGGCTGGGCCCGCTGGATTCTGCTTGCCGGGGCGTCGCTCGCGGCTTGGTGGTTGTGCGCTTCGCTCGTCGCCTCGCACTGGGTCTACGACCGATCCCGCCTGTATCGATGGGACTGGGCCCGGTCGTTCGGCCCAAACCCGCCACTCCGCTGGGTCAACGTGCACGCCGGGCTGGACGAATCGACGCAAGGCCTCGCGGTTGAGCTCAGGCAGCCCCCGCTCGCGGTGCTGGACATCTTTGATCCGACCGAGATGACCGAGGCCTCGATCGCGCGTGCACGCCGGGAGGCCGAGATCGGATGGCCATCGATTCACTGTGCCGGCACTATTCCGGCCGAGATCGAGCGCGTCGATGTGGTCTTCGCGATCTTCTGTCTCCACGAGGTGCGCCGGGAGTCACGACGGATCGAACTAATGACCGATCTCGCGTCTCGGCTGTCCGGCGGTGGACGAGTGATCGTGGTGGAGCACCTGCGAGATGCTGCCAACTTCGCGGTCTTCGGTGCCGGGTTCGCTCATTTTCTTTCGCGTCGTGCCTGGATGACCACGTTCTCGCGGGCGGCTCTTCGGGTGGTGAACGAGCAGCGTGTCACGCCGTTCGTTCGGGTGTTCGAGTTGCAGAGATCGACATGATGATGGAATGGAACATCAGGATCGTCGGCTGTTTGATGCTGATCATCGCGTGCCTTCACGCGTTCTTTCCGCGTTGGTTTCACTGGCGCGAAGAGCTGCCCAGGCTCAGTACCCTGAATCGGCAGATTTTCGTCGTCCACACTCTCTTTATCGTGTTGATCCTCGTGATGTTCGGATTGTTGTTTCTGATTCACGCCAGAACCATGCTCAGCGCTGGCGAGCTGGGCCGCTTGGTGTTCTTCGGTGTGGGGGTCTTCTGGGCAACCCGGTTCGTTGTTCAGACTTGCTATTACCATCCGTCTCTCTGGCGTGGGAGCTCCGCAAGGACAGCTATTCATGTTCTAGTCACGATTCTTTGTCTCTACCTAGCCGCGGTGTGCTTCTGGGGTGGCATAGCGACTGCCGACAGAACGATCGCCCAATGAACATCTGTCGCGGCAGTGCTGCGAGGTGATCGAATGCAGCGGGGTCCCGCCAGTGGTTGTCACAGTGAATCGGAAGACGCCACAATCGCCGATCTCGCCGTCGCCACCAACTGCGGCCAGATCAAGACCGGTGCCCCCTGCCGCAGCGACCGCAACGCCAAGTACAACCAGCTCCTCCGCATCGCGGAAGAACTGGGCGACAGCGCGATCTACGGCAAGGCGACGTGGAATCGCTAAGCGGACCGCGGGCTAGAAGCGATACGCAAACTGCATGCCCAGCATCGGGCCGTGCGTGACCGCGTCCCATGTAAACGTGGACGAGGAGTAGTCTTGGCCGAGCGCGCGGTAGCCCGCGAAGACGCTGTACATCCAGTTGTCGCGGCGCCAGCGGTATCCGAGCGCTGCGACCGCCTGCCACGAGAAGTCCGAGTCATCCACTCCGAATCCGCCGACGTCGGCGCGGAGCGAGAAGACCCAGTTCTCGTGCAGTTCGAGTGCCCCGCGGAGTCCGACAAAGGGTTCGACCCATGTCTGTCCTTCGGAGATCCCGCGCTGCGCGCCGGCCTGCAGCACCTCGCCGGTCGGCAGCGTCGCGTTCGCGCTCGCCGTGACGTCAAAGTCCATCTCCATGTCAGTGACTCGAACGCCGCCGAATGCATCGAGCGTGAAGCGCGTCGGAGTCTCTCCGGCCCGACGGGTATCGACCACCCGATAGCCGGCAAACCCCTCGACCCACAGGTTGCTCGCGACGGCATTGATCTGCGCCGCCACCGAGCCGCTCCCGCCGCTCGGTCCGTTGATCGCACGCCCACGCTGGTCGGGCACCTCGGCCTTCGTGTACGCGGCGTTGACCTGCATGACGAAGCGATCGACCTCAACGTCCAGCGCACCCATCAGCCCGATGATCGAATCGGATTCGTCGAGAATGTCAAGGAACGATGCGTCCACGTTCGTGCTGACGCCCCGCGCGCCCATCGTGCCGTTGATGCTCGTGAGCCAGATGTACGGCGTGAAGGCGACGGTTCCTCGCTGAGTCTGTGCACCAGCCACCGAGGTTGCCGAGGGCGAGGCAGCCGTTGTCGCCGACTTCGACGCCCCGTCCGACACCGCCGGCGCGGGTTCCGCGCCGACGCACAGATTCTGACCGACGACGACTCCGACCATTGCGAACATCAACTTGGGATTCATGGGCACTCCGAACAAGGCCGAGCGAGGCCAAGCACACTGGTCTTTGACACGCGTATCGCGTTGACACGCGTCGTTCTTGACACCTTTAGTTCACACGCCGCACCGCCGGCGGATTCCATCGGCCATCCAGCACCGGCGGCTTCGGCGAATAGATACGCATCGTGAGCCCCAGCGCGCCCGCCGAAGGCGACGGCAGCCAGTTGGATTCCTTCTCCGGCCCCGGGTTCGCGTGCTGGATGTAGATGGTCAACGAGCCGTCCGCGTTGTACTTGAGCGCGTCCCGGTCTCCGATCGCGAACCGGTTCAGCGCGTTCGCGACCTGGAAGCCCTCGGCATCGTACATGGTCAGCGACCAGAACGCGTTCGTCGGCGGAAGCTCTTCTTTCGAGAATCGAATCTCGTAACGATTCTCGCCCATCAACGGCTTGCCGTCCGCGTCGCCGATGCACAGCGGGTACACCGCGTCCTCGGGCTGATTGGCTCCCAGCCCCACGAGCGCGACGATCGCCCGCTTGAGGTAGTAGTTGCCGTAGACGCCCATCGTGTCCGTGTTCATCTGCCAGCCGTTCGCCGAGCGTGCCAGCGTGGCGATCTTCGCCTTCATGCGCTCCAGGCCGGCGGACGTCGCGCGGCGCAGACCCGCCTGGACCGGCGCCGGTGCGGCCGCGAAGTCGAACACCTCGCCGCGACGGATCCCGATCCGCTCAAACCGCGCGATCTGCGACCAGTCCGTCAACGCCGGTGGGTGCAGCGCCATCAGTTCGCTCGCGTACTTGAAGTACTTCTCCGCTGGCATCGTGTTCACCTGCACCAGCGGCGGCGTCTTCATGTCCACCGTCGCATCAGGCTGATACGCCGGTGCCTCGAGGCCCTTGCCCCACCGCGAGAGCGGTGTGATCGTGTAGCCCGCCTGCACCTTGTGCACCGCGGCGTAGTCGTCGGGGCCGTTGGTCTGGGTGCGGCCGATGACCCAGACATGCGGCGTGGGCGAATCAATACGGGCGACGCCGTCAGGCAACGTGCCGCTCCAACCCGGCGGCACGATCGCCCAGCGTCCCGCGCTGGTTCCGCTCGTGCGCTTGCCCGGTGAGGCAAACACGTTGGACCACATGTCGAGCATCGGAAGCAGGTAGTAGCGGCCGCCCGTGTCCGGCGCGGTGATGACCTGCGGCTCCTTCGTCAGGTCGAGCCACGCCGAGGAGTACAACGTATCGAAGTTTGGCCGCACGACCTCACGGAAGTCCGCGGTCGGATACGCCGTCATGTGGTGGAATGCGTTCGCGGGCCCCATCCCCGGTCGTGCGCCCGGCGGCACGTTTGTGACCACCCGCCGCGTCACGTCCATCGAGAGCAGCGGGTAGAAGTAGTGATACGCCTCGACTCCGATCTCAAACGCCTCTTGCTCTGAGACCGACGCGGTTTGAGCTTGGTCGCGCGCAACCTCGCGTGCTCCCGCCGCGTCAACGCACATGCTCAGTCCAGAGACGCAGCACATCAGATGCAGTTTCGAGAGAGACGGACGGCGTGTGTTCATGATTTCTCCTTCGAGCGTCAGGAGCGACGAGCCGCCGAATGCGGATGGATCGCCCCGCGTCCGGAGCATACCACAATCGCAGATTGGAAGCCTGTGCCCAAGCCACCCGCGAGCCCAACCGCGTCAACCTTGTACCGATCACGCCAGTCGATCAACGCGATCCCGCACGGCGCGTCTTCTTCGCTGCGGCTGCCTTCTTCTTCGGCGCGGCGACCTTTTTCTTTGCCGCGGCTTTGGCGCTTTGGGGTCGCGTCGACTCATACGCCGCAACATAGCCCTTCAGCGAAACCCGCTTGATCGCGCGGCCGATCACATCCAGCGGCAGCTCGTCGATTTTCTTGAAGCGGATGCACGACTTACCCATGTCGAGCTTCTTGCCGGACTTCTTCCAGTCGGCGATGAAGGCATCGCGTTGCTTCTCGTCGCCGTAGATGCACATGAGATAGAACGACATGGCACCCTTCTGCGACGCCAGCCCCGCAAAGGGCAGCGGCTGCTCGGGGTTGCAGTGATACCCGTCGGGATAGATCGAGTGCGGCACGCTCCAGCCGATCATGCCGTACGACATTCCCTCTTCGAATCCCTTGTCGAGATTGTCGTTGACAACCTTGCGCACTGCTTCCAGCGCCTTGCGGCGGTCATCGGGCAGCGATGCGAGATATTCCTTCACAGTGGCGGCTTTGCTCTGCATTCGCCCAGCATACCGCGCCCGCCAAACGCCGTTGGTTCGGCCGCGGTCCACCGGACTTCAGGCGTCCACACGCTCGAAGTTAATCCCGCCGTCGACCAGTCGCGCGAAATATGCCTCGATTTTGTCGATCCCGGTCACTCGGTGCACGAACGCCGCGGCCCGGACAAGATCGGCCTTCTGTACGAGTTCGAGCCGCGGCTCCTTCAGTTCCAGTCGGCTGGCATAGAACGCGCAGCTGCTGTGCGCGATCAGAACCACGCGCTTGAGTTTGTGCACCTCCACCAGGAAGTTGAGTTCGTCCACCACCCCCGACTCCTCCAGATGGGCTTGCGCATGCCCCGCCACACACGCCGGACCGCCGGGAAGGCAGAGCCGGTCGTAGCGGGGGAGCATCAACGAGTTCTGGAGAAAGTCATCGAAGTGTTCGCCCAGGCGGCCGTCGGAGCAATACATGGCAGCCGCGTGGATGCGCGTCGCGTCGTAGCGGAGTGAGCTCTTGTAGCACGTGGCGTTTTCCGGCATACGGGCATGATACCGGGAGCGTGGTTCGGCTGCGAGTGACCAGCTTGCGCACCAAGTGTGTGACTGACCAGGTCAAGACCACATCGCTCGTGCGGCGCGTGACGCGACGGAGTTTCCCCAGCGGTCTTGCTGCCACGAAAGCCAGCGAAGACCGGCGTTCCCAGGCTTTGCGGCAAAGATCGCGAGCGTGCTTCAACTGCCGCAAATCGACGTCAAGGTGGGCGCGGGTAAGCCGTCCACGTCGCGGAGCAAAAAGCAAGCGGGCCCGCAACGGCGCGGGACCCGCTATGAGGAAAAGGGTAATCGGAGCAGAGCCGCCTGCGGCCGCCCTCCTCCAATGTCCGAGAACGTACGTAATCTTGCGACGGCGCGTCGGATTCGGACACGTGCGCTCAATTGCCCGCAGGGGGCAATTGCTCGAGGTTGTCAATGATGCGTGGCTTGTCCAGCGGCGAGATCTCGTAGAGCGACAGCCCGTTGATCACCGCCTTGTGGACGTGCAGTGGCTTACCGCGGGCGAGCAATTCGCCGGCCACGGGCGGGCCCTTGCCCGACTCACGGACCTTGAGATCGAGCGCGACGATGATGGGCTGCCCATCGGATGTAGCCAGCAAGACGCCCGTGTACGGCGAGATCGCTTGGGAATACGACCAGCCGACCAGCGTGATGTCAGCGCGTTCCTCGCGGGGCGCGAGCGAGACGCCAAACTTCGTGCCGAGCCAGTCGGCGAACTTGTCGCGGGTCGTGCAGACCTCTTCGGGCTTGAAGCCGGCGTCCACGGTGGCGTTGTAAAGCGCGGCGAGCGTGGGGCGCACGGTGGCGACAACGCTGCCCGGGCGGGCACCAGAGATGAAGTAGACCCCGACGAGGCCGACGACGCCAATCAACGCGGCGGCGGCCAGCGGGAGCCACTTGGGGAATTGCAACGGACGCGCCGGGCCGGAGGTGCTCCGGGTGTTTCCGCTCAGGGATGGCTTGGCGGCGTTCAGATCGAGCGCGGCGGCGGAGAACTGCGCCCGCAAAGAAGCGTCGATGTCGCGCTGCCAGATGACAGCCTGATCGTGTGCGACGCGAAGCTCAGGCAGGGATGCCAGCTCCTGCTCGAATGCCGACCGCTCGGCAGGCGACATCGCACCGTCGAGATAACGGTCGAGCGCGTCGAGGAGATGGGGTGAGAGATTGCTCACCTGCTGCCATCCTCCTCACTGTTGGTTTGGTCGAAATGGCCGGACATGCGTTCGCGGAGAAGGCGGCGGGAGCGGAAGACGTGGCTCATCGCCGTGTTCTCGTTGAGATCGGTGATCGCCGCGATCTGGGCGTAGGAGAGTTCGCCAACGGTGCGTAAAAGGAGGCAGACCCTAGACACTTCGTCGAGCGACATGATGGCCCGGTGCACGGAGGCGTCGAAGATTGCGGGGTTGGCGGTTCTGCCGTCGCCGGTCATCGGGATCTCGCGCCGCTGCCTGAACTCACCACCGACGGGAACATGAGTAGTCGACCCAGCTCGGGCGTCAATCATCTCCTGGCCCGAGGGCGAAGCAGGGTTGCGGGCCCGCTTCCTGGAGGTGTTTCGGCCAACGTTCCGGACGATCTGCGACATCCAGCCTTCAAAGGACGTGCCTGGCGTGAATCGATCCAAAGACGCAAGACCGATCAAGCTGGCCTCCTGCACCACGTCGTCCGCTTCGTGCCGGTCGCCGAGAACTGCCGATGCCACGATCAGCAGAGCGGGGCGGCACTTCTCAAGCAGCCGAACGAATTCCTCCTGACTCAAGCGGGCCTGCGGTCCCACCGCCATACCAGCTTCCACGGGCGTCGATGAAGCCACACCCCGTGCATTCTGTGCGGGGCCACCATCCTTCGCGGGGTTCTTGTCGGATCCCTCGAAGCTCATACCGAGTGGTAGCCTAGTCCGCGACTGCCTTCAAAAGCCCGGATCGCCGGACCTTGTTCCCCTCCGGACGGACGCTCCGTCACCTTTTCCACAAGCAGATGTCTGGATTGAGGTCGGGTCTTGCAAAATTCGCGCAGGCTTGACGCGTCTGGTAGGCGGATCAGCTGGACAGCCAGTTCGCGTCACGCGGAACGCGGCGGCGGGCACCTTTCGTGGACGCACACGCCCGAGAACGCGAGGTCGCGGTGCGGGAACAAGGACCATCGTTTCGTTCCCTTCCGCTCCAACCGCCGCCACTTCCGCGGCGTCATGAATGACCGTGTCCGCGGATCTGTTTGCGTCCGCCGACGCTATTCTGGCTGCGGGTCGGGCCGTGCGCGGGGTGCAGCTGGGACCCTGGAACCAGCTTGTAGACGCTGTATCCGCGTCCGTGCTGTTGAGAGTCCGAGGAGTCTTGTCTGCGCTTGGATGGTGCGTCGCGACACCAGGGCCTTTGGCCGTGCAGCGGCGTCTTGCAGAGTTCCCCGACCGTTCGCTGCGTCGAAACGAGGAATCCGAACGCTTCGGAGCCCAACAAAGGACGGGAGGTCTTATGACGAGCAGGCAGGCAGGCACTGCGAGTCGGATGTCGAACCCGCTACCGCACGGGACCGTCGCGGACTTCGACGCGGCGAGGATCACGCGCCCTGACGATGCCCTCTTGCGGTACTACGCCATCACGTCCGCATTCACACTGATCGCCTTTCCGATCGTGTTTCTCGTGCAATTCGTCCGCTTCCGCACGCTGCGGTACCGCTTCGACGATGAGGGCGTTTGGATGGGCTGGGGATGGCTGTGGCGGCAGGAGATCAGCCTGACCTACCGGCGGATCCAGGACATCCACGTCACCAAGAACATCATTCAGCGGTGGCTTGGGCTGGCAAGCGTGCAACTGCAGACCGCCGCCGGGGGTGTCTCGCCGCAGATGGAGATCGAAGGCGTTCTGGACGCGGAGCAGTTGCGGGACTTTTTGTACGTCAAGATGCGGGGGGCGCGTGGTGAGATCGCGTCACCGCCCTCGGCGGATGGTCGGCCGGCAGAGACCTCGGACGAGGTGACGACGCTGCTCCGCGAGATCCGCGAGGGAATTGAACGCCAGAACTCGAGGATCGATGCGATGCAGAAGGCCCTCGACGGGAAGATCGGGGGCGAGCATGGGTGAGAGTGTGAAACCCGGTGCCGTCGAGCGTGCGGGTTCGTGGATCTATGAAGGTGTCTGGGGTGTCGTGACGGGGTTGTTCTTGGTGCCGCGCGAGCCGCCGCGGATGCCGGCGGTGCCGGGAAGTCAGTCAGGCGGCGAAGCTCTCCAGCTCAAGCCCGGCGAGGCGTATCTGCGGTATCGCAAGTTCTGGTTCTGGATCGGGCTGACGCTCGTCGACGTGGCGTTGGTGATTCTCTGGCTGTTCATCGCCTGGCGATTTCCGATCGTGGGCGTGGCGATCGCCATCCCCATGCTGGTGCTGATCGTGCTGCCAGACGTGATCGCCTACTTGGTGATTCAGTTGTCGTATGACACGACGTGGTATGTGGTCACGGATCGGAGCATGCGGCTCCGGAGCGGTGTGTGGACCATGCACGAGATGACATTGACCTTCGAGAACGTTCAGAACGTCGAGATCATGCAGGGGCCCGTCGAGCGGCACTTCGGCATCGCCACGCTGAAAGTCGAGACCGCGGGCGGGAGCTCGGCTTTGGGTGCAACGGGCGGCGGCGGAAACGTTGGACTGCTGGTGGGCATGCAGAACGCCGCCGAAGTCCGGGAGTGGGTGATGCAGCGGGTGCGGGCATCGCGGTCGAGCGGGCTGGGGGACGAGGCCAAGGAACCCGCGTCGCATCAAGGCTGGTCGAGCTCGGCGGTGGAGGAGCTGCGTCGGATCCGGGCCACCCTGCAGGCGGCGCCGTGACAGCCGGGCGGAACTGGCGAGGAACCGCCGCCCTTCCTGTGCTTGCTCTGGGCCTCTCTTGGAACCGCTAGACCCGCCTGAGGACCCGACCTATCATCTTGACCCTGTCGGAAGAGCCGCGGCCGTGTTCGGCGTTCGGTGTTTCGGCGGGACCGTTCCGAATCCAGTTCATAGCGAGTCAGCCATGTCCCAGAGCGCCAAGAGCCAGCAGTCGATTCTCGCCAGCATCAACGCCCCGGCACTGAAGAAGGATCTGCCTTCTCTGTCGATCGGCGACACGATCAACGTGCACAACCGCATCGTCGAGGGTGACAAGGAGCGCATCCAGGTCTACTCCGGCGTGCTCATCGCCCGCGCTGGCAGCGGCATGACCGACATGATCACCGTCCGCCGCGTCGTCGACGAGGTGGGCATCGAGCGCGTGTGGCCGATCAACAGCCCGCTGATCGCCAAGATCGAGGTCGTCCGCCACGGCGACGCCCGCCGCAGCAAGCTCTACTACCTCCGCGACCGCGTGGGCAAGAGCCGTCGCCTCCGCGACCGCCGCCGCGGCATGAAGCACATCGAGGTCCCCGGCGAGAAGGCCGACGCGGCCGCCCCGGCCCCCAAGGCCTGAGCAGACGGTCCAACGAACAAACCTTGCACAGCCCGGCGGCGACGCCGGGCTGTGTTGCTTTTGCGAAGACCAGATCGCGAGGATTCCTGCACGCGGCAGGGCCCCGCGGCCGACGGTGAGAGCGAGGTTGCTCGCGGCCGGCGGGACGCGGTCGCATCCAGCGACCGGCCGCCGCGTATCGACGCCGCAGACAACGCGTCTCGCGCGGCTCGGGGAGTGGGCGTGGAGCGACTCAAACGGAGGTCTCGCGATGAAGGGCATGCAAAGGATCGGCGTGGCGCTGGCGGCGGGGTTGGTCCTGTGCGCCGGCGGTGCGATCGCGGTTGGAACGGAGCCAGCACCGACCAAGGAGGAACTGCCTCAGGGATCGTTTGACCTGCGGCCCAAGTTCCGCATCGGCCAAGACCGGCGGGTGCGGCTGAAACTCGAAAGCCACGAGACCAGCCCGGACCTGCTCGCCGAGACCGACGAAGACGCGCCCCCGACCACGCCGAAGAAATCGCCCAAGACCTCCAAGCCCGCTGCCGAGAGCGAGGTGAACACCTGGCAGGAGTTCGTGCTGATCTTCCGGCCGACCAAGGTCGGTGAGGAGGCCTCGGAAGTCGACGTCGTGTTCGAGAGCGTCAAGTCCAAGGTCGACGGCCCGGGCGTGGACGACACGTTCGACAGCAGCAAGCCGGCGCCCAAACCCGCCAAGACCGCTCCTAAGTCCAATGACCCGTTGCAGCAGTTGGAGGCGCTCGCGAAGCCACCCTCGCTGGAGGAACTGATGCGGCCCTTGGTCGGCGAAGCCCTCACGCTCACGCTGGATCGCGACGGAAACATCACCGACGTCCGCGGCGGCCAGAAACTGGTGCGGGCGCTGAACCCGATGGCGCCGGCGGCGATGGCTCAAATGGGAGGGGACGCGCCGATCCGCGACCTGTTCAAGTCGATCGTGGGCACGCCCGGCAAGCCGCACGCCAAGCCGGGTGAATCGTGGTCGAGCGCGACGAATCTCGATGTCTTCCCGATCGGCAACGCGTCGCTGCGGACCGACTACAAACTCACGAGCGTGCAGGGCAACCTTGGCAAGATCGTGTTCAGCGGAGGGCTTAAGCCACGCGAGGACCCAAGCCCCGGCGGCGGTGGCCTGACGATCTCCAAGGCCGAGTACGGCGGCACCACCAACTGGGATCAGGCGGACGGCTTCGCCGCTTCGATGAACGCAAAGCAAGAACTGAACGCCGAGCTGGCGATCGGACAGAGCAACGTCAAGATCCGCCAACACCAGACGGTGACCATGGAGCGGTTGGGCGACGCAGCGGGCGCTCCGAAAGCCCCCAAGCCGCGCGAGTGATGCGTCGTGCAAGCCGCAGAACCCCGGGTGCCACTGCTTGACCGGCTCGGTGGTCAAGCAGTGCCGTGGCGTTCGTCCGCGCGAAGGCCGCACGGCTTGGCCCAGCGCCGCCAAGCTGCGGCATCCGAGCCATAAACAGAAGTGATTTAGAGTCGTATCACAATCGATTCGATTCATACCGATGCATGGCTAGGGTTGTGCGTTCGAGATCGCTCCGCAACCTCCCCACGCCGCTCGGCACGACGCCGACGGCTTCACGAAAGGGACAACCATGGCCGCCCCCACCGACCCGTTCAGCAGCAAGTCCACCCTCAAGACCGCCCACGGCACCTACACCTACTACTCGCTCGATGCCGTCACCAAGAAGGGCGTCGGCCACATCAGCAAGCTGCCCGTGTCGATCAAGGTCCTGCTCGAGGCCATGCTCCGCAACCTCGACGGGTTCGTCGTCACCGCCGACGACGTCAGCGGCCTGGCCAACTGGAACGCCAAGGCCCCCGTCAAGGAAGAGATCCCCTTCATGCCCGGCCGCGTGGTGCTGCAGGACTTCACCGGCGTGCCCTGCGTCGTCGACCTCGCCGCCATGCGTGACGCGATGAAGGCCCTCGGCGGCGACCCCAAGAAGATCAACCCGCTCGTCCAGTGCGACCTCGTCATCGACCACTCCGTGCAGGTCGACGCCTTCGGCTCGGCCCAGGCCCTGACCATCAACGCCGGCAAGGAGTTCGAGCGCAACAACGAACGCTACGAGTTCCTCAAGTGGGGCCAGCAGAGCCTGAGCAACTTCAGCGTGGTGCCTCCGGCCACAGGCATCGTGCACCAGGTCAATCTCGAGTACCTCGCCAAGGCCGTCTGGACCAAGAAGAACGAGAATGGTGAGACCGTGGCGTTCCCCGACTCCTGCGTCGGCACCGACTCGCACACCACCATGATCAACGGCCTGGGCGTCGTCGGCTGGGGCGTCGGCGGCATCGAGGCCGAGGCCGTCATGCTCGGCCAGCCCATCTACATGCTCACGCCCGACGTCATCGGCTTCCGCCTCAAGGGCAAGCTCCCCGAAGGCACCACCGCGACCGACCTTGTCCTCACCGTCACTCAGATCCTCCGCAAGAAGGGCGTCGTCGACAAGTTCGTTGAGTTCTTCGGCGAGGGCCTCTCCAGCATGAGCGTGCCCGATCGCGCCACCATCGCCAACATGGCCCCGGAGTACGGCGCGACCATCGGCTTCTTCCCCGTCGATCAGGCGACGCTCGACTACCTGCGCTTCACCGGCCGCGATGAAGCGACCGTCGCGCTCGTCGAGGCCTACTGCAAGGCTCAGGGCATGTTCTGGGCCCCCGGCACGCCCGAGCCTGAGTTCACCGACGTGCTGGAGCTCGATCTTTCGACCATCCAGCCCTCGATGGCCGGCCCGAAGCGGCCGCAGGACCGCGTCGAACTCAAGAACGTCAAGGCCGAGTTCTTCAAGTCGATGGCCGCCCCGTTGGGCAACACGTCCTTCGGCATGACCGCGGACAAGATCTTCGGCGCGTCGGGCACCGTCAAGCACGCCGACGGCACCGCTCCCAGCAAGATCACCCACGGCGCGGTCGTCATCGCCGCGATCACCTCGTGCACCAACACCAGCAATCCTGATGTGCTGATCGCCGCGGGTCTCGTCGCTCGCAAGGCCCGCGCCCTGGGCCTGACCCGCAAGCCGTGGGTGAAGACCAGCCTCGCCCCCGGCTCCAAGGTTGTGACCGCGTACCTCGATCGCGCCAACCTCTCTGCCGATCTCGACGCCATCGGCTTCAACACCGTCGGCTACGGCTGCACCACGTGCATCGGTAACTCCGGCCCGCTTCCCGAGGAAGTCGAAGCCGCGATCAAGGAAGGTGACCTCTGCGTCGCGTCGGTGCTCTCGGGCAACCGCAACTTCGAAGGCCGCGTGCACCAGAGCGTGAAGGCCAACTTCCTCGCCAGCCCGCCGCTGTGCGTGGCCTACGCCATCGCCGGCAGCGTCGCGATCGACCTTGCGACTGAACCTCTTGGCACCAGCAAGGACGGCAAGCCGGTCTTCCTCAAGGACATCTGGCCCACGCTGCAGGAAGTGCAGGCCGTCAAGGCCCAGTGCCTCAACCCCGAGCAGTTCCGCAAGGAATACGGCAACGTCTTCAACGGCAACCCGACGTGGAACGCCGTGCCGGTCAGCAAGTCCGAGCAGTACAAGTGGAACGACGCGTCCACCTACATCCAGAACCCGCCCTACTTCGCGGGCATGAGCGCCACGCCCGGCAAGCCCGCGGCGATCAAGGGCGCCAAAGTCCTCGCCTACGTCGCCGACAGCGTCACCACCGACCACATCAGCCCCGCGGGCGACATCGCCGAGAACAGCCCGGCCGGCGCGTACCTCAAGACCCTGGGCGTGCGCAAGGCCGACTTCAACTCCTACGGCAGCCGCCGCGGCAACGACCGCATCATGACCCGCGGCACCTACGCCAACGTCCGCATCAAGAACAAGCTCGCCGTCGACCCCGCCACCGGCAAGATCAAGGAAGGCGGCTGGACCAAGGACATGAGCAAGAAGGGCGCGAACTCCATCGCGTTCATCTACGACGCCGCCATGAACTACAAGGCCGAAGGCACGCCGCTGATCGTGCTCGCGGGCAAGGACTACGGCATGGGCTCGTCGCGCGACTGGGCCGCCAAGGGCACGCTGCTGCTCGGCTGCCGCGCCGTGATCAGCGAGTCGTTCGAGCGCATCCACCGCAGCAACCTCGTCGGCATGGGCGTGCTGCCCCTGAACTTCAAGGAAGGCGAGACGGCGGCCAGCCTCGGCCTCACCGGCGACGAAGCGTTCGACATCCACCTCAACGTCAGCGCCGACGGGCTGGTCGAGCCCCGCTGCGAGGTGAAGGTGACCGCGACCAAGCCCGACGGCAAGAAGACCGAGTTCACCACCCGCTGCCGCATCGACACGCCGGTCGAGGCCGAGTACTACCGCAACGGCGGCGTGCTGCAGACCGTGCTGCGGCGGTTGCTGAACGAGAGCAAGAAGCCCGTCACGGTGTGAGCATGCCGACCGTCGAACTTCCCGCCACCATCGCCGATCCGCCGAGCACGACCATCGAGATCCCCATCGCCTGGGGCGAGATGGACGCGCTCGGGCACGTGAACAACGTCGTCTACTTCCGCTACTTCGAGATCGCCCGGATCGACTTCCTCCGCAAAGCCGGTTGCTCGCAGCTCAAGGCCGCCGACGGCGTGGGGTTCATCCTCCAGGCCATGGAGTCCCGCTTCCGCGTGCCGCTGGTGTTTCCAGACACCATCGTGGTCGGTACCAAGCTCGTCGCGATCGAGGACGATCGCTTCACGCTCGCGCACAGCATCAGGAGCAAGACGCACGGTCAAACCCAGGGCGTCGCCGCCGTGGGTCGCGGCACGATCGTGACGTACGACTACGCGGCCGGTCGAAAGGTTTCGATCCCGCGTGCGATCCGCGAAGCCATCACCCGCGGCTCGGCTTTTGCATGATGAACAGGTAGTTGAACCCGCGCAGGAAGAAGTTGCCCTCTTCCGCCGCCTTGTGCCAGTTGCCTCGCTCGAGCTTCTGGTTGTGACGGACGACGGCGATGATGTCGATCGGCTCAAGGACCTCCCGCATCATCGCAAAGAGTTCGAAGCCAATCGGAGAAAACCCGCTGCCTTTGCGGAATGAGTCGCTGACGTAGAGCCCCATATGGGCCCCGGGCTTGAGCACGCGGGCGATCTCGCGGATGACCTGACGCATCGACTGGAAGTACGCACGCCCGTGATCGTCTCCAAGGGCGTCGAGCTTGCCGATGCACGCGGGATTGTCCGAGTAATCGACGTGCGTCGAATACGGCGGATCTATGAACACGAAATCCGCGCTCGCGTTCGGCAGGTTGATCTTGCGAGCATCGCCCTGGCGGATGTCATCGCGCGACGGCGCGAGATCGAAGCCGATGCCGACCCGGCCGGTATCGCGGCACACGTCGATGGTGGTACCGCTGCCGACCATCGGGTCGATCACGGTGTCGCCGGGCTTGGTGTAGCGCTGCAGCAATTGCCAGATGACCCACGACGGGCTGGCACCGACGTAGCGCTTGTCGCCCTGCATGCGTGAGCCGTCGGCACCGACGTAGTGCTGGCTGGGAAACTCCCACAGCGTCGTGGTGAGAACTGGCATCGGGGCATCGCCGCCTTCTCGGTGCGGCCCGCGGTCTCCGCGGGCGGCGCGAGGCGGATTCGCAGGGCGTCCGCCGAGCCGCTTGGGCGATCCTGGCTTCTCACCGGGTTGACGTGGCCTGATGGGCCTCATGGTGGCGGCTTTCGTGAGGGTGCGTTACCTGTCCCAGTGCCGACTGATCGCATCGAGGACTTTGGCCTTCGTCGTGGCGAGATCTGCGTAGACCTTGGCGCCTGCTGCACGCACGTGGCCACCGCCGCCCAGTTCCTTGCCCGCGGCGTTGACGTCCGCCGAGCCTTTGACGGCCTTGCTCCGCATGCTGATCTTGGTCAGCATCGCGCCCGGTGCAGCCTGCATCCCGAACTCGCTGGGGTCGGCCTCGGTCAGCACCGCTGTCACCAGCACCGACTCAAGGGTCTGCGAGTGATCCGCGAAGCCGCCCGCGTCCGCGGGCTGAGCCCCGGTCTCGGCGAAATCCTTCTTCGTGAGCGACATCACCGCGACGCGGTTCTGGTCGTGGAGCTCAAGCGAGGCCAGGGCGCGGGCGAGGAGCTTCAGCCGCGGCAAGCGCTCACGTTGTTCGATGTTCACATAGAGCGCAGCGTGATCGACGCCGGTCGCCAACAGCGCCGCCGCGGTCTCCATCACGTTCGGCTTCACGTTGCTGTGCTTGAACCAGCCCGTGTCGGTCGCGAGCCCCAGATACAGCGGCTCAGCGACCTCGACCGGAAGCTCGCGCAGCGTGCGCTTGTTCAAGACAACGCGGCACAGCTCCGCGACCGGCTGGCACGCGGCGGCGCTGGCAACGTCCACCACGCGCCGCTCGGTGATGTCGGCATCGCCCTGGGCGTGATGATCGATAATCGCGATCTTGCCGCGCTGCTGCTCCAGCCAGGGCTTGATCATCTCAAGCTGCGTCCACGAGCCGGTGTCCACGATGACGACCGCGTCGCACGACTCATGCTCGATCTCGTCGAACGTCTCGATATTGGTTGCCGGCGTTTCGCCGACGACCCGCTTCATCCACGACGGCCGCGGCCCGAAGTACCACGCCCGCGCCCGCGGCGGGGCGGCGATGCCGATGTTCTTCTGCGCAAGATTCAGCGCCCGCGTCAGGGAGATCGAAGACCCAACCGCGTCGCCGTCGGGCTTCACGTGGGTGACGACGGCGATCTTGTTCTTGTCCGCCAGCCACGCGGCGATCGCGGCGATCTGCTTGGGCACGTCGGCGCTGGGCGTGGGGATCCACGCGGACTTGGAAGAAGCCGCGGGCGAGGGTGACGAAGTCGAGCCGGAACTCATCGAGCGCAATCCCCTGTGGCCGCGGGCGTCGCGGCGGACGAATCTAGCAGATCGCTGGCGAGCGCGAGGCAGGCACGCCGGTCCCGCTCCAGTTGCTGCCGCAGGGCCTCGATGCCCGGGAAGCGGACCTGGTCGCGGACGAAGGCAACGAACTCCAGCGCCAGCGGCCAGCCGTACTCGGCGAGACCGGCCGCGGGCGCGCCCGTCCGTCCATCGATGACGTGCGCCTCGACGCGGCGGTCCACCCCCTGAAATGTCGGGCGGCTTCCGATATTGACCGCCGCTGGCAAACGCCGTCCGTCGGGCAATCGCGCGATGCACGCGTACACGCCGTCGGCAGGCAGTAGCAGGGCGGTGGTGGGGTCGCCGGGCTGATGCAGGTTGGCAGTGGGAAAACCGATGGTGCGGCCACGCTGGTCGCCGCGCTCGACCGTGCCCAGAAGTTCGTAGTTGCGGCCCAGTAAGTTGGATGCGTCGGTCACCCGGCCGTGTGCGATCAGCCATCGGATCATCGTGCTGGACGCACGGACAATGGTGTGATCCGAGATCGCCACGCCCACAGCGTCCACGATGTCCACCGCGAACCCGAGCGCCGCGCCCAGTTCCCGTAGTGTCGCGACGTTTCCGGCCCGGCCCTTGCCAAAGTGAAAGTCCGCCCCTTCGACGATCGCCACGGGGCGATAGGTCGCGACCACCCGCTCGATGAACTCCCGCGGCGAGGTGCTCAGAAACTCGTCGCTGGGTTGCAGCCGGACCACCTCATCGGCCCCAAGCTCGCGGAGCAGGGCCGCCCGGTGTTCGAAGGAGGTCAGCCGCGCCGGGGCCGCGGCAGGTGCGATCCGGGTGAGCGGGTGTGGGTCAAACGCCAGCGCGAGCACGCGGCCCTTCGCCCCGGCGTGATGGCGGGCGCGAGCGATCAACGCGGCATGGCCGACGTGCACGCCGTCGAAGTTCCCGATGGTGATCGCGGAGCGGGCCGTCACGGGCAAGCGTAGGGAAAGCGGTCGAAGCGGGTCCGGGCTCCGTCGCCCGCATAGCCTTGCCCATGCTCAAGCTCTCTTACGCGAACTGTCTGGCGGATCGAGTCGGCGAACACGGGATCGACCCCGACCATCTCGCGCCCGGCGGCGAGGCGGCCGCGGCGATCGCGGCTCACACGAAGAAGCTTGCCTCCACTCGAGGCAAGGGCTGGGAGCGTTGGCGCGAATTGCCCTTTGACCCCATGCGCCGCGAGCACGTCACCGGCGTCCGCAACGCCGTCGAACGCTGCCGCGGGAAGTTTGAGAACCTCGTCGTCTTGGGCATCGGCGGCAGCGCCCTGGGCAACATCGCCCTGCAGAGCTCGCTCAACCCCCCGACGTACAACCTGCTCGATGCGTCCAAGCGCTTCGGGCCCCGCGTCTTCGTCGTTGACAACGTCGACCCCGCGTACTTCGGCGCGATCCTCGAGTTCTGCAAGACCCACGGCGGCGTGCAGAAGACCCTCTTCAACGTCATCAGCAAGTCCGGCGAGACCGCCGAGACCGCTGCTCAGTTCATGATCATCCGCGATGAGCTGCGCAAGGCGATCGGAACCAATTACGCCCAGAACATCGTCGCCGTCACCGACCCCGCCAAGGGCACGATGCGGCAGATCTGCGACCGCGAGGGCTACACCACCCTCCCCGTCCCCGACGGCGTCGGCGGCCGCTTCAGCGTGCTCAGCCCCGTCGGTCTCTTCTCTGCGGCGATGGCCGGCATCGACATCGACGCTCTCCTCGACGGCGCGGCGGACATGGACAAAGCCTGCTCCCGCGAGGACATCACCCAGAATCCCGCCGCCATGCTCGCGTACCTGCTCGTCGAACTCGGCGAGACCAAGGGCAAGATCAACCACGTGATGATGCCCTACAGCAACGCGCTGTACCTGCTCGCCGACTGGTACCGCCAGCTCTGGGCCGAGTCGCTCGGCAAGCGCGTCGATCTCCAGGGCCAGACCGTCTTCGCCGGCTTCACTCCCATCAAGGCCCTCGGCACCACCGATCAGCACAGCCAGGTTCAGCTCTACCGCGAAGGCCCCAACGACAAGGTGCTCGGCCTCGTCGAGGTCGAGTCGTTCGCCGACCACTCCCGCGGCGTCCACGGCGACATGACTATTCCGTCGGGCCTTGGCGTCGACGCAGTCAAGTACCTCGAGGGCGCCACCATGAGCGGCCTGCTGAACGCCGAGAAGCGAGCGACCGAGTACGCGCTTGTTGAGAGCCGTCGCCCCAACTACACCATCCACTTCCCCAAGATCGACGCCTACCACGTCGGCCAGTTCATCGCGCTGTGGGAGATCACGACCAGCTACGCCGGCCTTCTGCTCAACATCGACGCCTACGACCAGCCCGCCGTGGAACTCGGCAAGCAGGCGACCTTCGGCCTCATGGGCAAGAAGGGCTTCGAGAACTTCAAGAGCCAGGTCGATTCCACGCTGGGTGCGTCGACGCGGGTGATCTCGGCGTAGGAAGACCGGCTGGAAGCCGGTCCCACTGGTTCATGACTGGTAGTAGTACTTCGGCTGCCAGTCGCCGACGCCGCCTTGCAGCAGGTCGAACATCGGGAAGATGGCGCAGAAGTCGTCGCCGGGCCCGAAGTGCCGCGCGCCGGTGCGGGAGATCGTGCCGTCGGGGTTGCGCCGCAGCGCGCTGACGCCGGGCATGAAGCCTTCCTTGCCGACGTCCGGGCCTTTCTCGTGCAGGGCGACGAAGCCGAGGTCTCGGGCGAACGCCGTGCCCGCATGCGAGACGACCGGGAACGTCCATTCACGGGCCGAGGCAAACGCCGCGGCGACGTCCGGCGCATCCGGCGTGGTCAGCACGAAGGCGGCGCGGGTGGCCAGATGCTTGTACATCGACGCAAAGCCGTCGGCCCATAGCGTGCAGTACACACACGAGCGGCCCATGTTGTGCACCACGATGAGATCGCGTGACGTGCCGAACAGCTCCGAAAGTTGCACGCTTGCGCCCGAGCCCGCCAGACGGAGCGTGTAGTCGCGCACGGTTTCGGGAGACCCGGCTCGGATCGCCTTGGTCAACGCGGCCTTCGCGTCGGCCACGGCCTGCTCAAGGCGGGCGATCTCGTTGGTTTGAAACGCGGCGGGCATGGCGGGCTCCTTGCATTCGGAAACGTCGTCGGTCGTGGCCAGACTACCAGAGATCTGGATCCGTGGGCGGCATCCAAACGTGCGACTGAGACCCCGCCCGCCGAACGTCATGCGTGCAAGCGTTTGGGGCATCGTGCTCGGGCGAGACCTTCAGACGCAAACCGTTCCGCTAGGCTGTGTGTATGGCTCCACCACCCAAGAGCGTGCCGCTGACCAGGTTCGACCCCGGGCTCGCGCCCGAAGCGGCAGCTCGCGCGATTTATGAGCGTCAGCGGCTGCGCCGCAGCGTGCGGTACTTCAGCGATCAAGCCGTCAGCGAGGAGACCATCCGCTGGTGCGTTGCCGCCGCGGGCACCGCGCCCTCGGGGGCGAACAAGCAGCCGTGGCGGTTCGTCGCGGTGCGCGACCCCAAGCTCAAGCATGAGATACGTCTGGCAGCGGAGGCCGAGGAGCGGGAGTTCTACCAGCGTCGGGCCACGCCGCAGTGGCTGGCGGACCTCGCGCCGCTCGGAACCGATGCCGACAAGGAGTTCCTCGACGTCGCGCCGTGGCTGCTCGTGGTGTTCAAGCTGATGAAGGACGACGCCAGCGAACGGGCCGAAGGGGGAGAGCCGGGGCAGGTGTACTACGTCAACGAGAGCGTCGGCATCGCCTGCGGCATGCTCATCACCGCGATTCACCACGCCGGGCTGGTCACGCTCACGCACACCCCCAGCCCGATGGGCTTTCTGTCCAAGGTGCTCGGCAGGCCCGAGCACGAACGCCCGTACTTGCTCCTGCCCGTCGGCTATCCCGCCGAGGGCTGTGTCGTGCCCGACATTCAACGCAAGCCGCTGGAGCAGATTCTGGTGGTGCGATAGCGACGGAGCTCTCGGACTCACTTCCCGAGCTTGATCTCCATGCACAGGTCGCAGCGCTGCGTCTCGGTCTCGGCGGGGCGCTCGATCTCCTTGAAGCCGAGCTTCTTGTACAGCCGCACGGCGGGTTCAAGAATGCGGCTGGTCTCAAGATAGAGAGTCTTTGCCCCGCGCTTGCGCGCCCGCGTCATCGCCTCACGGGTCAGGCGTTCTCCAATGCCTTTGCCGCGGTGCTTGGGATCGACTGCGAGTTTCATCAGCTCCCAGCGTGTGTCGTTCAGCGGCTTGACAGCCACGGTGCCCACGGCCTCGTTGTCCATGATGGCCATGATCACGCTGCCGCCTTTGGCGACGATCTCGTGCTCCGGGTTCTTCAGCACCTTCTCGTCGATGGGCTCGAGGGTGAAGTTCTTCTCCAGCCACGCGAGGTTGAGGGTGCGGAACTTGTCGCGGGTCTTGGCATCGAGGTCTGCCAGCCGCAGGCCGCGGGAGAGGTAGCGGGCCTGGATGCGATCAATCATGGGCCGCTCGCGCATGGCCTGCTCGAGCTTCTCGAGCTTGGCGATGATGTCGAGGCCGGCGTCTTCGCTCAACTCGCGGCTGGCTTCCTCGATCGCCGCCCAGACAGGCTCCATCTTCGCTGCCAGGTCGCGACCTTTCTTCGTGAGCTCGATCGTCCGGCGGCGTTCGTCCTTGGCATCCGTCTTGGACGTCAAGAGGCCAACCTCGGCGAGTTCCTTGGCCATCTGGCTGATCGCCGGATGGGTGAGCCCGAGCTGACTGGCGGCCTCCCCGATGCTCAGGTTCGGTTGCTCGATGAGCAGCCGGAACAGCCCGAACCACTTTGGCGAGAAACTGACGTCGTGAAGTTTGTAGAAACGCGCGGCGTCACCCATGAGATCGTCGCTCAGACGTCTCAGGCGGCTACCCAGCGCGAGATAGCCAAGCGCACTAAGGAAATCACCCATCCGAGTTTGCCCTCATGCCTGGGGCGATCCAGGCAACGTTCGAACGACGAACCACGAGTTGGCCACGGACCCCTCACCCGTGCTCCCCAGCGTCCGATCGGCCGATCGCAGTGTCGCATACTCGGGCGGGTCTGTCCAGTCGACAACCCGCAACTCGGAAACATATTACTAAAATGGAGCCCACCCCGGGGCCGTCTCGCTCAGAACATCTCGAACGCCGCCCGCGGCTTGTCGCTCTTGCGCTTTTCCGCGTCCGGTTCGGCGGCCTGTACTCGGGATGCATCGATCTGCTTTTCCTTCGTCAGGAACAGAGCGACGGCTTCGGCGCGGCGCTTCACCAAGTCCGCGATCCGCTCTTCCGGAAGCTCGGTTGCCTCGATGAGGGCCTTCTCCATCTCCTCCATCGGCGGCGGGGCGCCGACATCGGATCCAACTCGCCGCACCGACGGCGGCGGCTGCTCACCCTTCTTCGTCGCCTGCTCGAGCCGCAGGGCGTCGAACGCGATCATGGTCTGTTCCTTCACCTGCGCGTCGCTCAGGGCGCTCGCCGGCTTGCCCTTGCCCAAGACGTTCTCCGCGTAACGCTCGCGGAGGATCTGACGCTTGAGCGCCACACTGTCGGTCTTCTCCTCGTACTGCCCGCGGACGCGCAGCTTGATCCCGGGGCGATCGGTCATGCCCTTTGCGAGCACGTCGAGTGCGGAGACGGCATCGGGCGCCAGGTCGGCGGAACCCGGATCAAACGCGATCTGCGAGAGGTCCTGATCACCGCCGCCGAAGAGCGCGCCGAGGATCTGGAACGGCGCGGTGGCGGCCTTGACCAAGAGCCCAGTGAATGCCTGCCAGATCACGCCGCTGAGACTGAACTTCGGATCGGTCAGATCCCCGCTGAACGGGATCTTGCTCTTGATCTGATCGTTGGAATCGCGGAGCAGCGCGAGGCCCAGTTCCAGCGGCGCGTCGATCGCATCCTGGCTCTTGACCCGTTCGCCGAGTTTCAGGCGGTCGAATGCGAAGTCGATCTCGCCCTTCATCTTGTTGTCGGCGATCTGCACCGGGATCCGCGTGGTCATGCGGCCGTCGGCCATCTGGTAGCCGAGGAACCGGCCCGTGGGCCCGGAGTACGGCGGAACGGGGATGGTCGAGAGTTCGATTTTCAGGTTCGCACCCGGCGACTGCTGGAAAGCGTCGAGCGTGCCCGAGAGGGCGAATTTGCCGCTGCTGTTCACCTTGGCCGCGACGTTGACCTCCGAGGGTGTGCCCCCTGCGGTATTGAACGGCGCCGCCGAAACGGTGATCGCTTCCGCGGCGATCACGGTCGGGGGCGTGGTCGAGGCATCGGTCAGATCGATGCGGCCGTTGGTCAGACCGAAGCGCTCGATCGCGATCTCGAACGGCAGCAGCCCCGCGAGCGTGAACGCACGCTTCTCGCCCGGCGGCTGCTTGGAGAAGCCCTCGGGCGGCAGCATCGGCGGTGAGGCCTTCACGTCGAGCCCGTCAACCTCGACCGCGGAGGCGGTGAACTTCTTCGCGCCGGTGTCGAGCGCAAGCGAAGCGACCTTGGCGGACGCAACAGCCGCGGTGGCCTTGCCGAGATTCTCGGCGGAGGCGTTCACGCCGCTCGCGTTGGCCTCGCCTCGGAGCGTGAGCACCGCGGCGGCGGACGGCGTCGCTTGGACGGCAACGTCGCCGCTGAACGCGGCCTTCTCGAAAGCCGCCGCGACCGGCCCGAACGCATCGCTCGCGCTTGCGTTGACGCCGTCGAGCTCGGCCGAGCCCGTGTACGCAATCTGGACGCCGCCGCTGCTGGCACGCTTGAGTGACAGCGTGCCATCGACGCCGAGCGTTCCGACCGCGGCCTTGGTGTCACCGGTCTGCGGCAGCGGCGCGGCGGCGGTGAACCCGTCGCCCTTGATCGTGCCCTTCCACGCGATGTCAATGTCCGCCGCGGCGGAGGTGTTCAGCGTGGCGTCGCTTTGAATGTCCAGCGACTTGGCTCCGAGCAGCAGTTCCTTCTTCGCGCTTGATTCAAACGCGAGCGGCGCGATCACCGTGCGGCCCTTCCAACCCGTCTTGGCTCCGCCCTCTTTGGGCAGTTCAGCACGGAACTCGCCCGCGAGGGTGAGCAGCGAGTTGCCGAGTCGCGCCGGGGGAAGCGGCGCCAACGCCGAGGCGGGGATGTACGGCGCTGCCGCCGCCGCGTTGAGGTTCTTGGCGTCGATGGTGCCGACGATCTTGCGAGCGATGGGTTCGATGGTCCCCTGAACGTCGGCGCTGCCGTCCTTCAGGACCGTCGCCTTCAGCGTGAAGGGCATCTTGAAGAGCTCGGCGCTGCTTATCGGGCCGGCGTGGAGCGTGATATCAGAGGTCGAGACGTTCACCGCCTCGGGCGCGGAGAGATCCGCGAACGTATGGGAGTGACCGGCGACATCGAAGGACTCCAGCGCGATCGACCAGGGATTCTGCACATCGGTGATGAGCTGTTCCAGGCCGGCGAGCAGCCGCACGATCGGGTACGGAATAGCGGCGAGATCCTGGCGTGCCTTGGGCTCGGGAGCGGCCGGGGGCGCATCGGCACGGGCCTCGCTGAGCAGCGCGTCACCGACCCGCTGCGGCACCGTGCGGCCCTTGCTCAGTTCCAGCAGGCTCGAGCCGCCCTGCACGCCGATCTTGGCGATCGCGATGCTGCGGGCGTCTGCATCGATCGCGAGATCGGTCACGGTCACCCGTTCCGCACTGGCGTCGGCACGCCCCTTGATCAACTCCTGCCAGGGCACGATGAGCTTGGGGTTCTCGACCGTCGCCGACGAGACCAGCGCCTTGACCACCCGCGGCGTCGCCGTGGGCGCGAACTCGTACGAAACCTTTGCGCTCACCTTGGCGCCCTCAAGCCCGATGTCCGTGTACCGCATCGCGTAAGGCATCCAGCGCGATGCGACGATGCCGGCCGCTTCGATGTCACCCTTGCTCGTCAGCGGGTTGACCTGCAACGAACCCGTCCATGTGATCCGAGCGCCCTCATCGGTCGAGAACTCCACACGCATCGGGTTCACATAGTCTGGTCGCGTGTCGACGTTGGTGATGTGAAACGTCGCGCCGTGAATCTCGCGTTCAAAGGGCGTGGGCGTTGAAAGGTCTTTGAACTCGACCCCGCCGCCTTCGACCGCAAGATCGCGCACCACCAGCCGCGGAATCTTCTTCAGCGGTTCCTCCGGCTTTGCCTTCGGGTCCGGCGGCGTCGGCTTGATGAGTTTGGCGAAGGTGTTGCTCCCGTCGGTCTCGATACGGCCCTTGACGAACGGTCGGACGACCTTGATCACGTCAAAGTGCCAGCCGCGCGAGAAGAGCGTGTCGAGCGCCTGAAAGTTTCCGTCGAAGCGATCGAAGGCGAAGACCTTCTCGCCGGAGAGGTTCTTGACCTCAAGTTTCTCGAGCGTGAGCCAGAACGAGAACGGGTTGGTGTACGCCCGATCGAGCGTGATCGTCGCGTTCAGCCGCTTCTGCACCTGCGGCACGATCACCTTGCGGATGATCAGCGGCACAGCGAAGAAGCCAAAGAGCGTGTACACGACCACGAGCGCAGGCAGCCAGTAGTACAAAAACTTCCGGCGGCGCGAAAGAGGCGAACGAGCGGCAGGCGAGGTTGCAGAAGCCATGCGGCTTTATAGCATGCGGAGCGGCGTCGCTCCCCGAACATGCGTCGCAACCGAACACCCAACGAAAAAACCCGCCTTTCCGGCGGGCTTTGCGAATGGGCAGAGCCGGACTTGAACCGGCAACCCCAGCATTTTCAATGCTGTGCTCTACCGATTGAGCTATCTGCCCTCAACTGGTAGGCGGAAGGGTAGACGCCCCGCGGCGGGCGTCAAGGGGTGGGGGGGATGTTTGCATGGCGAGGTCGCGATGCGATTCCTCTCAAGGCTTTCGGACCCTGCGCGGGGCGATGCAGTTTGGAGTGGCGGCGCGATGCGATCGGGGGGGGGAGTGGTTGGACGCTGCGGGCGGATGGCTGGGGTTGCAAGGCCCCATCACGCGCGCACGGGGGTTGGGGCCTTGGCGGCGGCGCTACTCCGCGATCGCGGTGCGCTCGCCCGCGGATCGGGCCCGGAACATCACGCGGTGCCAGGCGGCCAGTTCGTGGGTGTGCTGCGTCAGCAGGTGATGTTCGGCGATCCACTCGACCCCGCAGCCGGGTTCGACGGCCTGTGCCGCGCCTTCTTCGGGGCCGACGAGTTGGTAGAACCAGGCCTCGCCCATCGGCGTGTGGAGCACGAACGCGACGGCGTCGCGGCCGAATGGTTGTGGTGCAAAGCCGAGCTCTTCGCGAAGCTCGCGGCGGATGGTGTCTTCGGGGGTCTCGTCGGCTTCGCGTCCGCCGCCGAAGCAGGCGAGCATGCCGCCGGCGATCGGGTCGTGAGGCGAGCGGCGTTCGAGCACGAGGTTGCCGCGGGAGTCGATGAGGATGGCGCAGCAGTAGCGGGGCTGGCTGGTCACGAGTCGTTCTCACTGGGCGCGTCGACGCCGAGCTTTTCCAGCTGCAAGATCAAGACCGGGATGTGCTTGGTCGCGACCGCCCAGATCGTGGCGTCGTCGATCGTGTCGTACTCATGGGCAAGCCGGTGTCGTTGACCAACGATCTTCGGCCAGGGGAGCTCGGGGTTTGAGTCCTTGAACTGCTGGGTGACCCGTCTTGCCGCTTCGCCGACGATCTCGACCGACCGTTCGACCGCGCGTCGGAGCAGGACATCCTTCTGGTAGTCCTCCCACGACTTGCCTTGCACGAAGAAGCAAACCTCGCGAGCGGCGTTGAGCATCGACCACAAGTGCATCGCGTCGTTGTCAAGCGGCATACAGCACCCGACGCGATGCTTCGACGCTTCGACGGAAGATCGGATTCCGGATGAACGCAGCGTTGATGACGTCCACCGGCTTGCCGACGAGCGCGCTCAGTTCGGCTTCCAGCGTCGCGTAGTCGTCGAAGTCCAGAACCCGTCCCGGAGCGAGTCGGATTCCGAAGTCCACATCCGAGGCGTGCTCGATCGGGCCGGTCGATGCCGAGCCGAACACCGAACACTCGGTGATTCCGAAGCGTCTGCAGATCTCGGCGAGCGTTCGGAGTTGGGTTTCGTCGAGAAGGGCCATTGCTTCATTCTAGAAGACATCAGCACTCGCTGATCGTCACCGCGACCGCGAGCCCGCCCTCGGCGGTTTCTTTGTACTTCGTGCTCATGTCCTTGGCCGTCTGCCACATCGTGGCGATGACCTGATCGAGGCTCACCTTCGCCGTGGCGGGGTTGCTCTCCATCGCGACGTTTGCCGCGGTGATGGCCTTGATTGCGCCCATGATGTTGCGCTCGATGCACGGGATCTGCACCAGACCGCCGATCGGGTCGCAGGTCATGCCCAGGTGGTGCTCCATCGCGATCTCCGCGGCCATGAGCACCTGGCCGGGCGTGCCGCCGAGGACTTGGGTGAGGCCCGCCGCGGCCATCGCGCTACTGACGCCGATCTCGGCCTGACACCCGCCCATCGCGGCGGAGATCGTCGCGCCCTTCTTGAACAAGCTGCCGACCTCGCCCGACGCCAGCATGAACGCGATCGTCTTGTCGTCGCTCATGTCCTTGAAGCAGCGGGCGTACATCATCACCGCGGGGATGACGCCCGCCGCGCCGTTGGTGGGGGCGGTGACGACGCGGCCGAAGCAGGCGTTCTCCTCGTTGACCGCCAGCGCGAACGCGCTCACCCATTTCAGGATGTGTTCAAAGTCCCGCACGCTGGTCTTCACCGCGCTGGTCCACGCGTCGATGCCGCTGGGGGCGTCGCCCTCAAGCATCTTGCGGCTCATCGTCGCCGCACGGCGGACGACGTGCAGTCCGCCGGGCAGAATGCCGTCGGCGTTGCAGCCGCGCCAGATGCAGGCGTGCATCTCGCGCCAGATCTTCAAGAGGTCGAGCCGGATATCGCTCTCGGCCCGCCATGCGAGCTCGTTGCGGAGCACGATCTGCGGGATCGTCGCCTGGTGCTTTTCGCAGTATGCGAGGAGCTCCGCCGCGTGCTCGATCGGGAACGGGAGCGTGACGGCGCGATGGCCGGTGGGTGACTCGTTCTCCTGGACGACGAACCCGCCGCCGACGGAGTAGTAGGTTTCCGTGATCTCAGTAGGACCGGCTTCCAGCCGGTCTGCCTTCGTGTCTCTTGCGCCGCTGGTGGGAAGATCGGCCGGAGGCCGGTCCCACTGCTGGTGGGGCTTCAGGAACGCTGTGAACGTCACCCCGTTGGGATGGAACGGCAGCGCCCGATCCATATGGAAGCGCAAATCGCTCGCCGCGTCGAAGTTGATCTCGCGGGCACCGGCCAGTCCCAGACGCTTGCTCTTCACGATCGCGTGAAACCGTTCGGTCAATCCCTCGACCTTGCACGTCACCGGGTCTTCGCCCGCCAGCGCGAGCACCACGGCCAGATCCGTGCCGTGGCCTTTGCCGGTTTTGGCAAGCGAGCCGAAGAGGTCCACCTGCACCCGCTGCACGTTCGCCAGCCCGACGCGCTCGTCCACCGCCTTCAGGAACCGCTGCGTCGCCCGCCACGGGCCCATGGTGTGGCTGCTCGAAGGTCCGACGCCGATCTTGAAGATGTCGAAGACGGAGATGGCTTCCACGCCGGATTGTTGGGGCGCGTTGGCCTTGGCAGCGACACACGCCGGCCCGGCCGGCATCATCTCCATCAATGAGCCACCCTGCAGCATCGGCAGCCCGATTACCCGTTCAAACTGTGCGGCGTGCGCCATGGTTTGGTCTGCTCCTGCTACTTTCGATGCTCACCGGGTGTGCCGCGGGTCCGCCTGCGAGCGCGGATATCGCCGCCATCTACAACCGCTCCGCCCAGACCATCGGGGCGGAACGCAACCCTGTCATCGTCATTCCGGGCATTCTGGGCAGCACTCTCGTTGAAGAGCCGACCGGACGCGTGGTCTGGGGTGCCTTCGTGCACGGCGCGGTGGACACCGACTTTCCCGAAGGCGCTCGGGTGTTCGCTCTACCCATGCAGAAGGGTGTCCCGCTCTCGCAACAGCGGGACGACGTCAAGCCCGACGGCGTGCTCGAAACCCTCGAGGCCGACGTGGGAATCGTCCGGGTCGCGGCTCTGGAACCTTACAAGGGCATCATCCGCTCGCTTGATGCCGGCCGGTACGTCGATCGCGACATCCTCGCCGCCAAGATGAAGCGTGACGCCGCTGGAGGCGTCGACTACGCCGGTCTGCACACCACGTGCTACCAGTTCGATTACGACTGGCGTCGCGATATCTCCGAGAACGCCGCACGCTTGCACGAACTCATCGGTCACGCGTCGGACTTCGCCTCTCGCCAGCGCACCGACGGCACGCGGGCCAAGGTCGACATCGTCGCCCACTCCATGGGCGGGCTCGTTGCGCTCTACTACCTCAAGTACGGCAAGGATCCGCTGCCCGACGACGGCTCGGTGCCCGAACTCACGTGGGCAGGTGCGGCAAACGTCGAACAGGTCATCATTGTCGGCACGCCCAGTGCGGGGTCGGTGCTATCGCTGAAGCAGTTGATCGAGGGCGTGAACTACGCCGCGATCACTCCGACATATTCCCCAGCGATCCTGGGCACGATGCCGTCCATCTATCAGTTGATGACCCGGTCGCGGCACCGCACGGTCGTGGACGCCGCCACCGGCGAGCCGGTCGGCGATCTCTACGACCTCGCGACGTGGAAGAAGTACGGCTGGGGCCTCGCGGCGCCGAAGCCCGATCGCACGCTGGCGTGGATGCTGCCCGATGCGAGCGAGGAGGAACGCCGCTCCATCGCGCTGGATCACCTCGACAAATGCCTTCGGAAGGCGAAGCAGTTGCACGAGGCGCTCGATCGACCGGCCAAGGCACCAAAGGGGCTGGAACTGCACCTCATCGCGGGCGATGTCGTCAAGACGCCCGCGGTGCTCGCGGCGGACGCCAAGAGCGGAAGGATCTCGGTGCGCGAGATGGCACCGGGTGATGGCACGGTGACGCGTGCGAGCGTGCTGCTCGACGAGCGGCTCGACGGTCGCTGGTCGCCGCGGCTGCGATCACCGATTCGATGGTCGAGCGTGCGGTTCCTGCCGCAGGATCACATCGGGCTCACCGACAACGCGGCGTTCACCGACGATGTGCTGTACCTGCTGCTGGAGAAGCCGCGGGACGGCGCGTGGACCGACGCTTCGGCCGCGTCCGCCGTTCAGACGCCATAGACCGCCTTGGTCTTGGTGCCCAAGTATCGCAGCAGTGGCTCGGCGCTCAGCGGCTTGCCGGTGATCCGCTTGCACAGGTCCGCCGCGCGATAGCGTTTGCCGTGCACGTGGATCTTGGTCCGCAGCCACTCGCGGAGCGGCGCGAACTCGCCGCGGCTGATCTTGGCCTTGACGTCCGGGATCTCCTGCTCGATCGTCTCCCAGAACTGGGCGGCGTAGAGGTTCCCCAGCGTGTATGTCGGGAAGTAGCCGATCAAGCCCGCCGACCAGTGCACGTCCTGCAGGCAGCCGCGCCTGTCGTCGGGCACGTCAATGCCGAGATAGTCCTTGTACCGCCGGTTCCACTCGCCCGGCACGTCCTTCACCTTCATCGCGCCCGAGAGCAGAGCCCGCTCGAGCTCGAATCGCACCATCACGTGCATGTTGTACGTGCCCTCGTCGGCCTCGACGCGGATCAGGCTCGGCGTGGTGGTGTTCACCGCCGCGAACATCGTGTCGGGCGTCACGTTCGCCATCGCTGCACCGAAGTACTGCTTCGCGTGCGGCAGGGCCCACACCCAGAACTCGCGGCTGCGCCCGACCAGGTTTTCCCACATGCGGCTCTGGCTCTCGTGGATGCCCAGCGAGATCGCCTCGCTCAGCGGCTGGCCGAACAAGCCCTCCGGCGAGCCCGCCTTGGGCAGGCCCTGCTCGTAGAGCCCGTGGCCCGCCTCGTGCAGCGTGCCGTAGAGCGCGTCGGTGAACTTCTCGTCGCGGTAGCGGGTGGTGAGGCGGGTATCGCCGGGCGCGACGCCGCTGCAGAACGGGTGCGTGGTGACGTCGAGGCGGCCTGCGTCCAGGTCGAACGTGATCGCCTTGAGGATCATCTGCCCGAACGCGTGCTGCTTGTCGGCGGGGATCGAGGCCGACAGGATCGACGTGTCGGGCTTCTTGCCCGAGGCGGCGACGCTGTGGATGAGCGCCGCGAGCTTCGCACGCAGTGGCGTGAACGTTGCCTCGATCTCCTTGGCGCTCGCGCCGGGCTCGTACTCGTCGAGCAACGCGTCGTAGCGCTCGCCGCCGGCGGGGATGCCGTAGCAATCAGCCTTCTGGCGCGTGAGTTCGAAGACGCGTTCGAGTTTCGGCACGAACGCGGCGAAGTCGCTGTTCTGGCGGGCGTGCTTCCAGGCTTCCTGCGCCTGGCTGGTGGTCGTCGCCAGTTCGGAGACCAGGCTGGTAGGCAGCTTGGTCATCCGGTCGTAGTCACGCCGCAGCTCGCGGATGTTGGCCGCGATGGTCTCGTTCGCGAGCAGCCCCTTGTCGGCCTCGCACGCGGCGATCAGGTCGCCAATCTTCGGATCCGTCGCGTGCTTGTGGTGCAGTTCGGCGAGCAGGCCCAGCTGCTCGGCACGGAACGCAGCGCCCGCGGGCGGCATGTACGTTTCCTGATCCCAAGAGACCAGGGCCCCGATGGAGCCGAGTACGCCGGAGCGACGGGCGAGGGAGCAGAGTTGGTGATAGTGGGTGGACATGGGGGGGGGAAGGGGAGGAGGGGAGCAGGGCAGGAGGGGAGCAGGGGAGCAGGCTGCGGCACGGGACCGGCATCGGTTGACGCGCGGGCATCGAATACACTGCGACGCCGCTCGCCGGTTTCAGTTTACGGTGTCGCGGCCGGAGATGCTTGCCCTTGCCAGCCGAGCCGAACCCAACGCCGACGTATGCCGACGCCGACGCGATGCCCGGCGTGCGGCTGGCCGACCTTGCGGGCAACCAGCGCTTGCCCCTGCTGCTGAACCTGACCCACAAACTCTTCAGTCAGACCCACGATCACGGCATCATCAACGAGTTCGCCGAGGCGATGGGCCGCATCCGCGGCCGCGCGTGCATGGTCATGGTGCGCACCCGCGACTGCCCGCCCGGCTCGTACCGCATCACGCGCTGGCGCACGCCCGACGGCCTGGAACTCGTGCCCCCGATCGTGCACGAGGGGCAGGTGAACGCCGCTCCGATTCACACCGGCGGTTTGATCGGCCTGATCACCGCGCACGAGTCGCCGCAGATGGCCCGGCTCGACGGGACGCCCGACAGCGTCTTCGGTGAGTGGACCCGCGGCTACCGCTCGCTCGTCTCCACGCCGTTGCCGGAGAAGTCGCAGCCCGCGGACTGGCTGATCCTGATGGACACGCCCGTCGATCGCTGGTCGATGGAGAACCTCGAGACGGTGGTGCTGCAGGCCAACCTCGTCGGCGTGGTAATCCGCAATCTGAACATCGCCAAGAGCCTCCGCGAGGCGACGGCGTACATCCAGGCCGAGATCGACCAGATCGCCGAGATCCAGCGGAGCCTCCTGCCGCAGGAGGTGCCGCAGATCCCCGGCGTGCAGGTTGCGGCGGCGTACGCCACCTTCGACCGCGCCGGCGGCGACTATTACGACATCTTCCCGGATCCGGCTGGCGGTCGCAATCGCTTCGGCTTTCTCATCGCCGATGCATCGGGCCACGGGCCTTCGGCGGCGGTCGTGGTATCGATGCTGCACACGGTGCTGCGCAACATGTCCGAGCTGCCCTCGCCCGATCGGCTGCTCGAGGAACTGAACCGTCGCCTCTTTGCACGCCGCATCGGCAGCTCGTTCGTCACCGCGCTCGCGGGCGTGTACGACGCCGACACCGGCATCCTCGAGTTCGCCGGCGCGGGCCACCCGCCGCCGCTGGTGCACGGTGCGGGCGGCGTGCGCGAGTTGGAGCTGGATGGCGGACCGCCGCTGGGCATCTTGGACACGATCGGCTCGAGCGTGACCACGCGGAAGTTCGTTCCGGGCGAGCGGGTGCTGCTGTACACCGACGGCATCAGCGAGGCGATGTCACCGACGAACGAGCTGTTCGGGGTGTCGCGGGTGGCGCGAGCGATGGAGGCCGCCCCGTCGCCGCCTTGCGAGCCCGATGCGGTCCTGCGAACACTCGACGACGCGATCCGGGCCCACATCGGGACCGCCAAGCCGGGCGACGACCAGACGGCGTTGGTGCTCGAGAGAAGGTAAGTGGCCAAGGGAAGTGGCCAAGGGAAGTCGCCAAGGTAAGTCGCGAAGGGAAGGCCCCAAGGCTCCACGCCGCGCACGCACGGGGTCCGGGCCTTGCTTCGTCCGTGTCCACGTCCGAAAAGAAAAGACCGGCCGTGGGCCGGTCCATGTTGCGGTGTGATGGCGGTGTGCTTGCGTTGCGACGCTGGGCCTCAGTCAAACTGGAAGACGCCCTTGCGGTAGCCGTAGACGTAGGCCACGACGGTCGTGAACAGGAAGAAGAAGATGCGGCCGAGCCAGATCAGGCCCTCGTTGCTCATCGGGGCGATGTTGGGGAACGTGGTTGCCCAGGGGTAGAGGAAGACGATCTCGACGTCGAAGACGAGGAAGACCATCGCGATCAGGTAGAACCGCACGTTGAACCGCTTGCGGGCCGTGCCGATCGGGTTCATGCCCGACTCGTACGACTGGCTCTTCACGCGGCCCTGGCGCTTGGGGCCGAGCACGATCGAGCCCACCACGTTCATCACGCCGAAGGTGATCGCCATCAGCACGATGAGCAGGATCGGCAGGTAGCTGGACAGGTCCGTTGTCGCGAGGAGCGTCATGCGGCGGGATCGTAGACGAAGACGCGGCCGGAGGCGAGCAGCAGCGAGCCGGGGCGTCGGCCCTGAGGGGCGCGGGGCAACCGACGGGCAGCAGCGTCGCATTGCCGTTCGCCCTGCGGGCGGGAGATCGGTCACCATCCTGTACGAGCTACTCCAGCTCAACGTCCGCTATCTCCCTTTGGGGCTCGCTGCTGCCCCCGCACCGTCCGAGTTCTTCGGTGAAAACCCTGTAACTCGCCCGCGCATCCGGAGGGGCAGGCGCAATCGGTGCGGGAGCGTGCCCTTGGGTCGGTGGTGACGCGTTCCGGTGGCTTGGGCTTCCGATGAAATGGGGATGCCGCGTGACATCCGTCACCCGGCGAGGAGAGCTGATGGCGGGTGAGAACCCAACTCTGCGCGAGAAGATCGAGGCGACGCTGAACAGCGACGGCTTGCAGGCCGCGTTCCAGCCGATCGTCGATCTGCGCCGCGGCGAGATCGCCGGCTTCGAGACGCTGACGCGCCTCGCGCCCGGGTCGGCGTTCACCAATCCCGGTGAGTTGTTCGACGCGGCCGAGAAGTCGGGCACGCTCTGGGACCTGGAAGATCGCACCCGCGCGGTGTCGCTCGAAGCCGCTTCGCGGTGGCGGGGCGGGACCAAGCTGTTCCTGAACACCACGCCGCAGGTCTTTTCGGATTCCCGCTTTAGCCAGGCGATCACGACGCTGGTGAAGAACACGCCGGGCCTGACGCCCAGCCGCGTCGTGCTCGAGATCACCGAGCGCTCGGATCAGCAGCACATCGCCGGGCTCGACGAGCAGGTGCGCCTGGTGAAGGCCGCGGGCTTTGAAGTCGCAATCGACGATGTGGGTGCGGGCACCAGCGGCCTGAACCGCATCATGGCTCTGCGCCCGCACTGGCTCAAGCTCGACCGCGAGCTGATCGAGGGCATCCACCGCGACCGCGTGCGTCAGAACCTCATCCGCTTCTTCCTCCGCTTCGCCACGCTCAGCGGCGTGAAGCTGATCGCCGAGGGTATCGAGCAGAACGAAGAACTTGCAACGCTCATGGACCTTGGAGTGGTGTACGGGCAGGGCTATCTGCTGGGCCGCCCGGGCACACGCGATCAGGCCATCGCGCCCGAGGTGGTTCGCTTCATCCAGCAGCAGAAGGTCGGCGGCCCGATGGGTCAGCAGCCCGATCGGCGTGTCGGCACCGTCGGACGTTTCGTGCGTCCGGTGATCTGCGTGGACGCGAAGCGCACCCTCAGCGATGTCGCCGCGGCGGTGCTGCGCGATCTGCACATCTCCGGCGTGGTCGTCGTCGATGGTGAGCGACCGGTGGGCTGGTGCGATCGCGAGACGATCCTGCGGACGGCGGCGGACGCGCGTGCGGGGCAGCAGATCGGCTTTGTGCTCGATCCCGAGGTTGCGATCACGGCGCCGACGACGACGATCCCCGATGCGCTCGAATTGGCGAGCTCGCGCGAGGAGCGTCAGGTCGGCACGCCCCTGGTGGTCGCCGACGAGAACGGCGTGTCGGGCATCGTGTCGGTGGGCGATCTCCTGCACGCCGCGGCGGATCTGACCCGCGATGTCCAGCTTCGCATCGCCCCGCTGACGGGCCTGCCGGGTCGTGTGCTGGCCGATGAGTACCTGTCGCGCCTGTTCCGCAACGCTCCCACGCCTCCCGGTGCCGACGAGACGACGCTGCGGCTCGCACGGACGCACGACGCGGCGCTGATCGATGTCCGCGCGTTCTCGACGTACAACGAGCGCATGGGCTATGAACTGGGCGATGAACTCCTGCGTCGCGTAGTCGAGACCTTCCGGCGCGTGATCGGGCCCCTTGGCTCGGAGATCTACTTCGCGCATCTGGGCGACGATCGCTTCCTCGCCACGGCCCCGGCCGGCGTGCTGGAGCAGCCGCTCCGCAGCTTCGCGGCGGCGTTCGACCAGGCCGAGGAAGAGATCATCAGCGAGTCGAACGGCGCGGGGTTGATGTCGCCGCGGCTCCGCATCGTGCTGGTGCCCGATGCGAGCCGCTGGGTGGCGTCGGCCCACATGCTGTACCGCATCTGGGACCGCTGGCAGCGCGAGTCGCCGACGCAGCTCGCTGGCAGCGAGGTGTTCCTGGTGTCCGAAGACTCGGCCGCAGCGCGTCTGCGCCAGTCGGCGTGACCGAATCCGGGGCGGGTGTGGCATCCGAGCCACGCACCACAACAGCAAGCGATATGGGCAAGGCACCCGCCGCCGCAGCCAGCGGTGGGGGCGATCTGAAGTCGCGGCCTTTCTTCGCGAGGCCCGCAGTCTGAATCCCGAAACCGGCTCGCCCCTGCCCGCGTAGGCTCTTGCCATGAGCGCGGTCCCGACGAGGGACTCTACATTGGACGCGCCCGAGCGAGGCCCAAGCGGGCTCCTGGGTGTGCTTGGTGCACGCGGCGCGGCCCGGCTGGTCGGGCTGGCGCTGGCGATCATCTGCGCGGTGCCGCTGGGCATTGGTGCCTGGTTGACGCCAAGCCCGACGGGGATGGGCACGCATCGGGCGATCGGGCTGCCGCCGTGCGGGTTTCTGCTGGCAACGGGGCGTCCGTGCATGACGTGCGGCATGACGACCGCGGTGTCGCTGGCGGCGCAGGGGCGGTTGCTGGAGTCGGCGCGGGTGCAGCCGGCGGGAGCGCTGGTGGCGGTTGTGCTAGCATCCGGCCTTATCGCCGGGCTCCACGCGTTGGCGACGGGGATCACGCTGCGTCCTCTCCTGGACGCCGTGACGAACACGCGGACGCTGATCGCGGCGGGTGTGATCCTGGCGGGGGCGTGGGGGTACAAAGTATGGATGGAGTCGCTCCCGCCGGGGGCGGCGGCCACGGTCGGAGAGAGCGACACGGCACCCAAGGCTGAGTGAATGAGCACGACAGACCGCACGCACGTTCGACGTTTCCTGCACCGATGCTCGCCCTTGATGCTGGCGGGGTGGTGCGCCGTCTCCGCGGTGTCGCTGTCCGGGTGCGTGATCGGCACCATCATCGGCGGCATGGCGGAGTCCTACCGCCAGGAATCGACCAAGACCGTCAAGGCCGAGTCCGACGTGCTGCAGGGCAAGTCGTTCGCGGTGCTGGTGTCGTGCGATCGCTCCATCGAGGAGGCCGCGCCCGGGCTCTCGGCGATGCTGGTGACGCGCATCAGCGAGCGGCTGGCGGATCCGGGGAACGACGCCGGCACGACGGGGGTTGTGCCGCCGGCGATGATCGTGCAGTACATGTACGACAACCCGGGCTGGCGGGCGAAGTCGACGGAGGACCTTTCCAAGGCCCTCGGCGGCGTGCAGCGGGTCATCTTCGTCGAGATCACCGAGTTCCGGACGACCGAGCCGGGCAATCAGTACCTCTACGACGGCGTGTGCGCCGGGTCGCTGTCGATCGCGGAGGCGGATTCGAAGCTCGCCGACTACTACACCTTCGAGCGGTCCATTCTGGTCAAGTTCCCCGACGAGCGGGGACGCCGCCCCGACGAGATTCCGGAGACGGCGGTGCGGACGGAGCTGGTCCGGCGGTTTGTCGACCGGGCGACGTGGCCTTTCTACACGCACGAGGAGCCGTACTACCCGAAGTACTGAGCCGTCTTCTGACGGGACTCGGGTGGATGATCCGACGGAAGCGAGACGATCGCGCGAGCGCACACGCATGACGAACTACGCATGGCAACGTCTGGGAACGGCCGCACTCTGGCGCACGGGCCTTCTCATGGGCCTGCTCCTCGCCCTCTCCACGGGCGGGTGCAACATCCTCGGCCCCGCCTTCTACTTCGTCCACGGACCGGAGAAGCGAGAAGCGGTGTTCGTGCTGGATCCCAAGCGCACCACCATCGTCTTCGTGGATGATCAGAACAGCGTGACCAAGCGGCGCAATCTCCGCAACGAGATCGCCGCCAGCGCCACCGAGAACATCCAGCGTCAGAAGCTCGTGGACGACATGCTCGACGGGCGTGCCGCCATCATCGCCGCGACGCGTGACCGCGACGGCGAGCCGATGTCGGTGACGGACATCGGGCGTGCGACCAAGGCCGACGTGGTGATCCACGTGATCCTCGATGCGTTCACGCTCTCGCCCGACGGCGTGAGCTATACGCCGCTGAGCGCGGTCCGTGTCAAGGTCATCGACGCGAAGGAAGACAAGCGACTGTGGCCACCGGAGTCGCTGGACAAGGGCGCGCCGCTGAACGTGACGCTCTTTGAGAAGGCCAGAGACATCCCCACCAGTTCGGCGGGCGTGGTGCAGGCCGAGAACGAACTGGCCCGCGAGGTCGGGCTCGCGGTGGCGCAGTTGTTCTACGAGCACGAGGTCCGGCAGCCCGGCCGGAAGCCCCAATGAGAGCCTTCGTCGTGGACGCCCGCGAGGGCGACGCGGGGATCCGCGCTGCGGTCGATCAGGCCGGGGCGGGCGATCGCATGGTGCTGATCGCCGACGAAGCAAGCGAAGGGCGTGCGGAGATTCTGGGGCTGCGCACCGGCGCCGTGTTCGGTCCGGCGGCGCTGCGTCGCGCGTGGCCGTTGCCCAAGTCGGCCGCGTGCCGCTCGCTGCGAGCGTGCCTGGATTCATTCGACGAACTGGTCTTCTCAAGCACCCGACTGCTGGACGCGGCGACGCGGGCCTGCGCCGGGCGGCGCTCGCTGCCGCTGCGCCGGGTCATCGGCGC
>VYLH01000009.1_pt1 | contig 114093 bp, 91 predicted proteins | sample 5114361 | NCBI WGS metagenome assembly VYLH01 (sample SAMN12291772, study PRJNA351875) | freshwater metagenome | isolation source: freshwater lake | place: USA: Michigan, Kent Lake | collected 2013-08-15
GCTCGGCCACCCCTCCGCGCGGAAGCGGGGAGGGGAGTCAGCAGTGGGAAAGGACCGGCGCGGATGGCTCCGCGCCGGCCCCAGGAGTTGCGTTGCACGGGAGCGCCGGGAAGGGTGTCATCGACCCGGCCGCTTGGAACGCAGGGAGACGAATCGCGATCAGGGGCAGAGCAGGGCGTTGTAGCCTTCGGCAAACAGCACGAAGTCACCGTCGCTGACTTCGCCGTCGCCGTTGATGTCCCAGGGGCACGAGGTGATGACGTTGCCGCCGGGGCAGAGCAGGTTGTTGTACGCACCGGCGAAGAGGACGAAGTCGGCGTCGTCGGTGACGTTGTCGTTGTTGAAGTCGCCGGGACAGGCGAGGTTGAGGTCGGCGCGAAGGGCAAGGAGCTGCCCGCCCTCGACGAGTTCGCCGGCGATGCCGTAGTGAGCCTGGACGTTGAGGGTGTACCAGCCGGCGCCGAGCGTGTCGAACATATCGATGATGCCGCTGGACTCCTCGTCGGTGGTGAGGAAGCCGGGCAGGCCATTGGTGAAGCGGGCGGGGTCGTGAGCGGCGACTTCGATGAGCTTGGCGTTCTCGATGTTGTAGAGCCAGATCTTGCCGAAGGCCGGCTGGTTGCCGATGTCTTCCTGGATGAAGATGCGGCCCATGGGGTCGATGCACAGGTTGTCCATCATCTGAGGCCCGCTGACGAAGCCGTCGACGAGCATGGTGATGGTGCCGCCCAGGGTGGGGTCGGTGATGTCATTGAAGCGGAGGCGGTAGAGGCGGGAGTTGCCGGGGCTGGCGGCGGTGTTGTAACGGTCGGTGGTGACGAAGTAGAAGTCATTCTGACGACCCGGGCGGGGGTCCCAGGCGCCGTCCTCGGGACGGAGGAACTCGGTGACGCCAGCGGCGACGGAGTCGGCCTGGAGCACGGCGCCCGTGGTGTTCTCGACGTTGCCGAAGGGGAAGAGGTTGAAGTTGCCGGCGGCGGGGGCGGCCCGGACCTCGAGGGGGAGGGCGGGGACGCGGATGCCGAAGAGGACGCCGTTGGTCAAACCGGCGCGCTCGATGTCGTTGCCTGCGGCGGTCTTGTTGCCGACGTAGACGTAGAGCTGACCGGGGGTCGTGTCATCGAGGCCGATGACGACGGTCTTGGCCTGGGGGAACGGGCTGGCGAGCTGGTTCTCGACCGAGAAGCGGCCGAGGCGGGGCAGGCGCCAAGTCTGGTTGGTAGCGGGGCCGGTGATGATGCTGGCGTAGTTGCGGCCTTCGGCGCCGACTTCTTCGCCCTTCAGGTAGATTCGGGCGTCAGTGCCCAGGGCGCCGAACTTGTACGCGGAAGGAGCGGCGAGATCGGCGGAGCACCAGCGGCCCCAGCGCTGGGCGATGCTGGCGGCGTTGGTCCATGCGGCGCCGTTCCACTCGAAGGCGTCGGCGAAGCTGGTGTTGTGATCACGGCCGGCGTTGACGACGAGGTTGCTGGGGTCGGCGTTGATGTTCCAGCGGGAGATAAAGGCGCCGGTCTGGCCGTGGGCGCGGACGATGCCGGCGGTGAAGTTCAGTTCGTGGCTCACGAGCAGGTCGAAGGTGCCGGCATTGGCGGTGTTGCGGAGCGCGCCCATGCCGTCGGGGATGCCGACGAGGCGATAGCCGCCGATGTTGTCGCCAACGGTGAGGATGGAGATGGTGTCCACACCGGGCTTGCTGGGAAGCAGATAGGGAGTCTGCGACGAGCTCGGGCCCTTGATGGCGGACTGACCGAACGACGAGCCAGCGAGCGCGACAAGCGCGGCCACGGCGACAAAGCGATTCATCTGCATGAGTCCCTCCTGACGAAAAATTCCACGCCGCGGACACTCGCGACGAACTTGGGAAGATCATGGCGGTCGCACGCCGGACGTGCGTCAGGATGCGGCTTTGATCGCGTGAATCCTCCGCGTGCGCCGCGTGAAGATCACGTCATGATCAGACGCTCCGTTGCGTCGTAACTCACCACGGATTCGAGGCTTGCCCCCCGCTCCCCGTGATTGCAACGGCCCGCAGCGCCATCACCGCGTCCTCAACACGTACAGGCACGCAACCCCTTCGTCTCGGGGCATGCCCAACGACGAACGCCGCGCCGCCCCAGACCACCGATCCCACGTCACCCGGGCACATTGTCGCTTTCCCGGCTCGGAGACGGAAGTGCGCTACCATGTCGCGTTACTCGGGCGGCGTGTGCCGCTCGTGCGACCAGCCGGCACGGGCGAGAGCCCGCGCATGACGGAGATTTTCGATGATCCCCAAGCCGCCGCCGCGCGAGGGTTCCCTCGGCTTCTACTACATCCCGCCGTACCGCGTCCAGGGTTTCTCGATCGCCGGTGAAGTCACCACGATCCAGATCCCCGAGCTCGACGTCTGCTTCGACATGGGTCAGTGCCCCCGCGCCGCCCTCTCCGCCAAGTACTGCGCCATCAGCCACGGCCACATGGACCACATCGGCGGCCTCGCGTACTACTGCTCCCAGCGCCGCTTCCAGGGCATGGGCGACGCCAAGATCGTCTGCGACGAACGCATCGCCCCCGCTATCGACCGCATGATGGCCGGCTTCGTCGACCTTGAGCAGCAGACCACCCCCTACGAGCTCATCAAGCTCGCCCCCGAGGGTCAGGTCGAGATCAAGAACAACATCTTCCTCCGCGGCTTCCACACCGAGCACACCGCGCCCTCGATGGGCTACTCCATCGTCGAGAAGCGCAGCAAGCTCAAGCCCGAGTTTGTCGACATGCCGCAGGAGAAGCTCAAGGAACTCAAAGACCGCGGCATCGAGATCACGCGTTTCCTCGAGATCCCCCTCGTCGCCTACCTCGGCGACACCCAGCCCTGCGCCGCCCTGCTGCGCAACGACGTGCTCAACGCCCAGATCGTCCTCTGCGAGTGCACGTTCTTTGAACCCGACCACAAGGACCGGGCCAAAGTCGGCATGCACATGCACGTCGACAACATCGCTGAGTGGCTCCGCGTCCTGCAGTGCCAGAGCCTGGTCCTCTGCCACGTCTCCCGCCGCACCGATCTCGGCTACGCCCGCAAGCGCCTCATGGAAGTCGCCGGCAGCAAGGCCGACAAGGTGCTGTTCCTGATGGACTACAAGGCGGGCAAGTTCCGCTACGAGCGTCAGATCATCGAGAGCGGCGGCACGCTGGAACGCTCAGGACCGCCGCGCGGCGGTGGCGGTGGTGGCTTCCGCGGCCCGCCGCGCCCGCGGCATTGAGATGTCGTTGCCACGCACGACGTCCCACGAGGTCGCGTGGTAGCGTGCATGTTCCGCTTGGGGACTTACCGGTGCGATCCGCCACTCGGTCCTCGCAGCAGATACTCAAGTCGCTCGCGAGCCGCGGGCCATTCGTCCGCAACGATGCTGTAGTACACCGAATCTCGCACGAACCCATCGGCGAGCACGCGGTGGCGTCGCAGCACACCCTCGCGCACGGCGCCGATCCTTTCGATCGCCGCCAGCGAGCGCGTGTTTCGCAGGTCCGCCTTGAGTTGCACACGCCCCGCACCACACACCTCGAACGCGTGGCGCAGCAGAAGGTACTTGCACTCCGTGTTGATGGGTGTGCGCTGCCACTCGGTGCCGATCCACGTCCAGCCGATCTCGAGCGCCCTGTGACGAGGGAGTATCTCCATGTACCGCGTCGATCCGACCGCACGCCCGCGCGCGGCGTCGATGATCGCAAAGGCCACCTCGCCGGGACTCGCCGACCGTGCGGCATCGATCAACGAGCGCATCTCATCTACCGTCGATGGGTTCTCCGTTGCGTACCGCCACAGCGCGGGATCCCGGGATGTCTCGAAGAGGTCCGCCGCGTGCCCCGGTTCCAGCGGGACCAATCGCGCACGCCCTCCGGGCAACTGCAACTCGCACGGCACAATCCACGGCTGATCGGTTGACATTCGGTTCTTCATCACGTTCCCCGGCCCGACACGGACGAGCCCGTCAAGCAGCACGACGCTTAAGGCTGCAGCAGCCGCGTCTCCCAGCCACTCGGGCTCTCATGGTAGCGAAGCCTGGCGTGAAATCGGTCGTGCCGACCGTGCCAGAACTCGACGACTCGGGGACTCAACCGATAGGCGAACCACGCCGGCGGCCTCGTCAACGGATCGTCCGACTCGACCGCCGCCCGAACGCGGCCCCGAAGCGCGTCCACATCGACCATCGGCTGGCTCTGCTGCGATTCACGCGAGACCGCCCGCGCCCATCGATCGCGAGCGGCAAAGAGAACATCCGACGCCGCTTCATCTAGCCGGGCAATCTCGCCCCGAATCCGAACCTGCTGCAGCGTCTCCTTCCAGTACAGAACGGCGCATGCACTCGGGTTCACGCGCAGTTGCAAACCCTTCGGGCTCAGCGACGACGTCCCGAACACCACGCCCGCCGCGTCAACCGTCTTGAGCGACACCATCCGCGCATCCGCCACACCGTCGGCATCGACCGTCGAAAGGCAGATCGACTCCAGCTCGCGCACGCCCAGCGTGCCCGCGGCGTCCATCCACCGCGCCAGCATCACCATGGGGTGCGACGCCGGATCAGCAAGTGCGTCGCCAGCGCGTTCAGGATCTCCAGCCAACGACATGCACCAGGCTCCCTCTCACACCGAAGCGCGGGGTCGTGCCGCATCTCGGAGAAACACGCGTCACCCGATCTTCACCGGCTCATCCTGCACGCAGCTCGTCACCACCGGCCCCGCCTTCTCATCCACGTAGATATTGATCTCGTTCCGCACGCCGAAGCTCGGCGTCCCCGGGCCGCATTCCTTTTCCGCGGCCTCCTTCGACAGGTACAACCCCGGCTCGATCGTGAACCCCGTATCCGCAAGCATCTCTCGCGTGTCGTGGGTCTCGAAGTTGTCGAGGTTCATGCCCATGCCGTGGACCATCGCGCCGGGGCTCAGGCTGTGCCCGGTGCGGTGCTTGACGTACTGCATCAACCCATCGCGCTCGAACACGCCGCGGGCCGCATCGTCGAGCTGCCAGCCCTGCACCGCCTTGCCCGCCTTCCACGATTCCTGCGCCACCTTCACCGCCGCGTCCCGCGCGTTGCGAACACTGTCGAAGATCCGCCGCATGCCCTTGGGGATCTCGCTGCCGACGTACCCGGTCCATGTGATGTCCGAGTACACGTTCTCTTCGCCGCGGCTTGCCTTCACGCGGGCCCACAGATCGATCAGCACCCAATCGCCCTTCTTGATCTTCGTCGGCGTGCGGTCGCTGGGCTCGTAGTGCGGGTCCGCGCCGTGTTCGTTCACGCTCACGATCGGGCCGTCGGGCCACTCGAGCCCACGCTTCGCGAACTCCGCCCGGATGTGGTTCGCCACGTCGAGCTCGTAGATCTCCTTGCCGCTCTTGAAATGCTCGCCGATGAACGCGAACGCCCCGGCCATGATCTCGCCGCAGTGCTTGCTCGCGACGCCGTGCTGCTCCCGTGCCGCACCCCCCCACCGCGCCGCCGACACCTGCACCAGGTTCGCGCTCGACACCACCTCGACCCCAAGCGCCCGCACCATCTCCACCACGCCCCCGGGCGCGATGTCCATCACCGGCAGCGAGTCGCCCGGCGAGTAATCCATCGCCACCCGCCCGAACACTCCGAGCTCCTTCGCCAATGTCTCGTGCAGCTCTCGCCAACCGGAGTACACCGTTCGCGCCAATCCCTTCGTGCTCGCGCTGGTCGCGAACGCGCCCTCATCGAGCGACTGCACGATCAGCCGCGGCTCGCCTCGTGCGGGGATCACCGCAAACGCCCGCCGTGTGACGTGCCGCTTGCCCGGCGAACCGTCCGCGGCAGCATGAGGAAACAGCCGCAGGAAAACCGCGTTGGAGTTGCGGAAGTCGTGGAGCAGCCACGCGTCGATGCCGCGGGCGTGCATGAAAGACTGGAGCGAAACGAGATCCATGGGTTCCTCCGAAACATGATCGCAACCGGACCGCCAGATTCGCGCGCCGCTGATACCGCACACGTCGTCCGAGAACCGGCGGAACAAAGCGTAGTTTTCCCTTGTGCGGCGCGTGGTTCGTGGCACAATAGTGGGGTGCCGCTCGTGACCGGGCGGCCAAGGGGAAAGAGCCTCATGAACCGTTTCGTTCTTGCCGCCGTCGGTGTCGCCGGACTCGCCGCCACCTGCTCCGCCCAGTCCATCAACCCCAACTTCGGCGGCTGCTACAGCATCCGCGACCTCGGCACCCCGCCCGGCGTGCCGACGTCCTACGGCGGCGTCACCTTCAAGTACGACGACCCCGACCTCCTGCTTATCGGGGGCAGTGCCAACGTCTCCACCGGTGCGGTCTACGCCCTCCGCGTGACCCGCGACAGCGAGGGCATCATCAACGGCTTCGTCGGCACCGCCACCAGGTTCGCCGACGCCCCCAACATTGACGGCGGCCTCACCTATGGCCCCGGCAATGTCCTCTTTTTCACCCGCTTCAGCAACCACGCGATCGGCCAGATCAAGCCCGGCCAGACCACCATGGCCAAGAGCGTGGATCTCGCGTCCATCTTCCAAGGCTCGACCGGCTCGATGCAGTTCGTCCCCGCTGGCTACCCCGGCGCCGGCCGCTTGAAGGTCCTTTCGTACAACGGGGGCCTCTGGGCCGACGTCAACTTCGTTCTCGACGCCAACGGCACCTACGACTTCCCCGCACCCGCCAACACCATCGTCAACATCGCACCCATCCGCCCCGAGGGCGTCGTCTTCATCCAGCCCGGCAACCCCGGCTTCACCAAGCACTCCGTGCTCATCTGCGACTACTCCGGGTCCAAGGTCGACGCCTTCGATCTCGACGCCAACGGCGATCCCGTCGTCTCCTCCAAACGCAACTTCATCACCGGGTTCTCAGGCCCCGAAGGCGGCACCCGCGACCCTCGCACCGGCCACTTCCTCTTCTCCACCTTCCTCGGCAACCGCCTCATCCTCATCACCGGCTTCAACACCAACTGCCCCGCCAACCTCGTCCCCGACTGCGGCGTCGACGACCTCGACTTCCAGGTCTTCGCCCCCGCCTACGACATCCTTGACTGCGCCGACCCCCTCATGCCCGCAGCTTGCCCCGCCGACCTCAACAAAGACGGCTTCGTCGATGACGCCGACTTCTCCATCTTCGTCGTCGCCTACAACGGGTTGATCTGCAACTAAGGCTCCAACCGCCGCGCGTCACCCCAGCCCCGAGGCACCGAGCCTCGGGGCTTTCTTTTCCTGATTCCCGCGCAACTCGACCGCGATTCCTGCGAATAATCCCCCGTCGCGTCACCCCCGCGACTCCACACATCCGCAATCCGGCCAGGGGGGCTTGGCCAGAATCGGCGAATCGCGCCGAAGGGTTTTTCATCATGGCAAAGAATGCCCCCAAGACCTCCTGGACCAAAAAGCAACTCCTCTCCCGCCCCATCGAGCACATCGACATCACCGCCTTCGACGCGCGGCCGATCGTCGACTCGTACCGCAACATGGCGTACTCGAGCCGCACGCTCGCCAACGCGGCCGACATCTACTCCATGATGCTCAAGGACAAGGACTGCGCCGTCATCCTGACGCTCGCCGGCTCGCTCGTCTCCGCAGGCCTCAAGAAGGCCATCATCACGCTGCTCGAGAACAACATGGTCGATGCCATCGTCTCGACCGGCGCCAACATCGTCGATCAGGACTTCTTCGAAGGGCTCGGCTTCAAGCACTACATCGCCCCCGGCTCGCCCGAGGCGCCCCCGGTCGATGACATGACGCTCCGCAACTGGATGATCGACCGCATCTACGACACCTACATCAACGAGGACGACCTCCGCGACTGCGACGACACCACCTACGAGATCTTCAACGAGTTCGCGCCCGGCGCGTACTCCAGCCGCGAGTTCATCGAGGCGATGGGCAAGTACCTCGCCGAGAAGCACCCCAAGAACGAGTCTCTCGTCAAGACCGCGTTCCAGAAGCGCGTCCCCATCTTCTGCCCCGCCTTCAGCGACTGCTCCGCCGGCTTCGGCATCGTGCTGCAGCAGACCGAGGCCATCGAGCAAGGCCGCGGCCAGGTCGCCTTCGACAGCGGCAAGGACTTCCGCGAACTGACCGACATCAAGCTCGCGTGTCGCGACACCGGCCTCCTGATGCTCGGCGGCGGCGTGCCCAAGAACTTCGCCCAGGACATCGTGGTCGCCGCCGAACTGCTGAGCGAGCGCAAGGGCGGCAAGGCCCGCGGCGACATCGGCATGCACAAGTACGCCATCCAGATGACCGTCGCCGACAGCCGCGACGGCGCACTCTCCGGCTCCACCCTCCGCGAAGCCTGCTCGTGGGGCAAGGTCGACGTGGTGCACGAACAGATGGTCTTCGGCGAGTTGTCGGCTCTGTTCCCGATCCTCGCCAGCGACGCGTATCACCGCGCCGAGTGGAAGAAGCGCAAGGCCTTCAAATTCGCCGACATGTACGCCAAGCAGGAGGCCGAGCGCCTGCTCCGCGAGATCAAGATCAAGAACACCAAGAAGACCGTCGCCAACGCCACTCGCGAGCGCGTAACCCACACCGCCAAGAAGAAGCTCGCCGCAGCTCGGTAATCGAGCCGGCCGATGCGGACAACCCGTGACGATCGGGGGCGGGGCCTTCCAGGCCCCGCCTTTCTTTTTGCATCACCAACCCGCGATATTCACTTACCAGCCTCCCGCCGCGCCGCCTCCAGCAGCGGCTTGGCGTTCTCCGGCTCGACCGCCGTCGCCAGCGAGGATTCCGCAAGCCGCAAGGCCTCTTCGACGTTCCCGCGTCGATCCAGCAAGATCGCCAGCCGCGCATAGTTCGCGAAGTACGACGCGCGTCGCCCGTGGCCTTCGGGGGCAAACGTGTCGCGTCGCGCCCACATCACGTCCAGCGCTTCGGCCGCGTCGAACGTGCCGCCCGCGGCCTCCATCTGCTTCTTCGCCGACGCGATCGCGTCGGGCAGGTTCTGCAGCTCGTTCTCGCGTGCCAAGAAGAACCGGGCTCGGAGCGCGTGGAAACACCATTCCTTCAGTTCGTTCGAATGCCCCGGCCAGCGGGCATAGAGCGTGCGATAGTTGTGGACGACCTGCTCGCACACCCAATCAAAATCGGGAAAGACGCGGTCAAAGAGAGCCCGCGCCTTGTCGAGGTACTCGAGCGACTGCTCGTACCGCTGCGCACGGCCGAGGATGTTGCCCACCCCGAGATAGATGTACCCGCGATCCGGGCTGTTGGGCGGATAGGCGCGCTCCGCCGGGCCGATGATCTGATCGATCAGCGCCAGCGCCTCCTCGGTGCGGCCCGCACGCACCAGCACGAGCGCGTAGTTGTATCGCGTCGTGAAGGTCGCCCGGTTGTTGGGTCCGTAGGTGCGATCGGCGTGCTCGACCGACTTGCGCCGCATCTCCATGCCCGCATCCTTGTTGCCCATCGCCTCTTCGCAGGTCGTGAGCCAGATGAGCAGGTGCGTGTAGGCCTCCGCGTGCTTGGAGAGATTCAATTCGGCGCGGGCGACCGCCTCGCGAAGCATCGGGGCCGCCTCCGCATGGCGACTGGCCGTGGCGAGCGCGCCGCCCAGGTTGTTGACCGCGTGCAGCCGCTCCACGCTGTCAACGTCCAACCCGCTGGCCCGCTTCATCACGTCCTGTGCATGAGCCAGCCATTCCGCGTCCATCCGCGCCGCCTGCAACGCCGCCCCGTAGCCGTTCAGCGCCGCGATCGTCGTTGGCGAGTCCGGTCCCGACGCCGCCTCGATCCGCGGCATCGCCAGCCGCCACTGCTCCACGCTCTCCTTCGCCTTGCCGATCTGCCGCAGCACCGTCGCCAGATCGCCGCGGATGCTTCCCTCGACCTCCGGATCGTCCTTAAACTGTTCGCTCAGACCGTCCGACGCCTTGGTCAGAACGTCCAGCATCTTGACCTCGTATCCCATCCGATCCGGCCCCGCCGCCAGCAGCAGATTGCTGATCAGGTACTTCCGCACCGCGGCGCTCAGCCGCTCCTTCGCATCCGCCCGCTCGCGGGCCTGCTGCTCGCGGACGTACATCGTGGTCGAAGCTCCAAGCCCCGCCAGCAACGCCAACGAGACCGCCGCGACTGCTCCCACCCACAGTTTGTTTCGGAGGACGAACTTTCGAGCCCGGTACGCACGGCTCGGCGGCACGGCGAGCACCGCCTCGCCGCTCAGGTACCGCCGCACATCCATCGCCAGCCCGTTCGCCGTCTCGTAGCGGCGCTGGCGCTCCTTCTCCATCGCCTTCATCACGATCCAGTCCAGCTCGCCCCGGACCGCCGAAGTCAATCGCGCCGGCTCGGTGTGACGCTTCGCGGCCACGCCCGCCAGCGTCTCCTTGCTCTGGCTCAGCCTCGTGGAGGGCTTGGGCGGATCCACCTCGCGGATGATCCGCTGGATCTCGCCGTACGCCGCCGCACGGAGCGTCCGCGAATCGAACGGCGTGGTCCCCGTGAGCAGCTCGTACAGCAGCACACCCAGCGAGTACACATCCGTCCGCGTGTCGATATCGAGCGAGCCCTCTGCCTGCTCGGGGCTCATGTACTCGGGCGTACCGATCAACTGCTGATGCTCGGTGAACAGCGTTCGCTCGGTGAGCTTTGACGCCGTCGCCTTCGCGACGCCGAAGTCGATCACCTTCGCCATTGCCTTGCCGTCCTGCGTGCTCACCAGGACGTTGCTCGGCTTGAGATCGCGGTGGATGATGCCCTTGGTGTGCGCGTGCTGCACCGCCTGGCACACCTGATCGAACAAGCCCAGTCTCGCCTCGATCGACAGGCTGTTGGCATCGCAGTACTCCGCGATCGGCACGCCCTGCACGAACTCCATCACGAAGTACGGCCTGCCCGTCTCCGTCGCGCCCGCGTCCAGCACCTTGGCGATGTTGGGATGATCCAGAATCGCCAGCGCCTGGCGTTCCTGCTCGAATCGGGCCACGACCTGCGCCGTATCCATGCCCAGCTTGATGATCTTGAGCGCCACCCGACGCTGCGGGTTCTTCTGCTCGGCTTCGTACACCACGCCCATCCCGCCGCGGCCGATCACCGGGCCGACCCGGTACGGCCCGATCTCCGGCGGCACCTCATCCCGCGGCAGATCCAGCAGCTCACGCCCCATCGTGGTCTTGTCCGGATTGAAGCGGCTGCCCACATCGTCGCTGGCCGTCAGCAGCTCCATCACTTGCCTTCGGAGCGCCGCGTCCCCGCCGCTCTCGCGCTCGACAAACGCCGCTCGCTCGTGCGCCGGCAGCTCACTCGCGCGGGCAAACAGCCCGCGCAGCAGCACGAACCGCTCGGGCGTCATCTCGTTGGGTTCCGCCGCTTCGCTCACGCTCGGCTCGCTTGTCTTGTAGAAGGACTCACCACAGAGACGCAGAGGCACAGAGAAGAGAAAGAGAAGCGACGAGTCAAATGCACTCCAAGCCACGAAAGCACGGCGTGCGTGGTACTCAATCCCTGCTCCGCTGCTCCTCTCCTCCCCTTCTCCCCTTCTTCTCTGTGTCTCTGCGCCTCTGTGGTGAGTGTCATCACCTCGCCAGTTCCTTCTGCAACCACGCCCGGATGAACTGGGTGTCCAGTTCGACCGTCCGGGATGAGACGTCGAGAAGGTCCGCCGTCCTCTCAACGGACAAACCCACCAGGAAGCGCAACTCAAAGACGCGCCCAAGTCGATCATCCAGCGCGGCCAGCCTGGTCAGGGTTTCGTCCAGCTCCACCAGGTCCACCGCGCTCGACCGCGCCACGTCGTTTCCGTCGAGCGTCACCCGCACGCCCTCGCCCCCACCCCCCCGCCGCTCGGCCTTCTTCGCCCGGGCGTGATCGGTCAGCAGGTTGCGCATCGCCTTAGCCGCCACACGGAAGAAGTGCTTGCGGTCATTCCATTCCGCGGCATTCCCCGCCTCGTTGGACTTGAGCAGCCGCAGACACACCTCGTTTACCAATGCCGTGGGCTGCAGCGTGTGCCCCGCCGGCTGATCGCGGAAGACATGCCCGGCGATCGCCCGCAGTTCCTCGTACGCCACCCCCATCAACTCGCCCGCGGCGGCATCATCGCCGGACTTGATCCGGTCGAGCAGCACCGTGACATTGCGACTGGCCTCGTTCATGCACGCGCGTGAGGATCGCCACCGAACACGGCCCGACCAGGCACACGGGCACCAATGTACCACAAGTCGCAAGGACGACGGGTTCGTGGCCAACGCCAACTTCGTGCTGTTCGCGGCGGCGCACACGACGCTCGCATGCCGATGATCAGGACCGAGAATTCGTTTCCGACACCCGATCCAGCGAACCCGGAGCCCCGCTCCGGGTTCTTTCTTTCGCCCCTTGCGGGGACAGAAATTCTCCAAACACGCTTGCGCCCCGCCACTCGCCGTTTCGTTGCTCTTTCGAAGACGGCCCATCCGGTCACGACTGCCAGACATCGGCCCCTCGGACCCCTCGGAAGCACTATCCAGAAAGTGAAGTCGCCATGTTCACCGCCCGCTCATCGTCCGCCCTGTTCGCCGCGCTCGTCGCCTGTGGTCTTGCCGCCAGCCTGGCCACTCCGACACGTGCGGACCACCAGACGCCATTCAGCGACGCGCTCTTCCCGCTCACCGACTGGTCCTTCACCCGAACCGCCATCGGCGGCGGGAGCAACAGCCTGGTAACGCAAGAACTCGTCTCCGGCGGCCCCGACACCGCGCGTCGCGTCAGCCTCACGGTTGGTGCGCCGTCCGCCGGCAACACGACCGGCCTCGTCGTCGTGCACGGCGATCACATCAACATCGCCCCGCAGAACACCTTCTACCCCGCCTTCGGCGACATCGCCTCGATCGACTTTTCCATCCGCAGCCGCTACCTCGGCGGAAACGGCTTCGCCCACCGGGTCGGATTCCTCGTGGAGCAGAACGGCATCCGCTATGTCCACGGCGACCTGCAGACTTGGATACCCAACGCCGGGTGGCTCACACCCTCCGCCAGCGTCACCGCCTCGGGCTTTACCCGCATCGACGGCCTGCCCGGTCATCCGGACTTCTCCAGCACCGGCGCGCCCCTGAAGTTCGGATTCCGCACCACGTGCTCCAAGGTGGGCCCCGGCGTCATCGCCGAGCCCGTCCTGTACGACGACTTCTCCGTCATCGTCCGCCGCAACACGTTTACCTTCGAGGTCGCGGACGACGCCGCGTGGTCCAGTCGCTTCTTCGTCGGAGGGACCCAGGGGAGCGGAACGGCGCAGGTGCGCTCGACCGGAGGCAATCCGGGCTCGCACCTCCGCATCACGCACACGGTGAACGCCGGCTCCAGCATCGTTGGTGCTTGGATGTACGATTGGGCCCAGATGGTCAACCCGAGCGAGGGCGCCGTCGAGTCGATCGACATGTTCATCGACACCCGTTGGGTCCAGGGTCCGACCAGCCCGTCGATCAGCATTGCGATCTGGCAGAACAGCGTCGACTATTACAGCCCTCGAATGGAGATCCCGGTCTCGACCGAATGGCTCACGGTCAAGACTCCGCGGTTCCGCGCCACCGACTTCCTGCGTCGCGACGGCCAGCCGGGCAATCCCGACTTCTCGCCAACCGGCGCGCCGATGACCGTCGGCTTCCGCTCCCGCATGGAGCACAACCTGACCCAGCGAACTGTCTACATCAACGACTACGACAACTGGAGCGCGATCATCCACTTCCTGCCGTGCGACAGCGACTTCAACGCGGATTGGCTCGTGGACGACTCCGACTTCGTCGCGTTCGCCAACTCGTATCAGATCCTGGACTGTGCCGACCCCGTCATGCCCGCCGGTTGCCCCGCCGACCTCAACGACGACGCGTTCGTCGATGACGCGGACTTTGTGATCTTCGCCGGGGCGTACGAACTCTTCAGCTGCCCGTAAGACCCCACCCAAGCACGCCCCCCACCACGCCCCTCACACACCTCCGCTCGGCACACGCCAAGCGATCCATCGAACCCGGAGTCCGACTCCGGGTTCGTTGTTTCCGTGTCGACCGATCGGATGGCGAACACCCGCCAAAGCGAGCATCCCGGCCGCCGTTCCGAGGGGCGCCGATTCCTGTCGCATCTCCCCGAATGTCTTGCGCCCGTACCGGGGCAATCTCGTTGGATCTGTTGAAGGGCTGTTCTGCCCGCCCACGGAGTCCAAGACATGCGAGCACTTTCCCCAAACAACGCTTCCCGATTCCGAACCTGGTTCGCGAGTGCCGCCATGCTGGCGCTCGCGGTCCTGCCGTTGCCAACGGCCATGGCGGACGAGCCGTTCGAGGATCGCGTGATCTGCGGGAACATCACCGGCCACCCCGACTCGGTCACACGGTGCATCTCGCAGACCGGCAACATCCAGTTCCACAGCAGCTATGGCTTCTGGGGCCAGGCCCGTTGGTATGTCGATGGCGTGCTGGCGTGGACGGACCCGGACCAGGCCGCACGCGAGAGTACGTACACCCACACCGGCAGCGAGTCCGCCACCATCCAGTGCAAGTGGTCCCAGTTTAATTGCAACGACAAGTGGAGCGAAGAAGCGACGCTCACGGTCCAGCACCCACCTTTCATCACAACTCTGCCGCTCACGCAGATCAAGTGTGTCGGCAGCAGTGTCACGTTCACGGTCGCCGCCATCAGCAACGGCGGCTCGATGTCCTACCAGTGGAAGAAGGGCGGGGCGAATCTCTCTGACGTGGCGGGCAAGGTGAGCGGCTCGAAGACAGCCACCCTGACCATCTCGAACCTCGACGCCGCCGATGCCACCGGTTACCTGTGCGTCATCAGCAACTCGTGCGGGAGCTCCACGTCGTCTGCGGCTGTGCTCATTCTGGCGGGTCCGATCGAGTTCCTCGCCCCACCGTCATCGCAGGCCGTGTGCTCGGGCGCTCCGGCCAGCCTCACGGTCAGCGTCGTGGGCGCATCGTCCTCGACCTCGTACCAGTGGCGAAAGGGAACGACCAATGTGGTCAACGGCCCCAACATCTCCGGTGCCACCAGCGCCACGCTGAACATCGCCAGTGTCCAAACCGCCGATCTTGGCAGCTACAGCTGCGTCGTCACCCAGGGCGTCTGCACCGTGCAGTCGCCTGCGGCGGCTCTGACCTTCCTGCCCGGCCCCGTGATCACCGAGCATCCGCAGTCCACCACCCTCTGCAGCGGCACCACCGTCAACCTCTTCGTCACCGCGTCTGACACGACTGCGCTGACGTATCAGTGGACCCGCAACGACGTCAACGTCATCGATGGCGCCGGTGTCTCCGGCGCAACCACACGGCAGTTGCGATTCCCCGCGAGCGCGAACACCGCCGGAGTCTACAAGTGCATCGTGCGCAACGCCTGCTCGATCGCGACGACGACCCAAGGGGCGACGCTGACCGTCAACACCGCCCCGACGATCACCGCCCAACCCCAGACGCAAGCGCGATGCAGGGGTGCCGACGCGGTCTTCAGCGTGACCGCGACCAGCCCGCTCGGTATCACCTACCGGTGGAAGAAGGGCACCGCGATCCTCAGCGATGTCGCCGGCCAGATCTCCGGTGCCATGACCTCCACGCTCACGATTGCCGCGATCGACGACGCCGACCTCGGTGACTACTCCTGCGTCGTCTCCAACTCCTGCAGCAGCACCATCACGGTTCCCGCCACGCTCACGTTCAGCCCGCCTCCGCCCGTCATCACCACGCATCCCGTCGATGTCCGCACGTGTTCCGGAGACGTCACCTTCTCGGTCGCCGCGACAAGCGGGTCCGCAATGACCTATCGGTGGCGTAAGAACGGGCAAGATCTAAGCGAGTTTCCCGAAAAACGCCCGGGGGTCACAACGGCCACCCTGACCATCCTGAACAAAAACGTCAATGACGACGGCACTTACACCTGCGTGGTCAGCAACTCCTGCGGCAGCACCGTCTCGAATCCCGCCGTACTTTCCACCGCGCCCGCTCCCGTGATCACGACTCATCCCGTCTCTGTCACCACCTGCGACTCTCTGAACGTCTCGTTCTCGGTCGCCGTCAACCACCCGGCACCGATCTACCAGTGGAAGCTGGGCACCAACATCCTGGTCGACACCCCCGGCTCCATCTCCGGCGCCACGACCGCGACGCTCACCGTGCTCAACGCCCAACTGAGCGACGCGGGCAGCTACACCTGCACCGTGCGCTCTTGCCCCATCGACTCGGGCGTCACTTCCTCGGCCGCCGTACTGACCGTCAAGAGCGACCCGTGGATTACCGCGCAAGCGAACTCCATCACCCGATGCTCGGGCGCCGATGCCACCTTCACCATTTCAGCCGCTGGCCAAGCTTCCTACTTGCCCCAGACCTATCAGTGGAAGAAAGGCGCGACCGTTCTCACCAACATCCCCGGCCAGGTCTCCGGCGCGAACACGCTGTCCCTGACTCTGCACGCGGTTGATAGCAGCGACGCCGGAAGCTACACCTGCGTCGTGACCAACGACTGCGGCGTGGAGATCTCGCAAGCCCGGACCCTCACCGTCAACACCGGTCCCTCCATCACCCAGCAGCCCAGCCCGCTCACGCTCTGCGCCGGCAACTCCAACGCCACCTTCACCGTCGCCGCCACCGGCACACCCGCGCCGACCTACCGCTGGCAGAAGAACGGGCAGAATCTCTCCAATGTCGCTGGCGAGATCTCGGGGGTAACTTCGGCATCGCTCACCCTCTCCGGCATCGACGCCAATGACGCCGCGACCTATCGCTGCATCATCACCAACTCCTGCGGCACATCCACCAGCACCGACGCCGTGCTGGTCGTCAACACCGGACCATCCATCACCGCCCACCCGCAGAACGCCAGCGGCTGCGCGTCCACCCCCGCGTCCTTCTCGATCGCCACCAATGACCTCTCGCCCGCCTATCGGTGGCAGTGGCTGCCGCAGGGCTCGGCGACCTGGATCGACCTGACCAACGGCGACAACCTCTACGAGAACTCAACCCGCCTGTCGGTCTCAGGCGCCACGGCCTCAACCCTCAGCGTCACTCCGCTCGCCGGTGCCGGAAGTCTCGCTTCCTTCCGTTGTGTTCTGGGCAATACCTGCAGCAGCACCACCAGCGACCCGGCGGACATCCTGCTCTGCGTGAGCGACCTCACCTGCGACGGGCAGGTCGATGATACCGACTTCTCGCTCTTCGTCGTCGCGTACGACACCCTCGACTGCGCCGACCCCACCATGCCCGCCAACTGTCCCTCCGACCTCAACCGCGACGGCGTGGTCGACGACGCCGACTTCCAAGTCTTCGTCATGGCCTATGACCAGCTGATCTGCTCCCCCGCAATCAACTGACGCGTCACCCCAGCAACGCCGCTCACGCCACGCAACCCCACCGAACCCGGAGCCCTGCTCCGGGTTTTTCGTTTGACCGGCTTTTCGATTGACCGTTGAAGCGCGGGCCGAGCGGCGAAACCGCGAGACGTTCCACGTGCGATGCGCGTGAGCGAGGCATTCCAAAACGGCTGCGATGCGACCAGCGAATCATCCCGGAGCCCAAACAGCCTGAACATCGGCACTCCGATCCGGTGGCCAAGTGATCTCGGAGACGCGAGCGGCTCGACCGCCGGCACGCTCGTCCCGTCCCGCATCGCGCCGACCTTCTCCGCTCGGTGCGATCTCGCAGGGACCTTCAGAGCCGCGGGCTTCAGCCCGCGCGGCTTGGGCTCGCGATCTCACTTCAAGCGACAGCGCATCCGGAGTCCAGACCGCGCGGGCTGAAGCCCGCGGCTCTGAGGGCGGGGCGAGTTGCGTTCCCCTTCCAAAAAGCACGCGGCCCGAGCTTTCGCCCGGGCCGCGGTTGGTATCAACTCAGACAGGAGAACCTGTCGGCAACAGCCATCTCAGAGAGAGGGCTTACTTGCCGACGTAGTTGACCTGCTCGTCGTTGCGGACAGCCTTGGTCTGGTCCGAAGTCGTCACCGACTGGATGATGTACTGACCGGCCTTGGTGCCCTTGGCGACGATGTTGAAGCGGCGGGTGTCGCCGACCTTCAGCGTGCCGACGTTGACCGTGATGGTCTGACCGGCGGCGGCCGCGGTGGCGTCGCTGCTGACGTAGGCGAGGCCCTCGTCCAGGGTGAAGACGGCCTTGACGTTGGTCAGGTCGATGAAGCCCTGGTTCTTGACCTCGTAGCGGAAGTTGTGGTTGTTGCCCACGTCGACGACGCCGTCGTCGTCGGTGATCTGCGTGCCGATGTCCGGCAGGCCGGTCGTGGCGACGCTGCAGTTGGCGGTCACGGTGCCAGCGCACGGGCAGGTGGCCGAGGCCGAAGCCGAGAACGAGCCAGCGCCCATGGCCTTGACGGTCATGGAGACAGCCTTCGACGCGCCAGCCGCGAGGCTGCCGACGTTCCAGGAGACGCCGTTCGGGCCGGCGGTGCCGCCGTTGTCAGCCGAGACGAAGGTCGTGCCAGCCGGGACCGGGGCGGTCACGGTGGTGCTGCAGCCAGCGTCACCCGTGTTGCTCACGGTGAACTTGAAGGTGAAGTCGCGACCGCTGCGGCCGATCGGGCCGCCACCCGGGCACTCAGCAGCCAGCTTGAGCTGGGGCTGGGTGACGGTGGTGGCAACCGTGTTCGAGTTGGCCGAGAGACCGTCATCCGCCGAGGCGGTGGCGTTGTTCTCGTACTTGCCGCTCTTGGCCGCCTTGAGGTTGGCCGAGAACTGACGAGCCTGGCCGCTGGCGAGGGTGCCGGCGTCGAAGACGATCTCAGACTTGCCGTCGGTGGTGGTCAGACCAGCCGGGAGGGTGTCCTTGATCTTGACGTTGCTGGCGGCGCCGCTGCCGGTGTTCTTGACCTCAAACGTCGCGACGATGGGGTCGCAGACGGTCGCGGCCGGGGTCATGGCCTTGGTGAGGGCCAGGGCCGGCTGGACGACCTGGAGGTTCGAGCACAGCGAGTTGTTGTAGGAGACGGTGAGGCAGGTCGAGCTGTTGCCGACCGCCGAGGCCTTGGCCGTCGCATCGATCACGACGCACTTGCCGGGGGCGATGTCGCCGACGTTCCACACCAGAGCGCCGCCGGCGCCGCTGGTGGCGGCCGGGGTGCTGCTGACGATGTTGCGGTTCGCCAGGCTGGTCGCGCTGACGATGACGTTGTTCAGCGTCGTGCTGGTCAGGTTGCTGACGTAGATCTTGTACGGGAAGTTGGCGTTCGCCTTCACCTGGCCGGGGAACACTTCCTGCAGGGAGACGGCCGAGGTGGCGGCGTCACCGGTCGGGAAGGCCTGCGAGGTGGTCATCATGCCGGGGCCGATGACGGGCTTGCAGGGGTTCTCAGCCTTGGCGACCGGGGCCGGAGCCGGAGCGGCCTTCGGGGCCGGAGCCGGAGCCTCGTCCTTCCAGTAGTAGCCGTGGCCGCCGACGTTTGTCGGAGAAGTGTGTGCATCCTTGTTGGACGTGCTCGAGGCACAGCCAACAAGTCCGCCGGCGATGACCGCCAGCGAAAACGTCGAGATGATTCCAAAATTCTTCATAAGACTCCTCTTCACGCGGAGACCGGGTGCGATGCGCCGGTGGCCCCAGCGCCCCCGGTCGAAAACTGCTCGGTCGCGCACGCCGGTCTCACCCGCGAGCGACGACCATGTCGAAACATGACCTGCCGCGCGATACTGCCCACGCGGCGACGAAGCACATACGAACGACCTCGGACAAAGCTCAAGCCCGATTCCACCGACGCAAGTTGCCATTGCGGCTGCTTCATTCAGGCTCTACCCAAAGTCCGGGGCCACGCCGCGATGCCCCACACGGGCATTCACCCGAGAACCGAGTGGCGTACAAAAAGTCTAGCCATTTTCGGACGCTAGTGCGAGCAAATCGGCGGCAGGACTGCCGTATCGGACAGAAATCCACTGTGCTATCGGACGTTCCTGCCGCGCAAGGGGTGCGCGATCGAGCCCGGAGGTCGTTCAGAGACCAGACCAATATTGCGATTCGAACCTGCCGTCAGTCCTTCAAAACCACCCAAATGGCCATCAGGAAGCCTGGGACCCAAAGGAAGAAACAGAGAACAAGGCACAACAGGGTCATCCCGATGCTCTTGCTCTTCAAAAACACCGCCAGCGGCGGCAGCAGGATCGCGATGATCACCAGCAGCAGCTTGTTCGTCGAAAGGTCGTCGGCCATGGGGGTACTCCGGGTTCCGGCGCCGTCGCCGGGATGTCTTCCGGGCAGACTAGCAGAATCTCCTGCAACAACCAGCCCCAGCCGCGGAACAATCCCCCGGCCCGAGCGGCCCGCGGCAATCCGAGCCGCGACTCGCCGGCCTTCTCGAAAGGACCTCGCTTGAAACAGACGTCGCTGCTCGTCGCACTCGCACTCGCCGCCGGCCTTGCCGCCAGCCTCCCCGCCCACGCCGAGCCCACCTCGGCCCCGGCCGCTGGCAACAAGATCCCGGTCAAGACCGCCGATGATCTCCCCCGCCACCTCTACAAGATCGAGGGCAAGGCCAGCGAGTTCCTCGTCAGCGACGCCCCGTTCAAGAAGTTCGTCGCCGAGCTCAAGGCCAACACCACCGCCGACCTCGCCAAGTACGACATCCAGGACAAGACGACGCTCAAGGCGTACTACACCACCTTGCAGCAGATCGCCGTCTTCGAAGGCAACTACGACGAAGCGCTGAAGCACATCGAGTCGGCCCGGGCGCTTGAGGGCAAGGAATCGACCAAGCTGATGATGGGCCAGTCGCTCGCGTCGATGGTCGCGGCCCGCAAGGCCAGCAACAACGGCGCCGACAAGTCGGCGTACATGACCGCCTTCAAGGCCGAGCTCGAGAAGCGCGTCGGCGCCCTGCCGTGGGACAAGGTCCGCGAGAGCGTCCTCCAGGCCCGCTCCACCGCCCAGATCGTCAACAAGGAACTCATCCTCGGCCAGGTGAAGGCCAACCTCGACCCCGTCGTTGAGACCAACAAGGGCGAGATCTCCGGCGATCTCGTCGGCACCGTCGTCGGCATGCGCAACATGCTCGACAAGATGCTCGAGCTGCAGCCCGGCGTCGCCGAGGTCTACGGCAAGCTGGTCGACGCCAACAACAAGCCCCGCGTCGACGTTCTCTCCGCCAACGAAGTCACCCTCGCTTCCACCGACAAGGCCTCGCCCGTCGTCATCGGCGTCTGGGACTCGGGCGTCGATGTCTCGCTCTTCTCCAGCAACCTCTGGGAGAACGCCGCCGAGAAGAACGACGGCAAGGACAACGACAACAACGGCTTCGTCGATGACCTCAACGGCATCGCGTTCGACATGCAGATGCAGCGCACCAGCGGACTGCTCTGCCCCATCGACGAGATGAAGTCGCCGCTCGAACTGGTGATGAAGTACACCAAGGGCGTCAGCGACTCCCAGGCCGGCGTGGACAGCCCCGACGCCAAGGCCTTCCGCGAGTACGTCAAGGGCCTCAAGGCCGAGGAAGTCCAGGGATTCCTCGAAGACCTGGGCCTCTACGGCAACTACTCCCACGGCACGCACGTCGCTGGCATCGCCGCCGCGGGCAACCCGTTCGCCAAGATCCTCGGCGTGCGCCTCACCTTCGATTTCAAGTCCATCCCGCGCTATGACATGAACATCCAGACCGCCGAGGCCTGGGCCAAGAGCTTCGTCGACACGGTCGCCTACATGAAGAAGGCCGGCGTCCGCGTTGTCAACATGTCTTGGGGCCTGTCGCGCCAGAACATCGAAGAGATGATCGAGCAGCGCGGCACGATCAAGGACCCGAAGGAACGCGCCGAGATGTCGCGCAAGGTCTTCGGCATCATGATCGGCGGCATGACCGAAGCCATGAAGAGCGCGCCCGAGATCCTCTTCGTCCCCGCCGCCGGCAACAGCGACAACGACAACGTCTTCAGCGAGATGATGCCCACCGGCATCGATCTGCCCAACGTCATCACCATCGGCGCCATCGACTCCTCGGGCAAGCCGACCTCCTTCACCACCTTCGGCAAGGGCGTCACCCTCTACGCCAACGGCTTCGAGGTCGAGTCCTATGTCCCCGGCGGCAAGCGCTTCAAGTACAGCGGCACCTCCATGGCCGCCCCGAACGTGACCAACCTCGTCGGCAAGATGCTGGCGGTGAACCCCTCGCTCACCACCGCCCAGGTGATCGAAGCCCTCAAAGCCAACGCCGACCCGATGGCCGGCTACGAAGGCCGCTACATCGTGAACCCGAAGAAGACCGTGGGGGCGGTGAAGAAGTAATTGGGAAGGGGAGCAGGGGTGGAGGGGAGCAGAGGAGCAGGGATCAAGACGTCCCGTGAATCCTCGAAGCTCTGATCAACCACGGAATGAAAAACGCCCGGGCTCTGCCCGGGCGTTTTCTTTGTGGCATTCAACGTCAGCGAAGCCCCCTGCTCCGCTGCCCCCCTCCTCCCCTGCCACCCTTTCCTCAGTTCATCCCCTTCTCAGGCCAGAACTTCGTGCCCGCGAGGTTCGCGGTGAGGGCGAAGCCGGTGTCGGTGAGCTGATAGACCGTGATGTCACGCGTCATCTTGCCGGCCTCTTCGTTCATGCCGCCGGACTTTTCGCCCTTGGCACCGGCGCTGGCGCTGGAGCCCCACTCAAAGGTCTCGCTGGTGAACTTGTCGAGCGTGGCCTTGTCCTTGAAGACCAGGACGAGCTTGGTCTCGGTGGCGGAGACGCCCAGGTTGAGGCCGCCGCTGGCCATGCGCATGTACGTGCGCTTGCCGGCCTTGTCCTCAACGACGCCGTAGCCGTTGGAGCCGCCGACGACCGCGCCCATGGCGATGGTGCTGAAGACGCCGTAGCCGGCGCCGGCATCGATCGCCGCACGAGCCTCGGGCTTCTCCTTGTACAAGCGCGTCAGCGTCGTGTCGCGCATCGACAGCGTGCTGTTCTGCTTGTCGAGCGTGCTGGTGCCCTCGGGCGTCGCGCACGCGGCGAGCGTGGCGGCAATTCCGACGGCGGCGATCAACTGCATGGTGCTGCGAAACTTCATCGATGCCTCCTTAGTGGTCTCACGCGGCGGATTCCCGCACATCCCCACACCCCCGGTTCCCGGCACGCCGCGCAGTGCCGGTTTCCCGCCTTCCCTCTCCCCTCTCTCACTCTACCCGAGGAAGCGTGCCCCGCGGGCGCCGCCTGCAACCCGCTCGAATCGCTGTAAGTCGAGCCAAGCTCGTGTCTTGCTACCCACACGCGACCGGACTACGAACAAAATCGTGCGCCGGATGCCCTCAGCGCACCGCGCTGAGAGGTGGGCCCTCGAAGCGAACGGCGAACTTCGCGAACGCCGCCGTGAGCTGCTCCGGCGTCGGTTCGTGCAACGTCGCGGTCTCGCGGAACGGCGATTCCAACCCCGGCGGCGTCGTGACGATCAGAAGCCGCCCGGTGATCGTGCCGCTGTTGGTAAACGTGTGCTGCGAGCCCTTGGGTGCCGCGACGAATGCTCCGGTGGGCGCAACGACGCGCGTGCCGTTGATCATGAATGTGAACTCGCCTTCGAGCACGAAGAAGTACTCGTCGTCGATGCCGTGACGATGCAGGGGCGGGCCGTGACCCGGTTGGCAGGTCTCCTCGAAGATGAACAACCGTCCGCCGGTCGCCGCCCCATCCGCCAGAATGCGGACGGTGTCGGTGACCACCCGGATCATCTCTCCTTCACCGGGCTGCAACACCCGAGCCTTCGCCTCTGACATGCCGTGACTCCTTCGATGGATCCTTGATCAATCCTTGGATCCGCTCAGGGCGTGCGTCTGGCCGAATCTGCTACGCTGATTGTCCCGGAGGTTTTCATGTCTATCCGCGTCCTTGCGCTTCTCGCCGGCACCGTTCTCGCGGCGTCGCCCGTCCTGGGTCAGGCCACCACCAACCCGGCCACGAGCAACAAGCCCCAGACCACCCTCAAGGATCGCAGCAGCGACCGCCTCGACAACTGGTGGAACGAAACCGTCTTCTATCAGGTCTTCGTCCGCTCCTTCAGGGACTCCGCGTCCGGCCCGCTCGCCAACGACGGCATCGGCGACTTCCAAGGACTCATCGACTCCCTCGACTACCTCAACGACGGCAAGCCCGAGACCACCACCGACCTGGGCATCACCGGCCTCTGGCTCATGCCCGTCTTCGAAGGCCCGTCCTACCACGGCTACGAGACCAGCGACTACTACAAGATCGAGTCCGAGCACGGCACCAACGAAGACTTCAAACGCTTCATGGCCGAGTGCGACAAGCGCGGCATCAAGGTCATCCTCGACCTCGTCCTCAACCACACCTCCAAGAGCCACCCCTGGTTCAAAGACGCCTGGGACCCCAAGAACCCCAAGCACGACTGGTTCATCTGGTCCGACACCAAGCCCGAGTGGAAAGGCCCGTGGGGCCAGCAAGTGTGGTTCACACCCGACGGCCGCAATGCCGGGCCGTTCTTCTACGGCATTTTCAGTTCCTACATGCCCGACCTGAACTACCACAACCCCGACGTGACCAAGGAGATGAACAAGGTCACCGAGTACTGGATCAAGGACTACGGCGTCGCCGGCTACCGGCTCGACGCCATCCGCCACCTCATCGAAGACGGCCAGCTCCAGGAAAACACCAAGGCCACCCACCAGTGGCTCAAGGACTGGCACAAGTTCTACAAGAAGGTCAGGCCCGACGCCTTCACCATCGGCGAGGTCTGGTCCAGCACCGACGTCATCGCGTCCTACGTCCCCGACCAGATGGACACCTGCTTCGAGTTCGATGTCTCCTACGCGACCATCGACGCCGTCAACAACGCCGACAAGAAACGCATCGGCGAGGCGCTCGCCAAAGCCTGGAAGGCCTACCCCCGCAACCAGTTCGGGTCGTTCCTCTCCAACCACGATCAGACCCGGGTGATGACCCGCTTCGGCAACGACTTCTCCAAGATGAAGCTCGCCGCGTGCATGCTCTTCACCCAGCCGGGCATCCCCTTCCTCTACTACGGCGAAGAACTCGGCCAGGTCGGCGACAAGCCCGACGAGAACCTCCGCACCCCCATGCAGTGGAACAGCGAGCCGACGGTGGGCTTCACCAAAGGCAAGCCGTGGCGCGATGCGCAGCCCGACTACCCGAGCAAGAACGTCGTGGCACAGAGCGCCGATCAGGACTCGCTGCTGAACCTTTACAAGAAGCTCGTGCGACTGCGCACGTCCAACCCCGCGCTCGCCAAGGGCGACTTCACCCTCGCCGAGACCAGCGCCGACGGCGTCTACGCCTTCGCCCGCGGCGAGGGGACGCAATCGATGCTGATCGTCGCGAACCTGAGCGACAAGCCGGTGGAGGGCTGCCGCGTCAAGCTCGGCAACGGCCCATTCAAGAAGGCCGCGGCACCGAAGGAACTGCTGCACAACGCGACAGTCACGACCGAAGCCCCCAAACTCAACGGCCGCGGCGGCTTCAACGACTACACCCCCATCACCACCCTCCAGCCGCGCACGCTCTACGTCCTCGACCTCAGCGCCAAGTAACGGGGGCGGGGCCTTCCAGGCCCCGGCACCTCCGTCCCCAACCATCCCAGTCACCAATAGGACCGGCCTCCGGCCGGTCTTCCTTTTTCCCTTCAGCTTCCCAGCATCGATCCCCCTACTTCCCGCGAATCCGAAGACTTACCATCCCCTCAGCGTTACAATCAGACCCGCGGGTCTTCAATTCCCGCCGCCTTTCCCTTCGTCGCTCCGTCGCTTCCTCACTCCGTCGCTTCCCCCACCCCATGTCCACCACCAATCGTCACGTCATCGTCATCGGCGGCGGCCTCGCTGGCCTCGCCGCGGCCGCGGAACTCTCCACCGCCGGTGTCCAATCTGGCATCAAGGTCACGCTCATCGAGGCCAACCACCACCTCGGCGGCAAGATGAACCTGCTCCAGGAGAAGGGCTTCTCCTTCGACATGGGGCCGACGATCATCACCATCCCCGGCATCATCAGCGGCATCATCCGCCGCTCCGGCCGCAAGGTCTCTGACCTCATCAAGTTCGTCGATCTCGACCCCCAGTGGCGCTGCCACTTCGAAGACGGCACCGTCATCAACCTCCGCAAAGACCCCGAGGTCTTCGCCAAGGAACTCGACGCTCAGTTCCCCAGCACCAAGCCGGGCGACGGCTACAAGAAGTTCATCGAGTACAGCCGCAAGCTCTACCGCCTCTCCGAAAAGGTCTTCTTCTACAAGGACCTCGGCGCCGCGACCGACCTCATGTTCAGCCCGCCCAAGGCCACCGGCATCGGCGGCGACCTGATGGCCATGGTCGGCACCATGCACTCGACCGTCGGCAAGCAGATCACCAAGCACGTCCCCGAGCCGCACCTCTGCCAGGTGATGGAGCACTTCCTTCAGTACGTCGGCAGCAGCCCGTTCATGGCTCCGTCGATCCTCAGCCTCATCGCCGCGGCTCAGATCGATCACGGCTGCTGGTACACCATGGCCCCCGACGGCCAGTCCGGCGGCACCCGCTGCATGGCCCGCGCCCTCGAGAAGATCGGGCGCGAGCAGGGCGTCAACTACATCACCGGCCGCCGCGTGACCCGCATCGTCGAGCGCGACAACCGCGTGGTCGGCGTTGAGATCGACGCCGGCAACGGTGGGAGTGGGGGCGAGCGCCCCGAGTTCATCGCCGCCGACGCTGTCGTTTCCAACTGCGACGTCCAGCGCACCAACCGCGACCTGCTCGACTCCCCCAAGGCCCGGGCCGAGCAGCAGGCCATCGCCAAGAAGTACACCCCCGCCTGCAGCGGCGTCGTCCTCTACCTCGGCCTCGACAAGCAGTACGACCACGTCGCCCACCACAACTTCTTCTTCAGCAAGAACAGCCACGACGAGTTCAACGACATCTACAGCAAGGGCATCCCCGCCCGCGATCCCACCATGTACATCTGCGCCCCGTCGCGCTCCGACCCCACCCAGGCGCCCCCCGGCTGCGAGGCTCTCTACATCCTCGTCCACACGCCCTACATCCGCGGCAACCAGAAGTGGGACGGCCCCGGCGGCCTCATGGAGCAGTACAAGCCCGTCATCCTCGACAAGATGCGCCGCATGGGCTTTGCCGACATCGACAAGCACATCGTCGTCGACCGCACCCTCAGCCCCGCCGGCATCGAGAAGATGTACAACGCCGAGGGCGGCGCGATCTACGGCCTCGCCTCCCACGGCCTCATGCACGGCGGCTTCAAGCCCAAGAACCGCAGCCGCGTCTATTCCAACCTCTACCTCGCCGGCGGCAGCGCCAACCCCGGCCCAGGCACCCCCATGGTCATCATGAGCGGCGTCACCGCCGCCACCTGCCTGCTCGAAGACTGGGATGTCCCCCTCCCCACCGAGAGCGGCCGCAGCGTGCACGACCGCATCATCGAGCCGAAGACGGCGCTCGTGCTGGTCTAAGCCGAGGGCGGGGCCTTCCAGGCCCCGGCGACAGATCCTCAAACTACACCAGTAGGACCGGCTTCCAGCCGGTCCTTTTCGTTGTGCACCCGGATCCGAGCCGCGGGCTTCAGCCCGCGCGGATGTCGCGAGTCTAGTTCGATCGCGTCCGCGTGTTCGCAAGTCCATTCCGCGCGGGCTGAAGCCCGCGGCTCGGAGTGCGATCACGGACAGATCAACTGGTCGTAATACGGCAAGAACAGCAAGAAGTCTGCGTCATCCACCAGCCGGTCGCCGTTCCAGTCGCAGCGCTTGTCGGCCTCGGGCACCAGGAGCGCGTCGTACGACGGCAGGAATTCAAGGAAGTCCGAATCGTCCACAAGACCGTCGCCGTTCAGATCGCCGGGGCATTGGATCGCGATTTCGATCGAGCCGATGCCGTAGCCAGCGCACCGGTTGCCGGCGCCAAACTGATACGCCCCGGCGTCGGCGGGGATGAACGGGTCGATGATCATGAACTCGGAGCGTGAGCCCAGAATGCGGGCGTCGTCATTGAGATCGATGTCTTCCTTCCGCCACACATACGTCAGCGGACCGGTGCCGTTGACCACCGAGCGGAAGGTGACGCGATCGCCGGTCTGGGGCGTGAAGCCGGGGCCGTCGAAGCCGTCGGGCGTCGGGCCGACGCACTCAAGCACGTCGGACCAATCGGTGAACGACCACGATTCGATCACCTGGTCGGCGGTCGCGCCGCCGGCACCGGCGGTGAAGCCGACCCAGGCGCAGTCGGAGAAGAGCGGCGAGCCGATGTCGAGCGTCAGGAGGTCGAGCGGGCAGAAGAGGATCGGTTCGCCGTCGAACCAGACGTAGAGCACACCGGGCGTGTACTCGATCTTCACATCGTGGAATTCCCCGTCGGTGACGCTGTCGGGCAAGAAGGCGTGGGCGAGCGAGAATGCGTCGGCTTCGGAGTTGCCGTTCAGCCTGTCGGTCTGCACGCTGACGTGCATGCCCTGGAACTCATCGCTGAAGATGAAGGTGTCGAACTCGATGGCGACGCTGCGCGGGATGCCCGCGTAACCGAGGCCCGAGCCGCCGGACCCGACCGTGTCGTTGGCGTCGTCCTGGATGACGAACGCGAAGCCGTCGGCCGTGCCGTTCTGGATCGCAAAGCGGAAGGACGTGCGGAACCCGCCATCGAACGTGGCCTTGCTCGCGGCGTACCACGCCGCCCCCTCGCCGCCCAAGCCGGTTCGGGTGAGATGCAACCGGTCGTCCACCACCGACGCCTGACTGACCAGGTTCAGGTCCGTCACGCTGCTGAAGTCGGCGAAGTCGAAGGCTTCGCCGCACTGCGCCATCGCTCCATGAGCGGACAACGCGACGCCCGCCACAACCGACAGCAACACACCCGTTCGCATAGGCCCCTCCCGCGGCAACACCGCGTTGAGCGGCCATCGTACCGGCAATGGCAACATCCACCAAGCATCATGCCTCGAGATCGGCACGTCCCAGAAGAATCCCCCTACCACCACCCCCCCCGAAAGCACCCGTGGGACCGCCTTCCAGCCGGTCGACGGGCGTCTCAAGATGGAACCCCATCGCGCACGGGGCGAGCACCCCCCGGCTCGCTGGTGCTGGATGACCGGCCGGAGGCCGGTCCCACCGACACCGCCAGAAAAACAACGGACCCGGCCTTCGCCGGGTCCGTTGCTTGGTCCATCGAAAACGCAAATGGGAGGTGTCCCACAAGAAGGGCGATCACCACGGGCAGACGAGATCGTTGTACTGACCCGCGAAGATCACAAAGTCCGTGTCATCGACGACGCCATCGTCGTTGAAATCGGCGTCGCAGAACGCCGGCAGCGCCGGGCAGAGCAGGTCGTTGTACGCGCCGGCGAAGAGGACGAAGTCCGAATCATCGACCGCGTTGTCGAGGTTGATGTCAGCCGAGCACGGATCCACGGCGTACGCCTCGGTGTTCACGCCCTGGCCGACGCGGACCGTGCGGGTCTCGCCCGGGTTGAGGTTCCATGTCCACTGGTACGCGAACGCGCCGTCGTTGGAGAACGGGCCGTTGTTGTTGGCGAGGTCGCCCGAGCCGCTGGAGAGCAGGCTGCGGAGCACGCTGCCAGAATTGGTGTCGTGGCGCGATTCGGAGCCGTCGCTGGTGATCTTGGCGAACTCGAACGACGACGATTCCGTGAACGTGCCGGTGTTGCCGCTGAAGTTCTGGCTGTCATCGGGCGCCGGGTTGGGCACGCCGCCAGGCAGGTCCATGTCGCAGAGATGGAAGAAGTTGAAGACGCGAGCGGCGGCGTTGCCCGGGTGCGCGCCGAGGGTGGCGCGGGTGAAGACGCGCGACTGGCGCGGATTGGGGCCGTCCTTGAGCGTGATCACGATCTCGCCGGTGAGGCGCTCAAAGCCGTTCACTCCGGCGCCGGTGTTGGTCCAGGTGAGGCGCGTCTTGTTGCCGCTGGTAAAGGTTGTGGGCGAGTCGAAGCGCGAGAAGAGCGAGTTGGTGTTGTTGTTCTGCTGGCGCCAGTACCAGGTGTACTTGTACTGCCAGTCGGTGAAGTTGTTGTCCTGGTAGTAGAAGGAGTCGCCGTTGACCGCCCCGAACGCGGGCGTGAGCAACTGAAACTTCGCGTTTCCTTGCGTGATCGTCTGAGCCGACGCCGCACCTGCCACCATCGCAAGCCCGAGGAGGGCCGCCATCTTCGCCGTCTTCATGTGAAACCTCGCTGTGAGAATTCCCCGCGTGCCGCAGCCGCTTTCCCGCCCCGTGCGGGTCGGACCGACTCGGTCCGCGCGCTCAGCACCCAGTGAAAAAGGATACCAGTGGTGGAATTGCTGATACAGAGAATTACCGATGATTGCAGCCATGTTGAGTTCTCGGACGCTTCGAAGCACCCCCGCAACTGCGGCAGCTTGTGGGGCGGGACGTGAAACAAGTTCCACCGCAGGTTGCCGGTGCTCCGCAAGGCTCGCGGCGTGATCCCCAAGAAGTGAACATGGAACTTCTCGCCGCCGCATGTCTTGGGCTCGGTCTCTCCGCCGCGGGCGGCCTGCGCATCTTCTTGCCGCTGCTCGTCGTCGGGCTTGGCCAGCGCTTGGGTATGGTCGAACTCGGCTCCTCACTCGCGTGGACCGGCGGCACGCCGGCCTTGGTTGTCCTCGCGCTGCTGTGCGTCGCCGAGGGCTTGGGCTACTGCATCCCCGCCGTCGATCACGCGCTCGACGCTGTGTCGGCCCCGGCGTCGTGGATCGCGGGCGCGCTCTTCGCCACCGGCGCGGTCGCGCTGCCGTTGCACGACATCACCGCCGCATTGCCCGACGGCCTGGGTTCGACGCTCGCCTACGCCGCGGGCCTGAGCGGAGCGGCTGCGGCTGGAGCCGCGACCGCGGGCGTCTCGCAACTGACCGGCGCGTCGGGCCGCGTCGTCTCGACCACCACCACCCTCGGCGTCGGCAATCCGATCTACGCCACACTCGAGAACCTGCTCGCCGGGGCGATGAGCATCCTCGCGATCCTCGCGCCGGTTGCGCTCGGCGTCGTCTTGGTGATGGCAACGCTCGGCGTGTGGCTGATCATCCGCAAGCTGCGGCCGCGCCGGGCACTGGCGTAAGCCGAAGCGGCGTCGTGCGATGCATTCATCCGCACGCAAGAGCCGGGCCTCCAACGCAAACGCAGTGCACAGCGAGCCGGGGCGTCCACGCCCCGGTGCCGCACGTTCCAGCGGCACGACGCGTCTGATCGCGGGCGCAACACCGCTGGGGCGAGGACGCCCCGGCTCGCTGCAACCTCGGAATCCTCCGATCGCCAGCAGCCCAACGATCCCCCGATGCCCGACGACCTGCTCATCCCAGCTTCCTACTCGCCGAGGGTGACGAAGTTCTTCGCCCGGCGCTGGGTCCGCGGCATGTTCCGCAAGTCATTCCACGCCGTCCGCGTCGTCACCGAGCACCGCGACGCCCTCGCCGAATTGCAGCGCTCCGACACCCCCGCGATCGTGCTGCTCTCGCACACCTCGTGGTGGGATCCCCTCATCAGCCTCGTGCTGCACGATCACCATGGCCCGGACCGCGAGCCGCTGGCGCCGATGGACGCGACCCAGCTCGTGAAGTTCGGCTTCTTCAAGAAGCTCGGCATCTTCGGCATCCAGCCCGACAACCCCGCCAGCCTCCAGGCGATGGGCGAGTACGTGCGCCGCCGCTTCGAGGTCAACCCGCGGGCGACGCTGTGGATCACGCCGCAAGGTCGGTTCGTCGACCCGCGCGATCCGATCGAGCTCCGCCCCGGCGCCGCGGCACTCGCCGCCAAGACGCCGAACATCCGCGTGTTGGCGCTCGCCATCGAGTACGCGTTCTGGACCGATCAGAAGCCCGAGGTTTTCCTGCGGTTCGAGCCCTGCGCGACGCCCGAGCGCCGCGACAGCACCACGGCGTGGCACCGCGAGTTCCTGCGGGCGATGGCGGACAACAACGCCCGCCTCGCCGAGGCCGTGCGCTCACGCGACCCCGCCCGGTTCCGCCCCGCCCTGGGCGAAATCGCGGCCGGCGGCGACTCTGACGCGAGCCCGGCGACGAACTGGTTCTACGACCTGTGGCTGCGGGTGCGTGGGCAGTCCGGCCGGGTCGAAGACCGTCGCTTCACCGGCGACCGCGGAGACCGCCGATGACCCCCCTGGAGATCGTGCTGCTGATCGCGATGGCCCTGTGCGCGATCACGCTCACGATGACCGTCATCAATCTGGGGGTGTATCGCAGGCCGCTCTCTTCTCCCCGCATCGCTGGGGAGGGAGTGCGGATCACCGTCTGCGTCCCCGCCCGCAACGAAGAAGCCAACCTCGAAGCCTGCGTCTGCTCCATCCTCGCCAGCACCGAGCGCGACATCGAGGTGCTGGTCTACGACGACCAGAGCACCGACAACACGCCCAACATCCTCGCCAAGCTGATAGCCTCCGACCCGCGCGTCCGCGCGGCACAGGTCACGCCCCTGCCCGCGGGCTGGAACGGCAAGCAGCACGCCTGCTGGCGCATGTCCGAACAGGCACGCGGCACGTGGCTCTGCTTCACCGACGCCGACGTGCGCTTCGAGCCCAACTGCCTTGCCGACGCGCTCACGTTCGCGCAGTCGCAGAAGGCCGACATGGTCTCGACTTTCCCGCGCCAAATCACCGGCTCGCTCGCCGAGCGCCTCGCCGTGCCGATGATCTTCTTCATTCTCTTCTCGTATCTGCCCATGCCGCGGATGCGCACGACGCGCGACCCCGCCGCCTCCGCCGCCTGCGGCCAGTTCATCCTCGTCAGCCGAAACGCCTACGACAAGGCCGGCGGACACGAGGCCTTCAAGAACTCCATGCACGACGGCGTGAAGATGCCCCGCGAGGTCCGCAAGGCCGGCTTCCACACCGATCTCTTCGACGGCACCCACCTCCTCAGCGTCCGCATGTACCGCGGCCTCGCCCAGACCTGGCGCGGCTTCGCCAAGAACGCCTTCGAGGGCCTCGGCTCGGTCGGTCTCCTGATGTTCATCACGGTCGTCCACTTGCTCGCCCATGTGCTGCCGTGGATCATCGTGCCCTGGGCTCTGCTCGGTCGCCTCGCGCCGTCGACGTTCGTCGCCTCACCCACCGATCTCGCGGCCCTCTTCGCCGTCTCGTGCGTGGCGATGGCCGTGCTGCAGCGCTTCCTGCTCGCCCGCCGCTTCCAGCAAGGGCTGACCCCGGTGCTGCTGCACCCCTTGGGCGTCCTGATGATGACGATGATCCAGTGGCACTCGCTCTACCTGTCCCTGACCGGCAAGCGAGCCTGGCGCGGGCGGGTGGCGACGACGTGACGAAAGGGCGAGCCGGGGCGTCCCCGCCCCGGCACTGCCGACTTCCAGAGTTCTGACTCGCACATCAGCGCTTCAGCGTCTGCTCGATCGCCTCCAGCCGGGCACGCAACTCCGCGTTCTCGGCACGCAGTGCCGACGCCTCGTCTGCCAAACGCTGCGTGCTCTCCGTGCTTCGCTCGTGCTCCTGCCGCAGCGCCCGGATCATCAGCGCGGTGAGCCGGTTGTAGTCGATGCCCTCGATCTTGCCGTTGCTGCTGCTGACCACTTCCGGGATTGCCTGAGCGACTTCCTCGGCGATCAGGCCGACGTCGGCCCGGCCGGACATCGACGGAATCTCGTCGTTCCAATCGAATCGCACCGGACGCAGCGCGAGGATGCGCCCGAGCGCATCATCCTCGATCGAGCGGATGTTCTTCTTGTAACGATCGCTCGAGGCATTGGTGAAGCCGACGCAGCGGAGCGGGCCGTTGACGTCGAGGGTGAACCCAGACGTCGGCGTGCGGGTGCCGACGGCGACCGACCCGCCGTCAGGGTTGATGGTCAGGAAGCCGTAGTTCGATCCCGCCGCGGAGACAGACTGGATGATCGAGTACTGATTGCTCGCGCCGTTGATGCCCATGTACAGACTCGTGCGACCCGCGGTCGCGGTGCTGCCGACCAGCACGCCGCCACCGGTGCTGGGCGCGACCGTCAGCAAGGCCTCGGGCGCGGTGGTGCCGATGCCCAGCCGCCCGTCGTCGGTGAGCCGCATGCGGGTGACGAGCGGGTTGGTGATGTCCCCGGCGATCTTTGTCTGGAAGTCGATGCTGCTGGAATAGTCGAAGTCGTTGGCGATGAAGCGTGCCGAGGGTGCGTTGGCGCCGGGGTCGTAGGTCGAGAGGTCCAGCGCCGCGATCGCGTCGAATCCGCCGCGCCCCACGACGCGCAGCGCCGGCGTGGCCGTGCCGCTCGCGCTGGGGCGAACCGTGATCTGATCGCTAGTCGCGACGAGTGTGCCGTCGCTCTGCACAGCGAATGGCGCGCCCGTGACGCCCGACCACGGTGCACCCGAAGCGCGAACCGAAAGACCCAGCGGCTTGAGGTACGCCGCGAACCAGATCGGATCGGTCCGGTTGCTCCAACTGCTCGGACATCCCGGAGTGCCCTTGTCGGCAAATCGAGCGTTCACCACCCCGGACGTCATCTGAAACTCGACGGTGTACCGCTGCCCGCCGACGAGGTTGACGCTGCCAAACGCGATCTCGATCACACCCGCACTCGGCGAGATCGTCCTCGTTGCGAGAACCGGACCGGCGAGACCCTGACCCAAACGCAGCCGCACTTCCGCGGCCGCGTTGTTGTACACCTCCGCGGCCTGGAACTGCACCCGCGTGATCAGCCCCGATTGGGTCGGCGTGATCACCTGATAAAAGGAACCGGAAGGCCCGAGTTGGAAGTTGTTCGCGCCAAAGCCCGTGGAGCCGCGATCGAGCACCTCACCTTCGGGCGTGATCGCGATGCCTTGGATCCCAATCGCCAGCGGCACGGGCGTCACCGCACTCCTCGGCGCGAGCGTGGTGTACGCCCCCGTTCCGCTCGGGCTGCGGACATCGAGCTCCAGCCACAACGCCTGACCGTCCACAAACGCGCTCGACGGCGACGGGATCGACAGCGAGAACACGCCGCGGCTCACCTCGACCGCCGGGAACGTCTGCTCGGCTCCCACCATCGTCCCGCCGCTCGCCGCGGTCCAGAGACGGACTTTGAAGTCCGCCGTCGTATTCACCGCGCCACCGGCCGTCGAGAGCGAGCCCTGATAGGTGAACGAATTGTTCTGCGCCAGCGCGGGAGATCCGAGCAGCGTGAGCAACGCCGCCACGCGGGCCGACCAACGAGCAAGGAAACGGTTCATCGTGCGATTCTCCGGGTAAGTGCCAAGCATCCACCACATGCTCATTCAGCGGCACGCCGCAAGGGCTGGCCTCATCCACCACCCTCAACTTCGGTAGACTGGTGTCCGTTCGGCGTCCTGCCGCCCCGGGCCCGGAGCGCGAAACGCCGAACAATCCCGAGGAGACTCGGTGAACCAGCCCGACCACAACCCGCCCCCGCGGCTCGAACCCGACTTGGGCGATCCGTCCGACCTCGGCCTCTCCGCCGCCGACGCCGTCGCGGTCGGCGCGGTCATTGCCGAAGCCAGCCGCCTCGCAGCGCCGGGGCAAGAGCCCCTACTCGCCCGGCGCGTGCTGCTCGATGGCGCCGCCGCGCTGCTCAACGCCGACAACTGGCTCTGGGTGCTCGGCCGCGCCGGGCTCACCAGCGGCGAGTGGCGCATCGCGCCCATCAAGATCCTCAAGTGCGGCCGCGTCCCCATGCTCCGCGGCGCGTGGCACGCGCTCCGCATGATGGGCGCCTTCGGCCGCCCGCCCGAGACCGTCGGCCTGCACGACCTCGCCCTCGCCGGCCGCCCGTTCGTCCGAAGCATCCGCCAAGTCCTGCCGCCACAGGCTTGGGACACCGATCCCGCGTGCCTCACCTACCGCCGCCGCATCGGCATGGACGATCTGCTCTACACCGTCCTGCCCCAGCGCGGCAGCGATTCCCTGACGGTCAGCTCGGTTATGTTCGGCCGGAGCACCGGAGCCCCAGCCTTCACCGCCCGCGAACGCGGACTCGCCGCCGCGTTGTTCTTCGCCCCCGCCTGGGTCCACGCGCTCACCGCCCCGGCATCGCCCACCGGCGACGACTACGCCGCCCGCGTCGCCCGCCTGTCGGAGAAAGAGCAACAGCTCGTCCCGCTGCTCGCCAGCGATCTGGGATACGCCCAGATCGGAGCCATGACCGGCCTCACCGAGAACACCATCAAGACCTACGCCGTCCGCATCTTCCGAAGCCTGGGCGTCCGCAACCGAAACGCCCTCCGCGACCGCGTGGCGCTGATCGATCCAAGGCTGGCGAGGCCCCCGACGTAGGTCGGGTCCTTGATGTCGGGTGCCGTGGGTCGTTGGCTCGGCAACGACCCACGCAAGGACGTCGTCCGCGACACAGGCGTGATCCAACCCCAAGTCACCCAGCGAGCCGGGGAGTCCTCGCCCCGGTGCCGCAGACTCCGGGAATTCCCGACGCATCTCGCTCGCCCTGTCGCCACCGCACCGGGGCGGGGACGCCCCGGCTCGCTTATGGAGGCCCGCCCCCTCCCCCGGCTTCTCCCATTTCGCACCCCGATCACCACTTCGGCCGATCTACTATTACTCGCCGTGGCCGGGGGTCCGGAGCGACCCCCTCTACCGTCGCCGCGGCGAACGCGACTTCTGTCGTTCTTCCACCGCATTTCACACGAGTACGAGCCATGCACGATACCGATGGGACGGAGTCCCAGGTCCACCAGTCCGCTGATTCCAATCTGCCCGCCACCCCCGACGACGCCGCAAGTCCAACCCAGCCAGCCACTTCCGGCCACGAGCTGCAGGACTCCATCACCGCCGCCAACCCGGTCGCGGAAGTGCACGGCATCGTCACCCACCACGACTTCAAGCCCGTCGCTCAGGACAACGTCTTCGACGAGGCCGTCGACTTCACGTCCCTGGGCCTGCGCAACAGCGTGCTCAAGGGTCTCGCCGACATGGGCTTCCAGAAGCCCACGATGATTCAGGCCAAGATGATCCCCGTCGCCATCACCGGGCGCGACGTCCTGGGTCAGGCCAAGACCGGCACCGGCAAGACCGCCGCGTTCGGCCTGCCGCTCATCCACATGTGCGGCAAGGACACGCAGTTCCAGGCGCTCATCCTCGCCCCCACCCGCGAACTGGCCATCCAGATCACCGACGAGATCAACGACCTCGCCAAGCACACGCCCATCCGGGCCGTCACGCTCTACGGCGGTCAATCCATCCAGGCCCAGACCCGCCAGCTCCAGACCGGCTCGCACATCGTCGTCGGCACGCCCGGACGCGTGCTCGACATGATCCAGCGCGGCTACTTCCACCTGCAGAACATCCGCTTCGCCGTGCTCGATGAAGTCGATCGCATGTTCGACATCGGCTTCCGCGACGACATCAAGCGGATCCTGAACATGTGCCCCGCGCCCGGCACGCCGCCGGAAGGCCGCCAGACGATCTTCGTGAGCGCGACGCTCAGCGAAGAGGTCGAGCGCCTCGCCCGCCAGCACATGCACGATCCGGTGAAGATCGTGACCACCGCCGGCTCGCTCACCGCCAGCCTCGTCAAGCAGTTCCACATCCCCGTCGCCCCGTGGGACAAGAAGCGCATGCTGCTGCACGTGCTCACCCACGAGGAGCCCGCCCTCACGCTCGTCTTCTGCCGCCTCAAGCGCACCGTCGATGAACTCGCGAACGGCTTGTCCGCCCGCGGCATCCCGGCGCACGCCATGCACGGCGACATGAGCCAGGGCAAGCGCAACACCACCATGAAGCAGCTCAAGGACGGCAAGCTCGCCGTCGTGATCTGCTCCGACCTCGCCAGCCGCGGCATCGACGTCGAGGGTGTCAGCCACGTCATCAACTTCGATCTGCCCGACGATCCTGAGTTGTACATCCACCGCATCGGCCGCACCGCCCGCGCCGGCAAGGGTGGCCTCGCGTACTCGCTCGTCACCCCCGCGCAGGGCGACCTCCTGACCAGCATCGAGATGCTGATCAACGCCGAGATCCCCAAGATCGAGTACCCGGACTTCGTCGGCAACCCGCCCCCGGCGGGCTGGCGCGACGACGGCCCGATGGGACGCCCACAAGGCGGCCTCATGCTCGAACGCGCCGAGGGCGACGCGCCCCCGCCGCCGCCTCCGGCACCGAAGGTCAGCCGCATGGAGCAGTCCAAGCTCGAGCTGCCCGCATCGGACCCGGCCAAGGTCGACGCGAGCAAGTTCCCCGGCGGCATCGTGCCGACGAAACTGCCGCCCAAGCGGATGTTCGGCAAGATGCCCGGACGCGGGCGCTAAAGAGGCTCCACCCCGAGCCGCGGGCTTCAGCCCGCGCGGATGAAGCTCTCGACTGCAAAGACGACTGCGAATACTCGGAAACGCAACCCGCGCGGGCTGAAGCCCGCGGCTCGGAATCGTCGCATCATCGCGTGCCGATAACCCGCACTCTCTTCACCACCACCAACTCGAATGGCACATCCTTCATCATCTCCCCGTCCACCAACGTGCCGCCCTTCTTGATCTTCTCCGCCCGCGAGCCCGTCGCGCCGGTGCGGATCGTCTCGACCGCGTCCCAGCCGCTGACCACGCGTCCGAAGACCGCGTAGCCCGCCCCGCCGCTGACTTCGCGGGGCGTGTCGAGCTTGGGATTGTCGACGACGTTGATGTAAAACTCCCGCGTGCCCGAGTCCGGATCGGTGTCGCGCCCCAGCCCCACCGAGCCCTTCACGTTCTTCAGCCCGTTCTGCCACTCGTTCTTGATCGGCGTGTCGAGCCCCAGCGGCTCGCCCGGCTTCCGCGCCGCCGCGGCGGACGCGGGGAGGTTGACGAGCTCGGGTGTGTGCGACCCGCCCTGAATGACAAAGTTCGGGATGACGCGCTGGAAGACCGTGTTGTCGTAGTGCCCGGCGTTGGCGTGGCGCACGAAGTTGTCGACACTCAGCGGGGCGTGCTCGCGGTCGAGTTCGAGGGTGATGTCGCCGGCGGAGGTTTCGAGGACCGCGGTGAGTCGTGATGGCTCCGGCGTGCCCGACGCCGCGTCATGTCGAGACGCCGCCTGGCAACCCGCAAGCACCGAGATCAATCCAAGCATGAGCGTCGTGCGTGTATCCATGAAGCGGAGTCTACTGATCTTCGTCATCCCCGGTCGGCGGCGACGCGTCTGCCCGCCGCAGCAGAAACGCCGCAAAGTCCCCGACGCTCGGCCATTCGTCGGCAACCGTCGTCGTCTCGTGATCCCAAAGAACCACCCGCGCATCAAGCGGCATGAGCGGATCGCTCGGCCGGATCGCGTACCAGTTGCCATCGCTCGTCGCTCCGATCACGATGTCGGTCTTGAGCGGTCGCTCGTCGGCCGGCCGATCGTCCGACGGGCTTGTCGTCCACAGATTCGGCTCAGGGGCATGAAAAAGAAACTCCAGCTCCTCGCCTTGCTCGTTGCGCGTACCGAGATCGATCGGCATCAAGGGAGCGATCTCCCGCCATCTCTGAGGACACTTCTTCCAAAGGCGTCCCGCCATCACCTCGGCATAGTCGGGATCCGAGGACGCCGGGTTCCAAGGCAGTGTCCCTGCGGTCTGGCGAGCCGCGAGTTCCGCATGAATCGTCTCGAACGGTACCGACTCACGTTTCACGGCAGTGACTTGAACCGCCGCTGCGGGCTTCGCCCTCGCGGCCTCGATCTCCCCCCGTGTCAACGCCGGCGGCGGAAGTGGCACGGCGACCGTTCGATCGAGGATCTCGCTCTGGGCGTCCTCGGCCGCGACAACATCGACGGCAATGAATCTGGACGGCTTCACGAGCCCCGCGTCGATCAAGACGGAACGGGCCTTGGCGTTGCAGTAGACGTCTCGAGACCGAAGGCCGCACCAGCCTTCCGGAGTGTGCTCAATTGAACCCCACCCGGCGTACGCGAAGTCGGTCTCGGGCAGATGCTCCCGAACGAAGCGAGCGACCTCAACCACCCGGAAACTCCTGAATCGGGTCGCGCAAAGTGATGCCAGCCCGACAACCAATCCGTCCGTGTCGAAAGCGTCTTCGCGCCAAAGGTGACGCCACGCACACGGTTCGCCACTTCTGAACGCCCGATCGCATCGGTGGCGCACGTTCTCCGGCAGCATCTTGATCGGATCGACGGCGGGGTGATCAAGCCCACGACCCAACGGCTCCATCGCGATCGGCTGATACCAGGTGATGCCTCCTATGCGACGCGATTCTTCAACAGGCACCATCTCAAGACCGCGCAGAGCACTGTGTCGAGTCACTTCGACGAAGGTCTCAGACACCAACGGCCCGTGCTTGCTCCAGCAGTAATGCACGCCCATTGGCGGACGCGCGAACGACTTGATTTCCCGCGCATCGGGCTCGACCCGAAACCACTCAGCACTGCCCGCCCGCGCAATCGGCGGCTGCTCAATCCAACAGGCGTCGAGCCACAAGGATCGTCTCTCGTACTCGCTGCGAAGTGCTGCAACGAACTCGGGCCATCGCTTGTCGCCATATCGGAGCGTGCAGCATTCAGGTTCGCGCAGTCGAAGCCCGAACTGTTCGAGCAACAGGACACGCTTGGCATTGAACTCCTCCGCCGACATGCCCTTCTGGTTGGGACTCGACGGAGCCTGATAGTTGATCCCGCTCACAGACCCGAGCTCGAAGTACACAGTCGAGCGCGCCGGAACTTGGTACCTGCTCATGGATCTCCACCTCCCAACGCGATCCTACAACCCCGCCACGCCAAAAACCGTCCCCTTCTCCACCTCCAACCCGAATCGCTCCTTCAGCACCTCCCGCAGCCGATCCGGCGTCGTGATCGTCTCGCTCGCCAGCACCGCGCCGTCGCTCGAGCGCCGGTGCGTGAAGTCGCCGTTCGCCAGTGAGAAGCGCGTGCCGTCGGGGTTTGCCAGCGACGCCATGATGTACTGCCGGAAGCGGCTGTTGGGATTCGTGCTGGTGAACCAGTTGCCGACCTCGCGGTCGATGGCGTGCATCTCTTCGCCGTTGAACTCGCAGATGTCGATCCACGTCTCCACGCCGTCGCGGAGGATCTTGGCCTGATGGAACCATCGCGGCGCGGGGACGCCGTGCTCGCGCACCAGCCTCCGCGTCTCGTGCGGCGTCGGATGCTCCGCGTTCTCCACCATCCGGAACGGCGCCGTTGGCGACATGCTCCCCACACCGACATCGACAAGCCAGTCGCCTGCCTTCTCCGCCCCACCCGCCCCACCGACCTGCTCCGCGCTCAGCGTCGCTTTCACAAACACGTGCGTCCGCGGCGGCACCATGTCCCGCGGCCGATCCAGCCGCACCCGCGCCGACAGCGGCATCGCCTCAAACCCGATCTGCCGCAGCACGTGCAAAAGCAGCCAGTTCTGCTCGAAGCAGTACCCGCCGCGCCGATTGGTCACAAGCTTCGCTTGCACGCTGTCCAGGTCCAGCGCAATGCCGCGGCCGAGCAAGACGTCGAGATTCTCGAACGGGATCGAGCAGACGTGCCTCATCTGAATCGCCCGCAACACGTCGAGCGTGGGCGCGACGGGGCCGGCGTAACCGATGCGGACGAAGTAGGCGGCAAGGTCAACGCTGTGCTCGGCCATAACGCGATGTCTTTCTTCCGGTCCCCCTCCCAGAGGGAGGGGCGAGGGGTGGGTTCATTGGTCGCCGCTGACACACATCGTTGCACCCTCGCTCACCCGCGCCCACACGACTTCCGTCGGTCTGCTCGACGCCGCGGCGACCCAACGTACAACCCATGCCGCCGATGCAGAAGATATTTCACCACGGAGAGCACGGAGAACACAGAGAAGAAGAGGAACAAGAAGAACAACAAGAAGGAAGGAAACAACTGCAATCCGACGGACTCGACTGCCTTACCAAAGTCATCTCTCCGTGCTCTCCGTGATCTCCGTGGTCAATTGCCTTCTCTCCGCGCCCTCCGCGTCCTCCGCGGTGAAACGCCTTTCGAGCGGCGGACGTTACCATCAAGCCGTCACCGATGAAACCCGACCCCCGCCACATCCCCGTTCTGCTCCGTCAGGTCCTCGAAGTCCTCGACCCCAAGCCCGGGCAGACCATCGTCGACTGCACCCTCGGCCTCGGTGGGCACGCCAGCGCGATCCTCGAGCGCTTGAAGCCCAACGGGCGCCTGATCGGACTCGACCTCGATCCCGAGAACCTCGCCGACGCGCGCGTGAAGCTGCAACGCGTGAAGGGTCGCGAGGGCACGGTGCGATTCGATCTCTATCACTCCAACTTCGCCGCACTGGAAGAGATTCTCGCGCAGGCCGGCATCACCCCCGGCACGGTCGACGGCGTGCTCGCCGACATCGGCGTCGCCAGCACGCAGATCGACAACCCCGAGCGCGGCTTCTCCTACCGCCGCCCCGGCCCGCTCGACATGCGAATGGACCCGACCCGCGGCGAACCCGCCTCGGCCCTCCTCGCCCGCATGAGCGAAGAAGACATCATCGATGCCCTGCTCGAGTTCGGCGACGAGACCGACGCGCCCAAGATCGCACGCCTCATCGTGCAGCGCCGCCGCAAGACTCCGATCGAGACCACGGAACAACTGATGGCTCTGGTCTGCGAGGCCCGCGACTTCACCATCGAACGCGGCATGGGCGCGAAGCTGCACCCCGCTGCCCGCACGTTTCAGGCCCTGCGCATCCTCGTCAACCGCGAACTGGCGAACCTTGACCAACTGCTAATCACCCTGCCGCGGGTGCTGAAGCCCGGCGGCATGGCCGCGATCATCACGTTTCACAGCGGCGAAGACCGGCGCGTGAAGCACGCCTTCCGCGATCAGTTCCGCGGCGGCATCTACAGCGCCGACGGGCGCGACCCGATCATCGCGGATGCCGCCGAACAGCGCGAGAACCCGCGATCAACCTCGGCCAAGCTGCGCTGGGCACGCAAAGCCTGACGCGCCTCCTCTCCCCGCCTGCGGGGAGAGGACGACTCGATGCAAAGCATCGAGTCAGGTGAGGGGATTGCGGGTACCTCAACTCCGCGAACATCCGAACGCGAATCACCCCTCCCCGGTCTCGCTGCGCTCGACCACCCCTCCCCGCTTCGCGGGGCGGGGAGGCGCGGAACGTGCCCGAAACCAGTAGCGATCACCGGCATCCAATCACCAGACCGATCGGTCTATAGACGTAGAATCCCCCATGCCCGCCGCTCGTTCCAAATACGCTCCTTCGAAACCCCGAGGCCGCGGCGCCCGCGAGAAACTCCTCGCCGCCGCGGGCGAGCTCTTCTACAAGCACGGCGTGAACGCCGTGGGCATCGACCGCGTCATCGCCAAGGCCGGCGTGGCGAAGATGTCGCTCTACCACCACTTTGAGTCCAAGGACGATCTCGTCGCCGCGTGGCTGCAGGAAAAGCACACGGCGTGGATGTCCTGGCTGGTCGAACGCGTCGAGCGTGCGCCGGTGGCGGATCGACCGCGCGAGCTCTTTGCCGCGATGGACGAGTGGTTCCACACGCCCGATTTCAAGGGCTGCGCGTTCATCAACGCCGCCGCCGAGGCCAAGGACCCGCGCTCCAAGACCTTCCGCATCTGCACCGGGCACACCAGCGACCTGCACGACGCGATCAAGGGCTGGATCGCCGCGGCTCAACCGGCCCTCGGCCCCGATGCCCTCGCTCGTGCCGCGCAGGACATCACGATGATCGTCGCGGGCGCGATCACTTGGGCGTGGATGCACGGGCCCGACGGCGTGGCGGAACGTGCACGCCACTCCGCCCTGCTCGTGCTGCACGAAGCGCGGTGAATAACCGCTACTTGCCTTCGAGCCTGTTCATCCGCTCCTCGAGCTGGCGCAGCCGTGCGTCGCGCTCGGCCAGTTCCTTCTTGAGCGTTTCGTTCTCGCTCTTGAGTGACTTGATGGCCTCCACCGTCAGCGGCACCACACGCGAGTAGTCCATCGCCACGGGCTTGCCGTCCTGCGTGCTCACGATCTCGGGAAGGACCTGCGCCACTTCCTCGGCGATGAAGCCGACGTCGTGCGAGCCGCTGGCGGTCCAATCAAACGACACGCCGCGGAGGCGCTGCAGCGTGGCGATCGGGTCGTGCAGCGTCTGGATATTGCTCTTCCACTGGGCCGAGGAATACGTGTCCCAGCGGTTGGCGCGGCCGCGGCCGGAATTGTCGTTGTTGTTGGGCAGTTCCAGGCAGTAGTCGCTGATCGCGCTGGTGTTGATGCTGACTGTGCCGGTCATGACAAAGTTCCGATTGCCGCTCGACATGTCGAGTCGCGCCGCACCGGGGAGCACAGTGTTCCGGACCGTGAACGTGTTGCTGCTGGCCTGCAAGAGCCACGTCGAGACATTGGTACCGGTGGAGGTCTGTAAGCCGAGGGTGGCGCCGGAGAACCCCGTGACGTGGACGGTGTAGAGCGGGCTGTCGGTGTTGATGCCCAGCCGCGACTGGCTGCCGCCGGAGAGGACGATGTTGCCGGCGGTCTCGTTCTGGAGGCGGAAGGTGCTGTCGCCAGAACTCCCGTACCCGAGCCACGCCGCCCGCGCGCCGAAGTTGCTGAGGTACCACTCCGCGTAGGCGTGATCCGTCGCGCTGAACCGCAGCATCGGTCCGTTGGAACTGATGTCAAGCTTGCTCTGCGGGCTCGGCGTGCCAACGCCGACGTTTCCGTTCTGAAGCACGTTCAGATGCGCCCCGTTGTTAAACACGCCCCAGCGGTTGCCGTCGAATTCCGTCCACGCGAGGTTCGACACCGTCGTGCCGTGCGAGTAGCCGATGAACGACAACCCACCATCGTTGGCCTGGCGGACATACATGCCGAAGTAGAAGGGCGTGTTGCCCTCGACCGCGAACTTGTCCGCGCCCGTGATCGGCGACGAGCGCCCGATGCCTACGAAGTTCCCGTTGTACGAGATTCTCTGGAACGTCGTGTCAGTCGCGACCCACGGCAGCAAGCTCGCTGCGCTCCACATCGACTTGGGCGCGATTCCCAGCGCCGTCCGCGGCGTGATCGGCACGAAGTTCCCAACGCCCGACGGCGTCCGCACCTCGACCTCGATGAACGGATTGAGAATCGGGTTGAATTGGATGTCCGCGATGCTGATCGCCGGGTTCACCGTGAACACGCCATCGCTTACCGCGACGTTGGTGAATGTCTGCGCCGTGCCGATCGCCTGCCCGCCCGAAGCGAGCGTCCAGAACTGCACGCGCACGTCCGCCGTGCCGTTGTACAGCGTGTTGTTCTGCTTCAGCACGCCCTGGTAGTTCCAGGTCTGCGCCTGCGCCACGACCGGCACTACCGCCGAGCCGCAGACCCCGAGCACCGCGGCGAGCGAGACAGAACGGAGCATGTTCGAGACAGCACGCATGATGAACCTCCAGATAGGCGGGACCAGACTGGGCACCCCACTTCGCGACGGCGCCACCCCACGACGGGCGACAGTTCCGAGAACGCATGGTCCAAGAACAAAGTAAGGAAAAACCCCCGGCAACGCAACGAAAATCACGCTTCGTCCGAGAGAATCGTGCCTGATTCGCTCGGCGGCCGCGTCACGGGCGTGTCGCATCGACGAAGTTGCGATCGGGTGGCAGCCGCATCGTCCGAGAAGTCGCACTCGCGCTAGGGTCTGCCATGGCCCCGGAAGCATCAACGTCGACCGTCATACCCGCCTTCGCCGCCGAGTTCCGTCGCTACCGCTCGCTCGCCGAGAAGGCGACGGCTCAAGTCTCGTGGGACGATCTCCGCGTGCCGCTCGATCGTGAGACCAACTCCATCGCCGTCATCATGAAGCACGTCGGCGGCAACCTGCGCAGCCGCTGGACCGATGCCCTCACCACCGACGGCGAGAAGCCCTGGCGCGATCGCGACCGCGAGTTCATCGACGACTTCGAGAACCGTGAGCAACTGATGCACGCATGGGAAGCGGGCTGGAGCGTGCTCGAATCACAACTCGCGACGTTCACCGACGCCGACCTGGCCCGCACGCTCACCATCCGCGGCGAGCCGCACACGCTCGCCCTCGCGCTCGCCCGCTCACTCTCGCACACCGCCTACCACTGCGGCCAGATCGTCCAGATCAGCCGCGTGCTGGCGTCGCGCACGGGGACGGAGTGGAAGACGCTGACGGTGCCACGCGGTGGGACAAAGGAGTTCAATCGGGGGATGGGGTACGAGCCTTCGCGTCCCGACGATTCGCATCGCTAGAGCCTCTCGCGTAAGCGAGAGGTCGGGACAAACATGCAACGCGAGGCGATCCGGCGCGGGAACAACCTCTCGCTTACGCGAGAGGCTCGAGCGATGCTTGATCTTCAAGTCCCCTGAGCCACGACGCACGAAACGTCGCCGCCTCACTCAACCCCGCGTCATCAGCAGCACCACATTGAACCCCACGCTCAGCACGAGGCTGATGATCAGGCCCCACACCAGCATCGGGTTGGGTCCGCGGCCGGCCGACATCCGGTCTTCCGCGATCTCCGAACTCGCCGAGGCTTCCGCCGCCGCGAGCGCCGCGATGTCTTCCTGCGGCAAGATGTCCTTGTGCGCCAGCGGCGGGTTCTCGCCCTTGCGCACCGCCCGCAGGTCGATCAACAGGTCCTTGCAGCTCTTGTAGCGAGCCTTCGGGTCCTTGGCCATCATCATCTCGATGACCTCGGAGATACCCGCGCTCAGCTTCGGGTTCACATGATCCGGCGGCACCAGTTCGGCCTTCAGGTGCTTGTGCATCACCGCCGACGGGTTCTTGCCGTCAAACGGCACGTTGCCCGTCACCATGTGGTAGAGCGTCGCGCCCAGCGAGTAGATGTCGGCCGCGGGCGTGATGTTCACCTCGCCGCGGATCTGCTCGGGGCTGATGTAGTACGGCGTGCCGAACGCCTTGCCCGCCTCGGCCTCGGCCATTTCTTTGTCGTTCATCGCCCGGGCCAGACCCATGTCGGCCAATTTCGCCATGCCCTCTTTGGTGAGCATGAGGTTCTTGGGCTTCACGTCACGGTGGATCAGGCCCTTCTCGTGCGCGTGCTGCAGCGCCTCGGCGATCTGGATGATGATGTCGATCGCGTCTTTTTCGTTGTACCGCTTGTGCCTGGCGATGTCGTCGTAGACCGAGCGCCCGTCCACGAACTCCATCACGAAGTAGTGGAACTCGCCCGACTTGCCGACGTCGTACGCCTGCACGATGTTCGGATGGTTCAGCGCCGCCGCCGCACGCCCCTCGGCGTAGAAGCGCTCGATGAACTGCGGGTTGCTGCTGAACTTGCGGGGCAGGATCTTGATCGCCACCGTGCGGTCCAAGCTCATCTGCTTGGCCTTGTGCACCGTCGCCATCGCGCCCGCGCCCAACTTGCCCAGGAACTTGTACCCGGCGATCTTCTGCCCGCTCCGCTCAGCCTCGAGCTGCTGCTTCAGACGGGCGAGCTGCCGCTCCGTCGCGTAACGGTTGTTGACCAGGATGTGCATCAGCGACTGCTGATTCTGCTCTTCGGTGATGTTCTGCCGCGCCAGCGCCAGGCAGTGCTCGACTTCCTCGTTGGTGGCCAGACCCGCGTCGACCACCATGCGAGCGACCAGCGTGTCGACGTTCGTGCCGCCCTTGGCGACTTCCTGCAGTTCGGTTTCGATGCTCTGCACGCTCGGGGCCGGACCCGGCTCGCGGACCGTGATCGGCGGCGTGTCGCCCGGATCGCCGGCTTTCGAACCCATGCGGGCGGTATCGCCCGGGGTCGGCCCTGTCGTCGGTGCCCGAGAGCCGCCGAGCGGATTGGTGTCCGCGGGGTCTTTCTTCAAGGGGATGCCGTCGTTGCCGTTCACCGGTAGTTGCTCTTGTCGTTCATTCGACCGACCCGGCGGCACGCGCCCGCCGAGGCTGCTTCCTGCATGTCCGTTCGCCGCCGGAACCCCGGCCGACGACTGCCCAACCCCGCTCCCCCCACCACTTCCCCCACCGTTCCCCCCACCGCCGAAACCAAGTACGCCACGCCCGGCCACCGCCGATCCATGCGCATCGTTATCGGCCTGAACCATAGCGGGGTTTGGCGGCGTTGCGGATTTCCGTTCGATGCCGATGCTGCCGCCAGCGCCACCATCAGCGACGCTACCACGCCCGGCCTCGTCAAACCGCTTCGCCGCGTCTGTGTGCGCAGGAACCATGAAAATCCCCCGGTGGCGGGACCCATCACCAACCATCAACCCCACACCCAAACCCGTCCCGCTGCCGAACTTCTGTACGCACGCCACGGCTTCGGGTTGCCAAGAAGCCCACGGCGGTGGCCTTGGGTGCCACCGCCCAACCGGCTCGGCGGTTGGGCGGTTAGCGGCGGTGGGAGCTTGGCCGCGCCGCGTTCAACCCGGGCAGACGAATGCGTCGTATGCCTGAGCGAACTGCTCAAAGTCCAGATCATCGATCGCTCGATCCCCGTTCAGGTCCGCGGCACATCCGGGCCGGACCTTGGCGCTGTCGCACCGCATGCTCGCGTAGTCGATCGCAAAGAGCGAGAAGTCGAGATCATCGACCACGCCGTCGAGCGTGAGATCGCCGGGGCAGCAGGCGCCCGTCACCGTGACGACAGCAGGGTCCGACTCGAGCACGCCGCAGGGGGTCTCGAAGACGCAGTGATACGTGCCGGCCACATCACTCGACACGTCATCCAGCCGCAGCACGGCTTGGCCACCATCAAGCTCCACGCGCACACCAGTGACGCGATCAGCAACCACCGGCACGCCGTTACGGAGCCACGTCGCACTGGCCACGGCGTAACCGTTCGCGAGGCGTGCCCGCAGCGTCGTCGATCCGCCGCAGGTCACGTCCACACTCCGCGGCTGCCACGCGATCCAGGCGTCGGAGCCGGTGTTGATGCGGCGCACCGAGAGCGGCGAATCAAGCAGCTGGGTTTCCGAGAACTGTCCGAGAGCGACGATCTCTCCCCGGTGACGAATCAGCTTGTACACGCCCGAACGCGGCAAGACCGCGCCGATATCCACATCCACCCAGCGCTCCCCGTCCCACCGTGCCACCCGCGCGCCCGAAACGTCGTACCCGCCCACCAGCAACTCGCTCTCGCTCACCGAGAGCAGGCACCGCACGTCGAACCCCGGGCCGTCGCCGACCGGCTCCCACGAGGCTCCATCCCACCGGGCAAACGACGGGATCGTCACACCATCGAATGTCGAAGGCGAACCCATGATGTAAAGCTCCCCGGCGTGGAAGCCCGCCCGTCGCGTGATCTGCGTGTTCCGCTCTTCGAAAAGCGTGGTCCACTGCTGACCGTCCCATCGCGCGAGATAGTTCGTGTAGTAGCGGAGAGAATCATCGAACCACCTGCCCGTCACCACGATGACGCCGTCCTGCGCGACAATCGAGGTATCGAACGCACGGCCCGGCAGCTCGCCCAGGCTCGTCCACGCATCGCCGGTCCAGCGCAGGATCGCCGCACGCGACGGATTGGATGCCGGCACCTCCACCGCGACCACGGGCGCATCGCCATCGATCGCGAGGCTCTGCGGCGAGCCGGAAAGCCCCGCGCCGAACGAGTGCCAGCGGGCACCGTCCCAGCGGGCGATGCCCCTGGTCGGGATCGTGGCGCCGTTCGCCGGATCACGCACGCCCGAGATATCGCCGATGGTCAGCAGCCCGCCGCTGAACGTCTCCAACCCCAGCAGCCACGACGCTCCGACCAGGCCCGCGCCGGCGTTGTCCCAAGTCACACCGTCCCACACCCCCACTCCTTTGGCATTGAGCCCGGCGATGTCGTAGAAAGCGCCCGCCGCGAACAGCTTTCCTTCAAAGACAGCGCCCTGCGCCAGCCCATGCCAGTTCGCAACCCGCGGGCCGCGTGCAAACGATCGCACGTTGCCGTCCACCAGCCGCGCGAGCCGCAGCTCGCCCGAGGAGATCGCGCTCCCGTACACGCGCACGCCGCACATCACCAAGTCACCATCGAAGACCTTCAGCGCGGTGTTGGGCCGGAAGTCGAAGTTGAGAATCGTGTCCGGCGTTTGCACCTTGCGCCACGCGCGTCGGTCCCACTTCCAAAGCGTGTTGAAGCTCGCCACGAAGATCGCGTCGTCGTGCCCCGCGACGTGGTACAGCGGCGCCGGGTCGCCAAACTCCAGCCCGGTCCATTCGCTCCCGTTCCACGCCGCAACGTGACGGATGACCCGCGTGCCCGACCGCGTGATATCACCGACCGCCACCACGCGCCCGTCCAGCACCGCCAGGCCGCGCACCTCGCGCCCGGTCAGCCCCGCGCCCAGCGGACGCCACCGCACGCCGTCCCAGGAGGAGATGTTCGTCCCTGTCGATCCCTGTGAGAACGTTCCGCACGCGATCAACGCGCCCTCGTGCTCCAGAAGATCGGCCCCGTTGCCGTTGATCGGCGTCCCGAGCGGCACCCACGCGTCGGCCCGGAGCACCATCACCCCTGACCGCGCCGCTCCGGCCACCAGCCCGCTCCCCGCGACCACCAACTCGCCCCGGAACGACATTGCCCGTCGAATCTCACCACGGGTGAGATTGCTTCCCACTTGCGTCCAGGCCCCGTCCCGCAGCACAAAGACCTTGGGCGTCGCCCCGGCCCTGGTTGTCGCCACCAGCCGACCGTCCCACGTGCCGAGGGTGTCGATCGGGCTGCCACCGAACGGCGCAGGGTCTCCAACCCCGCGAAACCGCTTGCCATCCCACGCCACCAGCGGCTGGGCGACGCCGTTGCTCAAAGGCAGGACATGCTCGCCCCCGAGCACCAGCCACTCCTGTTCAGGCCCGGCCCCATCCGAATCCCATCGCGTGGCGCACAACGCGCCGCCCCACACATCAATCGCCACGCTCCCTGCACCCCCCAGCGGACCTTCGCACCCCGGTTCCGCACCGGCCGCGAACCCCAACCCGGCGCAGGCGACCGCCGCGGCGACAAACGACCACTGGTTTCGGTGATGTCCCACGAGCCCTCGCCTTCTGCCGACGCTCCGCTCCACCCGTGTCCAGAGGTCGCGAACGCAACCCGTCCGGACCCGCACCGACGGCGAAGTCCGTTCGACGCGTCACCGGCCCGGGTTGCGTCGAAAACACACATCCACGGCGACCACTGTTGGTTGCCACTGGTCAATCTGTTTGGACATTGGGCGGTGCAATCGCTGTCAATCTCAGCATGAACACACCACCGGACCGGTCGCAGTCGACACGTCTGGCTCTGCTTCCAAGTCACCGGTCGGCCCGGCCACAAGCCCGCCTCAGTTTGCACAGCCGACTTCGTCGTACGCCTGGACAAAGATCGCGAAGTCCGCGTCGTCCACCACGCCGTCGCGGTTGAGGTCGGCCGCACATCCCGGCGGCATGGCGGCGTCCGCGCAGAGCAACAGGTCGTACGCGAACGCGAATATCTGGAAGTCCGCATCGTCAACTGTCGCATCGAGCGAGAGATCGCCGGGGCAGCACGAGCCCGACACGATCAGCTCCGCCGCGGCGGATGTCACCTGATTGCAACCAAAGTCAAAGGTGCATCGATACGCGCCCGCGCTCTCGGGCCGCAGGTTGTCGAGTCGCAGGGTGCTGACGCCGTCGGCGTACTCGATCCGAATACCGGCAGCGGGATCGTGCGCGAGCGTTACGTCGCCGCGCTTCCACGTCACCGTCGCCGCGTCGTACCCGCTGGCAAGGCTGGAAGTGAGAACCACCGAGCCGCCGCACGGAGCCGTTGCCGCCTGTGGCTGACGCGCGATCCATGCCGTGGCGGCGCTGCCCCATCGATTGAACAGCGTGTTGCTCCACGGCGAGGTCGCCGTCGCGTCGCGCCCGACGACCAGTTCGCCGCTCGGCAGCACGAGCATCTTCTGCACCGATCGGACGAGGCCATTCTTGAGCGTGGACCACTGCGACCCGTTCCACCGGGCGATCGCTGAAGCCGACGAGCCGCCGGCGCTGGTGAAATCTCCTCCGACAACCACCGATCCGTCGGGCATCACCACCACATCACGACCCGGGGCGATTCCGCCGGTCGAGGTGATTCCAACACCCAGCCGCTGCCAGTTCGTTCCGTCCCATGCCGCGATGTTCTGGGCCAGGGGCGTGAAGGGCTTGCCAGCGGCGAAGTTCCCAGTGGCGTACAAGGTTCCGTCGGGCGCTCGGGCAACGCTCCAGACCGTGCCGGTCACGCCCGTGCTGAAGCCTTCCCAGGCGATGCCGTTCCACGTCGCAAGACTCTTGACCGGCACGCCGCCCGCGTCGCCGAAAAGTCCGCCAGCGAGAAGCTGCGTCGGCGAGAGCCAGTACAGGCAACTGACCCATGCATAGTCGGTGAGCGTGCCCCGCGTGAGTCCGGTCCCCACCGGCCACCACTCGGTTCCGTCCCATCGCGCGATGTTGTTCACCGCCTTGCCGCCAGCAGTTGTGAAGCCCCCAGCCGCGTACACGTCACCGTTCGCGGCTTGCGCTAGCGCGTTCACCTGAAAGTTGATCGGCAACACCGAGCCCGAAAGACCCGTGCCGAGATTTGACCACGACGACCCGTCCCACACCGCGATGTTGTTCACCGCCGTGCCGCCTGCCTGATTCAGAAACCCAGCGGCCAGCAACCTCCCGTCGGCCAACGCCAGAACAGACGCCGCGTATCGACTCACCCCGCCGCCAATCTGCGACCACTTGCGTCCATCCCACATCGCGATGTTCGCCGCGGGCACGCCGCCGACAGACGTGAACTGACCACACACCACCAATCGCGGCTCGTGCGGCCCCGGCCCGTCGTCGTCCCACATCGTCATGTCGGCGATCGCCTGCCCGGTGAAGTTCGTCGCGGTCGACACCGGCAACCAGTGCGGCTCACAGGGCGTCGCCGCCCAAGCCGGCAAGCCCGAGACCGCAACGAGCGCACCGATCGTGCATAGTTGAACGATCCGCATGACAGACTCCCGCAAAGCCCCACAAAGTCTACGGGCCGATTCGCGGCACGCCTCTTGGAAGTTCCACGCGATTCCGCGCCGCCGGCCCGGTGCCATCAGTCCGCCGGCTTTGCGGCGCGACTGATGCGGCGCCGTCTGCGCGAACCCGGTATCGATGTTCCAGCCGCACCAGTCGCGCGGCTCCGAGCGGCCGCGGACTGGTGGCACCGCATAAAAAGAGCCCCACGCGCGAGCGTGGGGTGGGATGGGCATTCGTAGAGGAAACAACCCGTCAGCGACCCTCCGCTTGCGCGGAGGGTTCGTTTTATCGCATCTTCATCAGCGCCCGCACCCGCGCCTCGGTCGGCGGGTGGGTGGCGAACATGCTGAGCAGCGAGTTGCCGCAGAGGGGCTCGATGATGAACAGGTTGTTCTGCGCCGGGTTGGGGTTGTTCATCGGGATCTGCTTGCCGTAGTGCTCGAGCTTCTGCAGGGCGCTGATGAGGCCCATGGGCGAGCCGGCGATCACCGCGCCGTCGTGGTCGGCGACGAACTCCCTGCTGCGGCTGATCATCGCCTTGATGACGGCCGCACCCACCGCCGCGATGATGATCGCGAAAATGCCGATCAGCGGGTTTCCGCCTTCGCGGTTGCCGCCGCCGCCGAGCATGAAGCCCCACTGGGCGAAGAACGCGAGCACGCCGCTGACGGTGGCGGCGATGGTGCTCGTCAGCGTGTCGCGGTTCTTGATGTGAGCCAGTTCGTGGCCGATGACGCCTTCCATCTCTTCGCGATTCAGCAGCTGCAGCGCACCCTGGGTGACGGCGACCGCGGCCTTGCTCGGGCTGCGCCCGGTCGCGAACGCGTTGGGCGCTTGCTGCGGGCAGATGTAGACGCGGGGCATCGGCATCTGGGCCCGCTGGCTGAGGCGCTCGACCATGGTGTAGAGCTCGCCGCCGTTGGCGCGGGTGACCTCACGCCCCTGCATGGCCTTGATGGCGATGGTGTCGGAGAAGAACCAGGCACCGAAGTTGGTGATGATGCCAAAGACCAGGCCCAGCACCATGCCCTGCGTGCCGTAGAGCGAACCGGCAAACACGAACAAGGCCATGAGCGCGGCGAGCAGCATCGCGGTCTTGAAGTTGTTGATAGCACGAACCATGAATGACTCCCGTGTGCGGTGAGCGTGCGGAACCGAGAGAACGCGGAGGAGCGGAGAAAGCGGAGTTTCGCGGAGAGGAGATTGGGTTCAAGGCTTGCCTCGATGGTGCCACTTGCCATTCTCTATCTGCTATTTGCCACCCGCCCAGCCTGCCCTCCGCGCCACTCCGCCGCCTCTGCTTCTCCGCGTTCTCTCCATTCGATTCTCGGCAACCCCGCTGCATACGGCGTTCCAACCGCCCAGTTCGGATGGGCCACTTGGTTCTTAGGCTGTTCACCCTAGCCGGTTTCGGGGACGGCCCTGACGGACCGCCGCGGGCCTGCCGCGGCAAGCTGGTCACGTCTGCGGCGGTTCCTGCGCGGCCAATGCTGACAAATGACGAACTCGGACTGTCAAAGCGACATTTTCGGACACCTCCGGCCAGAGCAGACCATCCAAAACTCCGAACCACCGGCATGCCCGGCGCCCTCGCGGGTGAGAGTTCTTGAAAGTCCTATAACTGTTCGACCGCGGGGGAAAGTCGGGGTATCGTTGATCGAAGCCGCGGCGTGGTTGGTGCTTACGAAAGGCACCGCCACGACGGATCTCTGCGGCGTCGGGCGCCCTGGCGACGGGACGACGACACAGACCACCGGGCCGGAGGCCCTCGGAACCTCCTTGTGCTCATCCAACCGAAGATTCGCAGCAACACCGACGTCCAGCGCCTTTCGGCGGCTGGAGTTCTCGGATGGCGCATCGCCGCCCGCTACGCGACGATCGCGGGCGCGGCCACGGCTCTTGTCGGCCTGACAGTTGCCTCGGCGATCCTCGCCAAGGAAGCACGCTCGGCCCAGCCCCTGGCCTCTATCGAGATGATCCCCATGGGGCCGGGCAACGAATCTTCTGAAGAAGCGGAATCTCTCACCGCCACCCTGCAGGATCGTGCGACGGATGGGACCCTGACGGCTGGCGAATCCTTCCAGATTGCGCCGGTCTCGGGCCCCGCTCCGGCCGCAACGGTCCCGGCGACCGAGTCCGGTGCCGCCACCGGCAAGAAGGTCTACCCCGCGGGCACCAAGTTCTTCGACGGCCGCCCGGTTCGGGTCGCTCGGACGATCGAAATGCTCGTCACCGCCTACAGCCCCGATGCCCGCTCGTGCGCCGGCAGCGACGACGACCTGACCGCCACCCTCCATCACGTCACGACCAACGGCTTCAAGCTGGTCGCCGCCGACCCCCGCGTGCTCGGCTACGGCTCGATGCTCAGCATCCCCGGCTATGACCAGGGCCGCATCGTCCCGGTGCTGGACTGCGGCGGCAAGATCAAGGGCAACCGCCTCGACGTGCTCTTCCCCACGCATGAGGAAGCCGTGAAGTGGGGCGTCCGGAAGATCAAGGTCAACGTCTACGAGTACGCGGACGGCAAGCCGAAGACCAACCCCCGCAAGGTGCGGTAAGCCAACATCCTGAATCGACCTCGAACCGGGACCGACATGTCCCGGTTTTTCGTTTGGAGTTTGCACCGCGGAGGACGCCGAGAACGCGGAGAAGATGCGGGGACTTCAAGGCAATTTACCACGGAGACCACGGAGATCACGGAGACAAGACAGGAGAGATTGGACTTGGCAGAGACGGTGAACCGGCGCGCGAGCGGCGAGTCCGGCGCCTTTCCCAAAGGCCTCTCTCCGTGTTCTCCGTGCTCTCTGTGGTGAAATGCCGTTCTCTCCACGTGCACGTCGTTGACGGCGGCACACGTGCTGGCGAGTTCCACCGCCCGGGGCGGGGACGCCCCGGCTCGCTTTTCCGGGAGCACCGCGTTACCGCAGCATGCCGCCCCGGCGCAGCGAGTCCACCAGCAGGCGGTCGATCGGCGTGTCGGTCGGCACCAGGAAGTGGGCCACGCCGCGGCTGCGGCAGGTCTCGCGGGCATCGTCGACGAACGCGGCGAGGCGCTGGCGGTAGCGGGCAATCGATGCAGGAGTGATGGTCATCTCGACGCCCAGGAGTGATTCGACGTCGGTGAGCCGCAGGTCGCCGACGAGTCCCTGCGTGCGGCTCGGGTCGATCTCGCTGGGGGCGAGCGTGTGCAGGATGTAAGCGTCGAGGGCTGCACCACCGCCGCCGCTGCCGCCGAGCGCGAGGCTGCGGGCCGTCGCGTCGATCTCGCTTGGGGGCGCGAGCAGATCGGAGACGAACACGATGATGCCGCGGCCGGAGAGTCTTCGCACCACGTCGCGCACGCTCTCGCCCAGCGGCACGCCCGAGCGTGTGCCGACGCCAGCGACGGACTCGACGAGGAAATCCGAGACGCGGCGGAGGCTGGTGCGCCCGCGCACCGGCAGCAGGCGACGCACGCCGGCGTTGCCCGTGCCCCCCACGCTCGCGACCGAGACGCGGTTATTGCGAACGAGGCCGATGTAGGCCAGCGCCATCGCGAGCTGGTGGGCGTAGACGGCCTTGCTGGGGATGACGCCGGACGAACCGCCCGAAGGAAAGGCCTCGCGCGACTGTTCCTCTCCCGCGGCCATCGAGGGCGAGGCGTCCACGATCACGTGGACGCCCATGTCCTCCTCTTCGCGGAAGAGCTTCACCACCAGGCGATCGAAGCGGGCGTAGATGTTCCAGTCGATGTGGCGCAGGTCGTCGCCCATCGCGTAATTGCGGAAGTCGTCAAACTCGACGCTGCGCCCGCGGCGCTTGCTGCGGCGTTCGCCGGGGAGCTTGCCCGCAAAGACCTTGCGGCTGAAGACGTCGAGACGATCGATCTTCGCCGCCAGAGCGGGCGGGAGCAGCTCGTCGAGCGAGCGGGGCGGCTTGGAGATCGGCGAGACGAGCACGGGGGAGGGTACGGGAGGAAGGGGAGCAGGGGTGCGGGGAAGGAGGGGAGAAGGGCGCGATGCAGAGCACCGATCGCGAATCGGTTGTCCCTGCATCCCTGCTCCGCTGCTCCTCTGCTCCCCTGCCCCACAATGATTCCCCGTGACTGCTCGTCCTGTTCTGCTCACCGGCGCCGCTGGGTTCATCGGTTCGCACACCGCCGAGGCGCTTCTCCGCGCCGGGCGGCGGGTCGTTGGCATCGACAACTTCGATCCGTTTTACGACGACGCGCTCAAGCGTGCCAACATCGCCGCCGTCGAGGCCACGGCGCGGCGCTGCATCGACGGGCGCTTCGAGTTCATCGATACCGACATCACCGATCGCGCCTCGATGAAGGCGCTCTTCGAACGCGTCAAGCCGGAAGGCATGATCCACCTCGCCGCCAAGGCGGGCGTGCGCCCCAGCATCGCCGATCCGGCGGCGTACGCCCATGCCAATGTCACCGGCACCAGCGTGCTGCTCGATCAGTGTGCCGCGATGAAGGGCGAGATGCAACGCATCGTCATCGCATCGTCGAGCTCGGTCTACGGCACGATCGGCGCGGGCGAGACGCCCAAGCCCTTCAGCGAAGAGCAGAGCGTGGAGCGACCGATCAGCCCGTATGCCGCCACCAAGCGGGCGTGCGAACTCATCGGCTTTACGCACCATCATTTGACGAAGCAGCCGGTGGCGATGCTGCGGTTCTTCACCGTCTTTGGCCCGCGGCAGCGCCCGGACCTCGCGATCCGGCTGTTCATGACCAAGATCGCCAAGGGCGAGCCGATCCAGCTCTTTGGCGAGGGCTCGACGAGCCGCGACTACACGTTCATCGACGACATCGTCGGCGGGGTGCTGGCGGCGTACGAGCGCGTGCCGCGGTTTGGGTACCGCGTCTGGAACCTCGGCAACAGCCACCCGATCACGCTCGATGCGATGGTGGAGACGATCGCAAAGGTTGTGGGTAAGTCGCCCAACGCCACGCGTGCGGCGGCGCAGGCGGGTGATGTGCGCGCGACCTGGGCCGACCCGGCGCGAAGCGCGGCGGATTTGGACTTCCGCGCCAAGACGAGTTTCGAAGAGGGCGTGCGCAAGCAGTGGGAATGGCTGCGCGAGCGGATGTGAGCGGGAACCAAGTGCACTGGCGCGCCTCCTCGCCCCGCGCAGCGGGGAGGGGTGGTCAAGCGCATGGGTGGGGGCGAGACCGGGGAGGGGTGATTCGGGTTCGGGTGTTCGTTGCGTTCAGGTACCCGCAGTCCCCTCACCTGACTTGAGGCTTTGCCTCAAGTCGTCCTCTCCCCGCAGGCGGGGCGAGGAGGCGCGGGAAGCGTGATCGCATCGCATTTACACCACGGTGCTGAGCTTCACGTCGATGTTGTTGCGGGTCGCGTGCGAGTACGGGCAGACTTGGTGGGCCGCCGCCACGAGCGCTTCGGCCGCGGCCTTGTCGTGGCCGGGGAGGGCGACGATGAGTTCAACGCCGAGGCGGAAGCCGCCGTCGTCACGCTGCAGCAGCGAGACCTTGGCGCTCACGCTGGCGTTCGGGATCGCAACCTTCTTCTGGCTCGCAACATAGTCGAGCGCGCTGCCGAAGCAGGCGGAATAGCCGACCGCGAAGAGATGCTCGGGCGTCGTGGTGTTGGGTCGGCCCGGGCCGCCCATCGACTTGGGGATGGACAGCTCGACCGCGACGCTCTTGTCGCTGGCTTCTGCGTGACCGTTGCGGCCGCCGACGGCCTTGGCTTCTGCGACTGCAAGAACTTTCATGGGTGTCTCCGGTTGCGAGGTTCGATGCACGCGCGCAGGGGACGATACGTCCACTTGCCGGATCGCTCAGTGCAGCACCTGCGGCAGCGTCCGCTCCAGCACATCCAACGCCGCGGCGAGGTACTTGGGGTGGCCCTCGCGATCCATGAACGCGGGTGAGACCGCGGCCATGAAGACGCGGCGAAGATTCGCGTATTCGGGATAGTCCGAATCCACCGGCATCCCGCGTTCGCGGCGGAGGTTGGCCATGGCGATGACGGGGCGCACGCCGTGGAGGTATTGCGGGGCGGCCCAGTACTGGCGTTCGAGGTACACCGCGTCTTCGATCCAGTGGCCCGCGTGGACCATGCCCAAATCGATAAGCACGCAGGTGTGGCTTGGGTCGCGCGGGGTGACGAGGCGCATGACGTTGCCGGGGTGCAGGTCTCCGTGGCACCAGCAGTTGAGCGGGCGGCTTTCCCAGCGCGACATGAGTTTGGGCAGGAACTTGGTGACCTGCTTGATCGCCTCGTTCCAACGCTGGCTGTCGGCGATGGCATTGGCGCGGCAGACCTCGCGGGCTTTTTGCAGCGTGCCGACCCAGTCGAGCGGCTTGGGCGCGTCGGGGTTGGAGTGGACACGGATGGTGGCGGCGTGGAAATCGGCGGCGACGCGGAGCACGTCGAGCGCGTCGCCTTCCTTCAGGCGGCCCTTGAGCGCCTCGCCCTTGACGCGTTCCTCCACGATCCAGGCGAAGTCGTAGTGGGCCAGCTCGACGTCGCTGGCAAAGACGCGGGGCGTGGGGGCGCCGAGAGCGGGGTCGCCCAGGCGCGTGGTCCAGGTGAACTCGGCGGGGCCGAGCGGGAGTTTCACGATCACGTCTACGGGGCCGTCCTCGGCGTGCCAGGCGGCTGAGCCGGTGGCGCTGCCGCTGTTGGACCAGGCGGCCTGAAACCAGGTGATCTCGGAGAGGCGGCCCTTGCAGTGATCGCGCAGCGCTGGTTCGAGAAGGTGGGCCAGCGACGAAGCGTCGGCGGAGGGTTCGGCGCGGCGGGCCTGTGGATCGAGGTAGCTCAATCGAGGGTGCTCTGGGAGCGCGACAGCGATCGTTCGCTCAAGATACCGCGCCGGTTCGCCCGCCGCCAGCATCGACCGCCAGAAGAAGCGCAAGCAGTTGTCCCGCCGAGAGATTCTCGGCCCGTGACTTGGCGTCCATCCCGTCCGGATATGCGAATGGTTCGCGAACATCGAACCGGTCCCGCAGCACGCCTCCGATCTGCTTGCGGCGTTGCTCGAACAGGGACTGGACGAAATCGGCGAGGGCGTGGACGTTGGGCGTCAGGGGCGTCGCGAGCCGCGTCGCCGAGCACATGGAGCTGGTGACATCGGGCCGGGGCCAGAAGCACTCGGGGGGCAGCTTGGCGATGGGCTTCACGCTGGCGATGGCGGAGGCGATGATCGAGAGCGGGCCGTAGTCCTTGCTGCCGGGCTTGGCGCCCAGCCGGTCGGCGACTTCCTTCTGCACGGTGACAAAGAGGCCGGAGCAGTTGGGGTAGTCAAGCAGCAGGTTGGTCATCAAGGGCGTGGCGCAGCCGTAGGGCAGGTTGGCGACGAGCTTGAACGCCGAAAGCGGGAGCAGGATCTCGCGGAGCGTGGGATGCAGGGCGCGTTTGCCGTCGAGGCAGTCGCCCTTGATGAGGCGGAAGTGGCCGGATTGCTTGGCCGTCGCGAGGCGATCGTCGAGCAGCGCGGCGAGTCCGTCGTCGAGTTCGCAGGCGATGACCCGCACGCCGCGGGAGAGCAGTTCGTCGGTGAGCACGCCGGTGCCGGGGCCGATCTCGAGGGCGACGTCGCCGGACTTGAGGTCGGCGGCGTCGGCGAGTTTCTTGACGAGGTTGTGGTCGACGAGAAAGTTCTGGCCGAGGGATTTCTTCGGGGCGAGGCCTCGGGAAGCGAGAAGATCCTTGATGGAGGTGAGCGTCTGGTGCACGCGGGGAGGAAGATAGGGCGACGGCGGTCGTTGACGTCGAGCGGGTCGGCAGGAGAGAACGCGGAGTGGCGGCGGGGGCGGAGGTGCGCGGAGAGGGGAATTGGGTTTGGCGAAATCGATCCAAGATGCGCCGGAACGCTGCCAGCGAAAGCGAGCCGGGGCGTCCTCGCCCCGTGCGGTTGACTCTGGGCATGCTCGCTGGGGATTTTCGGTTACCTCGGGAGCAGGCGCAAGGTTGCTGGTGGGGGAACGCCGCGGCTCGCGGGCGGCGCACCGGAAACCACCGAAATCGTTCAAACTTTGCAAAAGTCCGGTAGAACCCTCTTCCCAAGAGGCCGATCTGGTCGGTATGCTGCGTTCGACGAATCGTGCGGGGCAGGAAGGCTCCGCGGACGAGAGACCTCCAGGGATGGAGAGATCAATGTCGAAGTTGTTGACGCGCGCGAACGGAACGACCGGCACGCACGAACAGAAGATCGACGCTGTCGCACCCGACGGCCGCACGATCGAGAACAAGACCAAGCCAACCGTGCCAAGCAAGACAACCGAATCAGACCCGTCCGCCCGTGGCCCCGCTCCCAGCGAGGGCAATACAGCCAACACGAGCAGCACGGGCAAGTCTTCCCGCAAGAACGGCCAGCAGGGCGCGACGCAGCCGCAGCGCGCCGAAGCGCCCGACACCGCCGTCAAGACGTTTGTCCTCGACACCAACATCCTGCTGCACAACCCAAGCGCGTTGTTCGTGTTCCAGGAACACCACGTCGTGATCCCGTTCGCGGTGATCAGCGAACTGGACAAGATGAAGCGCAAGGAGGATGACCTCGGGCGCAACGCCCGTGAGTGCATCCGCCATCTGGATCGCCTGCGTGCCGCCGGTCGCCTGCTCGACGGCGTGAACTGGGGCGAGCTCGCGCCCAAGGCCGGAACCGCCGCCAGCACCGGGATCAACGGCAAGACCGGCACCATCCGCATCGACATCGTCGATCACTCCCGCCCCGAGGCGATCAAAGAGGACATGCCCGACAACCGCATCATCGCGGTCGCGCTGTCGCTTCATCGGGCCGGGACGAAGACTGTTTTCGTTTCGAAGGACCTTGCCGCACGCATCAAGGCCGACAGCCTCGGCGTCAAGACCGAGGACTTCGCCAACCAACGCATCGACGCCGACCGGCTCTACACCGGCTTCGTCAACGCCGAGGTCGAAGGCTCGCTGATCGACGAGTTGTACAAGGACCGCCTGCTCGAGATTCCGCGGCTGCAGCCCAACCTCCTCGCCACCGACGAGATGGGCAACCAGTACGAGCGCGACCTGCTGGCGAATCAGTTTGTCGTGCTCAAGGACGAGGCCGACGAGAATCACACCGGACTGGGCCGCCGCCTCGGCGACACCGATCACATCATCCCCGTCACCGGCCCGCGCAAGCCCGTCTTCGGCATCATGGCCCGCAACGTGCAGCAGACCATGGCCCTCGATCTCCTGATGGACGACGAGATCCGGATGGTCACGCTGCTTGGTAGCGCGGGCACGGGCAAGACCCTGCTCGCGCTCGCCGCCGGCATGGCGAAGGTCTTCAACGAAGAACGCTACGACAAGCTGCTGGTGGCGCGCCCGATCATGCCGATGGGCCGCGACATCGGGTACCTGCCCGGCGACAAGGACGAGAAACTCGGCGCGTGGATGCAGCCGATCTTCGACAACCTGTCGTATCTGCTCAGCACCCGCGGCGCGACGATGCATCAGGCCGCCGACAGCCACTCGCCCGAGCAGCGCATTCAGAAACTCATGGCCGACGGCAAGCTGGTGCTGGAGCCGCTGACGTACATCCGCGGCCGCTCGATCCCGCATCAGTTCATGATCGTCGACGAAGCCCAGAACCTGACGCCGCACGAGGTGAAGACCATCGCCTCCCGCGTCGGCGAAGGCACCAAACTCATCCTCACCGGCGACATCGGTCAGATCGACAATCCGTACCTGGATCAGTCGAGCAACGGCCTGTCGTACGCCGCGGAGAAGATGAAGGGCGTGGGCCTGTTCGGACATGTGGTGCTGGCCAAGAGCGAGCGCAGCGAACTCGCAAGCCTGGCGGCGAGCCGGTTGTAGACATCAGACCAGTGGGACCGGCTTCCAGCCGGTCAACGAGCGATCACCTCTAGCCCAGGGTGCCATCAACCGTCCGGCTTTGCGGCGCGACCGATGCGGCGTGGAGACCGACGCTCGTTGTTCCAGACGCACCTCGCTCGCTCTGCCTGTCGTTACACTTGCGTCGTGGTCCACGATGAGACCGAGGATCGTCCGTACGTGCCGCGGCTGATGAGCCGGCGGATTGCCGTGCTCGTCTCGTTGGTGCTGCTCACGATCTACACCAGTCCGTACGTGCTCACACTCGCCAAGGCGGTTCGCGACGCGACCCGCAAGCAACCGGACTCCGATTGGATGTCGCTGACTCCAGAGAGCGTGGCCGAATATCTCGAGACATTGCGGGACCCGCACGAACGGCGACAGGCAACAGAAATCGCGTTCGGCGTCATCCACCGGGCAGAACTCCAGACGCAACGCCGCATCGTCCGCGCATGGATCGAGCATGGGGCCGGATCGGGCTACCCGGACCACCTTCCAACGGCCACCCTTCTGGAGCTCCATCGTGCCGGTCCCGCGTCGCGCGACATGCTGCTCGAAGAGCTTGCCCGCGGCCTGCTCTCGCCGACCGTGGACCGCGCGCCATTGGTTCACTCCATCTGCTCGATGTACTCCAATGCAGACCCGAGCAGCACGGGTTTTCAGCGCATCACGTTCCCGGGCTGTCACATCGACCCGCCTGATGAACGCGCCATCAACACCCTCGCGACCTATCTGACCGAATGGCGAGTCAGCCTGGCGCCGTGACGCGGAAGCGTGCTGCATGCCACAGCTGTTGTCAGTCCGCCGGCTCGGCGGCGCGGCTGATGCGGCATGGAGACGGGCGTTGGTCGTTCCAGACGCACCAGTCGCGCGGCTCGAAGCACCCGCGGCCCCATGACGCCGCAGAGCTCTGTCCTTCATGGGGCCCGCATCAGATACATCTCACCAATGTGCGACACAAAGACGACCCACTCCGCGGAATCATCGCAAAGACACATGTCGTCCGACACCGGATACCAGAGGTGGTAAAAGTGCGAGAAGAAGTCGTCTCTTCCCATGCGCATCAGCGTGTCGTATCCGTCCAGAGAAAACAGAATGTCCAATCCGGGGTGTACGCCGGCGGCCGTCAACGCGGGTTCAATCGGAATGTCTGCTTCATCAAGGCCTGATGCGATTGTGATCGCCTGCTTCATGCTGGCAAAGGGCGAGACACGATCACGAACAGCTTTGCATGCACTCTCGTTGAGTGTCACATACGCCGGGAACATTTGCCCCGGGTTGTCACGTTCAAAGTGCTGGCGCTTGAAGTCGTAAAGCACACCGAGAGAATACAACACGCTTCAACTGGCGTGGTCGTCACTTCACCCGCGTCCACTCCATCACCCAGTTCTGTTCCCATGTCTTCCCGTCGTCCCACGACGCGGCCTGCCACCAGCGGCACGAGTTGGGCGTGATCTGGTCCCACACGCCTTTCACTTTGATCGGCTTGTCACCATCCATGTCGTCGGCGCCGAAGGTGCCGACGCCGTTCTCGAAGCCGCCGGTCTGTCCGGGCGTCGTGAGCACGCCGCTCTTGGCGTTGACCCAGAAGTCGTTCCAGACTTTGTTCTCGACGTCGAGCAGGCGCAGGCCCATGCCGGAAAAGCCGCGGCTGGGGATGCGGAGTTCTTCGACGCTGCCGACGCCGGCGAGGATGGTGAAGCAAGTCGCTTCGCCCTCGAACTCGTCCCACTCTTTGGTGGTCGCCGCGGGGCCGGGGGTTTTCAGGCGGCGGTGCTTGATCTTCCACTCGCCGGCGAGGAAGTCGAACTCACCGGGCTTGCCGTTGCCTTGCTTCGCTGCTGGCGCGGGCTGGGCTTTGTCGTCACGAGTCGATGTGGTGGCGCTCATGTGGTTCTCCTTGGCTGTCGTGCGTGCCGCGAGTGCGGCGTGGGCGGCGAGCACGCACGCACCGACACCCGCCTTCAACACCTCACGCCGAGCGATCGCTTGTTCGTTGTTCATGGTGATCTCCGCGTCACGCGTGCACGTGCGGCTATGAACCCGCGATGCGGGTCGCGGTTCCACATTCCTTGGGAAGTTGCCGCGCTGTGAAGCGTCCGCGCCGAGGCGGGTGTCACGGTGCCGACGAATGATCGTTCGGCGCGGCGAAAGGGCCAGCAAGGCAGAGACGTGATCGGCTCTGGCTCGCGTGATCGATGCGGTGATTGCCGATGCGGCGGCGCGTCGCCGCGGGATCGAAGGATTGTCGCGCTCGTTGTTGCCGCGAGCGCGTGCCGCGATCACGACGAAGACTCTTCGGCGCGAACCGCGAGACACGACGCCCACGAAGCGCCATCGCCGCCACAAGCACGACGCGACGACGATTCATCGAATCGCGACGTGCACGGATCGTGCCTTTGGCACGCGACGCGACGCGGCCGAAGGATCGTCGGCGAAAAATTTCTGAGTCGTTCGGTCCGCTGACGAAGCCGAGCGGCGTCGCTTCAGCGTTCCGCCGGCGTGTTGGTCTCGATCGAATCCTTCTTCACGCCCGCGTCGGTCATCTTGATCGCGCCTGCGAAGGGCGGGGCGTCGATGAGTTTGGCGGACTTGATCTTGGGCATCGGGTCCAGCGGCTTGTCGCCGGGGCCGGTGGGCGACGCCGCGATGGCGCGGATCACGTCGCCGCCGCGGACGGCCTGGGCGAACGAGGTGTACTGCCCGTCGAGGAACGAGGTGCCGTTGCGGCTCAGGCACACAAAGACCTGCGAGCCGTTGGAGTTGGGGTCGCCGCTGCGGGCGTTGCTGAGCACGCCGAAGTCGTGCTGGAGGGTGCTCGGCTCGAGATCGACCTGGTAGCCCGGGCCGCCCATGCCGGTGCCGGTGGGGTCGCCGACCTGGATGACGAAGGGCTCGCCGTTGGGCAGCTTGGGAACGATGCGATGGAAGACGATGTCGGTGTAGAAGCCGCCATCGACCAGGTGGCGGAAGTTGTACGCGGTGTTGGGCGCGGCATCGGGGCGCAGCTGGAACTCCATCTCGCCCTTGTCGGTGTCGAAGACCACGTGCTTGTCAACATAGATGCGCAGGCCCGAGTAGGTGTTGGGCCCGTCCACGAAGCGGACGCCCCCGCCGCCGCCCTGGGCCGTCTTCGGCGAGACCAGCGGCTGGAGCACGAGAGCCGGACCGATCTTCTCGCCGCCGACGGAGAGCTGGGCGTAGAGCAGCGTCGGGGTCTTGGTGTTCCAGAGGTTGGGGAAGAGCGTGGCGAGGTTGACCTTGCCGGGCAGGACCGAGGCGCTGCCGGCCTTCTCGGCGGTGATCGGGCGGAGCAGCTCGATGACGGCCTCGCCTTCCTTGCCTTCGGGCACCGTCACGTCGATCGGGATCTCGCGGTTGACGCCGAAGTACAGCCGCGAAGGCGCGAGCTGGGCATGAGCGAGCGACGAGAGTGCGGCCGAGGCGAGGGCGGCGGCGACGATGGCGGCGGGGGTGACGAATGCGCGGTTGGTCATGCCGCAGGGTATGCGAGCGCATGAAAACGCCGTCGTAAAGCGACCGGGCGCCGGCCGCGGCTTACTTGTTTTCGTAGAAGCCCAGAGCCTGATCCATGATGGGCCAGGTGTCGTCGACAATCCTGTCGCGATTTCCGGCCTTGCTGATCTGGGCGATGATCTTCTTCTCGCTGTCCTCGAGCCAGCTCACCGACAGATCGCCGCGCATGACGTTCAGGCCGGTCTTGTGGCTGAACTCAGCGATGGAAACGAGCGAGTCGGAGATGAGGGCACCCATCGCGAACTCGTTCTGGGTGTTGAGGATGCGCGAGCCGTCGGCCATCGTGCCACGGAACTGGAAGTTGCCGTTGATGACACCCGGCTTGCCGGCCCACTGCGGAGCGAACCTGGCGAAGGTGTTCTGCCCGGCGCTCGACGGGCAGTAGAAAACCTTGGGTGCGTTGATGTATTCGCGTGCGAACAGGCGGCCGAGGCCGTCGTAGTCCGACGCCCGGGGCGCCCTGGTGCCGCCCGATTCATCGGACCGCATGAGAACCGTGGACGCGGCCCTGCCGCCCCTGCCGCTGGAGGTCACGAACTGCGACCGCGGGAGGAACTGGCTGTTGTCCTGTGCGTACATCGAGACGCCGATGGAGACCTGACGCATGTTCGAGCGGCAGATCACCCGTCGTGTGGTCTCGTTGATCTTCGAGATCGAGGGCAGCAACAACCCGATCAGCACGGCGATGATGGTGATCGACACCATCAGGTCCATGAGCGTGAAGCCGCGCCCCTTTACAGAGCGGTCACCGCGCGGCGCGCACAGGGGCGCGCTCGGGTGCATCGACTTTGGATGTGCCGAGCGAGATCGCACGATCACCTCCACCGCGAAGCCTCCGCTTCGCTGTCACTTGTACGCTAACACAATCGTCATGGAACCGCAAGGGGTTTTCGGGTTCTGGGACTTCCTGTGTACAATAAGGGTTATAGGACTAAAACAGAATCCAAACTTGTCTTTGTGAGATTTCTGGAAACGAAGTCGGCTTCAGCCCTTGCGAATCGGACGGAAATACGCGATTCTGGCATCCCGGAACGCATGCTCCACGTATCAGGTGGCACGAGCCGATCTTCTGGGTTCGTGTCTCGGGATTCGTCCTCGGGGCTCCCTTTGGTGGGTCTGTGGGCGGCGTTCCGTTCCGGTTGGGGTCTCCAGCCGACTTTCGACGGGATTCGACCATGGCGGATCGACGGGTCAATCGTGATCAGGCGGCAATCGACGTTGCTTTGATGCAACGCGTGGCCGCCGGTGACGAAAGAGCCGTTGCAGAGCTGTACGACCGGTTTGCGAGTCTCGTGTACAAAATGGCTTTCCAGTCCATGCCAACCCGGGCCGAATCCGAGGACGCTGTCCAAGAGATCTTCATTCGCCTGTGGCGAACGGCCGATCGCTATGACCCGGAACGGGCGGCACTTGTGACCTGGGTGATGCTCATCGCCCGGCGTCAGCTGGTGGACCGCATGCGCCGCATGCGGGCTCGGATCAAGCCGGGGGTGCTGGACGAATCGACGCCGGTTTCAGCGCCGTTGCCGGAAGACTCGAGGGGCCAATCCGAACGTGAAGAGAACATGAAAGAGATGATGCGCCGCATCGATTCGTTGCCGGAACTGCAGCGAACCGTCGTGAAGCGGGCATACTTGGGTGGGCAGACGTTGCGACAGATCGGCGAGGAACTGAACACGCCGTTGGGGACGGTGAAGTCGGCTCTGAGCCGAGCGCTCACGCGGCTGCGTGAGCGGGGAAGTGAGGAATACGCGGTATGAAGACGCAAGAACTATTTGAAGCGGCCCAATTGGACGCCATGGGTTTGCTGGACGGGCAGGAGCAGGCTGACTTTGAAGCCGCGCTCATGGCTGCCAGCCCCGCGCTGCGGGCCCAGATCCGTGAGGAGCAGGCCCGGTTTGCCAAGCCGGAGCGGCTGCCCGCGGGCATCGAGCCCGCCGCGGACCTTCGGACCCGCGTGCTCTCCGCCGTGAAGGCCGACATCGCCTCGGTGCTGGGCGCAGCAAAGCCCCGCGCGAGCATGCCGCACCCCGCGGGCCGCGCGATGCCGGCCGCCCTGCCGGCCCGCCGCGCCACCACGAATGTCTGGCGGGCGTTGACATTGGCGTGCCTCACCGCTGCGGTGGTGCTGGGCGTCGTCGTGTCGCAGCAGAACGCGACCCTGAAGAACCTCGCCGCGGCGAGCAGCTCGGACAACGCCCTCAACAAACTCGCCAGCGTGTTCGGCACCACCGACGTGATGGACGTTGTCTTCGCCCCGAACACCAAGCAGGTCGCGTTCGTCCCGGTCGAGAAGGACAGCAAGGCCCAGGCGGCGATCTGGTACAACAACGATCGCGGCTCGGCCCACCTGCTCTGCCGCGACCTGCCGATCAGCGAGAAGGAAACCCTTCGCCTAGTGACCCTGGACGACGCGGGCAACGTCGTCGGCGAGCTCGCCGAACTCGCCTCCGACGGCCGCTTCGCCAGCCAGGAGTTCAAGGCCTCCAACATCAACCCCAAGCAGATCGCGATCTACGCCGCCGCCCGCGGCGCCAAGGCCGCCTCGGGCCGCCTGCTCATGATCGCCAGCGTCTGAACCGACGCGACCCCCGCTTCAGAAGCGAACAAGCCGCGGCGACCCGCGGCTTGTTTGTTTTCCTGGACGATCACCCCTTGCGGCGATCACTCTTCCATCGACTCGAAGATGAGGGTGTTGAACGTGCCAGCGCTCTGCGGCGAGTCGGGCTCGGCGTCTTCCCGGGGCGTGCGCAGTTCGTAGGTTCCGTCGGGACGCAAGTCCCAGGCGTTTCGATGATCCTGCAGCGAGACTTCGATGATGCGCTGGAGCTTTCGCCGCGCGTCGGTGTCACGCACAGGCACCGCGACCTCAACGCGATTGGAAAGGTTGCGGTACATCCAGTCAGCGCTGCTGATGATCCACTCGCCGTCGATCGGGTCCTCGAACCCGCTGCGGAAGTGGAAGATGCGGGAGTGTTCAAGGAAGCGCCCGATGACGCTGACGACCTTGATGTTCTCTGACAAGCCCGGCACGCCGGGGCGGACGCAGCAGAAGCCGCGGACGATCAGCGTGACGGGCACGCCCGCCTGCGACGCCTGATAGAGCTTTTCGGCGACTTCGCGATCCTCGACGGCGTTCATCTTGGCGGTGATGCCGCTGGGCAGCCCGCGCCGCGCGTTCTCGATCTCGCGGTCGATCAGGTACCCGAAACGCTGACGCATCGTGAACGGCGCGACGAGCAGGTGCTCGTAGTGCGGCGGGGCCGAGAGTCCGGTCAGGAAGTTGAACAGCGTCACCAGATCCGCCGTGATGCCCGGATCACTGGTGAACAACCCGACGTCGGTGTAGAGCTGCGCGGTCTTGGGGTGGTAGTTGCCGGTGCCCAGGTGGGCGTAGCAGCGCAGCCCGGTGCGCTCGCGGCGGACGACCAGCGAGGTCTTGCAGTGGGTCTTGAGGCCCGCCACGCCATACGCCACGTGCACGCCGGCCTTCTCAAGCTGACGGGCGAACCGCACGTTGCGGCCTTCATCAAAGCGGGCGCGGAGTTCAACGAGGCAGGCGACCTGCTTGCCGCTCTCGGCGGCCCGGATCAGGTTCTCAACGAAAGGCGAGTCGGGCGTGGTGCGGTACAGCGTCTGCTTGATCGCCATCACGTCCGGATCGACCGCGGCGGCGGCGATGAACCGCTCCACCGAGTGCTTGAAGCTCTCGTACGGATGGTGCACCAAGACGTCCTGCTTGCGGATCGTCGCGAAGAAGTTCGCGCCCTTGGCCGGGTCGACCCCCGGGGCGCCGACGTGCGCGAAGCGCTGCGGCACGACGGCCCGGTATGGCCGCTCCTTCAGGTCCGGACGGTCGATCTCCGCGACCTCGAAGAGGGCGGCGTAGTCAATCGGCGGATGGTCGTACACGTCCTGTGGCACGAGGTTCAGCTTGTCCAAAAGCCACTGACGCATCTCCTGGCTGGCGCCGTCCTCGAGTTCCAGTCGCACGGCTTTGGCGAAGCGGCGCTGCTTGAGATCTTCCTCGACGGTGCGCATGAGCGAGCCGGTGCCCGCCTCGATCATGTCGTCACGCTGCACGCCGGCCGAGCGGGTGACGCGGAACGCCGCCTGCTCGCTGATCTTGACGCCCGGGAAGAGATCGGGCAGGTTGTGACGGATGACCTCAAGCAGTGGCACGAAGCGATCGACCCGCTTGCCCTTGCGCTCGCCCGGGCGCGTGGGCAGCGGGATGAAGCGGCGCACGCCGGTGCCCACGGGGATCTTGACGCGGGCAAACCGCGGCTCGTCCAGATCGCCCATCGCCGCCTTGGTGCGCGGGTTCATCGACCGCGGCGGCATCGCCAGCACCGCGATGTTGTCCGACAGGTTCGAGATGAACGGGAACTTGTGTCCCTGATCAACCGCCAGAGGAGTGAGCGAGGCGAAGATGTGAGCCCGGTACCACTCGTCGACGTAGCGACGGTCGCGCTGCGAGAGCTCGGAATAACCCACGACGTGGATGTCGGCCGCCACCAGCGAGGGCTGGATGTCCTTGGTGTAGATGCGGGTCTGTTCGCCCACCAGCTCGTTCACTGCGGCACGGATCGCGACCAGCTGCTGCCGCGGCGTCATGCCGTCGTGGCTCAAGGAGTTCGGGTCGGTGTGGATCAGGCGACGCAAGAGCCCGACCCGCTTCATGAAGAATTCGTCGAGGTTGCTGGTGAAGATCGCGAGGAACTTCACCCGCTCCAGCAGCGGCACGCGGGCATCGGCGGCCTGCCACAGCACGCGGCGGTTGAACTCGAGCCACGAAAGATCGCGGTTGAAGAAGCGCGGGCCGTCGTCGTGCTCGTCTGAAGCGGGTTTCGAGGCCGCCTCGCCCGTCACCACGGGATGCACGGGCTCCACGCCTTCGGCGTGACGTCCGGGCGCGGCCTCGGCGTTCGCCTCGCCGACGGGGGTGGGGCCGGGGCGGGACACACTACGCGAACGACTTTCCTGCTCGGGCGAACTCACAACAGACTCCGTTCCTGACTGTTCTTCCATCCGACTGATTCGCGATCCCCGCGGCGGCTCCGCGCCTCCTCTCCCCGCTCGCGGGGAGAGGACGACTTGATGCGAAGCATCAAGTCAGGTGAGGGGATGGCGGGTGCCTACACGTTTGCATATCCGGACGCCGTTCACCCCTCACCCCTTCCCACTCGCACGTATTTCGCGATACACCCCGGCGCTTCGGTCACGCTCACGCTGGCGACCCGCGCATGCGGCCGCAGCGCCTCGTCCAGCCGATCCGCAAGTTCGTCAGCGATGTGCTTGGCCACCAGTTCCGCACTGGGGTTGGTCCCCGTGCTGAAGGGCTCGCAAGCGTTCAGGTTGTTGTTGTCAAAGGGCGACACGATTTCCTTCAGCACGTCCTCGGCGGTGTGGAAGTCGCAGAGCAGGCCGTCGGGGTCGAGGGTGGTGCCGGCGATGACAGCGGTCACCTTCCAATTGTGGCCGTGCACGGGCTCGCGCTGACCTGAGATCATCAGGGCGTGGGCGGCACAGAACTCGCAATGGACGGCGATCTCGTACATCCGGCGATCCTAAGTCAGGCTCCTGCGGCGTCCGGGTGATCTGAACGCGGGATTCCAGATACTCCGCAACGCATCGCCGGGATCGTCCAGACATCGACGCCGCCGAAGCAAAGCCGACGGAGCAGGCCAAGGTTTTCGGAACTTGAAGTCTTGTTCGTGCGGCGTTTGGTTTTATTCTTGCGCGGTGGCCTGACAAGGCACGGCGAGCCTTGACGAGCCCCGAGCGTGAGCGAGTGGGTCTTTGGGGGTCGTGAACCGAAGAAACCCGCTCGCTCACGCTCGGGGCTCGTTCAGCCAGTAAGCCCACGTGCTGACGCTCAGGGCTCGTCAAAGTCATTCGGGTTCGACGCCGGGGGTTTCGCCTGCGACAATCATCCTTCTCTCTGGAGACGCGATGAGTTCCAACGCCCCTCTTATGTTGTCGGTCAGCGGCTGCCGCGGCATCGTCGGCCGGTCGCTCACGCCCGATGTCGCCGCCCGGTTCGCCGGGTGCTACGGCCACTTCCTCCGCGAGCGCGCGGGCCGGGACGCGGCGACGAACGCGGGCAAGCCGATCGTGGTGCTGGGTCGCGACGGCCGCGCCGGCAATCAGATGCTGCACCACGCTGCCATCGCGGGGCTGGTGGGATCGGGCGTGGACGTCGTGGACGTCGGCGTCGCGATGACGCCGACGGTGGCCACCGCAACCGACGCTCTGGGCGTGCGCAGCAAGCAGATGGTGGCGGGCATGGTGCTCACCGCGAGCCACAACCCGCAAGAGTGGAACGGGCTGAAGTGCCTCCTCGCCGAGGGGCGCGACCGGTTCGCGTCGGCCGCGTGCGCGCCGGAGGCATCGCTGGCGAACTCCATCGTCGAGCGCTTCAAGACCAACGTGCACACCGGCGTGATCTGGAACGAGATCGGCACCGTCTGTCACGACGACGCAGCGACGCCGACCCACGTGGCTCGCGTGCTGGGCGCGATCGAAGACGCGGGCATCTGCGAGGACGCGTCGGTCTTGGGCGAGGGCTTCAAGATCGCGGCCGATTCGGTGAACGCCAGCGGCGTCGCCGGGTGCATCAACGCCGCGGAATCGCTGGGTGTGGACGAGTTCTTCCACCTGGGCAACAACACCAGCGGCCTGTTCCCGCACCCGCCCGAACCCACGCTCGACAACCTCTCCGCCCCCGGCGGCCTGTGCGACAGCGTCCGCAACAACAACTGCGTCGCCGGCTTCGCCCAGGACCCCGACGCCGACCGCCTCGCGCTCATCGACGAGACCGGCGCGTACATCGGCGAGGAGTACACGCTGGTGCTCTCGACGCTGGCGATCCTCGAGGCCATGAAGCGTCGCGGCGAGTCGACCAAGGGCCTGACGCTCGCGGCAAACCTGTCCACCAGCCGCATGATCGACGACCTGGCAGCCCGTTACGGCTGCACGGTGCTGCGCACCGCCGTCGGCGAAGCCAACGTCGTCAGCGCGATGAAGTCGCACCAGTCGCTCGTCGGCGGCGAAGGCAACGGCGGCGTGATCTGGCCCCGCATCACCTACGTCCGCGACTCGATCGCCGCCATCGCCCTCACACTCGGCTTGCTGAAGATGTTCAAGAAGCCGCTGTCAGCGATCGTCAAGGACATGCCGGCGTACGCGATCGTGAAGCGCAAGGTCGACCTCACGGATACGTCCCAGGCGAAGGTCGCCTCCGAGAAGATCGCCAAGCACTTCGCAAGCGATCGCCTCGATCGACAGGACGGCGTGCGCGTCGATATCGAGAACAAGAGGGCCTGGTTGCACGTTCGCGGCAGCAACACCGAGCCGATCATGCGGCTCATCGCCGAGGCACCGACAACAGAGGTCGCCAACGCACTGCTCGACGAGGCGGCCCGGGTCATCAACGCCTGACCCCACGCCCCGGTCGATCATGGGGCCCACCCGCTCGGCAAAGACACCGGTTCTCACCCGCGAACCCGGATTGTTCCGATTCGTACTGGAACTGCCGCCCGCGCGCATCCCAATGATGACGCGCACCTTGGAGTCCTACCGATGCACGCCGCGCTCCGACTTGCCGCCCTGATGACCCTCCCGCTCCTGCCGCTGGTCGCGTCCTGCGGCGAGCAGCCGCCGGCAAGCAAGCCGGCACCGGCTCCGACCTCTCCCATCGAGGCCGCTCCGGTGGCTCCCACCACCAACGCGCCTTCGAATGCTGCGCCCGCGGCGGCTCCCGAGGTGAAGCTCGAAGCCCAACCCCAAGCCAAGCCCGAGACGCCCGCCGCACCGGCCAATCCGACCTACTCCACCCGGGGCGAGGTTGTCACGCTCCCGGGCATCGAGGGTGACGCGCTCAAGCTCCACCACGAGCGCATCCCGACCTTCGCGAACAAAAGCGGCACGATCGGCAAGGACTCCCAGGGCAAGCCCGGCATGAAGCCGATGGTCATGCCCTTCGGCAAGGCGCCGAGCGTTTCATACGAGGGACTCAAGGTCGGTGACAAGGTCTCGGTCGTGTTCGAGGTGAACTGGGCCGCCGAACGCCCCGACCAGCGGATCGTCATCACCAAGATTGACAAGCTGCCCGCCGACACCGCGCTGGACTTTGAGGGGCAGCCGTCGATCAACGATCCGAAGCCGACGACGCCGCCCAAAGAGCCGAAGTGACGCGCGGTCCGAAAACGCCGCCGGTTGCCGACCGCGCGGCCCTTGGCTCGCGGATCTCAGACGACTCCGAGAAGTCCGCCCATGCGATCGCGTGCGTTGGCCGACGCGTCAATCGAACGCGTTCCGCGCCTGTTCGCAGCGATCGGAGGGCTGATGGCGATCGAGCACATCATGTCGCGGCAAGTCGTCACCGTGCAGCTCGACGACAACCTGAAGAAGGTCCGCGATCTTTTTGCCGCGTTTCGGTTCCATCACCTGCTCGTGCTCGAGCACGGCAAACTGGTCGGCATCATCTCTGATCGCGACCTGCTCGCCAACCTCAGTCCCTTCATCGGCAAGCTGCAGGAGAAGCCGATCGACCTCGCGAGCCTGCAGAAACACGTGCACCAGATCATGTCGCGTCATGTTGTGACCGTCACGCCTTCGACGTCGCTGCAGGACGCCGCCAAGCTCATGCTCGACCGCGGCATCTCGTGCCTGCCGGTCGTTGACGCCGAGGAGCACGTGGTCGGCATCGTCACGTGGCGCGATCTGCTCCGCGGCGCGTACGGCATCGAACCCGCGAAGACCGCGGCGTAGCGACACACCGTTGCGGGTGCGGCCACAATTGCCCAGCTTGCCACGTTCGAAACTTGGGCAAGAGGTAGCCCCTGATCCGACGTGCCGACCTCCATTGCACGCGTGGGCTCGCGTCGAATCCCAGTCATCCCGTGCGCCCGCCGATGCTGCGTTGGCGCGCCGCCGCGTCGTTCGATGGAACGCCCCGCGTCTATCTCGATCCAGATCAGCCCCGACGCCGCGGAGGCCGTGGCGAACTTCCCGCTGGGGCCCGTGGATGCCGAAGCGCTCCGAGCCGCCGCCGCGAAGGCGGGGGTGGATCTCAACCCCGAAGTTCTCGCGGCGATCGAGTCGATCGCGTCGGCCAACAGCGCCGATGCGCCGGCGTCGGCCGTGATCGCACGGGCGACTCCGCCCCGCCACGGTGAGAACGGGCGCGTCGAGTGGGCGGCGAACATGAACCCTCGCGCCGAGCGCGCACCCGAAGCCGGCAAGACCGATCACTACGCCGGCGCCCGCTACGTGCGCGTCGCTCAGGGCGCCACCATCGCGACGCTGGTGCCGCCCACCGCCGGCACGCCGGGCAAAGACGTGTGTGGCCAGTCCATCGCGCCGACGCATGGCAAGCCCGCCACGCTCCGCCCCGGCGAGGGTGTCATGCTCGGCACCGAGTCTCGCCTCGTCGCCAAGCGCCCCGGCATCGTCATTCTGCACGACGACGAGTTGTGCGTTTCCGACACGCTCGAGATCAACGGCGCCGTCGATTTCTCCGTCGGGCACATCGACTTTGAAGGACACGTCCGCATCGCCAAGGGCATCGGGCCGGGGTTTCACGTCCGCGCCCGCGGCGACATCACCGTCGGCGATCTGGTGGAGCCCTGCGAAATCCTCTGCGGCGGCTCGCTTGAGTGCCGCACCGGCATCGCCGGCCACGGCCGCGGCACGATCTCCGTCGCCCGCTCGGCGCGAGCAGGACACATGGAACAGGTCAAGGGCGTCATCCGCGAAGACCTGGTCGTCGACCGCGAGATCATCGACTGCACGCTCATCATCGGGCGCGATCTGAACAGCCCCAGCGCCACAGTGCTCGGCGGCTCGATCGAGGTCACCGGTTCGGTGCGCATCGCCACGCTCGGCTCGGAACGCTCCCCGGTCACCACTCTGTGCGTCGGCGACGCGCCGCTGCTCCGCGGAGCCAGGCTCGAAGCCAAGAACGCCGTCGCGAAGTTTCAGGCTCAGCTCGACTCGCTGACTGAGCAACGGCGCATGATCCAGCTCAATACCAAACCTTCCGCGGCCGATCGCGAGCGGATGTGCGAGCTTGAGTACGAACTCAACGCGGCGGAGAAGGGACACGCGGACGCGTCGGCACGACTCGCAGACCTCGACGCCCGCTTCAACGCGCAGGCCAAGGTGGACATCCACATCGGCAAGATGATCCATCCCGGCGTGCGGCTCAAGATCGGTGACCGCACGGCAAGCTTTACCAAGCCCGTCCGCGGGCCGCTGGCGATCTGCTGGAACGAGCAGCACCAGCTCGTCGTCGTCCCGTCGGGCGGCACGCCTCAGGAGCTTTCTCGGGTCGCACGGGTCGAACGCTTCGCGCCCGCGGCGGCGGCGTAACGAAAAAAGCCCCGGCGCCGCGAGCATTCACTCGTGTGCGCCGGGTCTCGTGGGGGTCATGACATGTCGATCGTCGCGGCGAACACGCGTCAAAGTTGCAGAGCGACAAACCGCCGCCCGCTCCGGATCCCCGCTCCGATCCGTGAGCAGTGACTGATACGGGTATCGCAACCCTCGGTTCCGGCAGGGTTCCGCAAATCTACACAAATCTGAACCCACCGGTCCGGATACCTCGAGCCGCCCCCCGGCAGGGGCCGCCGGAGGTGCCGAGCGGGCTGCGAGTTGCACGCTCAGCCTGTTTTCTCGCCCGCCGCAAGTCCAAGCCGGACCATGACTTGCTGCAAGTCCGACCACACCTTCGCCCGGTTCTCGGGCGTGTAGTCGCGGAGCAAATAGGCCGGGTGATACGTCGGCATCACCGCCACCTCGACGCTTGCATGATCCTGCCCGAGCGCGTCTTCCACGGATCCCCGCAGCACGCCCTCGGCGCCGTCGAACCGGGTCGGTGTGAACTTGCCGCGCAGGCGGCCCATCGATTCCTCGCTCCGCAGGATCGTCCGCGATGCGGGCAGACCCAAAGTCACGATCACCTCGGGCTTGATGATGCGCACCTGATCAATCAAGTACGGCCTGCACAACTCCGCCTCGCGGCTGGTCGGCGTCGCGTTGCCGGGCGGGCGCGTCTTCAGCACATTGCAGATGTACACCTGCTCGCGCGACAGGCCCATCGCCACGATCATCTTCTCGAGCAGTTGTCCGGCCTTGCCCACGAACGGGCGGCCGGTGCGGTCCTCGTCGGCGCCCGGCGCTTCGCCGATGAAGACCAGCCGCGCACACGGATCACCCTCGCCGAAGACGATCGAGTGATGGTCGGTCACAAAGTGCTGGTGCGGGGCGTCGGCCTCGTAGCGCTCGCGGAGCGTGTCGAGCATTCGCTGCGACACCTCGCGGTCGCGACCGCCGGTCGCGGGGGCCAGCGTTGCCGGCTCGCGCGGCGCTGCGGCTTGCTTGGCGACGGGCGTGACCGTGGTCACGATCGGCGGATCGCGATCCGGCGAAGTCGAACGGGCTGACCCGCGCCCGCCGTTCCCACCTTCGCGTTTGCGGATGGGCACGACATCCACGCCGAACATCGCGGCGGTGCGGGCGCTGACGGCGGCGTAACGACGGGTCGCGTCATCCATGGGCAACGGTACACCGCCGCACCGACGGGAAAAACTACTTGGCTTCCAGGGCCTTGTCGATCGCCTGGCCGAGGTTGCTCTCGAGGTACTCAAGTGCCCCCGATCCGCCGCCGGGTGGCGTCGGAATTTGCTGCCCGGCCCAGACGAGCCGCTGGTCCTTGCCGAAGACATAGACGGTCGGCCAGCTCTTGACCCGGTAGTTGCCCGTGATCGTTTCGGCCTTCAGCACGTTCGGGAACGTGATGCTGTTGTCGGAGAGGAACTTGCGGGGATCGGCGGTGGGGTTCGACTCAGAGTTCAGCCCCAGGAACGAAACGCCCTTGCTCTGGTACTTCGCAAACACCCGCTGCACCGCCGGCAGCGCGCTCTTGGCCTGATCGCTCCAGGTACCCCAGAAGACCATCACGGTCGTCTTGCCGGCGAAGTCGGAGAGCTTCACCGCTTTGCCGTCCACATCCTTGAGCTCGAACGCCGGCGCCATCGTGCCGGTGTTCATCAGGTTGCGATCCGACGGCAGCAGCGGCCACTTGTACGTCGTCGGTGTCGAAGGCGTGCCGCTCGGCGCCGGGGTGACGGGAGCCTCCGGCGTCTTCTCGGTGGGCTTCACCTCGGCCGGGGTTTCGGACTTGGGACTCCGAGCGCGGCGCTTGCCGTCGCCGTCGGTCACTTTGTACCCCTCGGGCGTTTCGATCGTGAAGCTCTTTCCGCTGAGTTCGGACTTGAGCGCGAGGCCCACCAGCGTCAGCGTCCGCGTCGGTTCGCCTCTCTTGTCGGCCGGGAGAGTCGCGGCGGCCGGGCGGTAGATCTCGAAACGGCGCGGAATGCCATCGCGCTTGGCGAAGTAGATCTTGCTGGGGACGACCGCCGACTCGTGCACGACGCCGCTGGCGCTCTTGGCCTTGGGCGGAACAAACCACACCACCTCGCACTCCAGGCCATCCACCGTCTGCGGCGACTCGAGCTCGGCCTTAATCGCGATATCGCAGCCGTTCAGCGGCTTGTCACCGAAGAGCTCCCACGCGACGCTGGTCGCGGCGCTGCCTTGGTTCATCGTGACGCGAACAACCTCGAGCTCCTTGGTGTCCTGAAGACGCAGCAGCCGCCGCCGCGAATCGATGACCGCAACCTCGGCGCCGTCGTACGCGGCTTTCACTTCCAACTCGCTCTCGCGCTTGCCGCCGTTCTTGGCCTCGATCGCGAAGTTGCCCTCGACAAGGAACTTCCACGAGCCTTCCTGCTCGCCGCGCTCGACGACGACCGTGCTCTTCACGATCGACTGGCGATTGCCGTCGGGCATGACTCCGATCACCTCGGCGGCGTAGGACATGCTCTGCACGTCGTTCATGACGGCGCGTGCACGCTGCAGCAGCTCGGTGATCTTGGTGTCGATCGCGGCCGGGGCCGCGGGCTTGCCGCCCGGGCCGGTTCCCTGAGCCGCGGCCGGCAAGGACGCGACGCTTCCCGAGGCGAGCACGGCGAGCAGAGCAAACGAACAGCGAAGGTGGTTCATGGCGATTCTCCGGATGCGGCGGTCCTGTGGAGACGCCGCAAGTTTGCGCGGGCGGATCAAGGCTTGCGTCCGTTCATCGTGTCCCGGTGATTGTTGGTTGCAGCTTTCGACGCATGCAGAGCGGTTTCCGACCGTGCACGTGCAGCGCCGGGGCTGCCCGGAGGGTTCGCGGCGTTTGTTTGGAAGGTGCACGGGGAGCGGATTTTTCCTCGAATTCTCGTTCGTTCTGGGGGAGTTTTCCGCTATAGAGGCGAGGTCGTGCCGCACCATTGTCGTCCCGCCGCCAAGCGGTGCACGGAAGAGGGCTGTATGAACAGGAACGTTTTTTTTCTCTGCGTCGCCAGCGCGACGACGCTCGGGCTGTCCACGGCTCGTGGTGACACCGCGCCCATTGATGTCCTGCTGCGCTCCGGCACCCAGGCCCCCAACACCGAGAGCGGCGCACTCTTCGCCAACTTCAGCGCTCCCGTCACCAACGACCCCGGCACCTACGCCTTCGCCGCCACGCTCTCCACCACCAGCGTCAACAAGACCGGCATCTGGATCGGCACCCCCGGCAACTGGCGGCTATTGGTCCGCGAAGGCCAGGCGATGCCATCCAACCTCGGCGCCTTGCAGCGCGTCGATCGAGCCGCCATCGCGCTCAGCAACGGCGACATTGTCACGTTCGCCGCCCGCGCCGGCACGGGCGCGGGCAAGCTCGCCATCTTCCGCGTCACCCGAGCCGGAGCCGTCACCGTCGTCGCGTTCACCGGACAGCAAGCACCCGGCTTGCCCGCCGGTGTCACCTTCCGCGATCTAGGCGAACCCGTCATCAACGCCTCCGGCCAGATCGCCTTCAACGCCTCGCTGCAGGGTACCGGTATCACCGATGCCAACCAGGGCAGTGCGTGGCTCTACAGCGGCGGCATCCTCCGCACCGTCGTAAAAGGCGGCGACGGCCTCATCGTCTCACAGCCCTCCACCACCGTCCGCGATCTGCTCTCGCCCATCATCAACAACAACTCCCGCCTCGCCTTCGGCGGCGTCGTGCAGGGCCCGCTCGTCAGCCCCTGGAACGACAGCGCCCGCTGGATCTCCACCAACTGGACACCCAGCATCCAGACGTTCGGCGGCACGCTCGTCGGCATCCCCGGCGAGGGCGGCGACCAGACCACCCTCCAGATCCGCCGCGTGCTTCCCGGCATGCACCGCATGAACTCCTCGGGCACCGTCGCGTTCTTTGCTGACCACGAAGACTGGCTGTCGCCCTCCAAGTTCACCCACGGCATCTGGACCACCACCACCAGCGGCATCAAGCCCGTCGCCCACAAGGGCATCCCGGTCACCGCCCTCGGCGAGCCCGTCACCTTCGCGAGCTACTCCTCTGTCGTTATCGACGCCGTCAACCAGGTCCACTTCAAGGCCACCATCGTCGGCCCCAACGTCACAACGCGGAACGACCACGCGTTCTTCACCGCCCGCACCAACGGCACCATCGTCCAACGCGTCCGGGGCAACGACGCCGCCCCGGGTGTTCCGCTGCGACGCATGCGCGAGATCGCGCCCGCCGCCGCCTGCGGCCCCAACGGCGAACTTTTCCTCGTCGCACCGATGGCCGCCGCCACACCCGGCCTCACGTTCGAACGCGTTCTCTTCACGAGCTACCCGACCGGTGAGATGAGCAAGGTCGTCGCGACCGGCGACACGCTGACCGTCGCGCCCGGTGTCTCTCGCGTCGTCGCTGGCATTCCCAACTTCTGGGCCGGGACGAATCAGGACGGCCAGCCCAGCGCGATCAACGCCTCGGGCTCGCTCGTCTTCCGACTTGAGTTCTCCGACGGCACGTCGGCCTTGTGCCGAAACGTGCTACGGCCGGTCTGCCCCGGCGACTTCGACGGCAGCCGCATCGTCGACGACTTCGACTTCACCCGCTTCGCCGAGTACTTCGAGTCCCTCGCGCCTGGCCCGGGCGACCTCGACCGCAACGGCGTGACCGACGATGGCGACTTTGTCATCTTCGCCGGCGCGTACTCCAAACTCACCTGCCCGTAGGCGTCGGATACGCTGGCGGCATGATCCCCCACTGCACCCCGATCCGCTACGCCGCCCACGAATCCCGGCTCGCCGCCCACATCCGCACCGACACGCCCGATGGCTGCGCGATCGCCATCCTCGGCATGCCCGATGACACCGGCGTCCGCCTCAACAACGGCCGCCCGGGGGCAAAGGACGGCCCCGGCGCCTTCCGTGCCGCGCTCACGCGTTACGGCGTGGCGACACCACCCGAGTACGACCTGCCCCGCGTCTTCGACGCCGGTGACGTCACGCCGCCCGCCTGCACGCCCGGACAGGAAGCCGCGGCACTGACCGAGATGCACCGCCGCGTGAGCGAGGCCGCCGAGGCGCTGGCGAAGCGCGGCATGACCGTCGTCGGCATCGGCGGCGGGCACGATCTCACCTACGCGCTCGTTCGCGGCGTCGCCCAGGCGCACACCGGAAAGAAGATGCTCGGCCTGTACTACGACGCGCACCTCGATGTCCGCGACACCATCGGCAGCGGCATGGGCTTCCGCAAGTTGCTTGAAGAGAACATCGCCGCCAGCCTGCGCATCGTCGGCTTCTCGCCCGAAGTGAACAGCCGCGAGCACACGCAGTGGTTCATCCGCAACCGCGGAACGCTGGGTTCTGCGGCCGCCCCCCGCATCGGCGGGCTGCCCGACGACAAGCACTCCAAAGGCTTCGTCAGCGTCGATCTCGACGCCATCGACATGAGCAGCGCCCCCGGCGTGAGCGCACCCAACCCGGCTGGGCTTAACGCTCGCGATGTCGCGACCGACCTCAAGCAGATCGGTTTCGCGCTGGACCTCGCGTGTCTGGATTTCATGGAGCTGTGTCCTGCACATGACGAGGGCGGCCGCACGGCACGCCTCGCGGCTCACCTCTTCGTGAGTTATCTCCACGGCATCGGATCGCGCAAGCCGCTGCCGCTGGTGTGAGCCAGTTCAGCCTTGGTGCCTCGATGCTGCGCGCCTCGATGCCTTCTTCTGCCTCACCCGACGGCCGATCGCTCTGAAATCTGTGAAATCCCGCAATAACCCCGGCTCTCGTGCGTGATCCTCTTCACAATCGGGAGACTCACATGAACGGGATGACCTTGGCAGGGCGGGGGCTGGGATGGCTGCGCGATCGTTCGGTCCAGACATCGTCGCCGCGGTTTTCTCGGACGCTCTCCGGCGCTCTGCTGGCTCTGCCGCTGCTCGCCGGTGGCGTGCTGACGCTCCAGGCCCGGGGTGCCCTGCCGCCAGTGCCGGCGCCGCCGGAGAACCCGATCACCGAGAACAAGCGGGTGCTGGGCAAGATCCTGTTCTTTGACGAACAGCTCTCCACCGCCAACGTCGTCTCGTGCGCCTCGTGCCACGTGAACGCCAACGCCGGGGCCGATCCACGCCTCGCGCGCCACCCCGGCATCGACGGCGTCCTCAACACGCCCGACGACATTCTCGGCTCGCCGGGTGTCATCAAGTCCGACGATCTCAACAACTTCGACGTCAGCTCGATCTTCGGCCTGCGCCCGCAGATCACCACCCGAGCCGCCAACTCCAACATCAACGCGATGTACGCGCCCGATCTCTTCTGGGACGGCCGAGGCCGCAGCCAGTTCATCGACCCCGAGACCGGGCAGGTCGCGATCCAGAACGGCGGCGCACTCGAATCACAGGCCGCAGGCCCGCCGGTCAACGACATCGAGATGGCGCACGCCAACATGAACTGGCCCGAACTCACCGAGAAGCTGGCGCGGGTCCGGGCGTTGGATCTCTCCACCAACATCCCCGCCGATGTCGCGAACGTGCTCAACACCACGCGGTCTTACCGCGAACTCTTCCGCCGCGCCTTCGGCGACGAAGCGATCACCGCCCGCCGGGTCGCTTTCGCGCTGGCGACGTATCAACGCACCTTGGTCTCGGACCAGACGCCGTGGGACGCGTTTCAGGCCGGCAACACCAACGCGTTGACGCCGAATCAGCAGCAGGGCCTGCAGGCATTCCTGGCGGTCGGTCCGAACACCGCGAGCTGCTCGGTCTGTCACACCCCGCCGCTGTTCGCGAACACGGTCAACAACCCCAACGTGCCCTCGATGTTCCGCAACCTGGGGCTGCGTCCCAACAACGAGGACATCGGGCGCCAGGCCGTCACCGGCGTGCCGGGCGACATCGGTCGCTTCAAGGTCCCGAGCCTGCGCAACGCGGTGCTGAAGCGCTCCTTCATGCACAACGGCCAGTTCGCGAACATCAACCAGGTCCTGGGCTTCTACGCGGGCGCCCGCAACATCCAACCCCCGCCGCCGAACCGCGATCCGGTGCTCAACGGCATCAATCTGCCGCCGCAGGTTCAGGCCCAGATCAACGACTTCATCAGCAACGGCCTGCTCGACCCGCGGGTGCGTGACCAGACCTTCCCCTTCGACCGCGCCACGCTCTTCACCAACCGGCCCGTCGATCAGTCCACCATCGTTCCCAACACCGGCACCGCTGGCAGCGGCGGCATCGTCCCCCGCATCGTCTTGCAGGCTCCGCCGATGATCGGCAACCGCGAGTTCCGCGTCGGCCTCGACGGCGCGCTCGGCGGCAGCACCGCTCGCCTCGGAGTCTCGACCCTGCCGCCGGTCAACGGCCGCATCACGCCGCAGCAACTCTTCAGCGTGCAGGACGTCGCAGGCACCGGCAACGGCGTCGGCTTCGCCACGCTGCACTGGCCACTGCTGCCCAGCATGGTGAACCCCGGCCAGGTGCTGTTCGTGCAGTGGTTCGTGGACGACCCCGCCGCCCCGGGCGGTGAAGCCGCGTCGCAGGTTGGTCGTCTCCCGATCTTCTGCGGCAGCAGCGGCTGCCCGAGTGTGTGCAGCATGTCGGACTTCGATGGGAACGACCTCGTCGACGATGCCGACTTCGTGAAGTTCGCCGATGCCTACAACACCAGCATCGTCCCCGAGGCTCGCCCGCTCTACGACCTCAACGCAGACCAGATGGTGGACGATGCGGACTTCGCACTCTTCGCCACCAATTACAACCAGATGATCTGTCCCTGAGTCGATCGTCCGCGTCACAAGTCAACAGGGGCGAAGCCATCTCGGCTTCGCCCCTGTTTTATTTGGTGAACAGGACTTCAGCGCCGACGCCGCGCCGCGAGCAGGCCGCCGAGCCCCAGGAGCGCGATCGGGCCGGGCGTCGGCACCTGGGTGAAGACGCGGATCTGGGCCACCTCGCCCACCGACGACAACGCGGCGAGATTGAAGTGGATGGTGTTACCGTTGATCGAGAAGAACGACGGCTGAAGCGTGTTGGTGCCGCGGGGGAAGTACGTCGTGGGATAGACCGTGCCGAACGCACCAGCAAGGGGATCGGTGGCGTCGAGCGTGGTGTTGACGAACGCGACGCCGACGATCGTGCCGTTGAAGGTGACGTTGCCCTGGGCGCTGATGACGCCGGGAATGCCCTCGAAGTGGATGAAGTGGCTGTCGTAGCTGCCGTTGAGCAGGCCGGGGATCGGGCTGCCCATGTTGCCGGGGTTGTTGACCATGTCGACGAAGGTGTTGGTGAGCGAGACGTTCTGCTGCTCGTCCCAGGCGTGGGCGTTGAAGCCGGTGAGCGCGCCAGCGGTGCACGACGCGGGCGGCAGCAAGAGCCATGTTGTCTGCCCGCTCACGCCGGTGATGGCGGCGGAAGCATGGTGGGAAGCGAATGCGGCGGCGACAAGGACGAGAGCGGCGGTGCGAGTGTTCATGGTGGGGTCCTGAGAGTGTGCGTTTGAAGAGGGGAAGAGGTGGGTCGTGATCCCGAGCCGCGGGCTTCAGCCCGCGCGGGTTGGTGTCGGGAGCCGCTTCAGCGTCGCTTGCGCCGTGCCGCGAAGAGGCCCGCGAGTCCCAGCGTCGCCGCCGCCCCGGGCGTCGGCACGCTGTACGTCAGCACCCGCAGCTCGATCATCTCGGCGGTGGGCGCCAGCGCGGTGAGATTGAACTTCAAGGTGTTGCCGGTGATCCCGAACATCGACGCGGCGTTCAACCCACGCAGCGGATAGAACGTGTCGTACGTCGTGGTGTTGTTGCCAAAGAGCGCGTCGGTGTTGTCGAGGTTCACAGCCCGGAAGAACACGGCGACGATGTTGCTGCTGAAGGTCACGCTGCCGCTGGTGCCGAAGAAGCCGTTGGGGTTGTCCAGATGCAGGAAGTGGCTGTCAAAGGTGCCGACGACCACGCCGGGGATCGCGCTCGATTCGTTCGCCGGGTTGTTGGTCATGTCGGCCCACACGCCGGTGGTGGTGATGTTGGTCTTCTCATCCCAGGCGTACACGTTCGGGCCGGTGAGCGTGCCGAACGTCGCCGAGGGCGGGTTGACGCCGAGCCAGGTGGTCTGGCCGCTGACGCCGGTGATGGCGGCTCCAGCGATCGAGGCGAGGGTGGCGGATGCGGACAGAGTGATAGCGGCCAGGCGAAGCATGGTGCGGCTCCTGCGGTGTGCGGTTGGTGTGTCTTGTCCCTCGATCCCCGCCGCGGTTCGCCGCGTGCCGGATCGGCTCTCATCTGCAACGGTCATTCCAGACCGGTCCGGGACGCGGGGCCAGTCGAAGAGACTGGGCGGAAACACGCCTCGGACACAAGGACTTGCCCGATGCCCGAGAAACCTTGCAGAGCTGGTTCACAATTCTGAGACGACGCAAAACGCGGGAAACGTGGGATACCCACCCTCCGTCTCTTCGTCTCTTCGTCTCTTCGTCTCTCCGTCTCTCCGTCTCTTCGTCTCTCCGTCTCTTCCCCTCTCACCCTTCCTGCGTCGCGTCGAGGATCGCCTTGGTCACCGGGTCGTAGCGGTACACCTTGCCGGGTTCCTCGGTCTTGCAGCCCTTGTGCGCGCCGTCGCAGAAGGGGAACTTCGACGAGATGCCGCAGGCGCAGATCGAGATCACCTTCAGGTTGCCCTGCTCGTCCTTGGGCCAGGTGGCCGGGTCGATCTTGATCGGTGCCGTCTGCTCGTGTCGAACCAGTCGTGCCATCGCATCCTCCTGAGGCCAGACTCTACACGCCCCGCCGGCTCCAACGGGTGTCTTTCTGCCTCCTTCACACCCGCTGGTACACTCTGAACGAGCCATTCCCGGGGACCCACCCCGTGCCGGAGCCGCGCCCGCCTTGTCCGACTCGTTCGAACCAACCCAGACCGCCTTCACACACGAGCCCGGCGAGGAAACCCCGGTGCTCGCCCGCGAGCTCACCGGCGATCTCTTCTGCGCCCGCTGCCGCTACAACCTCCGCGGGCTTTCCGTCCGCGGGCGTTGCCCCGAATGCGGCATGTCCGTCCGCGGCACCATCCTCGCCAAGGTCGATCCCGCCGCCTCCGAACTCCAGCCCATCACGTTTCCGACACTGGTCGGCATCGGCCTGCTCGTCTGGCCCTTGGGCGCGCTGCTCGCCACCGTGTGCGTCTGGTGGCTCCGCGCCGCCGAGATGTTCAGCCTGCCGAACCCCGAGTGGTTGCCCCTGGGGGTTGTTGCCGGGGTGCTCGCCTCCGCCGTCGGAGCCTGCGTCCTCATCCGACCGCACGCCAACATCCCGCTCGACGGCACGCTCCGCGCTGTCGTCGGCGCCTTCCTCTATCTCCCCCTCGCCCTGGGCCTCCACGTGCTCTTCACGCGACTTGATCCTTTGGGCGCCACTCCCTTCATGCCCAACGGCATCGCCAACCCCGAACGCTCCGGCCTCCGCCTTGCCCTCAGCCTCATTCTCGCCGTCGTCCTCGCCTGTCTGCGCCCCAACGCACGCCTGTTCGTCCACCGCTCCATGCTGCTCCGCTCCGGACGCGTCGATCGCCAGACCATGCTCGCCATGGTCGGCGCACTCGGCGTCGTCTCGCTCGGCGACCTCGTGCAACTCCTCGCGGCCATGATGGGCACGGGCGCAGCACAGTCCGCGCTCCTCATCGGCACCATCCTCATCGCCGTGGGCTCCATGTTCTTCACCGTCGGCATGCTGGGCGTGCTGGTCGATTGCATCCGCATCGTGCCGTCGGTGCTCAGCCGCCCGATCTCGCTCGAGTCCATCACCGGCGCTGGCGATCACACCGGGGCCATCTTCAACGCCGACTCACGCGCCGGCTGAACAACCGTCGAAGGGAGGTCGATCCGTGCTCGATCAAGCCACCCGCGACCGCTTCGACGCCCTGCTCGAAGAAGCCATCGAGCAGCTCCCGCCGCCCGTCCGCGCCCTGCTCGATGAAGTTCCCGTCGTCGCACTCGACCGCCCCACTCCCCAGATGCTCCGCGAAATGGGCGTCGACCCCGGCGACCAAGAAGCCGCCCTCGAGTTCTGCGGCCTGCACACCGGCGTCGCCGCCACCGAGCGCCCCATCGACCGCTCCGGCGAACTCCCCTCCGAGATCCACCTCTTCCGCGAAGGCATCCTCGACCTCGCCGGCGGCTTCAACCAGCCCGACGCCGACGACGTCGTCTACGAAGAGGTCATGGTCACGCTGCTCCACGAGATCGGCCACGAGTTCGGCCTCTCCGAAGAAGACCTCGACCAACTCGGCTACTCGTGATCGACAGCAACACCGGCCGCCCCAAAGCACCAGTGGGACCGGCCAGAGGCCGGTCCCACTGTCCTGATCGCAGCCCCGATTTACTTCTCTTCGCCCCGCACCAGCGCCTGATCCGCCACGATCTGGATCGGGATGATCGCTTCGGACTTCGCGCCCGTCACGCGATCGCGCAGCACCACCTTCAGCGAGTACGGCCCGACCGTCAGCGTCCGCGGCAACTCCACCATCTGGGTGATGAAGAAGTCCCGCCGCTTGTTCCGCGACGGTTCCACCACCGACTGCTCCGGCCGGCGCCACGCCAGCATGCTGCCATCGCCGGTGTAGAGCTGCAATTCCTGCCCCAGTTCCACCGCCCAGCGGTCGCCGTCCTTGGCGCCCTCGCCCAGATCGCGGTATCCGAAGTTCGCCGCTTCCGTGTAGATGATCACCCGGTGCGCCTGCCCGGCGAGGAACGCGTTGGTCTCGAACGGCGTGAACCGGCCGAACGCCTCGACCTTGCGGCACAGTTCCGCCCGCGCCACCCGCACGCTCTGCGCACTCGACAGCGCATCCATGCTCTTGGCCAGCATCTGCGCCACCCGTGACGGATCACTCGCCGCCGCCGGATCACGCGCCAGACCGTCGATCAGGTCACGCACCGACTGCACCGCCTGACGCTCCCGATCGCTCAGGTTCGCCATCGACGGAGCGCCGCCGCCGCCCTCCTGCGACGCCAGCATCTCCAGCATCGCCATCGCCAACGCGCTCGACACCGATGATTCGGGATCGCCCACCTGCTGGTTGATCAGGGAGCGCAGCTCCGCCGTGAGCGCCCGAACCCGATCCTGCGGCGACGGAGCCGCCGCGGCAACCGGCGGCGTGGTCGCCTCGCCCGCCGGCGCTTCCGTCCCCGCCAGTGCGGACAAGGACGAGTTCGGCGCCGTCTCCGGATTCGTCGGCGCACCATCGCCGCTCGCCGCGACCTCGGGGATCGCCGCCGCGGGCTTCTCTTCCGGCAGCTTCAGATTCGCCTGCGCCAACCGACGCCGCCGCTCTTCCTGCACCGCCTTCAAGTCCTCGATATCCGTCGCGGCCCGCTCGATGAACTTGTGCAGTTCATCCGGCGTCGGCCGATCATCGCTCGCCAGCGCATTGAGCCCCGCGTTCACATCCCGCGGCCGATTCGCCGACAGTCCGCCGCTGCCCCCTCCACCCGCGCCACCACCGGCGCAGCCGACCAGCCCCACCGCCACAACCGCAAGACCCGCCGCCCGCACCAACCCGCTCGGCGGCAACCCACCAGCGCGCGGTGCCGCACCCTCCCAATCCGCCTCCGAGAGCCCGTCCATCCGAGCGTCCAACCACGCGTGATGGCTGGCGTTGTGTTCAACGTTGTGATCCCAACATTCGGCGCGCACGACAACCTCCGGGACAAGACCGACAGGATGGGATATCGGCGAATTGTGCGCATCGGGTTGAAATCGATGCCGCGCCTCACTGCGTCAGCGCCAGCTCCACCCGCACCGCGTGGCTCGAGCCGCAGACGACGAACACCCGTTCGCCGCGGCCCGCCAATTCCAACGCCGACGCCGCCAGGTTCGCTGTCCGCAGATCGCGTGACACTTCCGAGATCTCCTTCAGATATCCCGGCCAGCCGTACGCATCGCTCGTGTCGCGCCAATCCAGCAGGCCCGCGAAGTCTCGCTTCCAGATCGCGTCCACCGCCGCCACGCTATCAATCGCGCCCTCCAGCCCCGGCCACTTCGACCGCTTCACCCGCGTCGCCTCGAGCGCGGCGTCGGGGTTCGCGGGCTTCCCGTGGCGCAAATCACTCACGTAAGGCCGCAGGATGTAGAACAACGCAACCCGCTCCTTCGGGAACTTCGCCAGCATCGTCCGCACTTCCCACTCCCGATCCGGCTCCCACGAGTAGATCTCGCAGCCGCCGTCCCACGACGCCCGCCGCGCCAGCGACACGACCAGCCCCGACTCGCCGAACTGTTTGACCGGATCCCCAAGCGCCGCCAGCGGCCCGCTCGGCCGCCCTTCGACCAGCGCGACGGTGGGCTTCAGCCGTTCCCACTCTTCCCGAAGCCGCGTGAGTTGCGGATGACCCGGGTCTTTGGTGTGCTCGGCGCCGAAGACGACAACGCGGCCCGCCCCGCCTCCCGGCCCGCCGCCGATCGCACGTTCAACCACGTACGGCCGCGGATGGGTGGACAGGACCTGGTCGTACTGTCGCGCCGACATCAGGCGATCGGTGTCCAGCGACGTCTTCGGGACAAACGACCGCGGCGCGGTCCACGAGGTAAACCACGCGGCGGCGAGCAGCGTGCACACAGTTCCAATGACAACCGGCGCGAGGACGTGGCGTCGCATGGGGTGTGTTTGGGAGAACGCCTCCGGGGCTTTCGCGATAGTCCCGCTCGCACCAACAGCCGGCGACTTGACGGGAGGGATGAAGGAAGGGCCTCGTCAGCGCACAAGTAGTGCGGGGTGCAGCGTGCGGCTTGAAGAGTGCGTTGTACAGGGCGAAAGGGGTAAGAACGTGGTTGCGCCCGCCCGCAGCGCAGCATGCCGCTCCGATATTTGTCAGACCCCTCGCTGCGGCAGGAACGGGGTCGTGCGCTCGCCCAAGGCCCTTCCTTCAGTCCTCCAATTCGATCTTCCAGTTTGCCTCCTGGATGCTCGCGTTCAACTCACGCATCTCCTTCGCCGTGTCTTCCGCCTGCTTCTGCAATCTCGCGACATCAACCTGCGCCACCCACTTGATCTCGCGGGCGCTGTACCGGTCGGGCTCTCGCTTGGTACCCGCGATCACCGCTTCGAGGAACGCGTGCCGGAGCTTCAGTGCGTCCCGAGTGGCGATCTGCTCCATCAGCGTCCGGCCGTCTTTACCTTTGTGCTTCGCGTTGGTGCGATTGATCCGGGCGATGAGCGTCTCGAGATCCGAGATCAGCGTCATCGCCTCGCGCATCAATTTGTCCGGCGGTTCGTGTGGCTTGTCGCCTTGTTGGGTGAGCACGTTGGCCACCGTCCGCTCGCGCAGCCGCGACACTTTGGTCTGCATGTCCGCACGCAACAGCAACGCCTCGGCGAGTTTCATGAGCACCACTCCTCTTCCACCCCTGCTTGGGCGAAAGCGAAGTCTACCAACCTCGCTTCGCGTACTACTTCGCCCCCCGCGCCCACTCCAGCGTCCTGCGAATCCCCTCACCAAAGTCCACCACCGGCTCATACCCCAAGAGTGAACGTGCGGCGGAGATATCCGCCGACGAGTGCCGCACATCGCCCGCCCGCGGCGGGCCGAACGTCGGCGTCGAATCCACCTTCAACGCCTCGCCCATGTGCTTCAGCACATCCAACAGACGGATGCGTGCACCCGTGCCGATGTTCACCACCTCGCCCGCGAGCGGCTTCTCGCTCGTGGCGGCCAGCATGTTCGCCAGCACCACGTTGTCGATGTAGGTGAAGTCGCGGGTCTGTTCGCCGTCGCCCAGCACCCGCGGCTGCTTGCCGGCGCTCAGCGTGTCGGCGAACGCGCTGATCACCGCGGCATACGGGCTCTTGGGGTCCTGGCGCGGGCCGAAGATGTTGAAGTAGCGCAGGCTGATGCACGACAGGCCGAAGCAGCGGGCGAAGGTGCGGAGGAGCAACTCGCCGCTGACTTTGCTCATGGCGTAGGGTGACCAGACATCGGGATTGTCGGTCTCCTTGCTGGGCAGGCTGGGCGTGTTGCCATACGCCGCGGCACTGGCGGCGAACATCACCCGCTTCTCCTTCTTCTCCTGGGCCTTGAGGTCCTTGGCCGCCAGCAGCACCCGCTGCGTGCCTTCGACGTTCACGCTCAGGCACTTCTCCGGCTTCTCGACCGATTCGGGCACGCTCACCAGCGCGGCCTGATGGAAGATGAAGTCGCTGCCCGCGATCGCACGCCGCAGTGCGGCGTCGTCGAGGATGGATGCCTTGATGAACTCAACGCTCCCGCCGCTGGCTTTCGCCGCATCTCTCGCCGGCGTGAGGTTGGACTCAAACCCGCCGGAGAGATCGTCGAGCACGCGGACATTCGCGCCGCTGGCGGCGAGCGCGTGGGCCAGGTGCGAACCGATGAAGCCGCCGCCGCCGGTGATGACCGCGACGCGGCCTTTCAGCTTCGAGGCGATGTGCGGGAACGTGGTGGGGATGAAGTGCTGCATGGGTGGTCAGGGGGAAACGGGAGAGAACGCGGAGAGGCGGAGGGGGCGGAGTGGCGCGGAGAGAAGAGTTGGGTCAAGGCATCGTGTCATTCATGCGGTTGCTGCGAAGCAGTCGTTCATTTGCCATTTGCCATTTGCTATTTGTCTTCCCCCATTCCCCCTCCGCGAGTCTCCGCCCCCTCCGCCTCTCCGCGTTCTCTCCCGACGTTATCGACGACGAGACACGATGTCCTCAACACACCCCGCCATCTTCGCACACGTCTCCCCCCATCGGAACCGCAAGCACCGCTCAAACCCGCGGCGGCGCAGCTCCTCGGCGTGCGCGGCGTCCGTCAACACCCGGCGCAGCGCGGCGATCAGCCCCGCCTCGTCGTCCTGCTCGACAAACGCCGCGGCGTCGCCCAGCACCTCCGGCATCGCGCAGCAGCGGCTCGACACCACCGGCGCACCAAAGCTCAGGGCCTCCAGCGGCGGGATGCCGAAGCTCTCGCACACGCTCATGAACGCGAAGCACCGGGCACTCTTGAACGCCGCCTCGACGGCCTCGCCCGGCAGGCGTCCCTCGACCTTGACCGCGTCGGGTGCGCCCGCGTCGCGCGCGATCTGCCGCAGCGATTCCGCGTACGACTCATCGAAGACGCGGCCGACGATGCGGTACGTCAGCGACTCCAGCCCCTTCTCGCGCCGCAGCGCACAGACGGCTCGCGCGACCAGGTGCTGCCTCTTGTGCGGCGTGACGTCGCTCACCGTCAGCACTTCCAGCGGGCGCGACGCCAGCGCCGGCATCGCCGCCGGATCGCGCGAGGCCCACTCATCCGGCACGGCGTTGTAGAAGACCTCGGCGCGTGTGGGGGTCACCTTCTCCCAGCCCAGGATCAGATCACGCAGATAGCCGCTGGTGAAGCCGACGCAGGTCGCGTGCTTCAGCGAGTGTCGGATCGCGCGGCGGCGGAGCGCGGCGCCCAGCCTGCCCTTCAGGCCGTGCGCCATGAACTCCAAGTACGGCACCGGATCCTGGCAGTGTGCGATCATCGGAACGTTCAGCCGCGGCGGCTTCTGGCCGTTGAGCTGCACCACGGCGCTCACGCTCTTCTCGCGGCACCACTTCACCAGCGTGAAGTTCTCATAGACGAGCCGAGAACGCAAGCGACCGGTGTTCTCCGGCGCCCACAGGAACGACACATTGGCCGGGAAGGTCTCCCGCCGCATCGGCTCGTGGAACGCGCTGCCGCCGGTCATCGCGAGCGTGAACTTCCACCCAGGCCGCAGCGTCGCCAACCCGCGCAGCACCTCGCGCGCAACCGTGAACCCCCCGCCGCTGCTCACCGACAGCGCGTTGATCAGGATGTGCGGCGGATGATCGGGTTCCATCGTCATGCGTTCGACACTTGATCGGCCAGACCCACCCCCCTTCCCGGAGGGAAGGGGCCGGAGGAAGGGTGAATCGGGCTCGGTTCACGACCCGCGAAGCCTCCCACGCGGGCTGAAGCCCGCGGCTCTGGGTACGCCCGACGCCTGGTTGGGTGCGATCAACGGACACAAACCACGTGTTTTCACGCGGGGAATCTTGCGATTCCAACTCAAATTCTGCTCGGTCTTATCGCCCGATGACGCTTCTGTTTCCGGGCCTTGTCGTGTACTCTCCCGTCGGGAGAAGAGAGAGGATCGTGGACATGTCGATCGCACGCAGTTCGATGGGTCTGCTCGCGCTGGCCGCGGCGTCACACCTCGCCCTCGCTGGCCCCGGCGCGTCCTATGACGTTCGCCTCGCCATCCAGAGCCGCAACGCGGATCAAATCCAGTACCGCGGCGTGCCCCTGGTCAACGACATCTCCGGCGGCACCATCGGCCTGCACCCGCACGACGGGCCGCACCTCATCGCCGGCGATCCGACGTTCTATACCCGCCATCAGGCCGAGTTGATCAAGGACATCAACGACACGATCGCCGACGTCAACTTCAGCGGCGTCATCTGCATCGATCACGAATCGTGGTGGCCCAGCTGGGAGTGGAGCAGCCACGTCCAACCCGCGTGGACCAACTACATCAAGACCCAGCGACCCGAACTGCTCGCCGGCAAGCCCGACACCGAGTGGGACGCGATCATCCAGGCCCAGTACAAGGCCACCGTCCGCCAGTACTACGAGTTCACCGCAAACATCGTCCGCCAGCAACGCCCCAAGGCCAAGCTCAGTTGGTACGGCATCCCGCTGCGCTCCTATTGGATCTTCAACGGCGTGCCGCAGTACGGCGTCGACCTCGCCCGCTACCGCGAGATCCACGGCGAAGAGATGCGTTGGTACTTCGATCTTGTCGATGTGCTCTGCCCGTCCATCTATCCCGTCTACTCCGTCGCCTCACCGCCGGGGCCGAATCAGGTCGAGCCCGCGGGCAACGAGGCCTACATCCTCGGCATGGTCGGCGAGTCCGTCCGCGTCAGCCGTGGCAAGCCCGTCTACCCGTTCTTCATGCTCAAGTATCACCCGTCCTCGGGTGCGTACGCCAATCAGTTCATCAACCCGATCAACCTGCGCCAGGGCCTTGAGATCCCGCGCCAGGTCGGTGCCGCCGGCCTCGCCATCTGGGACTTCTTCTACGACGAACAGGAACTCGCCGCCTGGCAGAGCTATTACGACACGACCGCTCGCGATGTGATCTACGGCGTCATCTACCCAGGCACCGGCTCGGCCCCAACAGCCCTCAGCGGTTCTCCCACCGAGCCCGAACCCGGCGAAGATCAGTCCGTGTCGCCCGACGGCCGGGTTGAGAAGAAGCCCTGAGCGGCTCCCCTGCCCGCTGAACAGGTGTGGGACGACGACGCGTCGCTTAGGGACAGACGACCGTGTTGTACGCGCTGACAAAGAACGCGAAGTCCGCGTCGTCCACGACGCCGTCCTTGGTCACATCGGCCGGACAGCCCACCGGCATGGTCGGGTCGCTGCACGTCACAAGGTTGTACGCCGCCGCGAACACCGTGAAGTCCGCGTCGGTCACCAGCGAATCGCCGGTGAAGTCCAGCGGCTTGCATGAAGACGTCACCGTGAGCACGTACGGCCCGCCAAACGGCTGGGTTCGCGTCACTTCGATGTAGTACGTCCCCGCCGCAAGAGCGCGGCTCGGGTTGGCCGAGATCGTCGTGCCCACCCTGGTGAACGACGCACTCGCGAGCGTGGAGTTGCCCGCGTTCTTGATCCGCACGCTCGCATTGCTCGGGGCCCACACATCGCCGATCGTCGCCACCGACAGCACCTGCGCCGACGGCAGTGTGATCTGGTACCAGTCGCTCGTCGTGTTCAACCGGCCGACGATGGACTGTGTGCTCACCAGTTGCCGCGCCGCCCCCAGCGAGAAATTGGGCGCGAACGCATCATCCGGTGACACCCCGTAACGACTCACCAGCCCGTCCTTGTCCCCCTGGCTCATGTAGCTGCGGTTGCCCATCAGATTCTGGAACGCGGCGTACGCCGGCTGTGCCGAAATGCTCCGGCAGTTCGACGGGCACTGACACGACGACGCCGTGGGGCAGCAGGTCGAGAACGCGCATGCGTCGTAGTGCATGATGCTCTCGAAGTCGTACGTCCCCACCGGCGTCGCGCCGTTCTTGGGGAAGTTGGCGTTGAAGTACGCCGGCTGAATGTTCGCCTGGTTGACCGTGACAAACCCATCGCGGTCCGAGCGTTGCTGCTCGTGGTGTACACCCAGAGCATGCATGAGCTCGTGGATCACGATGTAGCGGAACGACCAATTGAACAGGTTGACGTTCTGCACGCCGCCGATCCGCCCGACGAACGAACTGTTGCCGCTGCTGTCGGTCAGCTTGATGTAGTTGGCTTGGTTCGTCCGCGGATTGAATCGCACGCCACAGACGGTCTCGATCTCGTACATCGCGATCCGGGCCCGATCGGCGTTCGTGCTCGACACGTTGGGATCAAAGGTGTACCACACCACCCCGCCCTGCCACAGGTTCGCGTTCCACAGGCTGCGGTCATCAAACTCCTGCGGCGGCAGCACGCACGCACGCTCCGCATCGCCCGCCTCTTGGAAGAGTGGGTGCTCGGGGTACGGGCTGGGAATGCGCAGCCGCTCGGCCCGCGCGACGCCCGCAACGCTCGCCAGAGCGGCAGCCACCGCAAACCACGCTCGCACCGCGCGTCGCTCCATCGCTTGACTCCCGCGCCCACAAAGAACATTCCCCGCCGGACCCCATCGACCCGTTCAGAACCCGACAGATTCTTCCACACGCTTGGACGACCCGCAAGGTTTCCAGCACGGTTTCACGTGAGATCGAATCACTTTCACACCTCGGCCAAAGTCAGCTCGGATGCCCCGCCTCGCCCGTGGGTTGCTCTGGCAGCTCCCGCACCGCCGAGATCAGCACCTTGTCGATCCGCTGCCGATCCATGTCCACCACCTCGAATCGCAGACCCAATCCCTCCGCGATCTCACCCGTCTGCGGCACGTGCCCGAGTATCGCCAGCACCAGCCCCGCCACTGTCTGGATATCCGTGTCCGAGAACCCCAGCGCCTCGGTGTCGAACGACTCGCGATCCAACGCCTGCGCCAGCTCCTCCAGCGGCATCCGCGCGTCCACCAGATACGACCCGTCCGCTCGCTTGGTGATCTCCGACGACGACTCGCCCCGCACCACATCCCCCACGATCGCTTCCACCAGGTCGTTCAGCGTCACCAACCCCTCCGTCCCGCCGAACTCGTCAACCACCAGCGCGATGTGCTGCCGCGTCTCCTTGAACCGATCGAGCAGCTTGAGCGCCAGCGTGTTCTCCGGAACAAACAGCGGCTGCTGCGCGAGCTGCTCCAGCGACAACTCCCCGCCGGTCACCAGCCCATACTTCACAAGGTCCTTCACGTGCACGATGCCGACGATCTCGTCCATCCCGCCGCGACAGACCGGAAAGTGCGAGTGCGGGCTGGTCGCGACGATCAGCCGCACGCGATCGGCGCTCTCCTTGGCGTCGATCCACGAGATCTCTGACCGTGGCACCATGAGCCCCTTCACCTTGCGATCCGCCAGCCGGAACACCCGGTCCACGATCTCGGCTTCCTTCTCCTCGAAGATTCCCGACTCGCCGCCCTTTTGGATCAGCCCGCGGATCTCATCCTCGTTGATGTCGTCGTTCCCGCCCGACTTCAAACCGATCGACTTGGCGAAAAGATCGGTGCAAATCGTGAGCAACCACACCGCCGGGGTTGCCGCCAGCGCGAGGAAGTAGATCGATCCCGCAAAGAGCTTGGCAAAGAACTCCGGGTTGGCCAGCGCCAGCCGCTTGGGGATGATCTCGCCGAACAGCAGCATGAGCGCGGTCAGGCCAACGACGATCACCGCTGTCGAGATCAACCACGCCCAGGCTTTAATAGCGGGGTAGTTTTCCACCAGCCAGGTGTGGAACTGATCCTCGAACGAATCACTACCCAGTTTGCCCATCAGGATCCCGATGACCGTGATCCCGATCTGGATCGTCGAGATGTACCGGGTGCGGTGATCGATCAGGTGCAGGGCCGTCGCCGCCCCGCGCTCGCCCCGCTCGGCGGCCTGCTCCAGCCGCACCCGCCGCGACGCCACCACCGCGATCTCGCTCATGACGAGCATCGCACTGATCAGAAGCAAGACCGCGATAAGAGCCAGGGACATCATGCTTTCACACCAGTGACAGACTCGGGAAACTCCCGGATCACGCCCGTGCCACGCACCAAGGCCGTAGCAGAATAGCGTCGCGGCTACCGGACGTTCCGAATCGATCCCGACCATCGCCGCCGATACCCACGGCTCCATGCGACTTTCGCGCCGCTTTCTCGCTTCTCGGGCGTTTCCTCTTGCTCACTGCAAGCTCGTGGGTTAGGTTGGACATGCAAAGGCGAGGGCCCGCCGCGCCGGAGGAGGCGCGGCGGCCTTCCTTTGCCGATGGACTTCCCATCGCTCGCAGAAGGGACACGCATGCAGACTCGCCGTGGATGGGCTCAGATCGTCACTCTCACCACCCTCGCCGGCGCGGCCGTCGCGCTGTCGCAGTTCGGCCCGCAGTGCGACTCATCACGGTGCGACCGGCCCGAGGCCGGTCCCACTGGCGCGAAGATCGCCCAGCACCGCGCCCCCTTGCTCTCGTCCACGCTGAAGGACAAGCTCGCCACGCTTGAGCCAGCCATCAAGCAGATGGTCGAGCGCCGCCTCGCCCGCGAGTTCGCCAGCGTCAACACCGCCAAGCTCGCCGCCTGCTTCGGACCCGGCACGCCCAACGAGGTGATGGAGTCCTTCCGCCTCGCCGAGTCCCTGACCAACCCCTTCGGCGACCGCTTCAACGTCGGCCCACGCTGGACCTCCACCGCCCTCTCCCCCGGCGGCTCCGCCCTCGGCAAGCCCATCATCATCACCTGGTCCATCGTCCCCGACGGCACCGACGTCCAGGGCTTCAACGGCGAACCCGACTCCAACTCCAATCTCCGCGCCTACCTCGACGGCATCTACGGCGATCAGGCCGCCTGGCTCCCCGTCCTCCAGTCCGTCTTCGATCGCTGGGAGCAGGTCAGCGGCATCGACTTCGTCTACGAACCCAACGACGACGGCGCCGCCCTCCGCAACCCCGAAGACCCGCTCAACCCCGGCACCTTCCTGCCCAGCACCGCTTTCGGCGTTTCCGGCGTCCGCGGCGATGTCCGCATCTCCGGCCACACCATCGACGGCAACAGCGGCGTCCTCGCGTACAACTTCTACCCAGACTCCGGCGACGCCACCGGCGGCGACATGGTCATCGACACCGGTGACAACTTCTACACCAACACCGCCAACAACTCCCTCCGCCTCCGCAACGTCGTCTCCCACGAACACGGCCACGGCATGGGCCAGCCCCACGTCTGCCCCATCGAAACCTCCAAACTCATGGAGCCCTTCGTCTCCACCGCCTACGACGGCCCGCGCCACGACGACATCCGCCACGCCCAGTTCTCCTACGGCGACATCTTCGAGCCCAATGACGACGAACTCACCGCCACTCCGCTCGCGCTGGGCGACTGCGGCACGCTCGTCGTCGGCACGCTGCCCACGCCCGCCGGCCCCAACGCCGCCGGCCTCACCCAGCTGAATCTCACCTCCACCGTCTCGCTCTCCGACGAGAACGACAACGACTACTACGCCGTCACCGTCACACAGGCCACCAACCTCACCGTCGTGATGCGCCCGCTCGGCCTCGAGTACGACGACTCCGACCAGGCGTGCTCCGGCAACTCCGGCTCGTGCTGCAACGGCAACCCGCTCGACTCCCGCGCCGCCATCGACGCCGTCATCCAGCTCTTCGACACCAACGGCACAACCTCGCTCGCCCTCGCCGCCGCCGCACCCGCCGGCGCCATCGAGACCCTCAACTTCACTCTCCCCGCTGCCGGCACCTACTACATCCAGATCAAGGATGACAACGCCGCCGCCACCGCGCAGTTCTATGACCTGACCGTCACGACGGCACCCGCGACCATCAACGTCGCCGTGCTCGACGACGGCCTGCGTGCCGTCCCCGCCGGAGCCCTCGTTCCGCTGCGCTTCAACATCACCGACGCCAGCGAGAGCTTCGATCTCGCCAACAGCAGCGTCTCCTACCGCGTCAACGGCGGGCCGACGCTCGAAGCCCCGATCTACGACCACGGCGGCAACATCTTCGCCGCCGCCCTTGCCGACATCCCCTGCAACGCCAGCGTCGAGTGGTTCGCCGATCTCGCCACCCGCAACGGCGCGCCGGTGCGTCTCCCCTGCTCGGGCTTCAACACGACCCGCAGCGGCACGACCACCGACATCTACTCCACCGACTTCACCACCAACGCCGCCGGCTGGACTGTCGGACCCAACACCGCCACCGCCGGCATCTGGGAGCGCGTCTCGCCCATCGGCTCTGTCGCCCAGCCCGGTCGCGACCGCTCCGATACCGACGATCAGTGCTTCATCACCGGACAGGGCTTCTTCGGCAACAGCGGCGGCTCCACCGACGTCGACAACGGCTCGACCCTGCTGGTCAGCCCCGCCTTCAGCCTCGCCGGCCAGACCGACGCCGAGATCTCCTACTGGCGCTGGTTCTCCATCGGCACCGGTGCCGCTCCCTACGCCGACACCTTCGTCGTTCAGGTCTCCAACAACAACGGCTCCACCTGGACCACCGCCGAAACCGTCGGCCCCGGCAACATCAACACTCCCGAAGTCAACGGCCTGTGGTTCTTCAAGTCCTTCAAGCTCTCCTCCATCGGCGTCGCCCCCACCGCCAACATGCGCGTCCGCTTCAACGCCCAGGACACCGGCAGCGGCTCGGTCGTCGAGGCCGCCATCGACGACGTCGCCGTCAAGGGCTTCTCGTGCGCCGTCACCGCTTGGTGCAGCGGCGACATGAACCTCGACGGACAGGTCGACGACTCCGACTTCGTCCTCTTCGCCAACGCCTACAACATCCTCGACTGCGCCGACCCCACCATGCCCGCCGGCTGCCCCAGCGACCTCAACAACGACGGCTTCGTCGACGACGCCGACTTCGTCCTCTTTGCCGATGCGTACAACAACCTGATCTGCCCCTGAGACGCCGTTATCGTGCCGCGCCGTCCGCAGGCGGACGCTCGTTCAACACTCCCGCTCCACTTCCGCCACCCGACCATCCGTCGGGTGGCTTTTTTTCTTGCATTGAACCCCTCCCGCGAGTAGCCTGAAGCCGCCCTTCCACCGCCCTCAGAAAGGCGTCCCGTGCCCATCATCCGCACCCGATTCGCCGCCTCGCGCGCCAGTGCGGTCGTCGCACTCGCCCTGTTCGCCCCCGCCGCGCTCGCTCAGCCCACCATCTTCGAGTCCTTCCACACCGGCGTCAACGGCTGGACGCTCTACTCCGACGGCGAGCAACTCGCCTGGAGCGCATTCGCCGGCAACCCCGGCGGCGCGATCACAGCCAACGACCAGGGCCAGGGCGGCTATTGGGGCTTTGCCGCGTCGCCCGCTTTCCTTGGCGACCGTTCGTGCTTCTACGCCGGTCTTCTCCGCTGGCAGTTCAACACCACCAACTCCGGCTCCGCAGTCAACAACCAGCCCGACGCCACCATCGAGGGCGCGGGCCTCGTCCTGGTCATCAATCTCGCCAACCCCGTCATCGACACCTGGGAGACTCGCACCGTCCCGCTCCTTGAGACCGCCGGCTGGCGGGTCGCGACGCTCTCCGGCGCAGTCCCAACCGAGACCCAATTCAAGAGCGTGCTCGCGAATCTCACCGCCATCAAACTCCGCGGCGAGTTCTCCGTCGCCGCCAACGACAGCTGCTCGCTCGACAACGTCGCCTTCGGCTCGTTCATCATCGATCAGCCCGTCGGCACCTCCGCCTGTCCCACCGCGATCGTCTCTCTGTCCGCAGCCGCCCAAGGCGTCGGGCCCATCACCCACCGCTGGCAATACGAATCCGCCCCCGACGTCTGGCTCGACGTGCCCGAAGGTGCCGTGCCGTACGCCTTCGGCTCCATCTCCGCCGCCAACGTCGCCACCGATCAACTCACGCTGAGCCTCAACACCGCGCCCAGCGCGGTTCCCATCCGCTTTCGCTGCATGGTGACCAACTCCTGCGGCAGTGCACCTAGCGATACCGCTGCCATCGTCCCTTGTTCCGCCGATCTCAACTGCGACGGCGTCGTCGACGACGCCGACTTCACGTTCTTCGTCCCCGCCTACGACATCCTCGACTGCGCCGACCCCGCCATGCCCGCCGGTTGCCCGACGGACTTCAACGGCGACGGCGTCGTCGACGACGCGGACTTCGGCATCTTCGTGGTCGCGTACAACGCGCTCGGGTGTTCATGAGCGACTGATCCCCACCGGGGCGAGCGTGGTTCGCAACGCATCGTTAAAAGCGATCGAATCCCAATCGAGGACCAATCCCTGCTCACGCCAGAGATTGGCTCTTCTATGGTGACTCGTGCCGGTTGATCGGGGACTTCACCGGCGCACGAATCCGCTTCATCGGCGTCCCGCCCGCACGGCGGCAGAGTTGTGCATCGAGTCTGCCGACGCAGACGCGGGCCGGACGCCATGCCGCGCGATCGATCCTTCTCGCTGAGACCGGGTACCTCCCGATCCAAAGCCCGCCGCGCCACATCGCGGCGTTTCCGGCATTTTCTTCTCGGAGCAATCACATGACCCCAAACACCACCGTTCGAACCGCAACCCTGTGCCTGCTGACGCTCGGCTCGGGCTCCGCGCTCGCCGGCGTCAACGTTCTCTCGCGATCGAGCAACGTGACGGCGTTCCAGGACCTCTCGCCCACCCCGCCCCCCGGCTACGACCCCAACTACAACGAGTCCCAGTCCTACACCCCGCTCGGCGCCTGGTCTTCCACACTCCCGCACGGCCTGCCGCACAGCTCCAGCGTCACCAACGGCGCCGCATCCGGCTCCTTCCGCAGTAACTACTACGAGAACAACCAGCTGGGCAGCCAAGGCGTGTGGTACGCCCGCGCGTCGTCGCTCGCGGTGGACTTCAAAGTCACCAACCGAGCGATCGCCGCACGCATCGACCTCGACGGATACTGCATCCTCCTCCGCAACGCGTACCTGACCATCCTCAACCTCGACACCAACCAGTTTGTCTTCGACTCGATCGACCACGGCGTCGCCGAGATCGCCGGCGACTTCGAGGGCATGGAGATGCGCTGGAACGCGGTGCAGCGCAGCGTCGATCTCTCCACCGGACACTATCGCCTTCTCATCGGAGCCGGCTACGAGCACACGTTCCACCCCGGCCCGGGACAGGGACAGCAGGCCAACGCCCACCTCGACGCAACCGTCACGTTCCCATGCGAGGCCGACCTCAACGCCAGTGGCACCGTGGACGACGCCGACTTCGCAGTCTTTGCATTCGCGTACAACCTGCTGCTCTGCGACGACGCGGCCATGGCCGTCGGTTGCCCGAGCGATCTAAACGGCGACACCACCGTCGACGACGCTGATTTTCAGGTCTTCGTTCACGCCTACAACGCGGCGATCTGCCCGTGATCTCGCTCGTGACCTCTTCAAGTGGATCGCCGGTGCGAGCGAACGCAGCGCGAAGAAATGCCTTGCGTTCGGAGCGCGTGGCTTTACACTGATTCTGGATGCTCCGGCAGACCTCCGCCGCCCACTTCGTCTCGATCTGCTCGTCACGAGATCAACCCGGTCATCCATCGTGAGGTCACACCATGCACCGCTCGTGTGTTTCCATGCTCGCCTATCTCGCTTCCTTCGCTCTACTGGCCGCGCGCGCCCACGCCGCCGAGCCCACCGACTGGGCCGCATGGAACTCCAAGACCGCTTCCACCTGCACGGGCGTGATCGCCACGCCCGGCGGCAACGTGGCCGTCACCTATGAAGGCGAGATCTTCTTCGCTCAGGTCGCCAACACCGGCACGTTCTTCTACGCGCCGAGTACGCCCTTCCTCAGCCCCCAGATCCTTAACGCCCCTCCCACCTCGGACATCATCGCCTTCACCGGCGGCGGCAACACCGGCACCCACACCATCCGCTTCGACCCTCCGATCCGAAACCCCGTGATGGCCATCGTCAGCCTCGGCCAGCCCAGCATCGTCGTCACCTACGACTTCGATGTCCCCTTCAACATCCTCTCCTTCGGCCCCGGCTACTGGGGCGGGCCGGGCACCCTCAACAACATCGGCGACCGCCGCCTCACCGGCGTTGAGGGCCACGGCACCATCCGCTTCATCGGGCCCGTCAGCGCCATCCGCTGGACCATCCCCAACCCCGAAACCTGGCACGGCATCACCGTCGGCATCCCCCGCAAATCTCCCTGCCCCGGCGATTTCAACAACGACGCCCTCGTCGACGACGCCGACTTCGTGATCCTCGCCGGCTCATACAACATCGCCGACTGCCTCGACCCCGCCATGCCCGTCAACTGCCCCGCCGATCTCAACGGCGACTCCAGTGTTGACGACGACGACTTCCTGATCTTCGTCCTGAGCTACAACCAAGTCCTCTGCCCCTGAGCCAGTTCAAGCGCCGAACCGCAATCAACCCTCCACCCCCGCCCCGCGGGGGCTTTTCTTTTTCCTCACAGCGTCCGCCAGCGCGGCTTCATCCAGCACTCACACGCTCATGGCTTCCATGTCCCCCGCTCCCACCCCATCACCACCCGCTCCGCGTTCTTGTGGTACACCTTCTCCAGAATCTCCGGCGGCAGGGCAAACCCCCGCAACGTCGGGCTCGCCCATTCGTCGTACTTCTGCGGCTCGCACATCTTGAGGTCCGGATCCGCGATCGGACTTGGTCCATCCTCGCGCCGGCCTTCCCAACCTTCCAACATCGTCCGCAGCGCAAAGTAGCGGCTGCAATACAGGTCAAACGCGCTCTCGGGCGAGTCCGCCAGATCGCTCATCACGCTCTGACGCTGCTGCTCGGGCGTCTTCTTGATGAGCTGATCGTCCATCGTCACAATGTCCGACCCGAAGATGATGCGGTCCTGCCACTTCTCGAAGAACGCCAGCACGCTGTCGTGCGGATGCTTGGAGAGCTCGCGCACGATCCACTTCGTCGCGCTCGTGTCCAGGTGCAGGTTCGCGTGCCGCTCCAGCAACTGATCGAGGAACACCAGATCCTCCGGCGACCCGCCCATGTGGGCCGCGATCCACGGCACCTGTGAATACCGCTTCAGCATCACTTCCAGCCCGCGGTAATGTTCACGCTTGAGGCCGTACTTCTCCCGGTCGGTGTATCGAGCGCTGAACCACGTGTCGGGGTCGCCGGTGTGGGTCTTGATCATCATCCCCAGGCTCACCGCCAAATCCGCCGCGGCCACTCTCCACTTGCCATCGAGCTGGATGTAGTCGTCGCGATCGGGCCCCGTGAACCAATCCCGCGTCCGCGGCGCGTTCCACAGCTTCATCATCTTCGAGCCGTGCTCGCTCGCGAGTTGTCGGATCAGGTCCAGATACCCCGGCCCGAACGCGATCGCCTTGTCGGGGATCGTGAAGTTCGGGATCGCCACAAACCGCACCCGCTCGCCGAGCACCCGCTTCACGTTCTCGATCTCATCGGGCCGCGTCTGCGTGTACGTCAGCCGCACGTTGTACGCCCGCGCCGCCGCGGCGTACACCTTCGTCGCCTCCGCACCGTGAATGTGCGTGTGAATATCAACGACGGGATCGCGAAACGCCAACGCCGCCCCCGCGGCTTTGTAGTCCATCCCCACCAAGTTCTGCGGCGTGCGCGTCATGGAAGATTGTTAGATGCTGGAAATCGCCAGCGGTTGCGCCTCCCCACGCGCCTCCCCGCCCCGCGAAGCGGGGAGGGGTGGTCGAGCGAAGCGAGACCGGGGAGGGGCCTTGGGCGTCCGGGAATCGCCACGTCGAAGTACCCGCAATCCCCTCACCTGACTTGAGGCTTTGCCTCAAGTCGTCCTCTCCCCGCTTGCGGGGAGAGGAGGCGCACCACCGCCCTCACTCATCACTTCGTCACCACATACTCATCCACCAGCATCGCTTGGCTCCCGTCCGCCCGCGGCGACTTCATCTCGGCCCGCACCGTCACCTTCACGCTCGCCATCGCGTCCTTCCCCGGCTGACTCGACAGCTCGCTCAGCCACTCCGGCAACCCCGCCAGCGGCACGCGATACGTCCGCGTCGCCGGATCAAAGAGCTCCGCGTTGCGGCGCAGGTCGGAGAGATCAATGTCATACCGACGCTGCTGCACCGCCGCGGCACCGGGCTTCCCGTTCTCCGGCCCGTACACAAACAACGTCAGCGGCCCAACCGCCTTCGACCCATCTCCCCACGCGTCCCTGAACTCCAGGTGCACGACGATCCTCGCCTCGCGCTTGGTCTCCTTGCCGCCGACGGTCTCGGTGCTGGCGGGCTCCAGGTGCGTGAGCGGATACACCCGCATCGCGGTGGGCACAAAGGGCCAGCCGCCGACGTTGACGTTGTGGGCCCGCAGACCCTCGGGCGAACCGGGGGCACGGCAGGCCGAAACGCCCGTCGCAAGAGAGACCAGAATCACGGCGGTCAAGATTCGCATGTGTTAACTCTAGCGGCGTGCCATTCGGACACGACATCGGCACACGCGACAGTGGCGCCGAACATCGTGAACTCAAAGCACAGGAAAGCCACAATCGCGATTGGAAGCGGTAGCATCAGCACCGTGAGCATGCTCAAGAAGCCAAGCACGCCCGCGCTCCCGACCAACGCAAATGCAACAAGAGACACCTGAGCCGTGCGTGCCAATGTCGTGAGGCCCTCTGCCGCTGGCCCACCGAGAGCGCGTCCAACGACTCGCATCCACGCCAGCCGAGCCGCCGCTTCGATTCCGCCGAGCACGGCCCAGAGCACCGCGGCGACGACACAAACGGCCACCTGTGCTTGGGCCGCCACAAGACCGACGGCAACAAGAGTCACCGCGACACGAGCCGCCGCGGGGCGCGAAAGCCAAACGCTTGGTGTGGGTTCTTGACCAAGCCAGTACCCCCGAGTCTGTCGCCGCAGAACAGGAACAAGCGCGCTCCGTGTGATGCTGACGGCCCCGACCAGTGCGACATGCAGAACGATCGAAGGATTCCCGCCGGCCTGACCGACGAACCACCCGCAAGCCGGGAGGAGAAGAAAGAGCCCCACAACATCGACAGCGGCCAAAGCCCAAAGAAGTCGCACGACTCTCCGTGGCTCGCTCGGATGGAAATCGAAGCGAGCGCCGCGCCGCGACAGCTCGATATTGAGCCCACATTCGGGGCACTTCCCGTCACCACCAAGACCACGTAGCTGATACCCACAGCTGATGCACTGAAGATCGGCGCTTTCGGACGACTGCCTCATGTTGCTCTTAGAGTCTATCGCCACACAGCGTCACGCCTGCGGCTCTCGTGGAAACACAATCCTCACCCTGCGTCTTGCTTGGTGGGTCGCCTTGAGGCTCGCTCCTCGTTCGCCGTTCCTGACACTTCGGTCGACGCACTCAATCTCCCCAAGAACTGCCGCGTTCGGATCGTCAGATTCAGGACAAGCACGGCCATGACGAGCAAACACATCGCCCAGATGAGGGCCACAAAGCCTCCCGAAGAGTTCAACATCGGGGTGAACAACAGCACGCCGCTGAGAGCACACCAGATAAACCCAAACAGGAAGAACGCTTCAAAGCCCTCACGTGATTCTGCCCATCCATCCACTGAGTCGATTCTCCGGATGGAACGAAGCATCCAGATTCGAGCGGTCCATTCCACTGGGCCGGTGAACAACACGACGGCGACAACAGGCCGAAATCGTTCGTTCTCTGCCGCCATCCAGACCGCACCGGCAATGAGGATGATCAACAGTCGCAAGCAGCACACCAACGCAAACACGGCTCTCGCTCGCCCAAGGGACGGATCGGCAACTCCGAGAGCTCGAATCGATGCCGCGAAGTGGAACGAGACGAGAGCGCAGAGCAAGTTGCACACCAAGTAAGCCACGATGAAGAACAGCGGCTCGATTGGGCCCCGAATCTGAAAGATGCTTGCTGCAAGGCCGAGCATCATGGTCAAGAACGAAGACCAATCACAGACCAGCATTCCGAGCAAGCGAAGCCGGGCCGTAGCGATGTCCGGAACCACGCTCCGGACCCGTCCTGCAGGACTATGCGAGAGCGCAACCGCAAACCCACACTCCGGGCAGAGCGCATCACCATTCAACCCTCCGAGCGGATAGCCGCATCGGAAGCATCGCATCTCGGAACTATCGCTCGTCACACTCATGGATTGTCGCCAGTCTACCCCCACGACACCCTCGAACGGGCTGAAGCCGGCGGCTCACCCAGCTCCCACGCACGAACAGCGAACTCGATCTAGATTGTCGCAACACGATCGCAGAGACATTGCAGACGGACACGCATCCGTTCAGTCGTCACCATTGAGACGAGCGCGATGACCATGCTGCAAAGAAGAAACAGAACGCCGGAACCCGCGAAGAACACCACGGCCTCGTAGTTGCCGATGAAGGGCGTGATGATCATGGTCAATACCGGCACACACCACGCAAGACCGATGAGGCTTGCAACTTTGATCGAGGTTGTCCATTCTCTGGCATGCGGGTCAATCGCCGCCAACCCTTGCAACGCGCGCAACCAGAATGTCCGCGCCACCCACTCTGGGCACGCCAGACCCAGGAAGAGCGCCAACGACGGCACGCTGATCCACTCGGGCCCACTCTTGAGGCTCAGCACCAACGCGATCAGCAGCACGACTCGCACGCCCGCGATCAACCGCCACGCCGTCGCCGCTCGCCGCAGGCTTGCGGCCTCGGCTCCGGCGATTGTCGCCCGGAGCGTCAGCACCGTCGCCTCCACACCCGCGGCGACATTCACCGTGGCGTAGAACACGACCACGGCAAGGACGAAGTACAAACCGTCCGGACCGATCCGAAGTGTCACCAGATAGTCGAACAACGAGAGCAAGAACGCGAGCACTGCGGCGATCAAGCCGACATCGATCATCATCAGGTCGCGCAGCCGCGCTCGGACAAAGCGCACCCGCTGTCGCGTCCAGCCACGCAGGGCTCTTGGTTCACAACAGATCGCAATCGGCAGTGCGCACTCCGGGCACACCGCGTCGTCCCGGAGCCCGGCCAGCGAGTAGCCGCAGCGGAAGCATCGCACGTCTAAGTTGTCGGTCGTCGCACTCATGGACTGCCGCGAGTTTACCCCACACTGCCCCCCGCGCGGGCTGAAGCCCGCGGCTCTGAAGCAACAGCGATCCCTACGCCGCATCCCGTTTCCCCGTTCGCCGCGGCGTGCGGTCTTCCTTCGCCGCCAGCCGCTCGATCGCCGCGGCCAGATTCTTCTGGCCTTCTTGCAGCGCCGTCATCGCCGCGGTGCTGCGTTCAAGCGCCCCCAGCAGCGCATCGGTGCCGCGGCGTTCCTGCATCAGGCGGTCGTGCAAGTCGCCGATCTGCTTCTCCCGCGTCTGCGTCGCGCGGCGTTCGGTCAGCCACATCCAGGCGACAAAGCCCGCGAGGCCGAACTGGGCAAGAGCTGTGGCGAGGGCGTCATTCATGGGGAAGGGGAGCAGGGGTGCAGCGGAGCAGGGGAGCAGGGAAGAAGATCAGGAAACGAGTCGCAGGCGAGGAAGCGAGCCCCTGCTCCGCTGCTCCCCTCCTCCCCTGCTCCCCTTCCTACGGCCCCGTGTTGAACCTCCGGAACCGCGCCGTGTACGCCACGCTCCACACGCGGCCGCGGTCCACGCGGTCGGCTTCTTCAAAGCCGATGAAGCTCATGTTCGCGTGCGAGCGGCCGGAGTTGTCCACGAGCGTCCCCGCCGTGGGCGGATCGATGAGCTGCGCCACGATCGCATCGCGCAGCGCCCACAACGCGCTCTGGCTGCTCGCGACCAGTCGCCCCGTGACGACGAGCGTGAACTCCTCAAGCCCCAGCCAGCCCGAGCCGGACTCTTGGAACCCCAGCCGCAACTTGGGCACGACCAGCGAGCCCTGAAACTCCGCCGCGAAACGGTGCGGCCCGGAACCGAAGAGATTGAGTGATTTGAATGAGGACATGGGGTGCTCCAAAGGGGGGCAGGGGAGGAGGGGGGCAGGGGGGCAGGAAAAGCAGAACAGGTCCGACCCTGCTCCGCTGCTCCCCTGCACCCCTTCTCCCCTCACCAATCACTCTGCCCCACCGGGTCCGAAGAGCCATCGCTGATGGCGATCAGCTCGATCACACGGCGGGCGTGCGGGTCTTTGCCGACGCTCACGAGGTTTCGCACCGCTCGCACCACGCATGTCGCTGTCAGCTTCCGCCGCCGAGCGTGGGAAGAATTCAAACTGGTTCGGATCTCGATCGCCACGCTCTGCCCCGGGCGCAGCAGATCGAGTAGTTGATCCGCCGCGGCCGCTTCCAGCCGCTGCGTGAGCTTGATCTCCACCTTCTGCTCCGGCACATCGGCGAAGACCGCGAACGCTCCGTTGTCGCTCCATTCCACCACCTCCTTGTGCGGCGTGCGGTCGATCGCGCACGACTCCACGTTTGTGTACTCGACGCCGGCGATCTGCACCGACGCGGGATTCAGGATCAGCATCGCGTTGCTCCTCGTAGACAAGGCAAAGGCAGTTCACCGCGGAGGACGCAGAGGACGCGGAGAGAGGCAATGGGCTTGAGACAAGAACAAATCGCGACGTCGCAACACCCATTTCTTCCTGTCTTCCTCCGCGTTCTCTGCGTCCTCCGCGGTGAATGTCTTTTCATACCCGCTCCAACACCACCACCGAAGGCCGGCGCACCGCGTCGGCGATGCCGTCGCCGTCGAGATCGATCCGCGCCGTCAGCGCGCGACGTTCTTCCTTCGCCAGTTCGCGGTACTTCGCCGCCCGCTTGCCGGTCGGCGAGTCGTCGCCGCTGATGCTGGCCGCCGCGCTGTAGGCCGCGGCCAGAGTGAGCAGCGCGGCGACCCGCGTGACCTCGCCGGGCTCGGCGAAGGTCGGATCGCCCGCGCCCGGGCTGGGCTTCAGCCCGAACATGCGGCACACCCGATCACTCACCCCCGCCACCTGCGGCATCATGGTCGCGACGATCACTTCAACCCCCGACACCGGCGCCGGCGTCAGCGCCGCATCGGCGCTTGTGGGCCGCACGCGTGAGATCGTCGCCGTCGTCGCCGACAGCTTCGCGATCACTTCATGCACTACGCCCGCGATCAGCACCACCATCCCCGGCGCGAGCTGCGCGCCGTCGAAGTTCACATCCGGCGCCGAGATCGTCAGCGTCGTGCCGCTGACGCTGCCGGCGGCTTTCACCAGCCGCTGGCTCAGCCACTGAATCTCGGAAAAGACATTCGGTTCGACCCGCACGAGGTCGGTGTCGGTGCACAAGAGCATTTGGATCCCCCAAGGCAGTTGGAAGGGATGAGTTGCGAGGGGTGAGAGATGAACGGCTCATCCCTCACACCTCACCCCTTCCCGCTTCCCCAAAATTCCGCGCCGGTCGTTTCCGAACCGGCGCGGATCCCGCCGCCCACCCTTACCTTCGCGCTCCGACCAGCGGCCGCGCGAGGAAGCTCTTTTGCAGTGGCACAGTGACACAGTGGCAGAGTGGCGCAGTGGCTTCTCAAGAACTCGATGCCGTGATGCCGTGACACCTTGATGCCTTCCCTACACCGCCAAGCCGCGGATCACGCCGTGGGCGTTTTCGTTCTTGAACTCGAGCGTGTACTCGCCCAGCACCTGGCCCGCGGTCGCGTCGCCGGTGGCGGCCAGCGGCTTGAACGCGAAGCTGCGCCCCGCCAGCGGCATGACGCTGATGCGGGAGGAATCCAGCAGCAGCATCGCGTCGGTCGGCACCGCACGGCTGAGGATCACACGACAGACTCCGAAGTCGCTCTCGTACACGCTCACCAGATCGCGGTACTTGCTGTCCTCGGGCGTGTAGGCGCGGGAACCGGTGGCAAAGCCGTTGATGCGGCGCTTCTGGGCCCCGTTCACGACGATGGTGTCGATCTTCCCCTGGCTCTGTTCCCAGATCAGCCGCAGCGCGGCGTTGAGCACGGGCTCGTTCAGCTCGTTGTTGCCTGCGCCGCCGCCGGCGGGGACGCCGCCCGTGTTGGGCTGGAACTGGTTGGTCCCGATCTGGCGGATGATGCCGTTCATGGTGCGGCGGACGCCCGTCGCGCCCTGCGGCGAGGCGGCAGCAGCGGTGCCGGCGATCACGCAGCTCTCAAGGTCGCGAAGCAATTCCCGCAGCCGCTCCTGCTTCTGATACTCGAGCTCGTCGCTCACCGCGTGCTGACGGGCGGCCCGCATCGAGCCGGAGACTTCCACCGTCGCCGAGAAGATCTGCGTGTAGTTCGCCTTGCGCACACGATTGGTGAACCGCGCGTTCACGGCATCCGCCCCTTCGAGCGCCGCGTTGCCGAGGATGAAGAGCCGGCGCCCGTTGGTGAGCGCGACCCGAGTCGTGCCGCCGTAGCCGCGGACGACGGTGAGCGTGTTGCCGCTCACACCGGTGACGAGCATCACCTCCGTGCTTGCGTCGGGGCGGACCTGATCGCCGACCTGGAATCGCGTGCCGTTCGCGACCGTCAGGCTCGTCGCGTTGGTCGCGTCGGGCGTGAAGGTGGTCTGGTTCAGCGTGTCGGTGTTGGGCAGGAGCGTGTCCTCGATCCACTCGTGCACCGTGCTCATCGCGGGGCGCTTGGGATCACCCAGGTAATCCAAGAGCGGCGTCTCGAAGGGGCTCACGATGCCCACCAGGTCCGACACATCTTCCATCAACTCCGGCAGATCCGCGCCCGCCGCAAACGTTGCTTTCCCCGAATACCCCATGTGCATCTCCTTCTGTTGAAACTCGAATGGAAACCCGAATCACCAACCACACACCACCAGTGGGACCGGCCTCCGGCCGGTCTTCCTGCATTCCACTTGCGGACCACCTCGAAGCCGGTCCTACTGGTTGCCTCGCCGCGCTTGCAAGTACCGCAACAGCGCCCGCCGATCGCCCGACGCACGCGCCTCTTCCGCCAATGTCGCCAGCACTTCTCCCCCGCGGCTCGGCTCGGGGCTCATCACCCCGGCACCGGTCGTGCCGCCTCCCGGCACGCTCCACCGCTCCTCGAACAGGAACGGCTTGCTGCGCCGCAGCTCATCGATGACGGCGCGGAGGTCCTCGGGCGCGCGATCCTTCATCGCTGCTTCGACCAGCATCACCGCGGTCTCGACGTCGATCGCGCCCGCCGCACTCGCCGCCAGCTCGATGCCGCGGCGTCGTTCGTTGGCAGCGAGCGCCGCTCGCGTCTGCTCCAGCGTCGATCGCAGGTCTTCCAGCGCTTTCTCCAGTTCCGCCAGCTTGCCCTCGGCCTCGAGCGCTCGCCCGCGCCACTGAATCTCCTCGCTCGGCGCTTTCTGCACCTCCGTCACCGGCGTGCCGCCCTCGCCCGGTTCACCTCCGGTTCCGCCCATCTCATCCGCCATCGCTCCCGTCCTTTCCGCGGCATCGCCGCCGTGTTCTTCTGCTCGTCCGTGAGACCAGCCCCCTGCCGGTCTTCCCGCACTCACACCGCGCCGTTGTCCCGCGGCGTGTAGCCCAGCTCTTCCAGCACCCGCCCCGGCTGCACTCCCAAGCGCACCTTGCCCTCGGCAGCCTGGATTTCTTCTCGCGCATCCTGCGGCAAGGGGTCTGGCCAATCGATCTTCACGCCGCGGTCTTCCTCGCGGGTCTTCAGGATGCCCAGCCAATCCAGGGCCGCGAGCATCAGCCGCGACGCTTCCGCGAGCCCGCGGCCGTAGGTCACCTGCTTCCGCGCCGTGCGCGCCAACAAGCCCATCAACGTCACCCGCAGCGCCGTGGCGCTCGAGAGGTTGCCGACCTTGCCCTGCACCACGCCGGTGGCCAATGGAGGCACGCCGCTGATCTTGTCCATCGCGTTGCGGATCGCCTCGAAGTGCGCATCCTCGCTCGGGCTGGCGCTGTCGCCGCCGAACTCCTGCACGCTCGCGCCGGGTTCGTCGGTGCTGATCATCACGCCCGGCCCGATGGCGAGCGCATCGCGCCCGTCGAACCCTCGCATCACGTACATCTTGAAACTCTGCATCGCCAGCCGATACGCGCGATCGCTCATGCGGGTGTTCAGTTCGTCCTGCAGAGGGATCAGCGGCTCGACCTCGCTCAATCCCTCGTAGCGGAACGGTTGACTCACGTTCTGGATGTGCACCACCGGCACGCGTCCTGCGCTCCACGCGATCGCTTCATCCGCGACGAGCTTGTCGCCCTCGTAGCGCTGGCGGTGTGTGGCAGAGAGGATCTCGGTGACGGCGGTGCGTGCCCGCTGTGGCGTGGCTTCCCGCCGCACGAGTTGGCGGAGGAATCCCATCGCTCCCGCGGCGTCGGGCGCGGTCTCTTCGCGGTCGAAGCGGACGACATACGCACGCAGCCTGCGATAGTCCGCGCCGTCGGTGATCGGAGTGCCGCGGCGGGGCTCGATGATCTCGATCCGCAGCGGCGCCGCGTTCCGCAGCCGCTCCTCGAGTTGTTCGAGCGTCAGGGGCTCGCGCACCCGTCGCGGCCGCGGCTCATCGACGCGGACCAACAAGTCCACATGCCCGAAGACATGCCCGAGGAGCGCCATGTCGGTGAGTAGCCCGATCCCGCCGCTGGTTTCCCAGAGGGCATCGAGCGCCCGCTCGACGGCGGCGCGAGTCTGTTCATCCCGCGCGGTGCTGACAAAGCGGATGGGGCGGGCGAAGAGGAAGTCGATCATCGAGTGGACACGCCAGGCGATGTCGTTCTCGATGACCACTTCCTTCTCGCCGCGGAGGCG
>VYLH01000010.1_pt1 | contig 112550 bp, 94 predicted proteins | sample 5114361 | NCBI WGS metagenome assembly VYLH01 (sample SAMN12291772, study PRJNA351875) | freshwater metagenome | isolation source: freshwater lake | place: USA: Michigan, Kent Lake | collected 2013-08-15
CGGGGTGCTCATGGGAGTCTCGGGAAGTCTGGCGCGACCAGTGGCCGCGGGTGTGATCGGACCAAGATCAAGTGGACGCAGATGTTACGGGAGTGCGGCCGAGCCGCCGAACGCGACCGCCCGCCGCCGTGACGCCAACGTCACAACGGTCGGCGGCGATGCCCCGCGAGGCCTTGGATCACACTGGGGAGTGAATACTGGTCACAACCCGCAAGCAGACCACGGCCCTCAGCGGGGCGTGGTAATTCGAATGCTGCGGCGGGTGCGGACCATGCTTAATTGTTGTCGGCCAATCCGCGGCGTTCCATGAGCACGCGGAGGCGAAGCCGCGACTAGTGCGGCACTTCCTTCACAGCGTTGCGGTTCCACGCCGGGACGCGGACCACGATCGGCCCATCACCTGTGATCTCGCACTGGCAGCTCAGGCGGCTGTGACGCGACAGGCCGGGGGCTTCCTCGACGCGATCTTCCTCGGCCTCGGTGGCTTCGGTGAGGGAGTTCATGCCCTTCTCGACGTGGACGTGGCATGTGGAACAGGCGCAGACCCCGCCGCAGGCGTGCTCGATGTTGATGCCGTGCTCGAGGGCCAACTCCAAGAGCGTGCGAGTTCTCGGAGCTTTGAGGTCGATCTCGGCCCGATCCAGCCCCATGCCCTCGGCGTCTTCGATCAGGAACTTGACCGCGATGGTGGCCGGGAACTTGTTGGTATCGATCTCACGGATGTGCATGGGGGGTCCTTCGGCGTGGGCGAGATGGTAGAGCGGGGGCGGGAGAAAGGGCCAAATTGCCAAAGATCCAAAGGGCCAAATGACAAGGCAGACGGCGGTCCGAATTTGGGCCTTTGGCCATTTGGATCTTTGGCCATTTCCGCCGCGAACCTATCATTTCAGTCCATGCCCTCGCTGCTCGTTGAGCCTGAATCGCCGCTGGCCGGCACGCTGGACCTCAGCGTCATCGCTCCCGCTCACAACGAGCAGGACAACGTCGCCGCGCTCGCAGAGGAAGTCCGGGCGGCCCTGGAGCCCACCGGGATCAACTGGGAACTCATCATCGTCGACGATGGCTCGACCGACCGCACCCGGGCCATTGTGCAGGGGCTTATGGCCACCCGCCCTTGGCTCCGCTGCGTGGCGATGACCCGCACACCCGCCGGCAAAGGCAACGGCCAGTCCGCGGCGTTCCACGCCGGCATTCGCGCCAGCCGCGGCAGGCTGGTCGCCACCATGGACGCCGACCTCCAGAATGATCCCGCCGACCTGCCCGCGCTCCTGAAGACCCAGCGCGACACAGCTGCCGACCTCGTGCAGGGTGATCGCTCGCACGCCCGCAAGGACAACCTGATCCGCAAGGTCGGCTCGTTCGTCGGCCGCTCGTTCCGCAAGATGCTTCTGGGCGACAGCGTCCGCGACACCGGCTGCTCGCTGCGGGTCATGCGCCGGGCCTATGCGCTCGCGCTGCCGCTCGAACTCCGCGGCATGCACCGCTTCGTCCCTGTCACCATCCGCGACCTCGGTGGCACGATCGTCGAGCAACGCGTGAATCACCGTCCGCGTCACGCTGGCGAGACCAAGTACGGCCTGGGCATCACCAAGCGGGCCATTCCCGGGCTGATCGATCTCTTCGCGGTGCGCTACTTCCGCTCGCGGCGGCGGAGCGTCGCCGCGATGGACATCCCGCCTTCGAACGCGAGTACGCCGCAGGCGAAGGTGGTGGAGGTGAAGCCCGTCGCAGTCGGCGCTGGGGAGTCCTCGTCCCGAGGTGGACATTGAAGTGGGAACCCGCGGCCTTGATGGGGCTGCTCATCCTGCTGGGCCTGTGGCTGGTTGCCGGACCCGTCGGCGGCCGCGGCGTGAAGCCCCGTGAGAACGCGATCGTCACCGAGCTGCGCCTCGGAAGCAGCCGCGGCGTGGTCGAGGTGACCGGTTCAGCCTCCGATCAGAAGTTCCGCGTCCTTACCCGCGACGGTTACGAGTCGCCGGAGATGACGCGCGATCAGTTCGAGGCCACCTTTGGCCCGGCCGTCGCCCACGAGGCCGCGGATGGCCGCGCGAACTGGGTCTTTCGCGTCCTCAACATCACGAGTTGGGCGAGTTTGTTCTGGATCAGCGTGGGCTTCGGAGGCCAGATCCTGTTCAGCGGCCGCATGTTCCTGCAGTGGCTGATCAGCGAGCGGCACAAGCACAGCGTGATTACGCCGTCGTTCTGGTGGTTCAGCCTGCTGGGCGGCGTGTGCCTGTTCGCGTACTTCGTGTGGCGGCAGGACGTCGTGGGCGTGATCGGGCAGTCGTCGGGGATTGTCATTTATGCGCGGAATCTGCGGCTGATTGCGAAGCAGAAGAGGCGCGAGGCGGGGAAGTAGCCCGAACGCTGGGGGATCGAAGAACGCGGAGGGCGCCGAGGAAGCGGAGTTTCGCGGAGACGAGGCATTGGGTTCGAACCAAGCCTTCCCTCCGCGTCCCTCCGCCCTCTCCGCGACCTCCGCGTTCTCTTTGGTCCCTCGCGAATCCCCACCCAAATCCCCGGCGGGCCGAAGTCGCTATCCTCTTCCCCGGCGTCCTGACCGACGCCCCGGCCGGAACAGGCGGCCGCGTGTTCGACATTCCGGGGATGGGGGGGATGGGGAGTCTTGGTGGTGCAGAGAGCGAGCGCGGGGTTTCCCGCGGCGATGGCACACCATGCAAGTCCTCCTCGACGACCAACCCCTGACGATCGAACGGCCCACCCTCGCCGCCGCCCTGCGCGCCGCGCAGGACGTCGCCCGCGAACGCGGCCGCATCATCGTCGAGGCCTTTGCCGACGGCCGCCCGATCTCCGACGACCAACTCTCGAACCCCGACGACACGCCGTCGGAACTGGGCCGTGTCGCGTTGCGATCCGCCGAGCCCAAGGCCCTTGTGAGCTTCACGCTGGTGGACGCCGCGGATGCCCTCGTGCACGTTGCTGATGATCACGAGGACGTTGGCGGCAAGATTCAGTCGGGCGAGACGCAGGAAGCCCTGGCCAAGCTCGGCGAGTCGATCGCGACGTGGCAGGCGGTCTGCGACATCCTGAACAAGAGCGCGAGTCTTCTGAAGCTCGACCTCGACGCGTTGACGCTGGACAGCGACCCGACGCCGCTGTCGACCCAGTTCACTTCGATGCTCGACAAGCTCGGCAGCATCAAGACCGCGCTTGAGTCGCAGGACTTCTCGGCACTGTCGGACATTCTGCTCTACGAGATGGCGCCCTTGGCGCGCCAATGGTCGGCGACACTGCGTGAGATCGCCGACCGCGTCCGTGATGGGCGCATTCGTTCGGGGGCCTAGCCGAGAGAGCACCATGGCGAAGGCACCGGCGAACCCGATCGACAAGCTGATGGACGAAGCGAGCGAGGCGTTGCTTGCGACCGAGTACTTCACGGTCGTGAAGCTGTGCAAGCGGGCGCTGGAGCGGGCTCGCGGCGCGGACGACTTTGAGCGCATGTCCCGCATCGTGCTGCCGCTGCAGGAAGCGCGGCGTCAGATCCGCCAGATCGCCTGCGACGCCGGCCCGCGGCTGCTGGTGACGCAGCGGCTCAAGCCCAGCGAGATGCAGCCGGGGTTGTACCTCTGTCAGGTCCCCATGATCGCCGCCGAGGCACGCGATGTGCGCGAGTTGGCGGAGACGAAGTCGATCCCCGCGATGGTGCTGTGCCGCGAGCCGATGACGCGCACTGGCAAATGGCCGATCGCCGCCGTCACCAAGGGCGGCTTGGTGGACACGGTGACGATCCGCGTGCAGGTGACGCCGCCGGCGGGTGTGCAGGCCACGCACGATCAGCCCGGCTCGACGATTACCCGCGACACCAATACTGCGGTGCCCGGCCCTGAATGGTTCCAGTCCGCGGGCGAAGCACTCGGTGACGCGGCGATCGCTCGCGTGAAGGCCGAACTCCCCGCCAGTTGGCGCGTCGATGAGTTGATGCTCTATCTCGAGGCGATCCCGGATCACGAGAAGCTGCACCAGCGACTCGCCGAGGCGTGCCGCGATGCGGCGCGTGAAGGTCCGGCCCCGGTGGAACGCCGCAGCGTCCTCGCCGAGAACCCGTTCTCGTTCTGAGTGTTCCACTCCAAGCCGGCGCGTCAGTTGTCGCTCGGCTCGTTGCCCGTCGCCTGTTTGGCGTACGGATCCGGCGGCAGGGGCTCGCTGGTCATGATCACCTCGACCCGCTGGTTCGTGCGATCGCTCGACCGCGACCAGGTGTTGGGCACGATCCGATCGTTGTCGGCGCACGACACCACCCGCAACTGGCCGCTCGGCACGCCGAGCTCGACCAACGCCTTCATCACCACCATCGCACGCTCCGTGCCCAGCTTGAACGCTCGGCTCGAATCGCGGTGCGACTCGTGCGGGCTCACGTGGCCGCGGATCTCGACGAAGTACCGTTGACCGATCACCTTCTTCGCGGTGTCACGCAGCACGTCCTTCGCGGCGGACGTCAGCGCCACCGACTCATCATCGAAGGTGACCTTCGAGCCGATCGCGCTGTAGTCGCTCTTGCGGATCGACTGCTGCTGCGGCTTCTTCCCGGGCACGCCGTTGCCTTCCGAGTCGCCCCGCAGTTCACGCATCCGCTGCACGAACTGCTGCTCCTGCGGCTTGCTCGACGAGATATCGATCGGATTGCCGAAGCCCTCGCGCATGCCGATCACGAAGTCCAGCATCGCTTTGCTCGGGGCGCCAGCCTCGTCCGACGGATCGCCCGCCGACGGGTCTTTGCCCTTGGGGCCCATGTTCATGGCGAGCAGAATGACGAAGAAACCCATCATGAGCGCGACGTTGTCGGCGAACGAGATGAGCCACTCCGGCGCACCCGCTTCTTCGTGCTCGCCGCCGCCGCCGTGGCCTCCACCGTGACCGCCGCCATGGCCGCCACTGTGGCTTGCTCCGCCGTGTCCCTCGCCGTGCTCTTCCTTGTGTTCTTCGGCCATGGCAGGTCTCAGCGGATCAACAGACTCGTACGACACCTCGAGCGATCACGACTCACGCCGCGGCCTTGAACACCTCGCGCCGCGCCGACGGGATGAACGCCAGCATCTTGTCCATGGTGACGCGCGGGTTATCGCCGGCCTGGATGCTCAGGATCGCCTGCAGCATCATCTCGCGGTTGAGGATCTCCTCGCCCGACTTGATGCCCAGCTTGTCGCCGATCGGCCCCGCGATCGCGTTGGCCACGATGGCGCCGTACATGGTCGCCACGACGGCGATGGCCAGCGCGTGACCCAGGGCGCCGATGTCGGCGCTTGCCAACTGACCGAACATGCCGACCTGACCGACCAGCGTGCCCACCAGGCCGTAGCCGGGGCCGTAGAGCTTGATCAGGTCGAAGAACTTCTTGCCCGCCTTGTGGCGGTCCTGCATCGCCAGGATCTCCATCCGCAGCGTCGCGTCGATGTTGGTCGGCTCCACGCCGTCGATGGCCATCTTGAGACCGGCCGCGAGGAACGGGTCCTTGATCTTCGCGATCTCGGGTTCGAGCGCCAGGATGCCGTCACGCCGCGCCTTGTCCGACAGCGTCTGCACGGCGGCGATCACTTCGTTGGCGTTCATGCCCTTGTTGAACAGGAACGTCTTGCAGTACCCCGGCACCTGCTTGAGCTTCTCCATCGGCATCGCGACAAAGACGACTGACACCGAGCCGCAGCCCACCATCAGGACGCCTTCCATCGAGAAGAACATCATGAGGTTGCCGTGCGAGACCTCGAAGAACACGAAGCCCAGCGCGGCGGAGCCGATGAAGATGCCGATCAACGAGGCAATGTCCATGAGATCGCGCTCCTCCACGGCCCGCGAAAAAGGTGCGGACAGTCCGGAGTTTCATCGACCCGCTGTGCAACCCGCTGGCCCGCGGAACTTGCCCAACGGCGTTCCTCACAACGGTGGTGGGGAGTGTGACGGTTGATCCGACACAAACGGACCATGAGCCAGGCGCGTTATCGGCAGCCAGGAACGGTCCTCAAACATCTGGTGGATTCAGCAGGCGGAAAGGGCTTGGCCTATCGCCCCGCCGCAAACACCGCCGCGATCAATTCATCCGACGTCGTCGCTGCGGCCTTTCCGGTCCGAGAGGCACGTTCCATCGCCAGCGCGACCCGACGCTCGGCCTCGCCCCGCGTTTCGCCCAGGGCCACCAGCGCCGTCACCGCTTCTTCCGCCACCGGGCCGAGCCGTGGCGTGGTGAACACTGCCGCGGACTTCACTTCCAGCGTCTGAAGCTCGCGCTCGCTGAGATACGCCTCGACCTTGCCCGACAACTCCGCGATCATCGTCTCGGCCAGGCGCTTGCCGATCTCCGGAAGTTTCACCAGCGTGGCGGCGTTCCGCTCCGCGATCGCCCGCGCGATCTGGGCGGGCTCGATCGCCATGGCCCGCAGCGCCTTGCGGTTGCCGATGCCCTTCACCGTCGTGAACAACTCAAAGAAGTCGCGGTCGCGGGCGCTCTGGAAGCCGATCAGCCGCGGGATGAAGCTGGTGCCCTGCCCTTGCCCTTCGAGATACTCGAGCGTGATCAGCGTGATCGTCTGCCCGATCTTGGGCGCGAGCGACGGGGCGACATAGGCCGGGATCAGCACCTCGCGAGCGAACGAGCCGTCCGGCGACGCGATGTGCGCCGCCGCGGCTTCCAGAGATTCGAGTTTGCCGGTCAGGCGTGAGATCATGAGGGGGAAAGTGGGGCAGGGGAGCAGGGGAGCAGGCGTTTCAGAAGGTGGCCTCAATCAGGAAGATAGCAGCGCGCGGTCGGCGTTGCTTTCCTGTGCGATGGAACGCAGGGCCGCCTCGCGCATCTCATGGCACGGCACCCCTGGAGATTTCCCCTTTGCGTACCGCTCTTGGCCTCGTCGTTGCAGCCGTCTCGCTTGTCAGTTCTTTCTCGCTTGCCGAGACCATGAAAGCCGTTCGCGTCACCGCCTACGGCGGGCCGGAAGTTCTCAAGGTCGAAGAGATCGAACGCCCCAAGGCCGGGCCCGGTGAACTGCTCGTCCACGTCCGTGCAGCGGGCGTGAACCCCGTGGATTGGAAAATCCGCCAGGGTCTCTTGAAGGGCATGACCCCGCAGCCGCCCTTCACCCTCGGCTATGACATCGCCGGCACGGTCGAGGCCTTGGGCGACGGCGTCACCGACTTCAAGGTCGGCGACGAGGTCTACGCCTATCTCTCCCTCACCAAGGGCGGCGGCTACGCCGAGTACGTCGCTGTCCCCGCGAAGGAAACCGCCAAGAAGCCCAAGGCCGACTTCGCCGAGGCCGCCGCCGTCCCGCTCGCCGGGCTCACCGCGTGGCAGGCGCTTTTCACGCAGGCCACGTTGAAGGAAGGTCAGACCGTCCTCATCCACGGCGCCGCCGGCGGCGTAGGCCACTTCGCCGTGCAGTTCGCCAAGTCCAAGGGCGCGATCGTCGTCGCCACCGCCAGCAGCACGAACCACGAGTTCCTCAAAAAGCTCGGCGCCGACATCGTGATCGATTACACCAAAGAGAAGTTCGAGGACGTGCTGAAGGCAAAGAACATCCAGGCTGATGTGGTGCTCGACACCGTCGGCGCCGACACCCACGACCGCTCCTACGCCGTCCTCAAGAAGGGTGGCACGCTCGTCTCCATCGTCCAGCCGCCCAAGGCCGACAAGATGAAGGAGTTCGGCGTCAATGCCAAGGTCTTCCTCGTCATGCCCAACGGCCCGCAGCTCGCTGAGATCGCCCGCCTGATCGACGCTGGCAAGGTGACGCCGCACGTGAGCGCGAAGCTCCCGCTCGAAGAAGCCGCGAAGGCCCACGAGCTCAGCCAGACCGGCAAGACACGCGGCAAGATCGTGCTGGAAGTGAAGTGACGGAGAGGCGACGAAGCGACGAAGCGACGGAGCGACGGAGTGATGGAGTGACAAGCCGCCACCGCGACTCCTCGCCCTGCTTCAGCGGGGAGGGGTGGTCGAGGCTCTGCGAAGCCGGGGAGGGGCAAGAGGCGCCCAGATTGTCCAGCGGCCACGCAAACGCACGACCCCGTGCGGCACACGCTGCCTGAGCCCCATCGCAGTCACTTCTTCTTCAGCGTCGCCCGCTGCACCGACACCACCGGCACACCTGTCACCGGCGGCACCTGCGCCTCCGGATCACCCACCTTGCCGCCGGTTTCCACGAGTTGCTTCGTGCTCATGGTGATGATCTCGGTCTCGATCGCGTCGCCGACGAGTTGATCGCGCGAGACCAGCCGCACGCCCTCGAGGTCGAACGCGCTGTATAAGTTCCCGCCGATGAGCGTGGTCGGCAGCACGATGCCGTTCTTCTCGTCGATCTCGTACAGACCTTTCGTCGCGTCCTTCACGATCAACTGGTACGGCCGCTCCTGCCGGTTCTTGCCGTCGTCGTAGATGATGGTCCACTCGTACTTCGCGGGGTCGTCGGTCTTGGCGATCTTCAGTTCCATCGTGAACCGCATCGCCACGCCCTTGGGTGTGGTCAGCGTGGCGTCACCGGCCCAGTGACCCACCCACGAATCCGGGAACCCCGACTCCGCGGCCTTTGGTGCAGCGGGTTCGGCGATCAGCATCAATGTCAACGGCAGCAGGCTCAGCATGGGAAGTTGTACCGAGCCACCCTCGCGCGGTCGCTCGGTGCACGCCCTTGACCGGCCATAGGTTCGATAACCAATGGGCAGTTCAAGGCTTGCGATCGGCACGAGATGCCAGAAAACGCTTGCAATAACGCGGACTCATCCTTTATGCTCCCGGCTGGCAGTTTCCGCTGCCGATTTTCGCATTTCTTAGGAGGGAGACAAGCAGATGAAGAGTGTGTTGATGGCGTGCGGCCTGGCCGCGGGTGTGTTCGCGTCCTCGGCGTCGGCGGCTCTGTACTCACAGGCCAACGACCTCGCGACCGACTGGGCCTTCTTCTCCGTCGGCGGGCCCAATCAGTTCTTCAACCAGCGCATGGCCGACAACTTCACTTTGTCGAGCGCCGCGACCGTCACCAGCGTCCGCTGGTTCGGCGCCAGCCAGAACTTCGCCTTCCCCGATCTCACCAACTTCACCGGATTCAGTGTCCGGATCTACGGCGACAGCGACGGCATTCCGGATGAATCCAACATCCTCTTCGACTCGTCTCCGACGCTCGCCGGGTTGACCATCACCTCCACCGGCTTCAACAACATCGGTGGCGGCACGCAGTACCAGTTTGATCTCAATGTCGGCTCGCTCAACCTCGGCGCCGGGAACTACTGGTTCTCCGTCGGCGGCCTGCTCGTCAACAACTTTGGCGACACCTTCGTGTGGAGCCGCAGCACCCAGGGCGACTCGGCGAACGCCTCGTTCTTCTACCCCAACAGCGGCTGGAGCGCGTTCACCGGCAACGACCTCGCCTTCGCGATCATTCCTGCCCCCTCGGTCCTCGGCCTCGCCGGCCTCGCCGCACTCGGCGCTGCCCGTCGCCGCCGCTGATCGCCGTCGAATCCGTCTGTTCAACCCCGGAACGCACCGGAGCGACCCTGCTTGCCGCCTCACGCGGCTTGCGTGGTCGCATCCCGGTGCGTTCCGCTTTTCGGACCCCGGACATGCGCCGCCGCCCGGGTGCCGCCGCGTGCCTAGGATTCTCCATTCGCCAGTGGCCCCGTCGCTTTTTCAGGTGAGTCTGATCTCACTCGGATCGTTCTGGGAATCTGCTGGCAGCGGGCGGCATGTTCGCCGTCTCGCGCCACCCGCCGGGTCGTGCTTTGCACTTCTCGGCACCCAGTTCGGCCGCTCGTTCCGACTCGCCACGCCCGCCACGCGGGAACCACGGCGTTCAGGTTCAGGTTGTGCCCAACGCACGCGTCCGTGGATTTTCCACGGCGCAAGGAGTTGTTGTTCTCTTGATGTCTGATCCTGTCGCCTCGCACCGCACCGTTTCTGCCCACACCGAATCTCACGCCGCCGGCCACTCCCACGGAGACGCCGCGCACACCAAGCCGCACGCTGGCTCCCACCACAAAGTGGACCACAAGACCGAGCACCCGCCCGCGATTGTCCGCGGCGGAGCCGACGACGCGCCCCGCGCCGCTTCGGCCAAGGCGACCATTCCCACCACCTTCGCCGAGATCGGCCTTTGCGCACCCGTGCTCAAGGCCCTGACCGACGAGGGTTACACCGTCCCCACGCCCATCCAGGCTCAGTCGATCCCGCCGCTGATGGCCGGCCACGACATGCTCGGCTGCGCCCAGACCGGCACCGGCAAGACCGCCGCCTTCGCGCTGCCCATCCTGCACCGCCTGCAGGCGATGCCGCGTGACAAGTCTCAGCGCGGCCCGCACCTGCCCAAGGTCCTCGTGCTCTCGCCCACGCGTGAACTCGCCACTCAGATCGGCGAGAGCTTCGCCGCGTACGGGCGCCACACGTCTGTCTCGGGCACCATCATCTTCGGCGGCGTCTCTCAGGGCCGCCAGGTCCGCGCCATCCGCGCCGGCGTCGACGTGCTCGTCGCCACGCCCGGCCGCCTCATCGACCTGCTCGAGCAGGGCGAGGTCGATCTCAGCCAGATCAACATCCTCGTCCTCGACGAGGCTGACCGCATGCTGGACATGGGCTTTATCGCCCCGATCCGCAAGATCGTCTCCAAGCTGCACGCCGAGCGTCAGACGATGCTCTTCAGCGCGACGATGCCCAAGGAGATCGTCCGTCTCGCCGACTCGCTGCTCAAGAACCCGGTGAAGGTCTCGGTCACGCCCGTTTCTTCCGCCGCTCCCAAGATCGAGCAGTCGCTCTACATGGTCCCCAAGATGAGCAAGCCCGCGATGCTCATCCACCTGCTCGAAGAGAGCAAGGTGCAGCGTGCCGTCGTCTTCACCAAGACCAAGCACGGCGCCGACCGACTCCAGAAGCGCCTCGTCCGCGCCGGCGTCTCCGCCACCGCGATCCACGGCAACAAGGCCCAGAACCAGCGCGACCGCGCCCTGCTCGGCTTCAAGACCGGCAAGGTCCGCGTCCTGGTCGCCACCGATGTCGCCGCCCGCGGGCTCGACGTCGACGCCATCAGCCACGTCTTCAACTTCGACCTGCCCATGGACCCCGAGGCCTACGTCCACCGCATCGGCCGCACCGGCCGCGCGGGTGCCACCGGCATCGCCATCAGCTTCTGCGATCGCGAAGAGCGCGGCCTGATGCGCGACATCGAGCGTCTCACCGGCAAGAAGTTCAACCCCATCGTGACGCTGCCCGACCTGCCGACCGATCTGGTCGACAGCCACTCTCACCACGACGACGATCGTGATGATGAGCGTCCGCACCGTTCGCATGGTCATTCACACGGCCCGGCGCACGGCTACCGCGAGGTCAAGCCCCACGCCAGCTCGGGCCATCGGGGCGGCCACACGGCGCACCGCGAGCACGCACCCGCGAAGTCGCACACGTCGCCCGCGCAAGGCTCGCATCCCAAGCCGACCAGCAGCCATCCGCAGTCGGGCACCCACTCGACGCCCCGCGGCACCCATGCCCCGCGATCCAATGCCGGACACGGCGGCGGTCACTCCGGTGGCAAGCCCACCGGTCACGGCGGCCACTCCGGCCACCCGTCGAAGGGCAACCGCCGCGCGGGCAAGCCGAATTGGCAACGCGGCGGACGCTAAGCGTCCGGCGACGTCGCCTGAAGGATCGGGTCTCGACCGGCTGTCGATCGCGCACGCCGCGTGGTTTCACCGCGCCTCGAAGATCGTCTGCGTTCGCGCCACAAAGCCGCCGTTGGCGACGAGGTGGTACGACTGCACGTGCAGCTCGCGCCCGAACTTCTGCATGTCCACGGCGCTCAGGCAGCGGCCGCGGGCGTCGGTCCACTCGTAGTGCAGCGACGACTGCTCGCGGATGTGTTCACGCATCTCGTCCAGCGTGGACTCGTAGATCGTCTCGGTCAGCGTTTCGGTCTGGATGCTGTGGATGTAGTGCATCCCCGCCGCCTCGAACGTCCGCTCGTAGTCGTACTCGCCCAGGCAGTGCGCCGAGTGCACGATCCCGTGGTCCGGCGGGTTCTTATCCCCGTCCAGCACCAGTTCCGCCAGCACGCTCGATCCCAGCTGCACCCGCAGCAGGTGGGCACCAGGGAGCAACCACGTCTCGAGGTCCATCCCCGCGTGCTTCAGCCCGCGCTTGGCCTTGACCGTGAAAAACTCCGGGTGCGGCGATCGCCCGTACACCACGGTCTGATACGTCTGAAGGCCGTGGGTCTTGGGTGACACGTTCATGTCCAGTCCTTGTGCTATGCCGCTCGCCTCACTCCCGGCGGCGAGGGCGTCCATTCGGGTCCGAGGCCTCTTCGGACCCGCGAGCGGCTCATCATGCCACCGCCCGCTCTTCGGCGTTGCCCCGCGCACCGCCGACCGCCGACGACCGCACAAACCGTCGGCTACCTACCCCCGCCTCCAACACCCCGCCCCCCGCAACCCGTCTTCCCGCTCCGCACACGATTCTCGACCCATTCTGCGGTATTCTGCCGATGCAACTCTCCGGCAGACCCACCATACGCCCCGTGCCTTCACCGGGCTCCACCTGTCGGGGTGTCCGACCGGCAAGCACCACTGGCAGGGCGCGGCGTCGCGAAAAGCTCCAAACGAAACCCGCAATCGGAAACATTATAAAGGTCGTGTCAACACACGCTTCACAAAGACGGTCTCCGATTGCGCAAGTCGTGCGATTGCCGACACGTGCGCGCGTTGCCATCCTCGCCGAGACGCTTCGAGTCGCCTCGAGCGCGGAGGCTGAGCCGCTTGGTCTTGCCTTGCTCGAACTCGCGTCGATCGATTCGCAGCCCGCCTCGAACGGTTCTCGCGTGGCAGCACTTCTCCGCCGCGTCGCCGATGGCATCTTCGGCGAGCGCGAGCCTGTTCCTCAGATCGCGCTCCGCGAACTCGCCCGCGTCTTCGCGGCACTCCCGCCCGACCTCCGCGACCTGGCCACCGCCACGGGTCGGGGCCGCTGGACCGGCGTCATCGGCACCCTCCTGACCAGCCGCGAGGCCGCAGACCGCCGATCTGTCGCCACCCTCGCCGAGCTCGCCACCGATCCGGCACTCGCTGACGCGGTCGTCGAACTCCTGAGCGACACGGATCCGAGCGTCTGTGAAGCCGCGGAACAAGCCCTGCTCTCGCTTGCCCTGGCCGCCGCAGACCCCGACTCCGCCGCCCTCGCGGATCATCCCACCCCCGCCGATCACGACGCCGCCGCCCGAACCCGCCAAACCTGGGACGCCGCCGCCGGCACGCTGATCCGCGATTCCATCGGTGCCGCTCTGCTCGCGATGGCCCAGCACAAGCGCGAGAAGCTCCTTCTCGCCGCACTGCTCGCCGTCGAGCCGGTGCATCTTTATTCCGGCGGGTCCATTTCCAAGTGGCTTCACGATCGCGAGCAGTCGGGCCACTCGTACCTCCGCGGCCTGCTCCGTCGCGACACCACGCCCCTCTCCCGCCTGCGCGCCTGGCAATGGGTCGGCCGCACCGCCGTCTCCGGCGCTTGTGCCGATCGCCTGATTGTCGCCAAGAGCCTCGATGAGCACGAAGCGGTTCTCGCGGCATGGCAACTCGCGCTCGCGCCGTCACGCGTCGCCACACTCGACAAACGCACTCCGACTTCCGCGTCCGGCCGCTCCGGTTTGCGGTCTCTGGGTGCGCTCGTGCCCCCGGCCGAGCACATCGAACGCCTCTCCACCGACGCCCGCCGCGGCGTCGCCGCCGTGGCCTGCGGCCTGAACGCCAAGGACCGCGACGCCGCGTGCGAATTGCTTCTCGCCGATCGCGAACCCATGGTGCGTTTCGCCGCCACCCAGTCCTGCTCCATCCGCATGCTCGGGGATTTCTGCCTCGACATGAATGCCACCGTCGCCCGCTCGGCGTACATCCGGCGCTCCATCGCCGCCACCCCCGACGTTGTCCGCGCTCCCGGCGCTGAGCGACTCGAGCAGGAACGCACGCTCGCCCGCGTCCTCGTCCGCTCGCCCCACGCCGACGTCCGCGCCATGGCCCGACAGGACCTCGAACTGCTCTGCGAAGCCACCACGACAACCACGTCTTCGCGCGTCGCCCTCGCCCGCGCCCTGCGGCTTGATCGCTCGTGGGTCGTCACCCGCCTCGCCGAACTGATCCGTAGCTCCGAGCGCGAGCGCTCGGTCGCGATTCAGCTCGCCCGCCGCCTCGGCCTCACCGGCGAGATACGCCCCGTGCTGATCGAAACTGTCCGCGTACTGCTCGGCGCGAACGAACTCGCCGGGCCCGCCGCCCGCGATCTCGCCACCGCCACCAGCGCGCTCGCCGAAGTGCCGGACACGCAGGCGACCCAGCTCCTGGACCAGGCCACCGCGTCGATCGACCAGCGCGTCCGCGCCAACGCTGTGGACGCGATGGTGCAGCGTGTCCGCGCCGGCGCCGAGCAGGAACTCTCGGGCGTCGCCGACAAACTCATGGAACTCAAGGACGACGCCTGGCACCGCGTCCGCGGCTCCGCCGTCCGCGGGCTCGAGGTCCTTGCGCAGGTCAAGAGCGGCGGGCCGATCCGCTCCGCACAGGCGGGCGAACAACTGCTTCGCATGCTCGACGACGCCCGTCCGATGCACCGCCTCGCCGGCGCCTGGGTCGCCGATCGCACCTTGCCCGGTCACGATCTCCGCGAGATCAAGCTCTGGCCTTCGCTCGTCTCCCGTCTCCGCAGTCTCGCCATGCTCGATCCCGACCCGCGCGTTCGCGCCCGTGCCCGCCTGGCCATCGGTCGCGCCGGCGAAGGCCTGGCCGCCGCCGTGCCCACCCTGACACTCGTCGGCACCGACACCACGGCAGTGGGGGAGAGCGCGGCATGACGGTCGCGTTTCTCGCATCCCTCGCACCACTCGCCGCCGACGTCGCGGCTCGCGCTGGCGATCTCGCGCTGCTCCTCGCCGCTGAACCCCTTGGTCTCGTCGGCGATCAACCCGCGTCGACAAGCCCGTGGGAAGCCGTGCGCTGGAGTGCCTTCACCAGCAGCACCGCGATGACCGTCATCACGGTTGCGATCGCCGCCTCCGCCCTGGCCGCCTCCAGCTCCGTGGCCGCCATGGCCTGGACCCGCTGGCGCGACCTCGAAACCAAGCCCGCGCATTACGCCACCCGCGTTCTGACTCGAAAGCTCGGCCTCACCCGCCTCGAACGCCGCACTCTTGAGGCACTCGCCCGGGCCCACGGCGTCGCCACGCCCGGAGCGCTGCTGCTCTCGCCCAGCGCGTTCGAACAGGCCGCCGCCCTGGTCTGTGGTCCGGGTGCGGACGAAACCCACAAGGCTTCTGTTGAAGCGCTCCGCCGTCGCATCTCAGCTTGATTGCGCGGCGACCCCCCACCCTCCCGGGGGGGTTCACGCTTTCTCGGAGCTCTCGATCGCTGTCCGCTCCAGCCCGCGGCAGAAATCCAGCAAGCCGCTGCTCAGCCCGATCGCCCGCAGATCCGCGTGCGTCAGCGCCAGCTCTTCCGACTCCGCGCCGCCCGCATCCACGCTCTCGGCGACCTTCAGCAACCCGAGCAATCGGTTGTGCGCCGTGATCACCGACGAGTGATTCGGTCTGCCCATCGCCTTCGCGATCTCCGGGAAACTCATCGTCGTCAGCCGCCGGGCCAGATACACCACGATCGACCGCGCCAGCACCACACGCCGGTGCCTCCCCGTACCCGCCATCTCGCCAAGATCAACGCACAGAGCCCGCGCGACCTCTGACTGGATGACCGCGATCGGCACCGGCCGGCGCGATCGCGTTGTTCCGCCGATCGGCGTTGCCGGCTTCAGCCCTCCGGCAAGCTCCAGCGCCCGCCGCACCTGTGTCGCCGACAGCGCCGTCGCCATCGCCAGTTCCGGCAGCAGCCGGACCGCGGCCATGATCTGCGTCAGGACGCCTTCGAGCTCCCGCACCGAGCGCCACGCGGCTCCCGCCAGCGCCTGCGCGCCGCTCGAGTCGAGCGAGATCCCGCGCTTGGCCGACAGCCGATCCGCCAACGCCCGACGCAGCGCCTCGTCCGGTTCCTCGATTCGCAGCACCGCGCCGGACATGAACCGGCTGGAAAGTGCGCTCGACAACTTGCGGATCTCGCGCGGATGCTCGTCCGACGCCATCACGATCTTCGCGCCGCCCTGGGCGATCGCATCGAGCGTGTGCAACAGCTCGGTCTGCGTCGCGTCCTTGCTGGAAAGAAAATGCACGTCATCGATGCAGAGCAGCCCCAGCCGACGGTACGAACGCCGGAACGCCTCGATGCCGCCGGCCTTGAGCGCCGTGATGAACTCGTTGGTGAACGCCTCCGCCGTCAGGCACCGCACGCTCACCGACGGATTCAGCTCCATGAATCGCGCCGCGATGCCCTGCAGCAGATGCGTCTTGCCCATCCCGCACGGGGCGTGGAAGAACAGCGGGCTCAGCGACTCGGCGTTCTGCCCTTCCGCCAGGCGCACCGCCGCCGAGTGGGCCAACCGATTGCTCGCGCCCACAACGAACTCATCCAGCCGATGCCGCGCCGGTCGCGGTGCCGGCATCCGCACCGGGCGAACCACCTCCACCCGGGGCTGCGTTTCCTCAGCCTGCTCCGTACCCGACGGCGAAACCCGAGCCGTCGCCGCATCAACGACGACCCGCACCTCCGCGCCCGCACCCAGCATTGCACGAGCGGCCAGCACGCACGCGTCGCCGCTGCGACGCTGCAAGAGATCCGCCACGAACTTCGAAGACACCGCGATCTCGAGCGTCAAGCCATCGATCCGCACATCCCGCACTTCCGCCAGCGAGCGATCCACCCGCGCCAGCACGCCGGCGCTCCGCAGGGCGGCCACGAATCGGTCGCGCGTCGGAGACGAAACGACGCCCGCCGCTTCCGCAGCGGTTCCGACCAGACTCGTGACCGCCCGCGGCAGCACCCGAGGCCGCGCGTGCCGCTCCTCGCGCCCGCCGACACCCGTCGCCTGCCCGGCCACCGAGGCCTGTGTCGGCGCGTAGTTGGTGGGCGCGTTCGCGCCGCTGAAGTTCGTCATGCTCGAAGTGGTGGTCGCCACGATCGACCCGCTCCGCGCTCTTCCGACCGTGCATCCCGCACGTTCGAAAGCGAGCGGATGCTCCGAGCTGTCCGTGACGAATGCAAGGGGCCTTCCGTGTCCGTCCTGGCCCTTGCATCCGTCCGCTCGAAGCATCCGATCAAGCCCGCTGCTTGCCAACGTCCATGAACAGACCCCGCTACTTCCGGTCGCAACATGAGCGCAGGACACTCCCGTCGCGCCTCGGCCCATAGGGTGAGGGGCGACGCTTCCTCCGCACAGGTTGCAGGGTGGCCTCGCGCAACATGCGCTCGGGCCTCTCCCGGAAACGTCAGAATCCGGTCGATCCGTGACCGAGACGCAAATCTAGATCGGATCGAAAACCGGAACAAGAAACACCGTCCGAGATTCGAGTTTGTGCACGCCGCATCGACTGGATTTTGCGGGGCTTAGTGAAACCTAAAAATACTTCTCCACGCCACGGCCGTCGCTGCGAACATCCTGTGGACAACTCTTGTCGCTTGCACGCAAGCCGCAATCCAGAAAACACTTAGACCGGTTGATCCGCAGATGTCCGATTGTGGGTAGACCGGCTCCGTGCCGCCCCAACCGAGCGCACAAAGGCGTGTCCGCACCCGACTTCCGCCCTGCGCTCAGGTGCCTGTCGGCGCCACGTCCGCCACCCGCCCAACAAACGCCTTGCGCCGCCCCGCGCCTTGGAAGCCGTGGTCGCGGTACAGCCGCCGCGCCGGGTCATTGCGGCAATCCACCGCGCACGTCACCGCGTCCAACCGCGCCTCCGCGGCATTGCGGATGCCCAGATCCAGCAGTCGCCGCCCGAGCCCCTTCCCACGCACCTCCGGTGAAAGCCCGATGTAGACGAGTTCCACCACCCGCTGCTCCGGCACGCGCGACAAGAGCATGCACCCCCGCGCCACCTCGCCAGCACCTTCGCGGTGCATCACGATAAACCAGATCGAAGGGTCAAAAACCCCCGTCGCGTAGTGGCTGGCGAGGATGTCCGGCGTCTCACGCAGGCCGCAGAGTTCGGGGCAGTCCAGCGTGTCCTGATACGACTCCTCGAGCACCTTCAGCAGCATCGCGTCGCGCTGCGATTCGGGGAAGGATGTCAGTGGGGCCACCCGAACCCCCGCGGGCCACGGCGTCTCTGTTCGGGATCCGCGCAGGTCGGCCGGTGCGATCGCCCGACGCTGGTACTCCAGATCGCCGACGTACACAAACCCCGCACCGCGGAACGCCGATTCGGCCCATGCGTCTGCGAGATCCGGCAGCGCTTGCAGGATCTTCACCTTGGGCGTGCGAGTCTCCACGAAATGGGCGGCCACCTGCCGCAGCAGTGCGATCCGCTCGGCCCGCGCCGATTCCGGACCGCCGGGTTCCCCCCCGGGCATCGGTTCGGAAATGAAGATCATCGCGGTGGCGCCCGACCCCGGCACGGCGAGGCAGGCCTGCCGGATCGCGAGCGGCTCCACGCCGGGCCGCTGCACTGTCGCCCAGATCGCGGACAGATCGATCCCGTGCTCGGGCGCTGAGGCGATCAGTCGTTTGGCCGCCGTCCGCCGGTCCCGCAGCCCCTGGCTGACCAGACGTTCGGCGGCGTGAACCAACGCGTCCTCGCCGACGCGCACGACCGCAAACCCTGCCGGCGGCGAAGGCGGAAACGGGCCGGGAGGTTGGTCCACAGAACGGGTCATGAAGCACCGCCGAAGCCGTACACCCCGCCGAGCCCGTCGCCCGACGAGAAACCGCCCGATTGGCCCTTTCGCCATGTCGAGACTTGTCGTAGACTAGCCTCCCCCTCGAAACCGTGGGGCCGCGGCTTCCGCGGCGTGGGCCTCAACCGCTCCGCCACCGGCCGCGTATCGATTCGCATCTGCCCTGACCTCACCCCTTAGTCCTCACCCCTTCCCACTCATGCAGACCCGCCTCACAACCTTCGCCGTCGCTCTGCTCGGTCTGATCGCCTCGGTCGTCCTGACCGGCATGGCCCCCGAGCCCAACCCCGTCCCCCAGCGCTGGCAGTTCGACGTCCGCGTCGGCGACCTGCGGTTCGCCAAGTTCGAAACCCCCGACGGCCAGCTCAGGGGCTACTTCTTCCTGACCTACCGCGTTGTCAACAACACCAAGGAAGACCTCCTTCTCGCGCCGCTCTTTGAGCTCGCCACCGAGAACGGCGACGTCGTCCGCTCCGGCCGCGATGTGCCCCAGGCCGTCACCCGCAAGGTGATGGAAGAGGTCGACAACCCGCTCGCCCAGGACCAGATCTCGATCCTCGGCACGCTGCTGCAGGGTGAAGAAAACGGCCGCGAGGGCGTGGTGATTTTCTCGGCCCCCGACATGAGCGCCCGCGAGCTGACCGTGTTCGCCACCGGCTTCTCCGGCGAGACCGCGGCGTACGAGTCCCAGGACCCCAAGACCGGCAAGGCTAAGAAGGAATTGCTCCGCAAGACGCTGAGCCTGACCTATCGCCTGCCCGGCGACGTCATGACCCGCGTGAACGAGGCCATGCCGCTGTTTGAGCAGCGGTGGGTCATGCGGTAAGCCTCGCAACAAGATCCCGATTTTGATAATCTCGCTGCCACGTCCTTTGGAGGTGGTCAGTGAAGCAGTGCATCATCTGCGGCGAGGATTGTTCGAATCGAGCACGGGTCAAGGATGCCGACGGGCGCTACGCGTGCAAGTCGTGCGCCGAGAACGCCACACGACAGCGTCCCGAAGCGAAGCCCGCGCCGCGACCGGCCCAGCGTCCCGTCGCTGCACCGGTCGCCGCACCCGATGACGACGACATCGACCTGTCCGCTCTCGCTTCCGTTGAGGCGACCGCGACGATGACCGAGAGCGTGCCCTGCCGATGCTGCGGGCGCGGCGTGCCGGATGGAACCGAAACCTGTCCCTTCTGCGACGGCAACGCCCGCAGTGGAAAGGCCGCAAAGTCCGACGCGCCACGAAAGTCCAAGCCATCCGGCCCGCGATTCCAGATGCCTTCGCTCCCGTTCGACATCGACATCAACGGCGGCTCGCTCGCACTCGCCGCCCTCGTTGGATTCGGGGCGCTGCTCGGGCTTGCGCAGGTGACGCCGATCTTCTATGGCGTCTTTGGCATCGCACTCATCGTCTACGGCCTCATCTTCACCGCGTGCGTTGTCGTCATCCCCTTCCGCGACGACCAGACCACCTGGGGCATCATCAACATTGTCGCCGCGATCACCGGCTTCGGCGGCATCCTCGTGCTCTGGTACGTACTCATGGTCACCGAGCGACCCTGGCTGAAGTACATGGCCGGGATCATCCTGCTTGGGACGGTTTCCTTCGTGATTCTCGGGAAGGACGCGGTCGAGAAAATGGCCAACGAGACCGAGCAATCCGCCCCGGAACCCGCGGCAAATCCCTAGCCAAAGCCCTTCCAGGGGCGTCTCTTGAGGCCCGGACGCCCCTGCCTTGCCGCGATTCGCACTCCCGCCTAGTATTTCGACCCTGCCGGAGGCACCTTGCCCCCGGGTGGGACACGACAGGAACTCTCGTCATGGCACATAAAAAGGGACAGGGCTCGACCAAGAACGGGCGCGACTCCAATCCGCAGTACCGCGGCGTCAAGCTCTTCGGCGGCGAGGCCGCCAAGCCCGGCGCGATCATCGTCCGCCAGGTCGGCACGCCGTTCAAGGCCGGCTTCAACGTCCGCATGGGCAAGGACAACACCCTCTTCTCCGTCGCCGAAGGCACGGTGGTCTTCGCTGGCCGCAAGGTCCACGTGAACCCCTCCGACCCCAAGGCCCCCAAGCCTGTCTGGCTGACCGCGACTGCGAACTAAGTTCGTGAACACGTCCATTCTCGCAAGCCCCGCGAACGCGGGGCTTGTTTGTTCTCGGGGGCGGGGCCTTCTAGGCCCCGGAGTCAGTAGGACCGGCTTCCAGCCGGTCCATCGTTCTTTTGACGAGCCGCAGGTACACTGCCTTCATGAAGCGGGTGGTCACGACGCTTACGGCGATTCAACTAGCCTGGCTGATCACCGCGTTTGCGTGCTTTTGGTGGTTCATGACCGGCACCACCGTGCTTGTGGCGTCGGGCGAGGTCCGGGCCCAAATCGACGCCGCGGAGCGGTTTGTAGCCGTAGACGCCGAACTGATTCGGTGCGAAGTTCTCCGTCAAGGCAACAACCTCAATCGCGTGGCCGTGCGGTTCCGGTACACCATCGAGGGCCAGACGTACGAGTCCGACAAGTGGTCGTTCGATTCGTCATGGACGTCCTTGGACACCGAAACCGGTCTTGCGCAGAAATTGACGCCGGGCGATCAGATTCATGCCTTCGTCGATCCGCAGAACCCAGGTGTTGCGATCATCAAGACCGGCATCCGTCCGTCCCAATGGGTTTTTGTGGGCCTCTTTTCGACATTCGCTGCATTCGGCGTCACCCTGGTCGCTCTTGCCGTCGGAACCTGGGCTGCGGCCTTTCAGTCGTCCGGAGTGCATCGATGGCACGAGCAGGATCGGATCGTTCAGCCAGCCTCTCGAATCATCGTCCCGATCGTCCTGAGTTCGGGGTTATCTGGCGTGCTGCTGTTCGGAGCGATGTTTGCAACGGCACTGTCCGATTCGATCGCATACGCCTATCCGACCTTCGCTGCGACTGCGGTCCTCCTCGGTGCGCTCACGCTGATACTCCTTATGGCGTGGGCAGTGAGCGGCAGCGCCGACACCGTCATCGATCGAAAGCGTCGCACACTCACGTTCGCCCGTCGCCTCATGCAACCGTTCCGACGGGATTCGTGGGCCTTCGATGAGATCGGCTCTGTTGCCTCGAAACCGTGCTGGTCGTTCGGCGATTCCAACTCTTCGGGCTGGAACATCGTCGTGACGCGCGGGAACGGCACGCACCCAAGGGTCTTCACATGGGAAGCTACGAAGTCCGACGCCGACGCGATCGCACTCGCGTTGGCTCGCGTCTTCGATCGGCCGGCGATCCTCGAGCCGTCCCCGATTTCCGATTGACACATCGATCCCGGTCCGCATTGTGATACGCTCCGCTCCATGATCTGTCCCCCTACGCCGATCGTCTTTGCGGGCGCTGTGTCTGTCCTGTGTCACACCGCTCTCGCCATCGCTCCTACCCCCGACCAGCGTGCCCTCGATCTGCTCCAGCGCATGACGCTCGAAGAGAAAGTCGGCCAGCTCGTCCAGTTCTCCGACGGCATGGCCACCGGGCCCGATCGCGTGAAGGTTGATCAGGCCGCGCTCTTGCCCAAAGGTGGCATCGGCTCACTGCTGAACGCCGTTGGCGCTCACAAGACCAACGCGCTCCAGAAGATCGCGGTTGAGCAATCGCGGCTTGGCGTCCCGCTGCTCTTTGGGCTCGACGTGATCCACGGCTATCGCACCACGTTCCCGGTGCCGCTCGGCCTTTCGGCCGCGTGGGACCCGAGCCTCATTGAGCGCACCGCACGCGTCGCCGCCGCTGAAGCCGCGGCGGGCGGCATCCGCTGGACCTTTGCCCCGATGGTCGATATCGCACGCGACCCGCGCTGGGGCCGCATCATGGAAGGCAGCGGCGAAGACCCGTACCTCGGCAGCACCCTCGCCGTCGCCGCCGTGCGCGGCTATCAGGGCGGCATCGGCACCGCGAATCTCGCCCAGCCGACCTCCATCCTCGCCTGCGCCAAGCACTTCGTGGCCTACGGCGGAGCCGAGGGCGGCCGCGATTACAACACCGTCGACATCTCCGAACGCGTGCTCCGCGATGTCTACCTCCCGCCCTTCAAGGCCGCCACCGACGCCGGGGTCGTGACGTTCATGAGCGCGTTCAACGCCCTCAACGGCGTGCCCACGTCCGCCCATCGTCAAACGCTCACTGGCATCCTCCGCGACGAGTGGAAGTTCGACGGGTTCGTCGTCAGCGACTGGACCAGCATCACCGAGCTGATCCCCCACGGCATCGCGCTCGACGATCGCACCGCCGCGCTGAAAGGCTTTGTGTCCGGCGTCGACATGGACATGCAGGCGAATCTCTACGCCGCCGAGTTGCCGGGCTTGGTTCGCGCCGGCAAGGTGAGCGAGCAGGCGATCAACGCGTCGGTCCGGCGCATCCTCCGCGCCAAGTTCGAACTCGGCCTGTTCGAGAACCCGTACGTGAACGCGGACGCCGAAGCCTCGGCGATGCTCAAGCCCGAGTACATCGCTCTGGCGCGCGAGGCGGCGGAGCAGTCGTTCGTGCTGCTCAAGAACGACGCGGCCAGCGGCGGCAAACCCGTCCTCCCGCTCGCTCCGAACGCACGCATCGCCCTCATCGGCCCGCTCGCCGACGACGCCGAGGAGATGCTCGGCGGCTGGTCGTGCCAGGGCAAGAAGGAAGACGTGATCACGCTTCGCGCATCGCTCGCCGAGCGCTTCGGAGCCGCGTTCACCTATGCCAAGGGCACTGGCATCACCGGCGAATCGCGTGATGGCTTCGCCGCCGCGATCGACGCCGCCAAGAACGCCGACGTCGTCATCATGGCCCTTGGCGAATCGCGGCACATGTCCGGCGAGGCCGCGTCGCGCACGCGACTTGATCTCCCCGGTAATCAACTCGATCTCCTGAAGGAAGTCACGAAGCTCGGCAAGCCCGTCGTGCTCGTCGCTTTCAGCGGCCGCCCGCTCACGCTCGCGTGGGAAGCCGCGAACGTTCCTGCGATCCTGATGGCGTGGTACCCCGGCTTGCAAGCTGGCCCCGCGCTCACGCGTGTGCTCACCGGCGACGCCGCACCTTCGGGCAAACTCACCGCCACCATGCCGCGAGCAGTGGGGCAGGTGCCGCTCTACTACAACCATCTCAAGACCGGCCGCCCCGTCCCCGGCCCGGACGACGAGAAGAAAGACGAGGGCTACAAGTTCCTCAGCCGCTACGTCGACGAGGACGGCTCGCCGCTCTACCCCTTCGGCCACGGACTCACCTACACGACGTTCTCCTACGGGCCGACGAAGGCATCCACGAAAGAGATCAGCGTCAACACGCTCCGCAACGGCGCCGCGATCGAGGTCGAGTCCACCATCACCAACACCGGCGTCCGCAGCGGCACCGAGATCGCCCAGCTCTACATCCGCCAGCGCGGCACCAGTGTCTCGCGCCCCGTGCGCGAGCTCAAGGGCTTCGAGAAGTTCACCCTCGAACCTGGCCAGACCCGAACCGTGAAGTTCAAACTCACCGCCGCCGAGCTCGCGTTCTGGAACATCGACATGCAGCTCGCCGTCGAACCGTGCGAGTTGACGGTGTGGGTGGCGCCGAGCAGCGTCACCGGCACGCCGACGAAGATCATGATCACCGAGTGAAGAACCAGTAGGACCGGCTTCCAGCCGGTCATCCAAAGCGCGTGCGGCCAACACGAGGGGGCGGGGCGCGGGGGGCGGGGCCTTCCAGGCCCCGCGTATTGCGTCCCTCGTTCCCCCTTCATGGTGCCATCAGTCCGCGGTGGCTCGGCACGGCGCGACTGATGCCGTCTGCCAACCGCAACGCCCAAACATCAGTCACGCCGCCCAAAGCGGCGTCGTACTGATGGCACCGGAGCGGCGGGGCCTGGAAGGCCCCGCCCCCGAATCGCGCCCACAATCCCCCGTGTCCGCGCCGCTTCCAACCCATCTTCCACCCCGCTTCCCCGTCATCGTCGGCCCCACCGCTGGTGGCAAGTCGTCGCTCGCCGTCGAAGTCGCGCTGGCGTTCGCTGCACGCCAACCCTCGCTCTCCGCGCCCATCTCTGCCGAGATCCTCACCGCCGACGCCTTCCAGCTCTATCGCGGCATGGACATCGGCACCGCCAAGCCCACGCTCGCCGAACGCAAGAACATCCCGCATCACCTCATCGACGTCCGCGACCCGCGCGATCCTGCGCCCTTCACGGTGCACGACTGGCTCCACGCCGCCGAAGCCGCGATCGCTGACTGTCGCGCTCGCCACACGATCCCCATCCTCGTCGGCGGCACGCACCTCTACATCCAGAACTTCCTCACCGGCATGTTCCAAGGCCCCGGCGCCGACGAATCCCTTCGCGCCGAACTCCGCGCCCGCGGCCTCGCCTCCCTCCGCGAAGAACTCGAACGCGTCGACCCCGACGCCGCCCGCCGCATCCACCCGAACGACGAACGCCGCACGGTCCGCGCTCTCGAAGTCTTCCACCTCACCGGCACGCCCATCAGCGAGCACCAGAAGCAATGGGGCGCGGAAAGCCGCACCGACTGCGTGCTGGTGATCCTCGACTGGCCCACCGAACTCATCAACCGCCGCATCAACGCCCGCGTGAAGCAGATGATGGCCGACGGCTTCCTCGAAGAAGTGCGGCGACTGAAGGCCGAGGGCGCCTTCGCCGACGGAGCCAACCCCCAAGCCCGCGAAGCCCTCGGCTACAAGCAACTGCTCGCGCACCTCGACGGGAGAGGCTCCCTGGAAGACGCCGTCGAACAAATCAAGATCGACACCCGCCACTTCGCCAAAGCCCAGCGCACCTGGCTCCGCCGCCTCCGCATGACGCCGGGCTGCGTTGTCATCGATGCGGCAACGACGCCTATGGAAGAATGGCCCAGCATCGTCCTCAAAGCCTGCGGCGATCAAGGGCCAACGCCGCCGCGCGCCGAAGGCCTCCCGGATCCGACCGATGAGCCGCACAACGAACCCGTGTTGCCCGATCGACCACCATCGTCGCGCCACACGCTGCCTCCGCCCAAACCAACAGACACTCGGCTGCTCTGGGTCCTCGCGTGGTTCGGATTCACCGCCATGCTCGGGACGTGCTTTTTTCTGCTCGGCTTTGCGGGGTTTCTGGACTCGCCATCCGTTTCGATCGCTGCTGGCTGGATCACCGTGGGATCGGTCGCCGTGCTCATCATCCTGGCAACCGTCATCACCATGTCCGAGCGCGACTCACTCTCGCAAGCGCGAGCACGCAACTACCTCATCTGCCCGCAGTGCACATACTCCCTCCGCGGCCTGCCCTCCCCCAGCGCCTGCCCCGAGTGCGGCCGCGTCTTCACCACCGAGTCGCTCAAGCAGGACTGGGAACGCATCATCGAGATGGAGAAGTCGGGAGCATGAGCGACGAGGCATCGGACCATCCGCCCTCGCTCCCCGCCGCGGCTCACCGTCCGATCCGCATCGTTCGCCCACTCCGTCAGCGCAACCTCGCCGAGACCACGCGGCCCATCGTCTATGTGGTCGCGTATGGCACGTTTGTGTTCGCGTTCCTCGCCGTAATCGCTTTCGTCCGCGGTGCCCAAGCCCCCGGGGTGGTCTTCGTCATCATCGCCGCGATGCTCGCGCTCAAGTCGTTCCTCGCTGCCGCCCGAGTCGAACGAGAGTCCCGCGACGAGTTCTTCCGCCTCCAGGCCGACCGCTTCAAGTTCTGCCCGGACTGCGGCTACGACCTCCGGGGCTCCGCCGACGAGGGCCCATGCCCTGAATGCGCCGCGCTCTACGACCTCGAATTCCTCGAACAATCCTGGACGTTGTCGTACAAGCCATCCGTCACTGTGATGAGCGACCACGCTCAGTTCGGCGAACTGCGAAGCATCAACGAAACGCGCCAAAGGCGATTTCGATCCTATCAAAATACAAACAAAAGAGACGATTCGCCTGCAACCCCCCGGCATCCGGGTTGACATCCCTCGAATCTCTTCCTTATCTCAGTGTCTTTCCCGCCTGCCATTTCGTGCCCGCGGCCGCCGATTGCCGACGAATCGACCTGTTCTCCGCCCGGTTGTCCGCTCCCCGCGGCCTTCCGCCACACTCCAACTCCGGCACGCCGCTCGCCTTCCGACTCCCTGCACCCCTGCTCCCTTCCTCCCCTGCCGCAACCATGGCCAAGAAACCCGCCAAAAAGCCCGCCGCCTCCGACGCTCCATTCGACGCGACCGGCGACGGCTCGCCTTCCGAGGGTGGCGGCGCGACCGTCGCTGAAGCCACGAAGGCCAAAGCTCCCGCGAAGGGCGGTGGTGGTGGGGGGCGTGGCAAGCGTCCCGGTCGCGTCTTCAAGTCCGTCTACAAAGCCGGCAGTGCCAAGGGCAAGAACCTGGTCATCGTCGAATCGCCCGCCAAGGCCAAGACCATCAACAAGTACCTCGGCCCCGAGTACGTCGTCCTCGCCTCCGTCGGCCACGTCCGCGACCTGCCCAGCCGCAACCCCAAGGGCATCAAGAGCCCCGTCCCCGGCGTCGATCTCGAGCACGACTTCAAGCCCACCTACGTCATCAACGAAGATCGCGCGAACGTGATGAGCGACCTCCGCCGCGCGGCCAAAGACGTCTCCGGCGGCGAAGGCCAGATCTGGTTCGCAACCGACTTGGACCGCGAGGGTGAAGCCATCGCGTGGCACCTCGCGCAGGAACTGGGTATCTCCAGCAAGCAGGCCAAGCGCGTCATCTTCCCCGCCATCACCAAGGCCGAGATCGCCAAGGCCTTCAGCAACCCGCACCCGATCGACGAGGATCGCGTCAACGCGCAGCAGGCCCGCCGCATCCTCGACCGCATCGTCGGCTATCAGGTCTCGCCGCTGCTGTGGAAGAAAGTCGCGCGCGGTCTCTCCGCCGGGCGCGTGCAGTCGGTCGCCGTGCGCCTCGTGGTCGAGCGTGAACGCGAGATTCGGGCGTTTATCCCCGACGAGTACTACGAAGTCCGCGCCAACTTCACGCCTGATCTTGCCAAGGCCGCGGGCCTGGCCGAGGGCTGGAAGAAACTCCTCGCCCAGCGCGACGAGAAGAACAACCCGCCCACCGTCGCCGAGCAGTCGCACTGGCTCGAGGATCACACCTGCCTGAGGGCAGAACTCATCGAAGTCGGTGGCAAGCCCATCGACATCAATGCGCCCAAGGAAGGCGAAACTCGCCCGGCCAACGAAGCCAAGCGCCTCCTCGACCGCGTGCAGGAGATCGCCCGCCTCGCCGGCGTGAAGAACGTCTCGGTCGAAACCAAGGAAGACCCCGACGGCAAGGGTCCCGCCAAGTTCGTCCGCACCATCCGCGGCGACATCGATCCGAAAACGCCCTACATCATCGAGTCCATCGAGACCAAACGCGTCTCCTCGCGCCCCGCGCCGCCGTTCATCACCTCGACGCTCCAGCAGGGCGCCAGCAGCCGCCTGGGCTTCGGTGCTCAGCGCACCATGCGTGCCGCCCAGCAGCTCTACGAAGGTGTCGACATCCCCGGCGAAGGCCCCGTCGGTCTCATCACCTACATGCGTACCGACAGCACCCACCTGTCCGGCGACGCCCTCAACCTCGCCCGCAACTACATCGAGAAGAACTTCGGCAAGTCCTACCTCCCCGAGAAGCCCAACTTCTTCTCCTCCTCCAACAAAGCCGCGCAGGAAGCCCACGAGGCCATCCGCCCGACCAACCCTGACCTCTCGCCGTCGAATCCCAAGATCCGCCGCGCGTTGAGCGACGATCAGTTCCGCCTCTATGAACTCATCTGGCAGCGCTTCGTCGCTTGCCAGATGGTGCCCGCGCAGTGGGATTCCACCAGCGTGAGAATCTCCGGCGGCATCGACCCCAAGCAAGTCGTTACCTTCCGCGCCTCCGGCCGCGTCCTGGTCTTCGACGGCTTCTACAAGGTCACCGGCGTCCCCAAAGGCGGCGAAGAGCTCACGCTCCCCAAGATCGCCGAGAAGCAGCCGCTCTCGCCCTTCTCCTCCAGCGTCCTGCAGAAGTTCACCAGCCCGCCCGCCCGCTACAGCGAGGCCTCGCTCATCAAGGTGCTCGAGTCCGAAGGCATCGGCCGCCCCTCGACCTACGCCTCGATCATCAGCGTCATTCAGGACCGCAAGTACGTCGAGCAGGAGAGCCGCCGCTTCTACGCCTCCGACCTGGGCGAAGTCGTCACCGACAAGCTCATCGAAGCCTTCCCGCAGATCATGGATGTCGGCTACACCCGCGAGATGGAAGCCCTGCTCGACAAGGTTGAGGAAGACCACCTCGACTGGATCGACATGCTCCACAAGTTCTACGGCCCGTTCCAGAAGAGCCTGAAGAACGCCGAGGACACCCTCGTCCACGCCAAAGCCGAGTCGCAGCCCTCCGACTACACCTGCCCCACCTGCAAGAAGCCGCTGGTCTACAAGTTCGGAAAGAACGGCCGCTTCCTCTCCTGCTCCGACTACCCCACCTGCACCTACGCCTCCCCCGTCGACCGCAACGGCAAGCCCCGCCCCGCCGCCGAGACCGTCAACGTCGCCTGCCACAAGTGCGGCCGCGGCATGACCAAACGCGTCGGCCGCTTCGGCCCCTTCCTCGGTTGCTCCGGCTACTCCGACAAAACCAACCCCTGCGACGGCCTGCTCAACCTCGACAAGAAGGGCAAAGTCACCGCGCCCTCACAACCGCCGCTGGTCACCGACCTGCCCTGCCCCATCTGCGAATCCCCGCTGAACCTGAGAAACGGCGTGCGCGGCCCCTGGCTCGGCTGCTCGAGATTCCCCAAATGCCGAGGCCGCGGCAAGTGGGCGGAGTTGGAAGAAGCCAAACGCACCGGGCTTGAAAAGCAGATGCAAGCCCACGACAAGGCCAATCCCATTCCGATCATCAAGACGATGGATGGGATTGCGTTGACGGACGCGACGGGCAAGCCGCTGGCGAACGCGAAGCCGGTGGAGCAGCTCTCAGGCGACGGCGGTGAGCAGACGCTGGAAGCGGTGGCGGATGAGATGGGGGTTTAGTCCCGTTGACAAGTAGCTGACGGGGAAGCTCGCGACCACCGCCCGTGTTCACAAGGCGGTGGCGATACGTCGCTTTACCGTGCCACGTTGCGGGTTCAATCAAGCGACGTCACACCCAAGCCGCGCAGGTAGTCATACGTCGCGTCATACATAGCCGGCACGCGCGTCGGGTCGTTGACACTCCCTCTCGGAACGACGACCACCATCCCCTGACGCGCCCTCGTGAGCAAGACCCGATACGCGTTCTTCAAGTAAGCCTGCCGTTCAGCCTTGCGGATGCGTTGCCAACTGTCGCCGCGAAAGCCCCAGTGTTCCCATCCCTCCGGCGAGAATCGAAAGTCGCCGTCCCACACCACGCAGGCCCAGTCCAGTTCCAAGCCCTGTACGTGGAACTCGGTCGCTGCGTCTTCCAGGTAAAAAGAGCTTCGCACGTCCTCACGCGGATGCAGGAACCAGTGCACCGGGTCGATGTCCACACGCACGTCGATAGCCTCGGGCTTAAGCCGCTGGGCCTGTGACGAGACGACCATCCCGTAGCGTTCCGAGCCGCGAGCGCGACTCCGAAGCCACGCTTTGGCGGTTCCCAAGTCGCGAGTCAGCACGATCGGATAGCGTTTCTCGATCGCCGCCCACGCCGAGCGTGCCGCTTTGCGGTCCACGTCGAGGACCGCCTTCACCCAACCCGACACATGCTCGGCCCGAAACGAACGCATCGACACCGACAGGTGCAAGCTGTCGTGGGTTTGCACATGCGCATGTCCGCCGAGCATTTGCAACGCGCCTCCCGCCGCGTACTCCGAATCTCGCAGGTGCGGAGACAGATGCACGCGCCAATGCGGAAAGTTTGCTCGCAACGCCCGGAGCCATTCACCGATGCCCGCTTCGCCGGTATTGATCTCCTGCCCACCGCCGACGAGGCACACGATCACCGCCCAGTCTTGATGGCGGTCCATACAGGAAATCAGAAACGCGGGCTCGGACATCGCGAAGTTCGCGTGACCTTTCTTGCGACGCATGAAAGACGCGGTCTGGTCGAGGTTCCACGCCCGCTGGGCCTCATCGAACAAGGCGACGTGCTCGATCGGCGGCTTGGCACCGTCTCGGATACACTCGTCGCGGAAGTGGTGGACATTCTGAATAAACGCTTTCACCTCGCTGCGTGCGGCACCAATCCGAATCGGCTTCGTCGCCTGCTTCGCCCGTGCAACCTTGTCGCGAGCGAGCGCCTCGCACAAGATCGCCACGAGCGGCCCATTGCCAGAGAGGAAAACGCTGTACAGCTCGCTGGACTTATCGATGTGCTTCGTCGCGATATCCAGCCCTACCAACGTCTTGCCCGCGCCGGGCACGCCGGTGACAAAGCAGATGGCCTTGTGCTTGTTCTGCTTCGCCGAACGAATGACTTGCTCTACCGTGCCAGTGGTCTGCGTGAGATTGATCGCTTCCGCCTCACGGCGCGAAATGTCTTCAACCTTGTGACCGCCGTACAAGGCCATCGCTGCTTCGATGATCGTCGGAGTCGGCTTGTAGCTCCCTTTCGCCCAGTCGCTTGCATCGAGTGCCGGTGCCTTACGCCAATCGGCGACCGCACGCAAGACGTCCGCGAGCGATTCACCACTCGACTTGAGCGGCCTGATCACCCCATCGTGATCCGATTCGATGATCGGCTGCGAGGTCACGTTCTGAGCGCGAGTAGCGATCAGGATCGGCGCAATGGTCGCGGCGTGGCTGGTGCTGTGAAAGTTCTTCAGGTCCAGCGCATAGTCCCACACCTGATTCAACGCATCCGCGTTGAATGCGGTCTCGCCGACCTTGAACTCCAGTACAAACACCACGCCGCTCGCCACGACCAGCACGTCGATCCGTTTGCCCATCCTCGGGACTGCGAACTCGAACGCAATCAAGCCGCCATCGTTCCAGCTCGCGAGTGCCTCGCGCATCGCCTTGATCTGCGCATGCCACGCATCTCGCTGAGCCGGCTCGATCGCGAACGAGGAGGCGTTCGCGAGTGCCGCGATGATTGTGTCGTCAGGGTGAGAAAGGAACGTACCGATGCTTGCCGCGTAGTATGCCCGGTGGGCTAGAAGGCGATCTGTGCTTTCCGACCGGAACGACATGTCGGCGCAGAGTAATCGGTTTCTCATGCCTTTGCAATGTCGGTGGCCGAACCACACTGCGTTGTGTCACGACCACCCGCAACTCAGACAGGGTGTCGTGTTCGGTCATGGACCGGCATCTGCAGCACGGCCATCACCTCCGCCCGGACGATGCTCGTGCTGACTGTGCCTTCACGTGCAATCTGCCCGCCTCCCGCTTTCCCAAGGCCCGAAGGGCCGCCCGTTCCAAGCCCGGGGCGTTAGCCCCGGGTGACCGCGCCGCCCGACCCGAGCCGCGACGCGGCGGCACTCGCCTTCGCTCGCTTCCGCGCCCCCAACGCAACCGGTGCCGCACCTTCAGTGCTCGAAGACTGGACCGCCGCTTCCCGGGGCTCGGTCCCCGGGCTTGGCACGGCCGCCGCTTCGCGGCTTGAGCCAATCGCTGGATCCGTTCACTCTGTTCGCACTGACCCGCCTCGCCGACCGGCCGCCCCCCTCTGCCCCTCCGGGGCAGCTCGGAGCAGAGGACACGACTTCCACGGGTTGCGCTCCGCCCGGCTGATGCCGGGCTGCGCTTTACCCGTGGCTACATGCCGCGGCCCCGTTGGGGCCGGGTACGGATCATCACCTCGGTGCATGGCGCACAACGCCGCCGATGCGCGCACAACCCCGTCGTTGCGCCGACAATCTTCATCCGCAACCCCATCAACCCGTTGAATCACCCCTCGCATCCATGCGACACTATGGGAAGTGGATCAGTGGATCAGTGGATCAGTGGATCAGTGGAGCAGTGGGGAAGTGGGGCAGCGAAGCAGGGGAAAGGGGTTGGGGCGTGCCGCAGACAGAATCTCGTGACAACTTCATCCCCACCGACCACGGGCGCCAAGCCCGGCTCGAGCGTGTCCAATCGCCGCGGGAATCCCTCCGAGCGTCGCCCACTGGTCAACCCCATTCGAGTTGCTATCTTGATGTGATGCGTTTGTGCCGCTCATTCCGCTGCATGCACCCGCCCATTGCGGCGGCGCTCTGTCTCACGCTTGTGGCCAGCGTCGCACAACCCGCCCAAACACGACCTCCCGCGCCGTTTGCCGACGTCGTTCGGAAGCACTTTCAAACCTGGGACACCGACGCCAGCGGCACGCTTTCACGGAGCGAGGTGGAAGCCGTGAGCGAAGACCCGGACCGGCTCGGCGACGAAGCCGCCGCACTCGGCGCGGTGCGGCTGGTGTATCGCACGATTCAGGTCGATCCACCCTCGCTCGCGGTGCTCGTCGGCGAGGTCCCCTCCAGCATCGAGTGGGAGAAGGCCTTTGCCCAGGCTCGCGCCCGCGTCGAGAACCTGCGGCCGCAGATGTGGATCGGACCGCTGCCGTCGCTCGATCAGATCCGCATGGGCGAGTTCGGCAACAGCGCCTTCGTGGCCCTCGCCGCGGGCCTGGCCCACGAGAACCCGACGCAGATGAAGGTCAACTTCGTCGCCCGGGGGCAGGGCGTGTATCTGGTGATGCTGCCCGATCAGCAGCTTCAGGTTCCGCCACTGACCACCGCGCAGATCGCCGGCTCATCGACGCTCGGCAACGAGGGCCTGTGGATGGCAGTCCTCGAAAAGGCGGTCGACATCGCCTGCAAGAAGGCCGGCGCGACCATCGTCGGCGACGGCACCACGGGTTCGTGCGCCGACGCCGCTCGCGAATTGTTCAAGGTGTACTTCAACCCGAACTTCGAGACGAGTATGTTCGCCTCGACCAAGGGGAAGGACATGAAGCCCCTCACCAGTGAGAAGATCTCCGAAAAGGATCAGTTCATCTGGCAGACCCTCCGCTACGCCAAGGCGCAGAACGCACCGGCGATCGCGATGACCTACGCCGACAACGCGGTGCCGGGGCTGACGTCCGTCTCCTGGGTCGTGTCCATCTCGCAAGAGACATCCAAGTACACCGCCCGCTTCTGGGACCCGCGCGGCGGCGACTTTACTCCCAAAGGCCCGCCCAACCTCACGAACGGCTACGAGATCAAAAAAGGCTACTTCTCGGTGCCCGGCATTGTCGGCGCGGGAGTGTTCGACGTCGCTCTCGCCCCGCCGGACAAATGGTTCTGGCCGGGTGAACGCAAACCCAAGTAAGCCACGCGAGCGGACGGGTGGCACCACTCCCTGCCACAACGTGGCAGGCGGCCCGATCACTCGTGCGATGTACCACGAGTACCCGCGGCATTGAGCGGGTGGTCATGGTCGTTCGTGGACCAGCGCCCAAAGCACGATCATCGCTTCCACCCCTCGGCGCAGGTGATCGGAACGGTCGTGGCTCCGCGCCGAAATCATGATCAGCGCCCCCGATCCGCGCCGATCGGTCCAGCCGCAGCTTCGCCTACTTGCATCCCGCTCTCGACGCCGCGGGCATGCAGTACGAGCCGATGCGTGCCTCCGAGTGTTGATTCCCGCGCGGATCGGCGCGTTTGTTCGCCGCGGGTTCGTAGGGACTTCGACCCTATCTGCGTTTCTTTGGCGATTGTGGGCCGTGCGTTCCGCGTTCTCAGGTAGTCTGCGCCGCGACGGTGCACCGAAAAGGAGGCCCCATGAATTGTGTGATGCGTAGCGTTGTTGGTCTGGCGGTGACGTGCGGGATGGCCGCAACCGCCCAGGCGGTCAATATCAACCTTTCCGGAGACCTGGGAAACGGCAACTGGCACACGCCCAACGTGCCCCTGGCGCACGGCGGCACGCTGGCGCCGATCACGGTGTTCCAGTCCGTGCCCGGCGTGGGCGATTTCTTCTGCGATGTGTACACCGACAACTCGGGCACGAGCACGCTCGGCAACAGCGTCTTCAGCCTGAGGGTCACGAATCTCGTCTTCCAGGCGTACGCGTCGTCGCCGTCGACGCCGACCAGCGTGAGGCTCCGGGTGTTTGAGAACTTCGTGGTTCCCTTTCCGCTCAGCACACAGGCGGCCGTCATGGCCATGGACGGCGTGATGTCATCCACCGGCGGCTGTACTGTGTTCGGATTCGCACAGATGATGGGTCCGATCGGCAGTTCGAGCGGCACGCCGATCCCCACGCTCTCCTATAGCGGCGGCTCCGCGGGGCCGGAGTTCTTCAACGTCGCCCCGTCGTTCGCGACCGTGAGTCCGCCGTTCGCCGGCACCGCGGGGAACATCTTGTCTCTGAACATCCAGCTCGACCTCATCATCTTCGGCAACGGCTTTGTCAACATGCCCTCGAGCTTCACCACATCGTCGGAGTCCGTGCCATCGCCAGGGCCGCTCGGGCTCGCCGCGATCGTCGGGCTCTGTTTCGCCGAACGCCGGAGATAGTCCTCAGGAGATACGCACATGAAAAAGTCAGATCGAATCGCCGAGATCGTGGCATGCGGGCTCGCAATGAGCGCGATGGTGCAGACGCTCGGCGCGCCGCCGGTGCAGCCGGGGTACGACATGGACGTGCTCAGCGGCGGGCCGCAGTCGCCGCCGCCGGTGAGCGTGACCAACGGTCAGGCGGAGTGGGTGACGTTCACGCTCTCCAACGGCTTCTCGACAGCGCCGATGTTCAGCATCTCGACGGGCCTTCCGCTGACTTCGGTGACCTTCATGGACATCACCATGCAGCCGGGCTCGGCGTACGGCGTGGGCTGGAACTTCGGCCTGTACAACTCCTTCGGCGTGCTTGTCGCTTCGAGTGTGGCGACCGCCCCCGACGGGCCTTGGGGTGCGGGCGGGTCGTACGCGCAGCTGTCGTTCGGTCTGAAGGCGCCGCGGCCATCGCTCCCGCCGACTGGATCGCAGACAAACGCGGGATTGCCGCTGGCGAATCAGAACAACACGTTCGTCGTGCCGCCCTATGTGCAGCCGGATATCTACTACCTCGCGATCGTGGCCGGCCCGACGGCGACGTTCGGCAACAATTTCGCCGCGAGCAGCAGCTTCACCGGCGGCACAGTGACCGCCAACATCACCATCGACAGCGACAACCGCGGCAAGTGCCCGCTCAACCCCTGCGATATGAACAGCGACGGCGCGGTCGACAACGACGACTTTGTGTTGTTCGCCGCGGCGTACCAGGCGATATTGTCGCTGACGGGCGACTTCGACGGCGATGGATTCGTCGATGACGCAGATTATGTTCTGTTCTTGCAGAGCTTCTCCAACTTGTTCTCGGGTTGCTAGCCGGCTGGTGCCACGACTACTCGCTATTCTGAGCGGGTAGTCGTGGTTGGTCGTGTCATCGGCTCCGAAGCCACGCCGCGCAAACACGCGAAGTACAGCCGCCCAGACTCGGTCCGCCCGTTGCCACAATGGTGCGACGGTCTATAGGTGACGGGGCGGCGAGCAACCCGCGAGCGAAGACCGCCCGTGGAAGAGTGATTCCTTTGCTCCCTGCTTGCCCAAGAAGAGCAGTGGAACCGCAACGAAACCTCAAAGGAACGTCAACGGAACCACGCGGCCACATCACCTCCCGCAATGCACCCGCCCCGTTCGCACGAGCAGTCCACGTACCGGTGCGTGCTTTCCGCGCGTCTGCGTGATCGATCAGGCGATGCGGTGCCTCCTGTCCGACGGCATGCACACAGGGGCATGTTCGTGCCGCGACATGGGGTCATCGCCGCAGGCGACGGGTGCGACGGCGTCGCATCTTCTTGTTGTCGTCGGAAACGGGTATCTGCCGCGCCGCGGCACGATCCAATGAGTGCGGGCGGCGTACGCGTCGCTGGGAGCGTGCCACCCGCAGACCGTTCATGCCGGATGCAATGCCGTGTGTGGGCGAGTCGGGAACGTTTCGAACGTCCCAGCCAGGAGTCACACATATGAAGAGCATCAACCGACAACTCGCGGTCGCGACGTTGTTCACCTGCGCTATTGCCGGGACGGCAACGGCCGTGATCTATCACCCCGTGGACTTCTCGCAGTATCACAATGCCCGCATCCAGCAGCGCTTTGCGACATGGAACCACGTCCCCGAAGGACACATCAAGCTTGGTGGCGTGCCGTTCTTCATTCCGCCCGGCAGCAACAACGAGTGGAATCTCGGCGCCGGCGGCAACCTCAACGGCGTGACCTCCGTGCTCGACATCAAGGTCCACGCCTTCGGAACCCGCACGGTGTACACCCTGATCAACTCCAACTGGGGCACCGCGACGGGCGGTCACATGCTCATCGAGTTCTTCGGAACCCAGGGCGGATATGCCTCTGCGGACCTCATCGGCAATCGGGATATCCGGGACTGGAACCTGTTCCCGTCCTTCACCACGCAGATCAACGGCACCACGACCACCCAGGTGCACACGATCGCGAACGGGTTGAATGGCAGCCCCGATGTGATCGACATGCAGCGTTTCGATCTGCCGGTGGAGTTCGACTCGCAGACGCTTGATCGGATCCGCATCACCGATCAACGCCAGATCTTCGTGCACAGCGGCATCGTCTCGGGCATCACGGTGTTCGGCCAGAGCGATCTCGTGCTGTGCCCCGCCGACTTCAACGAGGACTACTTCGTTGACGATGCCGACTTTGTGCTCTTCTCCGACCAGTACACCGCGTGGGACTGCCACGCGGACGACATGCCCAACGGCTGCGTCGCCGATCTCAACAAGGATGGCGTGGTTGACGACTCCGACTTCATCCTCTTCGCCGGCTGGTACGGCGTGATGATGTGCCCTTCGTAAAGGCCCGGCGCACGAGCGTCGCTCTCGCATGAAGAGTCTGAGGCGCGACGACCGTGAGCTTACACAGTGACATGTGTGACGACCACCCGCTGCTCATCAGGGCGGGTGGTCGTGTTCAGTGACGTCATCGGTTCCGACAGGGCCTTCCTCGCGGTCCTCAACCTTGGGCCCGCAGGAACGCCAGCAACTCATTGCCGCTGCGCTGGCCCCGTAGCGTGGCGACGACCTCGCCGTTCACCATCCAGTAGGTCATGGGGATCGCCGCACTCGGCAGCTTGGCCACGGCGTCGGCTTGGCGATCGACCTCGACGTGGGCGACGTGGGCGCGTCCTTCCTCGATCCACGCGACGACACGCGGGTCGTTCAGGGCGTCTTTCTTGTACTGCTGGCACGGGCCGCAGCGATCGGCGGTGGCGAAGACCAGTACCGGCTTGCCGCTGCGGCGTGACGCATCGAGCGCCTCGGGCAGCGGCGGGGCATCACGCAATGCCGCGGGGAGCGCGACGACTTCCCGCGCGACGATGAAGCCGGTCTTGGGGTCGTATTCCGTGCGAACGGTGAGCCGGTCCATCCACGCCTTGGTCTGGGGCGGTATCGCGGCCGGTTCGGGTTCGGACGGTTGCTTCGAAGCGCACCCGCCGAGCACGGTCGAGCCGAGGGCGACGAGGGAGGCGATGCGGAAGGCGGTTGTCATGCAATGAACTCCGAAGGCACGCAGGAATGGGGTGCAGTTTCGATGCGTTTCGGCCCGAGACGATGGTTGCGAAACTGGTGCAGTCGTGGGCAGGTTGGGGCAAGGCAAATCTAGAAGCGGAACGTCAACCCCAGCTTCACCGTCAGAGCACTTGAGGTCGTCGTCAGCCGCCGATCATCCTCGACATCAAAGCCCTGGCTGAAGACGACGAAAAGTTCCCGCCCGGGAATCGGCTCGTAGCGCACGCGGCTGTTCAGTCCCGCGTTGTCGCTGTCGCTGTCCCATTGGACCACCGTGGTCCAGGTGAGTTCCGGTGAGAACGCGACGACCGCGCGGGTCTGCAGCACGCGGACGATGAATGACCCGCCGCCGGGCCGATCGGGCAGGTCGATGTCGCTCTGTTCGTACACGACCGATCCGGTGAAATGCCGCGAGGGCTTCCAGGCCATCTCGATCTCGTGGTCGGTGCGTCGGCCGTCGTAGAAGTCGCCCGCGGCGAACTCGTACGCGGGTGTGAACTGCAGCGCATCGGAACCCTCGATCCGGCCGACGACGGTGTTGAAGCGATAGTCGCCGGCGGGGATGAAGACGCCATCGGTGAGGTTGAACGCGCGGTCGGGTCGATCGCGGTTCACCAGGTACTCGACACTGAACTGCTCGCCGGTCTGCGTCTCGACGGTGACCGACGGAAGCTCCCATTCCTGGCTCTGGATCGTGCCGTCGAGGTTGTAGAAGAGCTCGTTATCGACTCGTACGTCGATGCGTCGGATGGCAGTGTTGGGGCGCCAGCGCCGCCGCACCGCGCTGTTCACCTCGTAGACACCGGTGCGAGACACAAAGCCCAGCGCGGGACGGAAGTCGCGCCCGTAGCGTGCCCCGTAGAGGCTGAAAAGCCAGTCGTCGTTGGGCATCGACACCCGTCCGCCGACGGCACCATCGTCCTGCTCGGTGCCGCGGGGCACGATCGACGTCGGCGGACCGTCCCGCGGCGTGCGCACCGCGCCGGCGCTCGAGAACGTCCCCATCGCCCACGCGTGGGCCTCGAGCACCTTGTCGCCCAGGAACTCGGAGTTGCGGAAGTTCACGTCGCCGCCGATCAGCGTGTTCTGCCCAGTCGTCGCGGGGTCGCCGTTGGTGGCGATCAGGCCCACGGTCGACTCGTCGAAGACGTTGGCGGACAGCCGTGCCACCGACAGGTTCTTGGGCCCCAGGTCCGCATCGTCGTACATCTCGACGCTGAGGAGTCCGAAGTTCAGATTGCTCTCACGGCCGGTCACCTTCACGCCTGCGAGGATGTCCTTGACCTGGCCGCGCACCAGGCCGATGCGGCGCGAATAGAAGGGCGTGGGGCTGTTGAAGATGCCGCCGAAGCCGAAGACCGAGGAATCCTGCAGGAAGAACGCCCGCTTTTCGGGGAAGAAGATCGGGAAGCGGGTCAGGTTCACGCGTCGGTCGTCGACCTCTGCCTCGGCGAAGTCGGTGTTGACGGTGAGCACGCCGGTGGTCGAGGGCGTGATCTTGTAGAACAGGTCAAACCCGGGGCGCAGCTCCAGCCCGCCACGGTCGGTATCGATTCGCGCCGAGACGAAAGGCTTGAAGGTGATGCCGCGGCCTTGATCGAGGCGGCGCAGGTCGGTGACCGTGCCCGCCTGGTTCAGGTCTGCGAGCCGGATGTTGGGCGAGGCCCCCGACCAGCGGACGATCTCCTGCTTGCGTCGGATGGTCCGCTGGGCGTTGAAGCCCCAGCGATCGATGCTCGGGTTGAGCGAGATCGAAGTGAGGGGGATCGCGAACTCCGCGCTCCAACCAGCGTCGTCGATCGTGACCTTGCCGATCCACAATTCGTCCCAGTCGGTGCGGATCGAGCGCGTCTGCGTCTCGATCAGGCCGTCCACCTTCGCTCCCGCGGCGGAGAGCGCAAAGTAGTAGCCGTTGCGCTGATCGCCGAAGGGCTCGACCGCGATCTCGACGATGTCATCGCCGTTGATATCGCCCTCACGGAGCATCTGCCGCGCCACGATCGCTGCGGGATCCGAGTCAAAGCACCGAAGCGCGATGTACAAATGCCCGGAGTCAAAGAGCAGCCGCATCTCGGTCCGCTCGGTCGGCGTCGCACCCTCCAGGGGCTGCACCTGAAGGAAGGTCTCGGTCGGCTCTGCGAGCGACCAAGCCTCGTCGTTGAGCACGCCGTCGATCACCGGTACCTGTTCCGCCTGCACAGCCCGCAGTGTCGGGCGCACGCCTGTCGGTGGCAACGCCCGCGGCGGTGGCGTCTCGGGCTCGGGGAGCTTTTCGTTGGGTACGACGATCGGGTTCGCCAAGGACAGCGGCGACATCAAGCCGCCGAGTGCGAGTACGACAGGGATGGAAAGCGGCGTCTTCAATGCGTCACAAGGCCAGAGTGCCGAGCGCGATCTGTGCCGCATCGTCACGCGGCAGGAGGCAACTCAAGGCCGCTGTTCGAGCCGAGTCGAGCGGGTTTACCTCGCGCGATTGCGGACACCGATCGCGAGAATCGATCTGTCGGCGTGCGTGGAACTGCGTCACGCGTCAACCCGGCTCCATTGCCGAACGCCGGTTGAGGCCGCCGTCTGAGGGTCACGCGGAACGGGCCGCGCGGACCGGATCGCTCGCCGAGTGCGCCTTGATGTTGCGTCCGAGAGAGGACGGGTGATGGTCTGACGAATGGCCCTGCAGAGCCCCGAGACACGGCGAGCGGGTGCTGTCTCCCGGCGGCCCTCGATGCCAGTCTCCTCGTTCTACGCTGAAACCCGGAACGCGAACTGGCGAAAGGCCATCGCTTGACGGGGCCCACAGAGCGAGAAATCAGCCGCCTGTGTGACTTGGTGCGGGGTCTCCCCGCAGACCAACGAGGGTCCGTGCTTGATCGAGAGTGTTGCGGGGCTGCAGGCCTTAGGGAGAGCATTCTGGCGATGATCTCGGCGGAGCAAGGAGCAGGGCCTGAGGCATCCCCGGTCGTTCGCGATCACGCTGAAGCCGCTACCACCGCAAATGCCGCTCCTCGCGGGAGCCCGAAGGTGCAGGCGGACCGACCGCGATTCGAGCGTGGTCGCTTCGAGCCGGGCCAGATGCTGGGTGAACGCTTTCGCATCATCAGCCTGCTTGGCAAAGGCGGCATGACGACACGAAACGGCAACGGCGAGTTCGAAGTGGACCACCCATGCACGAGACTGTGAAGGTCGTGCGAAGTTCACGAAGGTGCCGTCTACCCCCGCTCGAAATTCGGAATCCACGGTTCCGAACCAGGTCACGGGACTTCCCTAAACTGGAACTCGCGGCACCATTGGAGTGTGAGCATGAACAAGAGGCGTGGAATGGTCGGCTTCTTGGTTGGTCTCCTCATGCCGCTCGTCCTTGTTCTCGGCGGGGCTGGTTTAGTGGCGCTCGGAGTCTCGATCGGGTCACTCTGGCTTTGTGTCGCAGGACTTGTCGTCGCCGCCGCAGGAGTCCTGTGGGGCGTCATCACGCTCGAGTTGGCGAACCCGTTCGATTGGTTCTGAGGCAGCAAATTGCCGTCCCGCACGCGGCGGGTTCGTTCGCCTCACGATGCCCCTCATTCAGGATGTCTCCATGACCAGTGCTGAACACCCGCCAACCGAGCCGCGCGGACCAACTGGTGTCGCGGAAGACGGTGGAGGCAACGCGGCACCACACGCACCAACGGTTCGCGGTGTCCTGGGGTTGTGTCTCGCGTCGTTCGCAGTCATGCTGCCGTGGCCGCTCCTGGCCATCCTCGCCACGCACTCGTACTTTGACAACCGGAACGAGGCAATCCTGCTTTTTGGCGGCATAACGGGGATCCCTCTGGCGATCCTAACGCTCGTCGGCCTTTCTGAAACGGCGATGTTGTCGCTGATTGTCCTCGCGTGGATCGCTGCCGCGATCGTGCCCGACATCTGGCTCGCGCGTCGGCTGGCCTCGCGGCGAGCAATCTTTACTCTCTTGGGAGTTCAGGCGGCTTTCTCGCTCGCGCAGGCGGCGATGGGTGCGCTGATGATCTTTGGGAAGGCTGCTTAACCGGGCGGAGGAACCCCGCCCCCATGAACGACAGCCCCCGAGTCTTGCGACCCGGGGGTTTCTTGGAATAGAGGGCGATTCACGCTTTCCGCAACCGGTGCATGGGGTGGTGATACACCGGGTCTGGGCTACTCGCAAGGAGTCGATTGCGATGGCGACTCTGATCTGCGTCTTCCTGGCGAGCGCGATTCTCCTGACGCTTCTGGGTGTTCCGCTCTTTCGCGGCAAGGTACCGCCCAATGCGCTCTACGGCTTCCGCGTTCAGGCCACGCTCGACGATCCAACCGTCTGGTACCCGGTGAACCGGCTCAGTGGTCTGTGGCTCTTTGTCACGGGCGCTGTCCTGTTTCTCTCCAGCGTCACCGTCTACGTGCTCGTGAGCGATCCCGGAACCGCCGCTGGAGTCAATCTGTCGGTCCTTGGAATATGCCTTTCGGCTTCGATCGTGCACGGCCTGATCGTCACCAATCGCCTTACCAAGGCAAGGCGCCGATAGGGATGGGGGCTGGCTTTCGCGTCGCGATCCGTGTCCTCTACTCTTCGGAATGGCGCTGTCCTGCTCCAACTGCACGTTCGCCTACACCCCCGGCCAACCGGTGGTTCGCGGCGTGTCGGTCGCGATCGCAGCCGGACGCCTCACCGCCATCATCGGCCCCAACGCTGGCGGCAAGACCACGCTCTTGCGCCTCCTCGCGGGACTGCGAAGGCCCGACGAAGGTCGGGTTCACTTCAGCGGCGGCGATGGCACGGGAACGTCTTCAGAAGAAGCGGTGGGGGACCTCTCTGACGCTCAGCGTGCCCGCCGCATCGTCTTCGTGCCGCAGCACTCTGATGTCGCCTTTGCCTTCACCACCCGCGAGATCGTGGCGCTCGGCCATGTTCGCGGCGACGCTCAGCCGCGGAGGCGGGGTCTTCGCGGCGGCGGGGAGTCTCCTTCTTCGGTCGATCGCGCCCTCGCCGAACTTGATCTCACGGACCGCGCCGACACGCCCTTCGTGAATCTCAGCGCCGGCCAGCAGCAACGCGCCACCCTTGCCCGGGCCTTGGTGCAGATCGACGCTTGGAACGCCGCGAACACCGAGCCGCGCTATCTGCTCGCCGATGAACCTGTCAGCGCCATGGACCCGCGCCACGCCGTGCGGTCACTCACGCTCCTGCGCGCCCTCGCTGCCCGCGGCATCGGCGTTGTCTGCGTCCTTCACGACCTCGCGCTTGTTCTGCGATTCTGCGACGACGCGGTTCTTCTGCAGCACAACGGCACCGTTCTCGCCACCGGCCCCGCCCGAGAGGCTCTCACGCCGGACCGGCTCGGCACGCTCTACGGAATCGCGTTCGAAACGCTTCGCGACCACCGAGGCGATGCCGCGGCCTTCATCCCGCGCGCGGCCAGCCTGATTCCTGATGCCTGATGCCCATCCGGGTTGCCCTGCCTCACGAGTCCGCCAAGTCTTCCTTCTTCACTTCCTCGGCGTGCTCGAACGGTCCCGGCGCCCGCGTGAACAGCGCGACGCCCTCGGGCAGGTTCTCGGCCACCTTCGCGACCACGTCGCCGACCACCGCGCGGCTGAACGGCGTCCGCTGCGACTTACCCATGATCAGCGTGTCGCACCCGAACGTCACCGTGTAGTCCAGAATCTCGTTCACGATGTCGTTGCTCGTCACATAGATCGGAACGAACGGCACCCGCGCTTCCTTGGCCAGGATCGCCGCCGTGCCCAGTGCCGCCTGCGCATCCGGGTCGTCCTCGATCTTGGGCTGCTGACCCGGGGCCAGGTCCAGCACGCGGAGGGTGCGGACGAAGAGCACGAACAGCGTCGCGTTGCGGCGCTTGGCGATGTCGACGGCGTATGCGGCCTGATCGCGGCCGCGGGCGGCGAGCATGATCCGCGGTCCCGGCCCGGGCGTGATGGGCTGCTGGCGGATCTCCTCGATCCAGCCGACCTTCGGTTCGGGCAACGGGCTGGCTGCGATGCGACGGGCGTTCATGCGCACGACGAAGCGGGTGATGAGGACGCTGCCGACGATGAAGCCCGCGAAGATCGTCGCGTTGGGCTTGGCCACGATGATCGTCAGTTCGATCCCGGTCATCAGGATCGCCAGCCCCCACAGCCCCGCCCGCTCATAGGGCCCGACCTCCAATTTCTTGTTCCAGGCGCACGAGAGCAGGTTGATCGCGATCGCGCCGACGACCCCGATGGCGTAGAGCTCGCTGAGCGCCTTAACGTCCGCCTCGATCAGCAAGAGCGCCATCGGCGCAAGGCACGCAATGACCAGAGAGATCCATGGCACGCCGGAGTAGTTGAGGCGGGTCGCCATTCTCGGCAGTTCGCCGTCTTGTGCCAGCGAGTATTGCACCGAGACCATGGCCATCACCGCGGTGTTCACGGCCGAGAGCAGCAGTAATCCGAAGATGATGCCGGTGACGACGCCAGCGATTTTGCCGACGTCGGCGCCGAAAAGGTGCGACACGGTCTGGGTGGCGACGACCTTCATCGCGGTGTCGCGGTACTCCTTCACCTCGGCGGGAACGTTCTCCGGGGCCATCTCCTGACGGATCTCGTAGGTGAGGTAGTCGGGCGTGGTCTGTTCGCGGAGCGCGGGCATGGCGTTGAGCGCAATGCCGAAGATGAGGTTGAGAAGCACCACTTCGACGAGCACGGGCCAGATGGTGCGTTTGGCGGTCTTGGGGACCGGGTTCTTCATGAGGCCCGTCATGTTCGCGACGGCCTCGAGCCCGGAGAGCGCCAGCACGATGCGGACCAGCGATTCCCACATGTGCCAGGGGTTCTTGTCCTCAACGGTCGCGTGCCGGACGGTATCGAGCCCGGCCTTGAGCCACGGGATGCACGCCAGGGCGATCAGTGCGGAGAGGATGATGGCGAGGATGGCAACGACCAGCGCGACACGCCCGGCGTTGCGGGCACCGAACCAGTTGATGGCGCCGATGAGCAGAATCGTCCCGACGGACAGGATCACGACGCGGGACTCGTGCACGCCGAGGTAGTGGAACGCTTCGATCGCCGAGAGCGAGGCGGTGACGATGTAGTCACAGAGCAGAAGGGTCGCGCCGAGGACCGCCAGTGTCGGACTGATCTGGCGGGCGGCGGAGTAGACGCCGCCGCCGTCGGGGAACGAACGGCAAACGACGGTGTACGCCCAGGCCACGCCGGCCATGATGAGCGACATAACGGACAGGTACCAGACCGAGGCATGGCCGGTGTAGTAGAACGCGAGGCCGAGCACGTAGAGGCGGCTTGTCCCCCAGTCGCCGAAGAGCAGCGGGCCGGCGTGGTACCAGCTCAGGTTGCGGGGGCGGTTCTCGGCGACAAGCATGCGTGGCTCAAGACGGATCGAGAAGGGAGGGGGGCACAGACGACCCCGACCCCGGTCAAGAACGCACAGCGTAGCAAGCGAGCGCGACGGACGGGAACGCGTTGGTGATCCGTTCGGAAGGCCGCTTCTAGCGGAGCAGGGCGGCCAAAGCGTCGACCATCTTTCCCACGCCGGTAAAGACCCCGTGCGGGCCGGTGTCGCACATATAGGCCGGGGTCGTCAGAATGCGGTTGGCGTGGTCGACGTGGGCCTCGGTGACGGCCATGGTGATCGGCGTGGCACCCATGGCGGCGGCGGCGTTGGCGGCGTCGCCCGGGCCGCCGAGGGTGATGGCGCAGCCGGGGCCTCCCGCGGCGGTGCCGAGCACTTTCGCGGCGAGGACCGGGGCGATGCAGACCAGTGCGATGGGCTTCTTGTGTTCGTGGAAGGCGCGGATGACCGCCGCGACATCGGGACGCACGGTGCAATTGGCGCCGTCCTTCGCAAAGGTGCACAGGTTCTTGGCGGCACCGAAGCCGCCGGGAAAAGCGACGGCGGCGTGGGCCGCGACATCGAGTTGCGACAGGGGCTTGATCTCGCCGCGGGCGATGCGAGCAGCCTCGACCAGCATGTTTCGCGACTCGGCAACCGGCTTGCCGCTCAGATGATCAACGACCTCGGTCTGCGGCGCGTCGGGGGCGAAGCACTGGTACTTCAGCCCGACGCGATCGAGATGAATGAGAACGGAGACCGACTCGTGGATCTCAGAACCATCGGCGCGGCCGCAGCCGCAGAGGACGACAGCAACAGGTTTCATGAATCCATTCTACCGGACGACCAAGCAAAGCGGCCCCGAGAGCAGAGTTCTCGGGGCCGCGCAGCGGACGGCGTGCGGCAGACGCCCGCACGCCGGGGCATGGAGATTGGGCTTCTTCCGCGCGGGGCGGTCGAGGCGATCAGGCGGACGCGGTCCCCTCACCTGACTTTCGGCGTCGACTCGAGGCGTCCCCTCTCCCCAAGCGGGGAGAGGAGGCGTGCAGGTCACGGGCAGAGCAAGTCCTGGTACGCCTGCACGAACAAGACGAAGTCATTGTCGTTGACAAGGCCGTCTGAGTTCAAGTCGGCCGGGCAGTCGGCGGGCTGAGCGGGATCAGAGCAGAGCAGCAGGTTGTACGCGGCTGCGAAGAAGACGAAGTCAGCATCGTCCACCGCGCGGTCGGCGTTGAGATCTGCGAGACAGATCGTGTTGGGCGAGAGGTCGATGATCGAGTCGGCGGCGAAGGGGCCGGTGAAGACCTGCGTCCGCGAGGCGACCGAACCTTTGCGGGGCCAGAGGACTTCGATGCGATCGATCAAGGTCGAGGCACCGAGGCCAAAGTGCAGGCGCGGGTCCTCGGTTGCGCCGTAGCTCGAGCCGGCGATGTTCTGGCGGACCTGGGTGACACCGTTGCTGGTGAGACGGACGACGGCGCCGATCGCGCTGCGGTTCACGCCGCTGGTGTTGTCGTTGACACGCAGGCGGATCTTGGCCCAATGGCCCGCGCCCGGCAGGGTGCCTGAGCGGTTGTGGTAGAGGCTCACGAACTGGCCGACGTTGACGGCGGCGATGTCCTCGAAGCCGTCGTTGTCGAAGTCGAACTTCGCGGAGAACTGCGTCGGGCGGGCGACGATGTTGAGGGCGCTCCGGGCGTCGGTCCAGGTGCGCTGGCCGCTGGCGTTCAGGCCGTTGTTCTTCTGGATGAAATCGATGTTGGCGCGGCTGGCGGATCCGGCCTGGTGGTTGTCAAGGTTGGTGTCGTTGTCGGCGTCAAGCCAACTGGTGCCCCAGCCAAAGAACGTGGTGAAGGGAGTTACACGGGCGAGGCCTGTTCCGGTGCCGCGGTAGTAGGTTCCGACAGCCGCGTCGGTGATCGAGAGATCGAAGTTGCCGTCGCGGTCGTAGTCGCCGATCGCGATACCCATGGGCGCGGGTCCGACGAAGGTGAAGCCGGACTCCTGGGTCGTCTCGACGAAGCGGCGGCCGCCGTTGCCGTCGGAGACGTTCTTCATGGCGAAAGGCACGGTGTTGCTGAAGGGAATGAGGGCGTCTTCCCAGCCGTCGTGGTCGTAATCGACCCAGGCGTGGGCGTAGGTAATTCCGGAGAAGTCGGTGAAGGGCACGAGGTCGTTGCGCTTGGTGAAGGTGCCGTTGCCGTTGTTCTTGAGCAGGAGCAGCGCCTTGCCGTCGCCCAGGCCGCTGCTGACCACGAGCAGATCGGTGAAGCCGTCGTGGTCAAAGTCGGTGGCGGAGGCGCACAGCGGATTGGCGTTGCCCTGGCGGACGTTGCTGGCGATGCTGACGTTGGTGAAGGTGCCGTTGGAGTTGTTGCGGTAGAGCACGCCGCTGGTGGCGCTGGGACCGACGCCGGTCTGGTAGATGTCATCCCAGCCGTCGTTGTTGTAATCGAAGACGACGACCCCGCCGAAGTTGCGGTTGGTTCCGTCGAGGTCGTTCACGCCGCTGGTGGCGGAGACATCGAGGAACGTGCGGCCGCCGGGTACGGTGACGCTGGCGACGTTGCGGAAGAGGCGGTTGGGAAGGCCGGAGCTGTCGGCGATGAAGAGGTCGTAGAAGCCGTCGCGGTCGAAGTCGATGACGCCGAGGGAACCGCGGATGTTGCCGAAGGTGATCTCCCCGCTCGCGGCGCGATCAACGAACTGGATGCCGCCGACGGAGACCTGGGCGGATGCGGCGGCGCACAGCCCGGCGGCGGCGAGCAGCGCGAGAGCGCGGAAAGTGGAGTGGGTCGAGCGGGTGCGGAGTGACAGTGATGAACCAACGTTCACGGGACATCTCACAGTCTGGGGAGGGAGGAACAAGGTCCGCGGCGATCGGCCAGACCCGACGCGGGGACGACGATGAGATGCCGCACCGCATACGGCGTGGCTCATTGAGAACCCGCCGCGCCTCGGGTTTATTCGCGAGGGCCGCGTTTTCGCGCGATCTTCAATGTGCATGGGAACGGCCGCTCGCCGCGGCCGCTCATCGCGTCCGGCCGCGGTGAGCCAGCGCCGCGTGGAGCAGTTCGCGCACGCTCGGAACGGGTGCGCCGCGCTGAGCGTTGGCGGCGCCGATCTCGAATGCGAGCGTCCATTGGTCAGCGAGCGTGCGCAGGCCGCGGCGGAGCGACCACGACGGGTCATAGATGTTCGTGGACTCGCTGAGCACGCCATTGAGCTCGACGATGCGGAAGCCCTCGCCCTTGGCAAAGGCATCGGGATGCACGTAGCGAAGATCGAAGCGCCCAAAGAAGAAGCCCTCGTAGGACCGGGCGATCTCGTCGATGCGGCGTTCGAGCTCGGGCGTGATGAGGGCGTGGCCGTCGAGGAACATCGTGCCGCGACAGTGGTTGCCGGCGATGCTGAGGAGCACGCGTTCGCCCGCGGTGGGGACGCGATCGGCGGCGGGCCCGAGTTGTTCCAGCAGCGTCGCGGCTTGGAGCGAAAGACGTTGGTCGTTCCAGATCAGGGAACGGAGAGACGAGCGCCCGTCGCCGGTGACCCGGGGTTGCACTTTGTCGGTGATGGAGAAGATGAAGCCGCGTTCGGTGCCCGGAGGTCGGATGTAGAAGACACCGGCCTCGAAGGGGCCAGCGTGGTAGGGCTGAACGAGTACGCGGGAGCGGACTCGCTCGAAGTAGGCGGCCGCCTCGACGCGGCTGCGGATGAGGCTCACATCACTCCCGCGTTCGCCGACGTCGGGCTTCAGCACGAGCGGAAAATGCAGGCCTTTGCTGCGAATCAAGCGGTCCAGCGCGTCGAGACGGGCGTCAGGCGCGTCCGGCTCGATGGACACGGTCGGCACGATCCAGTCGCCGGGGAGGCGTTTGAGGATGTCGAGCTTGGACTCGCCGACGAATCCGCCAAGAGGCATGCCGGGGTTGGCGGCGGCGAAGACCGTCAGGCTGCGATGTCGCAGAGCGAGAACAACCAATCGCGGCAGGAGCAGCAGGTACACAAGCCACGCGGGCCAGAACTCCCAGCGCGACCAGCGATGCACGGCGATGCGGACGCGTGTCAAGATCGCAGGGACAGCAGCCTCGGCGGTACCGGACGCGGGCCGATTATGGCGGTCGAGATCGGTCGGAAGCGTTGTCACGTCGTCAAGCTCTGGGCGACGCTGTTGAGCGGAGGGGCGACGCGGGGCCGGCGCGACACCTCGGCCTGGGCGTCGTGGCCGGCCATCGCGGTGCGAGCGTCGATCTCGCGCAGCCCGCAGTAGGTGAGTCGGACGGAATCACGGAAGACCTCAACGACGGTTCGGCTCACGGTTCGGGCGTCGCTGCGTGACATCTCGACGCTGACGTGAAGGCGATCGTGCCAGCGGTGGCGGTGGAACGCGTCCTGACGATCGGAGATGTCGGAGACGCCCCGCAGGAGCGTGGCATCGAACAGTTCGCGGCGCGGCTGCTCGACGATGTGATCGCCGAGTCCGGAAGAGGTGGCAAAGAACGGAGTGTCGAAGCGGCGAAGGGTCTGGACCATGGTTCGTGCGCCGTCGCCAACGATAACGCCGATGTGGTCGCGCTCCACTGCGACGACCCGAAATGGCGGGAATTCGTGCGCCGGAAGTTGCGACGCGGCGGTCATCGCCCCGGAGACGCTGTCGCAGGCGAGCAGCGCGGGAACGATCTCGCCACGGCTGCGGAGCCCGAGACGATTGGAAGGCTTCTCGACGGGGTTGGAGTTCAGGACCCCGACCACGAGTCCGGCAGTGTTGACGCCGATCCACGTGCCTCGGGAAACGGGGTCGATGGGGTAGATCGCGTCGAGGAGACCGGCCCGTGTGATGCAGGGCGGAAGCGATTCGGCGCGGGCGCGTTGTTCGTCGCGGTTCACGACCACGCGAAACAGCGGCGAATCATCGCCGCCACGGCTTTCCGGCTGGATCGCGGTCAGTGTGCACATCGACACGCTCCGGGATCGGCGCGGGGCGTCGTGTGCGCGGCCTCGGCGTCCTGGTGTGCAAGCGTCGAGGGTGCGTAGCCAAAGTCGGTCGGGAGCGTGACGCCCATGGCCACGGCCATGCCCTTGATGGTGGCGTTGTGATGGATCGTGTGCGACAGCACGAAGGCGAGCTCGCGGCCCAATGTGGACCCGAGTTGCATGGACGCGCCGTCGCGGGTTGGCATGACGACAACCCGTACGGGCGAAGCAGCGCTCTGCGTCGCGGCACGCTCGGCGAGGTGGCCAAGGCGGCGGATCTCCGCGCGGGCCGCACTCGGGTCGGTCTCGATCGCGGTGCCTCGCACGCGGTGGTCGTAATCAATGACGCCGACGGCGAGCCCGTCGAGGAGCGACCGGGCGTGGTCCAGACAGTGGCGCACGTGGCCGCCGATGGTGCCGTGAAAGAACGCCTCGTCGGCGTGCCGGGTGTATTGCTCCGGCGAGAGCTGTTCGACAACGCCGGCGAGCTCACGGAGCAGGGCGACGACGGGCTGCGCGAGCGCGGCGGCCGAACCCGGCGTCGGCGTGGCATGCAGATCTTCTCGACGCGATGCAAGCGTGGTCATGAGCGACTCCCAGTCGTTCCGGGACGAACGACCTTCTTCCGATGCCGGCGGGTGTCGGATGTGTCGCTCCGTGATATTGCCTGAAACCACATGAAAAAAGCCCGGCAGAAGCCGGGCTTGGTGCAGTCGCGTGATGTTGTCGCGGCTTACGGGCAGAGCAGTTCGTTGTAGGCCGTCGCGAAGAGCACGAAGTCGGTGTCGTCGGTGAGCGAGTCGCCGTCGAGGTCGCAGCGGAAGTCGACGAGCTCGTTGTACGAGGCGGCGAAATCGACGAAATCGGAGTCGTCGACAAGGGCATCGCCGTTGAAGTCGGCGGCGCAGCTGGGGTCCTGCGAGATCTCGATGTCATCGATGAACAACTGGCCGACACCGACGCCGCCGGCGTTCTCGCCGCCGAAGCGACCGATGGTGACCTTGGCACGGGCCGGATAGGGGGGCAGGCCATAGGGAGGCGTGCCGTTGTTGACGAAGCAGCCGGTGTCGCAGCCGGTGGTGGCGAGGTCCCAGACGGTCTGCTTGATGTCCTTCTTGTTCCAGACGATTTCGGCCTTCTGCCACTGGCCGTTGGTGTCGCCGAAGAGGATGAACTGCTCGAAGGTGGCGTAGTCCTGATTGAACTGCTTCACGTTGAGCTTGAGATTGCCGTAGCCGCCGGTGACGGCCTGATTCTCGGGGGTGAGATACCAGACGCTGAGTCGGAGGTTTCCGCCGTACCAGCTCCAGGACGGGTCATAGAACGGGCGTGTCGGGATGTAGATGTTGATGGTGTCGGTGGTGACGCCGAGGAACTGGCCGACGTTCGGGGGCGGCAGGTGCATCGAGCGGCTGCCGGTGCGGGCGACGGGGGCGGGGAAGCCGCCGTCACCGAGCGACCGCACTTCAGCGGGCGAAAGGACGTTGTAGCCCAGCACGCCGCCGAAGATGAAGTCATCGTCTTCGAAGGAGCCGTTGGTGATGGGGAGCGGGGTTTGCGCCATGGCCTGGCCGCAGAGCGCGGCGAGGATTCCGAACGCGGCAAGTTGGTTGCACTTCATACTCGACTCCTTCTGACGCGGCTTGGCCGCGGCAACGTGATGCGGTCTCGCGGGGGTTCGACGACGGCGTGGGTGCTGTCATCGATCCGCTCGGGGCGGCCCAGAACCGCTCCAATGAAACCGTTTACATTCTCGCGGATCCGGGGCCGGATTGCAAGTCCAAAGTGAGAAAACCGAGCCTTGGGAGTGTGACACAACTTCAGGTCCTGTGCCACCTTAGGGAAATCGGGAAAGAACCCTTGCGCGGATTTTGTGTTCTCGGACGCAGCTTCCGCTCCCACGCAGGGGCTGGCGGCGGGTCTCGGCCCCCAATCAACCCTCGGACCCGCCTCGCCCATGACGCCCCCTCAACCCTTGATGCCCGTTGTCGCCACGCTTTTCACCAGCGCACCCTGCGCGAGCAGGAAGATCACCAGCACCGGCGCGATCACCAGCGTGCTCGCCGACATCAGCAGGTTCCACGGCGTCTGCCCGGCCTTGCTCTGATAGAGCTGCAGGCCCAGCGCCAGCGTGAATTGGTCCTGATGGTTCAGGAAGATCAACGGCCCGAGGAAGTCGTTCCAAACGAAGACAAAGTGAAAGAGCGCGACCACCGCGAGCGCGGGCTTGCTCAAGGGCACGATGATCCGCCAGAAGATGCCCCAACTGGTGCAGCCGTCGATGCGGGCCGCCTCGTCGAGTTCCTTGGGGATGCCCATGAAGAATTGACGCAGCATGAACACATTGAACGCGTTGGCGAAGAACGCAGGGACCCACAGGGGTTTCAGCGAGCCGATCCAGCCGATCTGCGAGAAGAGCAGGAACATCGGGCCCATGACCACCGGGAACGGGATCATCATGGTCGCGAGGACGAACGCGAAGAGTGCTTTCTTGCCCCGCCATTCCAAACGCGCGAAGCCGAAGGCGACGATCGCGCTCGAGAGCGTCATGCCGATGACCGAGAGCGAGGCGATGATGAGCGTGTTCCGCAGGTAGAGCGGGAAGCGGACCGTCGGGTCGTTCCAGACATCGCTGTAGTTCTTGACCGCGTTCGACACCGCGGCCGAGGGCGGCGTCGGCAACAGCGAGAACGTGGAACGCGAAGCCTCGGGCGCGGTCTTCAGGCTGGTCGCAAACATCCACACCAGCGGCATCAAAAACGTGATCGCGATCGCGATCAGCGTGCCGTAGACCAGCACCCGCGAGACGAGCCCGCGACGAACACCCACCACCGTGCTGGAACCTTCCCGTGCCATCCTTCGCTTCAGTCCCTTCTTCTGTCCGTCACTTCGTCTCTCCGTCTCTTCGTCTCTTCCTACGCCCTGTAATGCACCAACCTCTTGCTCGCCGCGAACATGATCGCCGTCAGCCCGAGCGTGATGAGTAACTGCAGCCACGCCTGCGCGCTGGCGTATCCCATCTGGTTGTACCGGAACGCATTGTCGTACATGCTGCTCGTGAAGAAGTACATCGCCCGCGGGTCGTTGCCCGGGGTTGCGGCGCTGAGCACGTACGGGATCGCGAAGACTTGCAGCGAGCCGATCATGAGCGTGATGATGTTGAAGAGGATCACCGGCGAGATCATCGGCAACGTGATGTTGAAGAACCGCCGCACCGGGCCCATGCCGTCGAGAGCGCCCGCCTCAAGCAACTCGTCGGGCACTTCCTTAAGTGCCGCCAGATAGACCACGACCATCTGCCCGATGCTCCACAAGGAGATCATCAGGATCGAGGGCATCGCCCACTTGGAATTCTGAAGCCAGTTCGGGCCTTCGATGCCCGCCCAGCCGAACGCGGCGTGAATGGCCTGATTGATCAGGCCGTACTCGCCGTTGAGCATCCACAGCCAGATCATCGCGCTGCCGGCCATCGGCACCAGCGTCGGGATGAACACCGCGGCCTGGAAGAATCCGCCCGCCTTCACCTTCTCGTTCAAGAGTGCCGCGATCACCAGCGCCATCGCGGTCGCGATCGGGATAAACAGGATCGCGTACCACGCCGTCTTCAAGATCGCGGCGTGGAAGACCTCGTCGGTGAGCATCCGCTGCCAGTTGCCCATGCCGATCCACACCGGACTTTCGAGCAGCGGGTAGTCGGTGAACGAGTAGTACAGGCTCATCCCCATCGGCACCGCGAGGAACGCGAGGAAGCCGATCACCCACGGGCTGACCCAGAGCCAGCCGAGCAGGTCCTTCTTGAGTTGGGCGCGGGAGTGGCTCATGCGAACTCCCCGTTCCCATCGCGCCTCCCCGCCCCGCGCAGCGGGGAGGGGTGGCCGAGGCTTGGCGAGGCCGGGGAGGGGGCTTGCGTGTCCGATCGCGAGCGTGCGCACGGACGCGCGTTCCCCTCACCTGACTCGTCGCAGGCGACGAGTCGTCCTCTCCCCGCCAGCGGGGAGAGGAGGCGCGACGTGCGTGCGTTGGTCGTTCTCACGCGCCACCTCCGGTCGGAGGCGTTGCGGTGCGGATGCTCCGCCCCCGCAGATTCCGCTGCTCCTCGGCCCGATCCAGATAACTCTGCGTCCGCGCCTGCACGGCCGCGAGCATCTCCTTTGCGGGCTTCTCCATCGACCACATCCGCTGGGCCATGCCGTCGAGTTCATCCTTGAACTGCGTCCATGCCTGCGTCCGCGGGTAGCGGAATCCCTTCGTGCTCTGGGCGACCGCATCGAACACCCGCACGCCGGTGTTGGGGTGCTCGCGCAGGAACTTCTCGCTGCTGACGGCCAGCGTCGAGCTCTTGTAGTGCGCCAGGCTCAGCGCCTCGACATGCTCCTGCCGCTGCGTGAACGCGATGAACTCCATCGCTTCCTTCGGGTGTTTGCAGCCCTTGGGGATGACCAGCACATCGCCCTCGACAAGGCCGACGGGATTGCGGGCATCAACCAGCGAGTCGATGACCGGTGCCGGCATCACGCCGTAGTCGAGCAGCGGCTTGCCGTTCGCGTCCTTGGGGCCGTGGGCGTTGATCACGTTCGCCAGCCAAGGCCCCTGGATCACCATCGACAAGCGCCCGGTCAGGAACGCATTCAACGGCGAGTCGTAGTTGCCAAAGCCAGCCCGGAACTTCTTGGTCGCGTCAACGCCGAGTTCCTTGGAGTACGACTGCATCCACTCGAACGCCGCGATCGCGCCGGGGCCGCCGATGATGGAGCGATCGTTGACCGCGTCGTACACCCCGCCGCCGAACTGGTAGACCCAGATCCACGACCACCAGCCCGGCTCGATGTGCATGAAGCCCGCCCGCGTCAGCGAGCCGTCGGCGTCGCGCTTCACGAGCTTTCGGTGAGCCGCGTCAAACTCCTCGATCGTCCGCGGCGGCTTCTCCGGGTCGAGCCCGACCTCGCGGAAGTGGGCCTTGTTGTAGTACACCGCGAGCGTGCCGCCGGTGTTCATCGTCGCCCACTGACGCGTCTTGCCCTTGCTGTCGCGGTGGGTCATCTGCTCGTGGAACCCGGCGGCGTAGCGCTCCAGACGCACCTCGCCCTTGGTGTCCAGTTCGTCGATGGGCATGAGCGAATCGCTCTCGGCGAAGACGGGCACGAGGTACGACCACAGCCCGACGACATCGGGCGGATCGCCCGCGGCGATGGTGATAAGTGTTTTCTGATCGATGCCCGAGGTGGTCAGATAGCGGACGACGATGCGGTCCTGGCTCTGGTTGAAGGCGTCGACGATCTTCTTCATCGCCGCGGCCTCGTGGCCGGTCCACTTCTCCCAGTAATCGAGCACCACCCGCCCGCGCGCGTCTTCCTTGGCCCCCCGCGGCCCGAGCACCGCGAAGCCGACGCCGCCAAGCACCATCGCGGCGAGCGCGCCGCGCCGGGTCATGTTCGAGAACGTGGATGGCGATTCGCCGTCGTGCACGCAGAGAGACTAGCAGAGCCGGGGGGCGGTGTCATGCGAAAAGACGGTCGGCGAATGTGAGCGTGCCACTGACCTTGGCTCGGCAAGGTCAGTGCGGGTACGCCGCGATCGACGGCCATGCACTGACCTTGCCGAGCCGAGGTCAGTGGCACTCCGATGTTGCGACGCACCAGCCGCGCGGGCTGAAGCCCGCGGCTCGGAAGGGGCCGAACGCGACCTCGTCAGTTCGCCAAACTCGGATACGCGTGCCCCCAGCCGATGAAGCACCGGTCGTCGGCATTGGAGCCGTAGCGGTCGGGCTTCCAGTTATACGTCTCCCGCGGCACGTTGCGGACACTCAGGTCGCCGAACAGGAAGTTGTTCGCCCCGTCGCGGCCGGTCTCGATCGGCGGCTTGGCCTTGGAGGGGTTGTGCCGCGGGCGTTCGTCGTAGCAGTCGGTGGCCCAGGTCATGGCGTCGAGGTGGCGGATCTCGATGATCCGGCGGCCGGCAACGCCGCTGGCGCCGCGGAGCGGATTGCCGTAGCGATCTTTGCTGTTGACGCCGCTGTCGTTGAACCAGTAGAAGCTCATGTACTGCAGTTCGGGCGTGCGATCGGTGGGGGTCGGCACCGGCCAGGTGAAGAAGCGGCGGGCCTTCTGCAGGCCGAGCGACACGGAGAGCTCACGGATGTCGGAATTGGTGCCCCGGGCGCTTGGGCAGACGAAGGAACTGTTCCCGGAGTAGTTCAGGAACGGCTGCAGCGGCGGGATGACGTTGAACTGGTAGAAGTTGCCGGAGTTGGAAGGCCAGACTTTGTCCGGCGACTTCTGCAGGTCATACCAGCGCGGCACCTTCTGGTTGTCGAGGTATCCCTGGGTCGCGATGCCGATCTGCCGCAGGTTGCTCTGGCAGATGACGCTGCGGGCGGTCTGGCGGGCGCCGGCAAGCGAGGGCAGTGCAAGCCCGATGAGCAACGCGATGATCGCGATGACGATGAGCAGTTCAATCAGCGTAAAGGCCGACCGCTCGCCAACCCGGGCTTGCTTCTGGGAGGTTCGCATCAAGGTCGCTTCGAAAGAACGCACGGTCACTTCTTCGGAGTCGCTGGCGCCGAGCCGAAGGGCGAGTTTTCCTTGGCCCAGTCGCGTTCGGCATTGATGCGATCGACGGTTTCTTCCCACTCACGCGTCGCGACCAGCACGCCGGTCGGCTTTCCGGTCTTGGGGTTGGGAATCCCGGTGTCTTTCGTCAGGTTGCCGGTCACCATGCGCAGCTGCTTCTCGAACTCGCCGCGGGGGAGCTTGATCTCGTCGCCCGTATCCATGAACCGGACTGTGACTTCCTGGGAGAGCGTGCCAAGGTCGTACGTGGACGACGCGAAGAGGGAACGAAAGAACATCGCGCCAGCGATCAGGATGGCGATCCCCGCGACGGACCAGCCGACGGCGGGTTTGCTGAGCAGTTCTCGGATCTGGTTCATTTGGACCTCCGCATCACTTGCGAGTCGAGATGCTCAGGGCGTGGCCCCAGTTGAAGAAGGGAGACGGAATGCCGAGCGGATCGAGCGAACCGCCGAAGCCGTACTGGGCGACATCGATCGATTTGATCGAGAGGTCGCCGAACAGGAAGTTGTTCTTGCCGGAGTAGACGACGCGACCCTGACCGGTCCTTGGGTCCGCATTGGTCTTCGTGTCTTTCGTCGCGTGGCGCGGGTACGCGTCGTTGGCATCGGCGAGCCACACAACGAACTGCGGGAACTGGATCTCATTCCACGGACGGCCGCACACGCCGTCCTTGTTGCGGGCTCCCTGATCATTCTGGAACATGGGCTTGGAATCGTTGAAGAAAAACTCTGTGTACCACTCGGTCGATTCACGCCGCGGCGATAGCGCCAGAAACAGATTCGTCTTGTACTCGGGCCCCATCGAGTAGATTCGTTTTCCGCTGTTCAGCTCGGCGATGCTCGCCGCGTCTCGCACCGATGCGAGGCCGCGAGCGGCAGGACAGTTGAACGCGGCGTTCTTGCTGTTGTTCAGATATTCCTGCAGCAGCAGGACGGCGTTGACGTGGTAACGAATGCCCGCGTTGTTGTAGAAAGTCTGCGGCGTTCGCGAAGCGCGCTTGTCCGTTCCGAGCTTGTCCGGGTCGGTCCAAAGGTCCATGAACACCGGCACCTTCTGGGCGTCCAGATACATCTGCGTGGCGATGCCGAGCTGACGCTGATTGCTCTGGCAGATCACCGACCACGCCGTGCGCCGCGCTGTGCCCAAGCTCGGCAGCAGAATCCCGATCAACAGCGCGATGATCGCGATCACCACCAGGAGTTCGATCAACGTGAAGCCGTGGCGTAGCCGTGATCCGTTCTCTCTCCCCTGCGCTCCTTGATTCCTCGTCTGCATGGCCGACGCTCCTTCCTTGCGTCCCGCGGCCTGCGGCCGCGGGGGAGATGGTGGGGACCCCACGAGCCTACTTCCGCTTGGCCGTCGCCGTCGGGCGAGACTTGCGTCCGCTCGTCGACTTGGGTTCTCCGGCTGTGACCAACCCGTTCAGCTCGCGTGACCCGCGAGCCGTCGTGTTCTTCGTGCCGGCCTTGGTGCTTGTCCGGCGACCGGCTTTTGTGGCGTTCAGGGCCTCGGGCGGGTTCGCGATCCAGTGCACCTCGATCGCGACCGCTTCCAGGCCCTTCACATCACGGGCCCGCACGAGGCCGCCGGGCAGCTCGACGCTCACGCCGTCGCGCACCGTGCGAACCACGGCACGCCCGCCGGCGATGAAGCCGCGGCTGTCAAACCGCACCGTGATCTTCTTGCCACGCCACGTCCGCGTCGCCTCGACCTGTCCCAGTTCCGTCGGCGGCACGGGATCGATCAAGAGGCATGCCTCGCCCGCCGGGTCGAAGACCGGGCGGATGCCCAGCACCCACTCCAGGCTCACCCGGTTCAGCCACGCGGCCGAGCCGGTGTACCACGTCCAGCCGGCGCGGCCGGGCTTGTCCGAGAGCGGGCCATCGACGTTGCCGGGGGTGACGTAGGGCTCGGCGAAGTAGGAGTCCGCGTCCTGGCCGCGGGTCGCGGGGGCGATGCTCTTCCAGATGCGGGCAACCGATTCGTGATCGCGGCGCTTGGCGGCGGCCGCGAGGGCCCACGTCGCCGCGTGCATGTAGACGCCGCCGTTCTCACGCGAGCCGGGGCTGTAGCGGGTGATGTACCCGATGGTGGGATCGGGGATGGTGTACGCCGGGGCGAGCAAGAGCGGGCCGTAGGGGCTGAGCAGGTGCTTCTTCACGCTCTCCCATGCGCTCGAAGCGCGCTCGGCGGGTGCAACATCCGCCAAGATGCTCCAAGTCTGTGCGTTCAGGTGGATCTTGCCTTCGGCGCTCTTCACGCTGCCGATCCACTCGCCGCTGTCCTTGGTGCCGTACTTGTACCAGTCGCCGTCCCAGGCGTGGGCGTTGATGGCCTTGAGGTACCGCTCGCGTTTGGAGCGATACCGCTTGGCGGTGGCCTTGTCCTTGGCCCGCTCGAGCACATGAGCGAAGTTCTCCAGCACGTGGCAGAGGAACATCGCGAGCCAGACCGATTCGCCCTTTTCATCGATGCCCATCGCCGACAAGCCGTCGTTCCAGTCGCAGCTGCCGATGTGAGGCAAGCCGCGGCGGCTGGTCCGCTTGAACGCCCGCGCGATCGCACGCTTGCAGTGATCCAGCAGCGTGGTCTTCCACGGGCTGTCCACGAACGGGCACTGGACCTTGAGAATCGAATCGTCCCCGGTCTCGCGGATGTAGTTCGCGGTGAGGAACGGCAGCCACAGATAGTCATCGCTGCACGCGGTGTGATTGCCGAAGTCGGCCAAGGCGTGCCACCAGTGATACACCGAGCCGTCGGCGAACATCCGCTCGGCGTGCAGCAGGATCTGCTTGCGCGTGCCCGCAGGATCCAGCGGCAGCCAGACCTGGCTGTCCTGCAACTGATCGCGGAAGCCGAACGCGCCCGACTGCTGGTAGTAGCCAGTGCGGCCCCAGAGGCGGCCCGCGATCGCCTGGTAGGGAAGCCAGTGGTTGTTGAGAATGTCAAAGTCCACCCGCTCGCTCTTGATCGATGTGGGCGACAGCGTCTTCTTCCAGAACGCGTGGGCCCGATCGACCGCGCCCCACGCGTGGGTCGCGTCGGCGTAGCGATCGATGTTGGCGAGGCACTTCTTGCGATCGTCGCCGATGGTGACGATGAAGTGGAGCTTCACGCTCGCGCCGGGCTCAATTGTGAGATCACCGCCCAGGGCCGCGGAAGCGTCGCCGAAGCGACCGAAACCGGCCTGACGCAGAGCCGCGCTGTCGCGTTCGGTCATCGCGCGGGGCGAGGCGGTGGTGCCGTACTTGCCGAGGAAAGCCTGCTTGTCGGCGATGGCGATGGGGCGCTCGAAGTTCACGCCCGCAACGCTGTGGGCCGCGACGTAGGGCCAGGGCTTGTTCCAGTGCTCGCGCTCGCTCTTGGGACGGATGTCCCACATGTTCTTGGTGGCGATGATGGCGCGGCGGGTGGCGGATTCATCAAAGCCGATGTCGAAGAAGAGGCGGTGGAACTCGCGCTTCACGTCCGGGGCGACGCCGCAGGTCCACTCGAAGTAGGAGCTGATGCGGAGATGGCGGGCCTTGCGGGACGTGTTGGTGAGCTCGACACACCAGACCTCGACGTGATCGACCGGGTCGACGGCGATGGTCCAAGAGGCCTTGATGCCGCTGCGCTGGGTGGCGAAGGTGGTGCTGCCCAGAGCGTGGGTGCAGGCGTACTCGTCGTAGCGGCGTTGACAGGGCGCGGGGGCGAGCGACCAGACGTCGGGGGTGTCAAGGGGGGCGTCGAGGTCGGCGATGTACAGGAACTTGCCGTAGCAGTCGCGGACGAGGTCCATCTCCCAGCGGGTGAGGACGTTGTGCTGCGCGTCGTCGAACCAGCTGAACCCGCCGCCATTCTGGCTGATGACGGTGCCGTAACGCCCGTTACAGAGCACGTTACACCAGGGCATCGGAGTGTCGTGGTTCGTGATGACGAACGACGAGCCGGAGGGATGGGAGTTGTCAAAGCGGCCAAAGCGGCTGGGAAGCATGGTGGGTACTCGGGGCAAGTCTTGGAAAAAAGGAACGCACAAGACGCCACGGGAGAGGCGAATGAAAGCGTTTACATCGTGACAGACTTTGGGGCGTCTGTCAAGGTCTGGGGGGAGTTTTCCACAGAGATCGTGGAGGCCGGGGAGCAGGGGGGCAGGTGGGCAGGGGCGGAGGGGAAGAGCGCGGGCAGAGATTCACAGCATCAAGCTGCTGCCGGAAGCGTGTATGTCCGCAGGCCAAAAAGCACCGCGGATCGCGACGGCTCGGGGACTCCGAGTCGAGGCGATCCGCGGGCGGGAGATGCACGCCGCGGTCACGAGGACCAAGGCGCGTCACGGGGCGGTAGGAGAATCAGGCGCGACGACGACGAGCCGCGACCAGACCGCCGAGCGCGAGGGCCGCGAGGCTGCTGGAGGTCGGGACGACGGAGATGTCGAAGTACTCGGTGTCGTGGATGGTGCCGCCCGGAACCAGCGGGTTGCGGGTGTGCTGGAAGCGGAAGCCCAGGGTGGCGCCGTCCTTGAAGCCGTTGCGGGTCGGGTCACCCGGATCGAAGGTGTTGAAGACGGTCTTGGACTGGCCGGTGGTCAGGTTGTTCCACTGAACAACGTACGCGGCGAGGGCGCCGGTGACGCCGGGGGCGTAGTAGGTGTAGCCGACATCGACGATGTCGCCCTTGCTCCACGCGCCGGTGCCGTTGTTGGCTTCGCCGATGAGGCTGAAGCGGTGGTTCGAGCCGCCGACGAAGACGGTGCCGTTGCCGACGGTGAAGATGCCGCCGTCGTCGTCATACTCGCTGCCGGTGTCGTTGTTGAAGAACCAGAGGCCGGCCTCGGGCTGCTGGTTCCAGAGGAGGCCCGAGCCGTCGTTGTCGATGTTGGAGGAGAGGCGGAACTTGTACGAGACCTTGAAGGACTCGTTGTTCTTGAGGGTGAGGGCCGAGGCGCCGCCGTCGCCGCTGAGCATGGCGAAGTGGCGGTTGGCGAACTTCTGCTGACCGGGGCCCATCGACTCGACGATGCGGGCCGAGTTGGCGGTCACCGTGGCGTTGATCGTCGAACCCGGATAGTCGTTGAAGTTCCGGTACCGCATATGCAGCCCGTTGTAGTCGTTGATCGAGGCCGAGGCGACGGCGGTAAGGCCGGCGACGGCAACCAGAACGGAAACTCGTTGCATCATGATCAGATCTCCTCTCGTGAAATCGCTTTCAACTCAGGCCTCGCGATCACAGTGGTCTTGCGCACACGCCGCGCCCGCACGAAGTCGCGATCCCTGAAACCGTTTTCATACTAACGTCATTGTCCTTCCCGACGCAAGTCCAAAGTGCGCGGAAATCGTGTTCGATCCAAGATTTCTGTCAATGTCGCCCCCAATGCCGCACATCCGTTGGCTTTTGCGAGTTTTCGGGCGGTGGGACGGGACATTATCGGACAATCAGGGCGGCTTTGGGTGATGCCCGGAGTGGATTGCAGCACCGCCGCGGGGAATCGGTACACCGTCAAGGCGCGGTTTGGCGACGACATTGAGACCGGAGGCGTCATGATCATCGACCGTGAGGACGGGGTGCGGCTTTGCTGCGGCGGGTTCGTTGTGTCGGATTCAAAGCACCGGCACGGCACGCGCTTGGCTCCGCACCGACACCCCTTCGCATGCGTCCATTTCGCGCTGGAGGGGTGTTATGAGGAAGTGGTGGACGGAAGTCCGGTGCGACTCAGGCCCGGTGAGACGCTCGTCAAACGCGCGGGCGTCGAGCACAGCAACGACTTTGGCACGGCCGGGGCCAGGACCCTGCGCGTCGAGATTCACAGAGACGTCGGCGATCTTGACCGTCTGTTGCGTGCGTCGCGTCGCGCCGCAGTGACGCGCGATACTCCGGAACTTCGTGTCCTCGCGGCCCGGCTGCGGGGGCGTCTGGGCGAGACGCGGCGGACGCGCGAGCTCGCGGCCGAGGGGCTGTGCCTGCAGCTCGTGGCAACGCTGCTTGAGGAACCAGCCCCGGAAATGACCGAGCTCGACGATCTGCCGAGGCGGGCGTTGGACCTGCTCGGTCGCACGTTTCGATCCAAGCGTTCTCTCGCGGCGATCGCAGCCACGCTGCAGGTGGATGCTTCGCGGCTGTCGCGGCTTGTGCGTCGAGCGACAGGCCGGACGCTTGGCGAGCATCAGCGCGAGCTTCGGGTGCGATGGGTTGCCGAGCGACTCAGAGAGAGTCGCCACACGGTCGGCTCGCTGAGCCTGGCCGCAGGCTTTGCGGACCAAAGTCACTGCGTCCGGGTGTTTCGCCGCGTCACGGGATTGACCCCGTCGGCGTATCGCGATGCTGCGTTCCAAGGCGTTCAAGGTGGGAAACCGTTCTAGACGGGCGGTGGCCGGGCCGCGATGCTCTGGCGATCGACTCACACCCGCGTCGGGTGTCGAAGTGCGATGGACGCATCTGGAGCATGCCATGAAGAGTCTGGGACTTGCGCGGTTCGCGAAGTGGGTGTTCTTGTTCACGCTGGGAGTTGCGATCGGGGCCGGCGTTCGGCGCGCGGTTGCAACCGGCACGCCGGAGACACAGGTTGACGATGCGTCCCGGGTTGTTCTGGATCGGTGCATCGATGCCATGGGTGGTGCGAAGCGGTTGGCCGCGATCACCTCGCGCGAGGCCGAGGGTGCCATCGAGATCGCTGCTGCTGGAATCCGCGGTGTGGTACGGGTGCGTCAGAGCGCGGAAGGCAAGCTCGTCTCGAGCAGCGAACTCGGCGCGGCGGGCACGATCGTTCGCGGAACCGATGGCGTGCACGCCTGGGAGATCACCCCTGGCGCTGCCCCGAGGCTGCTCGAAGGAGCCGAGCGCACGGAACGCATCGAGCGCGCCAAGCGACTTTTCATCGTGCCGCTGGGCGGATCGCCCGACATCGCTTCCATCGCTCACGCCGGCATGGAACGGATCGAGGGAGAAGAGTTCGAACGTCTCGAAGTCGCCTCCGTCGGCGGCGGCGTGCGCTTCTGGTTGTTCTCCAAGGCGTCCGGGCACCTGGTGCACGAGGATTCAACGGAGAAAGGACCGGCGGGCAATGTGCGCGTTCGTCTGACGCACACGCAGTTCAAGACCGTGGACGGCGTGACGGCGCCGATGGGCGCGGTGCAGGACGCGGGTGGCATGAAGGTCGTCTTCACGACCGATCCGGACTCGCTGAAGTACAACGGCGTGCTCGACGCCGCGGTCTTCGCGCCGCCCCCGGAGATTCAGAAACTGATCGATGCCGCCAAGTGATCGATCAGTCGCGGCCTTTGAGCTTGAGGCGTTCAAGCCCCGCCTGCACGAACGGATGCGCGTGGAACCACTTCCACACGTCGCCGGTGCGGGCGTTTTCGATCGCGAGCAGGAGCGGGCCCTGGTCGATGGCGAGGTATTCGTCGGTGGCCCAGGGTGTGCCGTCCGGACCTTTGAGGTTGAACGCGTCGAGGAAGCCGTAGCCGCCGCCTTCGGAGGCGGGCTTGCGCGGGTCGCGCCAGGCGAGCGGCTTGCCCTGGGCGTTGGTGAGGGACTGGTAGTGGCGCATCGCCCGCACGGCGGCGTCGGGCTGGAAGAGGATGGCGCAGCCGGCGCCGTAGGGCGCGATGGTGCCGTCGCCCCACTCGTCGGGGGCGCGGAACTTGGAGTAGTCGACGTCGCGCTTCCAGTTGGCAATGGCGAGATCGTCGGGGAAAACGCCTGCGACGAGGTAGCCCTTGGGATAGTCCGAAGCGGTGAGGCCCCAAGCGTTCACGCCAAGCGTGGGCAGGTGCTTGGGATTCTCGATCGCCTTGAGGCGATGCAGGATCGTCATGCGGCGGCTGTTCTCCCACCAGTCAACAGGGGAGCGGGCCGCGACGCCGAGGGCGGCGGGGTTGTCCGGCCCAAGTGCGGCGTAGTTCAGCCACAGGTGGCTGAAGGTGTTGACGAAGAGCGCGCCGGAGTAGGGGAACCAGACCACCGGGCCGGTGCTCGGGTCGAGATCGCTCGGGAGCTTGCTCGCGTCACCCTTGAACGTGTACTGACCAAGTTGGCGGCGGAGCTTGTAATAGAGCGCCGCGTCGACGCGGTGCTCGGGCTTGGGCGCGCACACCGCGAGGAAGGTCGTGAGCCGGTGCTCGCAGCCGGAGTCCATCCAGTAGTAGGGCAGGATGGAGCCGTCGCCGGCGGGGTTCTTCTTGTCCTTGGGTTTCCAGCCCAGCGAGATGAAGCCGCGTTCGTGCGGCTTGCCCTCGGGGCCGCCGAGGAAGAAGGTCCAGTTGGCGTCGGTGAAGAGTCGGTCGCCGATGGTGGCGATCTCGCCACCGAAGTAGGAGGAGGCGGTGAGGATGCCGGCGAAGAGCAGGGCGGAATCGATGGTGGAGACGACGTGCTCGAGGTTGGTGTCGGGGTGGATGCCGCCGGTGTTGCCGTCGAGATAGTGCTGGAAGAGCCCGGCCTTGCGGATGGCCGGATCGCGCTCGAGAGTGCGGAGCATCAGCAGGACGCGCTCGGTGGCTTGCTCGCGGGTGACCCAGCCGCGTTCGATGGCGATGGGGATGCCGGAGAGGAAGAAGCCGACGCCAGCGACGCTGATGGTGTTCTTGCTGGCGCGATCCGGCGGCATGCCGGTGGATGGACTGGCAGTCGCCCAGAGAAACATGAAGGCGCCGTAGGAAACCTCTTCGAGGAAGGCGTCGTCGTTCTTGTTGAACTGGAAGGGCGGGCGCGCGACGGTGGTGGGGGCTTCGACGCGGATCGACTCCGCGGCGGCTGTTCTGTCGGCCGCGCTGGAGCCCGAGGGCGCGGCGGCGCAGGCAGTGATGGAACCGGCGAGCAGCAGGAGCGCGGCGTGGGGGAGCATGAGAAGAGGATACGACAAAACAGCGCGACATGAAAGCGTTTTCAGGAGTTATTGGCACGGTTTTAAGTAGGACTGATTACCGAAGTGCTTCGCGAAAAGGCTTTCAGGGGTTACCATGAGGTCGTGGCAATGCGGGCCCGAACCAATGGCAAATCGAGCGGACGCCCGGGAGGCATGTCCCGGGGTGGGACATCGATTCAGGACGTGGCCCGGGAGGCCAAGGTTTCCATTGCGACGGTGAGCCGCGTCGTGAACCAGCCGACGCTGGTCACCGAGGAAACGGCGTCGCGGGTGCGCGAGGCGATCAAGAAACTCGGGTACGTGCCCAACGCCTACGCCCAGGGCCTGAGCGGACGCGGCGGCAAGGTGCTGGGGATCGTGCTGCCCGACATCTTCGGCGAGTTCTATTCGGAGCTCCTGCGTGGCGCCGACGGCGAGGCGCGGCGGCTTGGCTATCACCTGTTGGTCAGCTCCGATGCGCACGACCACGGGCATCCGACGCGGAACGAGAATCTGGCGTTCGGGCTGATCGACGGCTTGGCGTTGATGATGACCGAGCCCAACGTGGAACTGTGGCGCGAGACGCTGGACGCGGCGCTGCCGACGGTGGTGCTCGATGCCGAGGTGAACGAGCCGGGCGTGGACAGCGTGTCGGTGGACAACACCGAGGGGACGCGGGAGGCGACGGAGCACTTGCTCTGCACGACGCCGCCGGATCGGTGCTTCTTTGTGGGCGGGCCGAAGGAGAACTTTGATACCAAGGCGCGTGCGGAGGTGTTCTGCGCGACGCTGGCGACGGCGGGCCGGCCGTGCACCGAGCCGCAGGTGAGCTGCGGGGAGTACTCGGTGGATTGGGGGCGTGCGTGGGGGCGGGAGCGGCAGCGGGGCGCGGGGCTGAAGGGCTGCGCGGTGCTGGCGGCCAACGACGAGATCGCTTTGGGCGTGATGCAGGCGGCCCAGGAGGCGGGCGTGCGGGTGCCGGAGGATCTGAAGATCGTCGGGTTCGACGACACGCGGCTGGCGACACTGGTGCGGCCAAGTCTGTCGACGGTGCGGGTGCCGCTGCAGGATGTCGGCGCGGCGGCGGTGCGGCTCTTGGTGGAGCGGGTGACCGACAGCGAGAAGCCGGCGACGCGGATGAAGGTGGGGACGAAGCTGGTGATCCGCGAGAGCAGCCGGTAGTGGACACTTGGCGGGCGTTTCTCGCCTCCGACGCGGGCGCGGCCCGATACCTTTGCGGTGCTGATGTCGGCGGATATGTCCAGTTCCAAGGCGGCTCCGGCTCGGGCGTTGATCGACCCGGGGTGGCTGTTCGTCCTTGCCGGGGTGGTGTTGCTTCTGGCGACCGTGTTGATTCCGGCGGCGGAGCAGGTGCGGCGCGCGAACTGGCAGCGGGATCGGGCGCTGATCGTCGAGCGGCATCGGCAGGAGCGGCTGACGCGGTATCGCGAATTTGTCTCGGCGCTGGAGCGGGGCGAGCGTTCGCTGGTGCTGGCACTGGCGGCGAGCCAGTTGAATCAGGTGCCTTCGGATCGCGTACCGATCGGGGTGGGCAAGAAGTCGGGGTACACCGACATCAACGCCGGGAGCGCGAGCATCTTCCCGAACCTGGAGCCGGACCCGATCGACTTGCCGGAGTTCCGCCACTTTGACAGCACGCTGAGCCGGATGGTGACGGACGACAAGACCCGGCCGTGGATCATCGTCGTCGGTGCGGTGCTGCTGTTTGTGGGCGTGTTGCCGGCGAGCCGCTCGAAGTAGACAGCGACGGCGCGGGGACGTTCCATAAACTAGGGGATGCCGGAAACTCGCGACGAACGAATCGCCGCACAGGTGCTGATCATCGAGGACGAGACCGACCACGCGGAAGTGATGGCGGATGCCTTGCGCAAGCCGGGGCACGTCTGCACGATCGTGCATTCGGTGGACGCGGCGATGGGTGAACTGAAGGGCGGCGCGTTTGATGTGATCGTGACGGACCTGCGGATGCCGGCGTCGGGCGGGAAGCACGGCGTGGCGACCGACGGGGCCGACGCGGGGCTGAAGGTGCTGGAAGCGGCGCGGCAGTTGCAGCCCGCGGCCGAGGTGATCATGGTCACCGCGCACGGCGACGTGCCGACGGCAAGAGCCGCGTTCAAGCTCGGGGCGTACGACTTCATCCAGAAGCCGCTGGATCTTGAGGTCTTCCGCAACCTCGTGAACCGCGCCGCCGAGACGGTGCTGCTGCGGCACCAGAACGATCAGCTCAAGGCTCAGGCCGACACCGCGGGCTTTGAGAACTTCATCGCCACCAGCGAGCCGATGCGCCGCGTGCTGCGGACTATCCGCACCGTGGCGCCGAGCAACATCCCCGTCCTCATCACCGGCGAGAGCGGCACGGGCAAGGAACTCATCGCGTTGGCGGTGCACAAGCTGAGCAAGCGGGCGGGGCAGCCGAACGAACGTGCCTCTTCTGGGGGCCAGAATGCGGGCGGGCGGTATGTCGCCTTCAACTGCGCCGGGCAGGCCGAAAGCTTGCTCGAGGATCAACTCTTCGGCCACGTGAAGGGTGCGTTCACCGGCGCCGACAAGGACCGCGCGGGCGTCTTCGAGTTCGCCGACGGCGGCACCGTCTTCCTCGACGAGATCGGCGACATGCCGATGTCGATGCAGGCCAAACTGCTCCGCGTGCTCGAGAGCGGCGAGGTGGTGCGGCTGGGCAGCAACGACGCCAAGCACGTTGACGTGCGGTTCGTGAGCGCGACCAACAAGGACCTGCGTGAGATGGTGAAGGCGGGTGCCTTCCGCGAGGACCTCTTCTTCCGCATCAACGGCTCGCACGTGCATCTGCCCTCGCTTCGGGAGCGGCGTGAGGACATCCCGCCACTGGTGCGGTTCTTCGTTGAGCGGTTCATGGACCAGTTGGCACCGTCGCGGCAGATCCCGCGGGTGACCGACGCCGCGATGATGCGGCTGACGAGTTACAACTGGCCCGGCAACGTGCGGCAGTTGCTCAACGTGGTGCAGAACATGGTCGTCACTGCGCTGGGCGAAGACCTCGCGCCCGCCAGCGAGTTCGCGCTCGACGTGCGCCACATCCCCGACGAGGTCCGCAGCGTCGATGCGGAGAACGAGAGCGAACACACCCCCAGCGGCCCGGCGCTCGGGTCGCTCGCCGGCACCAGCCTCGAAGCGATCGAGAAACGGGCCATCCGCGAGACGCTGCGACTCACAGCCGGCAATCGCGAACACGCGGCGAAGTTGCTCGGCATCGGCGAGCGGACGCTGTACCGCAAGCTCAAGGAATACGGCTTGCGCTAAACAGCGGGAGCGGAGCCTTCCAGGCCCCGCGCCTCCCCGCCCCGCTTCAGCGGGGAGGGGTGGTCGAGCGCATGGGTGGGGGGCGAGACCGGGGAGGGGTCTTGGGCGTTCGGAAGTCTCGGCGCGTAGGTACCCGCAATCCCCTCACCTGACTCGACGCGTTGCGTCGAGTCGTCCTCTCCCCGCAGGCGGGGAGAGGAGGCGCGAACGCCGCACAGCTTCGCCCGGGCGGTGCCTCCTACCGCTTCCCCCTTCGCGAGACCCGGCGGGCCACGTTCTGTTTGACGGCGTTGGTGGCGCGGGCGATGGCTTCGTAGAAATCACCAGCGCGCTTCTCGATGGTCAGCGGCCCGGCACCGGCGATGTTCGCGGTCACGCGGCAGAGTTTGTCGATGCCGCCGCGGGGGCCGTTCTCGTCGGTGATGCGGATCTCGACATGCGGGATGCGGTCGCCGAAGCGGCCGAGGGCAGCGGCGAGCCGCTGCTCGACAAACGCCCGCATGGCATCGGTGGTCTTGATGGAGCCGTCGACGAGCGTGATCACCATGTCGAATCCTCCTGTGAGGTCGCTGCGAGTGCGGCCTCCGAAGGTTCTACGAACCGAGTTCGCGCCCGTTCGCGATCGCCGCAGAAAACCGGACGGACGTGAGGGTCCGAATTGCAAGTCACGCCGTGGCAAGCACCAGTGGGACTGGCCTCCGGCCGGTCTGGCTTTTCAGTGGAGACTCATCGACCGGCCGGAGGCCGGTCCTCCTGGTGTTGGCCGTAGACTCGCGGCGTGCCCGGGACTGATGCCATTCTCGCCGCCGCCACGCCGCCGGGGTTTTCGGCGCGGGCGTTGGTGCGGCTGAGCGGGCCGGGCGTTTTCGATTTGCTGCGCAAGTGGACCGCGACGAGCGATCGTCCGCTGCCGAATCCCCCGAGCCGCGGCGTGTTTGTTGTCGCGGGGCGCATCGCCGGGTTGTCGCTGCCGCTCGTCATCGCCGTGTTTCCCGGCCCACGCTCGTTTACGGGCGAGGATGTGGCGGAGTTGCTGTTGCCCGGCAACCCGCATCTGCTGCAGCGTGTCATCGATGAACTGCTCGCACTCGCGGCGGCGGTGGGCACTTCGATGCGACGCGCGAACCCGGGCGAGTTCTCGGCGCGGGCGTACTTGAACGACCGCATGTCGCTCGAGCAGGCCGAGGGTGTGGCGGCATTGATCGCGGCGGAGAGTGCGGAAGAGATGGACGCGGCCCAGCGGTTGCTTCGCGGCGAGCGCGGCGGGCAGTATCGAGCTCTCGTCGAGGAAACAGCGACGCTGCTCGCGCTCGTGGAGGCCGGGATCGACTTCACCGATCAGGAGGATGTGGTTGCGATCGCCCCCGGCGATCTGCGGCGGCGGCTGGAGGCGCTGGTGCACGAGGTCCACGCGATCGTCGGGGCGGCGGCGGGAGAAGAGGCAGACCGGGCCTTGCCGCGGGTTGTGCTGGCGGGCCGGCCGAACGCGGGCAAGAGCACGCTGTTCAATGTGCTGCTTGGAAGGCCCCGTGCCGTGGTCTCGCCGATCGCGGGCACGACGCGGGATGTGCTCGAAGAAGAACTCACGCTCGGCGAATCGCGGGTGCTGCTGTGCGACTGCGCGGGCATCGAGGAAGCGAGGGCGATGGGCGTGGTCGCCGAGGCGATGCAACAGCGGACCCGTGACGCAATCGAGCACGCCGATGTGGTGCTTTGGTGCGATCCCCGCGGGCGGTTCGACGCGGCGGACTTGCCGCCGACGCGGGCGCGATTGATCCGCGTACAGACCAAGGCCGACATGGCGCACTCGCGAGCGAACGCACGCGGCGAAGCCATCGAGGTCTCGGCGCTCGACGGGTTCAACGTCGCGACGCTGCGGCGGGCGATTGACGATCAGGCGTGGGGCAGCGGGCGAACGACTCGCACGCTCCCGGCCCGTCACCGCCGAGCGCTGACCACCGCCGCGAGTGGGCTGCGACGCGCGTGCGATGCGTCGGCGGGGGAGCGGCTCCGCGATCCCGAGGTCGTAGCGAGCCACCTCCGCGGGGCGTTGGACGCGCTGGGAGAACTGACAGGGCGGCTGACTCCCGACGACGTCTTGGGGCGGGTTTTCGCGACATTCTGCGTGGGAAAGTGATGCGGTTTAGCGGCTGGGAACGCGTCTGCAACCCGCGAAGGGGCGGCCCGGAGACGCTTGGGGCGAAGGCGCAAGTTTGCTCGCACCAACTTGCGCGATCTTCATTTCTTGCGCGGGTCGGGGCCGATACAGTTGTGCACCGGTCGAGCCGTAGGGCCGGTGAGAGGTCGTCTGGAAGGTTCGGTGGAGACCGGACTTGGAGCGAGCCGGAGGGCACGAATGAGCGAACGCGTGAATCAGGACGGCACCCGCGAGCAGACTCCGCCCGACGTCGCCGTCGGTACGGTGGTCGCTGAGCCCAAACCCGCAACCAAGCCCGCGCCGACCCGCGGCCCGGTGGATCAATTGCCGCCGTTCCGCGTGCTGCTGCACAACGACGATGTGAACACGATCGACCACGTTGTGGATTCGATCGTGGAGTTGACGCCGCTGGACCACGGTCGTGCGGTGGAAGTGACGCTGGAAGCGCAGCAGTCGGGCGCGGCGTTGGTGCTGGTGACGCACCAGGAGCGTGCCGAGCTCTACCGCGACCAGTTCGTCAGCAAGAGCCTGACGGTCTCGATCGAACCCGTGGAGTGAATCAGTTTGCGGACCGCCCCCCGAGCCGCGGGCTTCAGCCCGCGAGGCTGAGACGTCGTTGTGCGCCAATGGCCCGGTAACGGTCGGCCCGTCAGATCGCCGCAACGCAGCAGCGCACCGCGTGCAATCTGGGGCCATTCACGCGCGACCAGCCCCGCGTCCGGGAATCCTCGCTCTGCATTTCGCATCGCGAGGATGCCACCGGATTGATCAGATTTCATGGGCGTTTCCATCGTGCACCGCGGCTCAGGCCGAAAGGCCGTTGCCGCAGGTGCGCCCGCGCCTCCGTCGCGTGATTCGGGGCACGCAGATGCGAGCGATCGGTGGGAGGCGTCGATGACAGGTGGCGGCCCGGTTCGTCGGGCACTAGACACGGCGTCGTGCACAATGCACGTGGAGCGTCGTGTCGTCTCTCCCCGTGCGCAACGCAGACGCCGGGTGTGTGGGGAGGGACTTGCATGGTGCTCCGACTCGGCGATCTACTGGTACAGCACGGCGTGCTCACGCGGGAGCAGGTCGAGGACATTCTCGTCGAGCAGCAGGCGGTCGGCCGCCCGTTCGGCGAGCTTGCGGAGCGGCTCTTCGGCGTCCCGCCGCAGGCGGTGGAACGTGCCTGGGCCGAGCAGTACGCGATGCTCACGGGCGAGTTTGACCTAGGCGAGGCCCGCTTCGACCCCGAGGCGATCGCGCTGATCAGCGCTCGCCAGGCGTGGCAGTTCCGCGTGCTGCCGATTCGATTTGCCGGAGAGGAATTGACGGTCTGCACGGTGAAGGACCAGTTGGCGCGAGCGCTGCGCTTTGTGGGCTGGAAGATCGAGCATCCGTGCCACTTCGTGTTGGCAGAGCCGCAGCAGTTTGCCGATACGCTGACGCGCCACTACCCCCTGTCGGGTATGTCGCCCGGGATGATCACGGGCCGGCAGCTCGGAGCGGCGTGAGGAAAAGGGCCAAAGGGCCAAAGCTCCAAAGTGACAAGCACGGTGCGAGAGGCCGGCACCGTGCTTTGTCCTTTTTGGGGGGCGTGAGGTGAGGCCCAGCGACGGGCGTTGGAAGACCGGCCGGAGGCAGGTCCCACTGGACCCTGACGATTCTCTCCGCGGCACTCCGCAATCTCCGCATCTCCGCGTTCTCTCTCACGACGCCGCGGCTGAACCAATAATCCCTCGTGCCAAAAACAACGCGGAAAAAGAACGACACGATCGAGTCCGTCTCGCTCGTGAGCCTGGGCTGTCCCAAGAACCTTGTGGACAGCGAGAAGATGCTCGGCCTGCTCGCCGAGAGCGGCCTTGCGCCCGTCTCCTACGACCCCTCCAACGAGAACTCGGCCTTCGAAGGCGCCGACGCCGTGGTCATCAACACCTGCGGCTTTCTCGAAGCCTCCAAGGACGAATCGCTGCAGGTGATCAAGGACGCCATCCGCGAGAAGGAAGCGGGCCACGTGAAGCGCGTCGTGGTCGCCGGCTGCCTCGTGCAGCGCCACCGCGCCAAGATGCTCGAGTGGGCCCCGGGCATCGACGCGATGGTGGGGGTGTTTGATCGCGACAAGATCGTCGAAGCGGTCGTCGGCGCAAGCGGCACCGAGGCTCCGGCAAGTCGCCGCAAAGCCAAGTCACTCGAAGAAGCCTCCGACAAACCCAAGTACTGGATCGCTGCCAACGCACTCGTCGCCGCCAAAGAGCGCGACATGAAGGTCACCGGCCTCACCGTCCAAGGCAAGGACGGCAAGGGCATCGGCTACTTCGAGGACGATTCGGCCCGGCTCCGCCTCACGCCCCGGCACTACTCGTACCTCCGTATCAGCGAGGGCTGCAACCAGAACTGCGCGTTCTGCACCATCCCGAGCATCCGCGGCAAGATGCGGAGCAAGCCCTCGGATCGCATCTGCTCCGAGGCCCGCGAACTCATCAACGACGGCGCGTTCGAGATCCTGCTCATCGGGCAGGACACGACGAGCTACGGGGATGACATTGGGCTGGGGTTGAAGCGCGACGGAGCGACGAAGCGACGGAGCGACGGAGGGAAGAAGGGCGTTGATTTCTCCGAGTACGGCGGCTTGCCCTCGCTCCTGCAATCGCTCTCCGAGACGATCGATGACGCGAACCATGGGCAGGGCTGGCTGCGGCTGATGTACGCCTATCCCACGAACTTCAGCGATCCCATCATCGAGGCGTTCGGCGCACTCGTGGCCAAGGGGCGGCTGGTGCCGTATCTCGATATCCCGCTGCAGCACGCGTCCGATCGCGTGCTCGAACTGATGCGCCGCAACGTCACCCGCAAGCAGCAGGGCGATGTGATCAAGAAGCTCCGCAAGGCCGTGGGGAACGGGCACCCCAGCTTCGCGCCCGGCATGTGCGTCCGAACCACGTTCATCAGCGGCTTCCCGGGCGAGACCGAGGCGGACCACAAGCAGTTGCTCGAGTTCATCGAGGAGATGGACTTCGAAGCCGTGGGCGTCTTCGAGTACAGCCACGAGGAGGGCACGGTCGCGGGGACGATGGAAGAGAACCCCAAGCTCGCCGTGCCGCCGGAGGTGAAGGAGCGGCGTCGCAACGAGGTGATGGAGCTGCAACAGAAGCTGGCGTTCAAGAAAGCCGCGGCGATGGCGGCGAAGTTCAACGAGAAGGACCCGCTGGGCTCGCTGAAGAAGGGTGCCGTGCAGCTCGACGTCCTGATCGACGCGGGCCTTCGCACCAGCGGCAAGAAGACCAGCGGCGTCTCCGACGGCGGGCGGCTGTATGTGGGCCGCACGTACTTCCAGGCCCCCCAGATCGACGCGGTGACGTATGTGCAGAGCCGCGAGAAACTGGCCCCGGGCGAGGTGGTGCGCTGCGTGGTGGTGGGCAGCGACGGCTACGACCTGGTGGCGCGGCCGGTGAGCGAGTTGGAAAAGAAGGTGGGATTGAGCATCCTCCGTTAGGCCGGCGTGTCCCAATCTCGACCTGAATCCGGGATGTAGAGGCGGAATCGCCCAACGGTCGATATCCTCCCCGCACGAAAGCACTTTCGTGGGCGATCGCGCGGCTGGGCGGAACGGATATCCGCCCCCGCGAGCTGGCCGCGGGAAGGTGCTCGTGACAGGCTCGCCCGCATGATCCGCCCCGGCCATGTTGTTGCTCTGTGCGCTCTCGCCCTTCTGATGATCGGCGTGGTCATGGTCAACTCGGCCAACCTGAGTGTGTCCGGCGTGGCGGGGCCGCTGTCGGTGGAGGGGACGCCCTTGCAGGCCTCGCCACTGACCGTGCAGGGCATCGTGATGACGAGCGCGACGTTCCATATGGCGATCGCGGTCGTGATGATGGGGGTCTTCGCGTTCCTGCCGCTGCGGCGGTTGATGGCGAGCGCGGGCGCGATCTCGCCCAACGACGGGGCGGCGGCGTGGACAGGGCTTGGGTTCGGTGTCGTCGCGTTGCTGGTCGTGTTGGCGATGGTGTATGTGCCCGGAATCGGCCAAGCCAAGAACGGCAGTCATCGCTGGCTGGTCATCCCCGGCTTGGGTGATGGATTGTCCGTGCAGCCGTCAGAGATCGCCAAGTGGGGCATGTTGCTGCTCATCGCGTGGTACTGCGCGGCACGGGCGAGCACGATGCGATCGTTCTTCAAGGGGCTGATTCCCGCACTCATCGCGATCGGCGCCGTGGCGGGGTTCATCATCATCGAGGACCTCGGCACTGGTCTGCTCCTCGCCCTTGGCTGCTCGCTCCTGCTCATCGCCGGCGGCGCACGCATCTGGCACTTCCTGCTCTTCGTCCCACTGGGCCTTGCGGGCATCAGCTACGCGATCATCAAGAGCCCCTATCGCATCACGCGTCTCACCACGTTCCTTGATCCGTTCAAGGACCCTGAGGGCACCGGGTATCACCAGATCCAATCGCTTATCGCGATTGCCAACGGCGGCGGCGTCGGCCGCGGGCTGGGGTTTGGCCTGCAGAGCAAGGGCTATCTGCCGGAGGATCGGACGGACTTCCTGTTCGCGATCATCTGCGAAGAACTTGGCATCCCCGGTGCCGCCGCGGTGATCTTCCTGTTTGTGGTGCTGGTCTTTGCGGGGCTGACGATCGCTCGGCGTGAGAAGCAGATCGCGCTCAAGCTCTTCGCGATGGGCGTGACGTTCACGATCGGGATGCAGGCGATCATCAATCTCGCAGTGGTGACGGTGGTGGCCCCGACCAAGGGCATCGCTCTGCCGCTGATTTCCGCCGGTGGCACGGGATGGATCCTGACGTGCTGCTCCCTGGGCTTGCTGATCGCGGTGGATCGCACGCAGCGGTTTGCGACAGCGGATGTTGGTGAAGGTCTGGGCGTGCCGCTGGTGAACACGGCTTCGATCGAAACCAAGACGAATACCACGAGCACGGACCTTCCCGCGGCGTCGGTGGCGGCGTGAGCGCGAAGCGACTCCAAGTGATCTTTGCCGGCGGCGGTACCGGCGGGCACCTGTACCCGGCGATCGCTATCAGCGAGCAGCTGAGCGATCGATCCGACAGCGTGGACAGCCACTTTGTCTGTTCGACGCGGCCGCTGGATGCGAAGCTGTTGAGCGAGGAAGGCGTGGAGTTCACGCCGGTGGCGGCGCGGCCGTTTGCCCTTAGTCCGCTTCGGCTGGCGGAGTTTGTGCGGACGTGGCCGAGCGTGGTGCGGGCGTGCCGTCGGGTGATCGCGTCGCTGCGTGAGCGTGGACCGGTGGTGGTGGTGGCGATGGGGGGCTTTGTCAGTGCGCCGGCCGCGTCGGCGGCGCGGAAGGCGCGCGTGCCGCTGATGCTGGTGAATCTCGACGCGACGCCGGGCAAGGCGAATCGCTGGGTGGCGAAGCGGAGCGATCGGGTGTTCACTGCGGCCGAGCCGGAGGGCGGCGGGTACGCGACGTGGGAGCGGGTGCGACCGATCGTGCGCTGGGCGGCGATCGCGGACGGCGATCGGCCGTTCTGTCGGCGCGAGCTCGGGCTCGATCCCGACAAGCCGCTGCTCTTGGTGACGGGCGCGAGCCAGGGGGCGCGATCGATCAACGCGATGATGGTGCGGATGCTGCAGACGCAGCCGAGCCGCTTTATGGGGTGGCAGGTGATCCACCAGTGCGGCCCGGCGACGCTGGGTGGCGGGGGCGAGTTCGACGAGAGCGCGATCGTCGCCGCGTACGCGAAGGCGGGTGTGCCCGCGATGATCCGTCCGCTGTTCCGCGAGATGGGGCGGGTGTGGGGTGCGGCGGACGTTGCGATCAGTCGCTGCGGCGCGGGGAGTGTGGCCGAGGCGTGGGCGAACCGGGTGCCGAGCGTGTTTCTGCCGTACCCGTATCACAAGGACGAGCACCAGCGGAAGAATGCGATTCCGCTGGAGCGGGCGGGCGGGGCGGTGATCGTGAAGGACCACGTGGACGCCGCGGCGAACGAGGGCGAGGCGGGGTCGGTGCTGCTGGGCCTGATGGACGAGCCCGAGAAGCGCGAGGCGATGACGCGCCGACTCCGAGAACTTGGCCCGCCGGACGGGGCGGGGGTTGTGGCCGAGGCGATTCTGCGGCTGAAGTGAAGTCGGACGGTGCAAGTTTCGCGCCGTGCGGTACACTCTGAGCACGCTCGTGGTGACGCTGCTCGCTGTCGCGAGAAGCGGCCGAAAGCCGGGCGTTTTCGGACGGGTTCGATGGAGAGAAGGGTCGAGCCGAAGCAGACGAGTGCTGGTGCCCCGGCGCGGGCGATGGTGTGCCATGCGCCCGAGGCTTCGGCACCCGCCGCGTTGCTGGAAGCCTTGCAGCGCCGGGCGTTTGAGGTGGAACTCGTCGGCGGAACGCATCGCGTCGTGGCCCGGGCGGTCGCCCATCGGCACGCTCCAGCGACCAGCGCGCAGAAACTCGTCGTCGTGCTCGTCGAGCCCGCGCGGCTCGCACGCCCGGCAGAGTGTCTGGAAGCCTTGCGGATGATGCCCGGAGGCGTGGCGTGCTGGGTCTTTGACGCCCCGACGGGCGAGCTTCGGGCGGCCAGTGCGGTGGATGTCGAGTCGTGGTCCGAGAAAAAGCGGGTTCAGGCAGCTTCAGAGGGCACAGCGGCCGTTGGTACGAACCGGCCGGCGGGAGCGGCGTACGACTTGGTGGCCCGCGCGGCTCCCTCCCTTCGGCTTGCCGGAGAGTGGCCCGACGCGGCCCAAGCGAACGGGCTCGGTTCCGATGAACCCGCCCAGGACGGAACGACGCCGCCGATGTCTGGTGCGGCCGCCTCTCTGCTCACGGACGAGGAACTGGACATGCTGCTCGGCGACGATCCGGGCTTGAGCGAGTCGGATCGCGGAGCGAGTGGGCAGTAAGGGCGCGAGCGCCATGACGGCGCGGAGAGATGATGGAGGCCAGTCCGGAGCAATCTCGCAGGGTGATCTTGGTCGGGCGCACCGGCCTGGATGCGAAGCTGCGCGCTGATCCTGATCTTGAGCTGCTTCGCGTTCGCAACGCGATGGAGGCGATCGCCGAGCTGGGCGACCCGATCGATGAGCACTCGCCCGCCAAGGCGGTCGTGGTGTTCGGCGAGGGCGCGACCCCGGGCGTCGCGGCGCGGGGCGATGAATCGATGCCGGATGCGGTCGCTGGCCTTCGATTGGTCGATCCCACTGTGTCGGTTCTTGCGATGACGCCGCTGCCCGCATCGGTGCTTTCGTCGCTCGATGGCGTGCTTGATCCAGCGGCGGACGGCGAGGACATCGCGGATCAGATCCGTGCGAGCGTGCCGAACGCGGGTGTGCGGGCGACCGCGCAGCCGAGCCAGCAGGCGCCCCAACACGCCCCGCAACCCGCCTCCCAACACGCCCCCCAATCGGCATCCTCGCCGCCGGCCGCGGCGACGGGTCCGGCTTCGCACATCGCTGCCGCAGCGCCTTCGGTGGAGCGTCGCGTTGTCGAAACGACCGATCCGGCGATTGCGCTGGCGACCGGGCAGGACCCGGTTCAGACGCAGCTCGAGTCGCTGCGCCTGACGCTCAAGGACACGACGCTGCGGCTCGAGAACGGGCACATGCCCAACGGGGCGGCGGTGGTGTGGCAAGGCCGCGTGCTGGCGACGCTCTTGAGCGACAAAGTCACGGTCGATCAACTGGCAAAGCACGGCGAATCGCTGGCGCCATGGCTGGCGATCCGCGAGCAGTACCGGCGGCTGCGACTGGCCGCGTATTCGGATCCGCTGACAGGGGCGTGGAACCGGCGGTACTTCGACCAGTTCCTGTCCGGCGCGATGAACGAGGCGCGGGAGCATCGGCACAATGTGACGATCCTGGTGTTCGATATCGACAACTTCAAGTCGTACAACGATCGCTTCGGGCACGAGGCGGGCGATGACATCCTGATCGAGACGGTGCGGCTGCTGCGGAGCGTGATCCGGCCGACGGACCGCGTCTGTCGCATTGGCGGCGACGAGTTCGCGGTGATTTTCCATGAGCCGCAGGGCCCGCGCGATCCGGCGAGCCGGCACCCGACGTCAATCCACGCGATCGCGGCGCGTTTCCAGTCCCAGGTGCGGAGTGCGCGGTTCGCGAAGCTCGGCAACGACGCGCCGGGAAACCTCTCGATCTCCGGCGGCCTGGCGACCTATCCGTGGGACGGCACGACGCCCGCGGAGCTGCTGCGTCGGGCCGACGAGCTGGCGATTGAGGGCAAGCGGCAGGGCAAGAACGTGATCATGTTTGGTCCGGGAACTCCGGGCGGACAGGGCTGATCGTCCGTTGCTGCGGCGCTCTGAGTCGAAGCTTCCGTTTATCCCGTGACTGCGTCGAGGTTCTATCGGTCCAGTGGTGACTGACGCCTCATGCTGAATCCCAATGCACCGATCTCCTGTGAGCGCGTGCCGCTCTGATGGCGCGGCACAGGAGGTCGTTATGGCTCTGAAGACTGCGTGGAAGCTGATCTCGGTCGTCGGTCTCGCTGTCGCGGTGCACGCCGCGATCGCGTCGTCGCCCGCACCTGAGCATGCTCCGGCCCCCAAGGTCGCGGCGACAAAGCCGGCCCCGGCGAAGCCGGCTTCGGCGCACGCCGCGAAGCCCGCGGCAAAGTCGGAGAACAAGACTGACGCGAAGCCCGACGGGAAGGCCGACGCGAAACCCGCAAGCGACGAGCACGGACCTGCAGACAATGCCCAGGCCGATGGCCACGCTGATGAGCAAGACGCCAAGACCGAGCCCCAGGCGGCGGCCAAGCCCGCACCCGCGTCGCACTCCGATGTCGTCAAGGCCATGGAGCCCGAGGCGGCCCTGAAGCTGCTCCAGGAAGGCAACGAGCGCTGGGTCAGCGGCAAGTTCGAGAACCCGAATACCAACAGCGAGCGTCGCACGCAGCAGGCGACCGACGGACAGTCGCCGTTCGTGACCGTGCTGACCTGCGCGGACTCGCGCCTGCCCGTGGAGCGTGTCTTTGACCGCGGCGTCGGCGAGGTGTTTGTGATCCGCGTGGCGGGCAACGTCGCCGGGCCGCACGAGGCGGGGACGATCGAGTACGGCGCCGGGCACCTGAACTCGCGTCTGCTCGTGGTGATGGGCCACTCCAAGTGTGGAGCCGTCGCTGCGGCGTGCAGCGGAGCCAAGATCGAGGGCAACGTGGGCTCGCTGGTCGAGAACATCAAGCCGGCCGTGGATCGTGCGAAGTCGAACACGAACGCCGAAGGCGCCGCGCTCACCTCGGCGGCGATCCGGGAGAACGTGTGGCAGAGCGTCTTTGACCTGCTCCGCACCAGCCCGGAGCTGTGCAAGATGGTCAAGAGCGGCCACGTGAAGGTCGTCGGCGCCGTGTGCGATGTGGCCACCGGCAAGGTCGAGTGGATGGGCGAGCACCCGTGGCAGGACGCGCTGGTGCAGGCGTTCATGGGCCGCGACACCGCGACCGCGAGCGCCGAGCCAAACGACGGCCACTGAGCCAAGCAGATCGAATCGCCTTCGGGGATTGGTGGTGAGACAGGGTCATGGACGGCCCTGAACGAACTCAAGGGGGACCGCGACGCGGACGGGTGCAGGCCCGGGCCGCGTCGCGGCGCTTTTGGCACCAGTGGGACCGGCCTCCGGCCGGTCTTCCAGTTGAAACTTGAGGACCGGCTAGAAGTCGGTTCTACTGGGCGCGGATGATGTCCCACGCGGCTCGCACGTGGGGCTCTTGCGTGGTGGTCGCGCCGATGGCCATGCGGATGGTGTAGCCGACGCCGGGGAGCACGGTGTGGGTCATGTAGAGCCGCCCGCTGGAGTTGACGCGTTCGAGCAGCCGCTTGGTGGCGTCGTCGCCTGCCTTGAGGCGGAAGCAGACGAGGTTGGCTGTGCGCGGGGCGACGACCTCGAATCGATCGTCGGAGCGGACGAGTTCTTCGAACAGCGCGGCGAGCCGCACGTGCTCGCGGATGTAGGCCCGCAGCCCATCCACGCCGTAGTGGCGGATGACGAACCAGAGTTTGAGGGCGCGGAAGCGACGGCCCAGCGGGACCTGCCAGTCGCGGAAGTCGATGGCGCCGGTGTCGGTGGCGGCGTTGCGCAGGTACTCGGGCGTGATCGAGAGCGCCCCCAGGAGAGCGGCTCGATCGCGGGTGAAGAAGCAGTCGCAATCGAAGTTGGTGAGCAGCCACTTGTGTGGGTTGAAGCAGAACGAGTCGGCGTGCTCGATGCCGCGGGACATGGGGCGGAACTCGGGGCAGATCAACGCGCTGCCCGAGTGAGCCGCGTCGACGTGCAGCCACGTGCGCTCGCAGCCGGCGCGTTGCAACGCGCCAGCGATGTCGGCGACCGGATCGACGGCGGTGGAGGAGGTCGTGCCGATGGTGGCGCACACATACGCCGGAGTGCGCCCCGCGGCGAGGTCGGCGCGAAGGGCGGCATCGAGCGCGGCGACGTCCATCGCGAAGGCGCGATCGGTCTCGATCAGCCTCAGGTGTGTGCGGTCTTCAGGAGAAGTGGCCAGACCCGCGATCATCGCGGCTTTGATGACCGACGAGTGTGCCTGAGTGGAGGTGTAGAGGGTGAGATGCCCGCTACGTCCATCGCGCCGGGCCCGGTCGCGGGCGGCGAGGAGTGAGACGAGTGTGGCGTCGCTCGCGGTGGACTGGATCACGCCGCCGCCGAGGGGCTTGGAGCCCGGCGCCAGATGCCGCGGCTCGTGTCGGAACGCATCAGGCAATCCCAACGCATCGACGAGCCAGTCGAGCACTCGCATCTCGAGTTCGGTGCAGGCGGGGCTGGTGAGCCAGAGCATGCCTTGCACGCCGAGTCCGGCGGCGAGGAGTTCGCCAAGGATCGCGGGTCCGCTGGAGTTGGCGGGGAAGAAGCCGTAGAAGTTGGGCGATTGCCAGTTGGTGATCGAGGGCAGGATGACGCGCTCGACGTCGGCGAAGATCGCGTCCCAACCCTCGGCACCGCCGGGGGCGTGCGGCGGGTCGGCGGGAAGCTGGCGCAGCACATCGCCGGGTTTGCAGGCTGGCAGCACGGGCATCGAGTCGACGCGGGTCATGTAGTCCGCGACGGCGTCGACCATGCGGTGGCCGAGGACGCGGAACTGATCCGGGGACATGTGTGGGACGGCGGCGCGATCGCTCATGGAGGATTGTTCGAGCGATGCGGCGTTGGCGTCGACGACCTCGCGATCGATCGCATTCGCGCACGCCTTGACGAGCCCCGAGCGTGAGCGAGTGGGTCTTCTCGCAAGGAAGGCAACCCACTCGCTTACGCTCGGTGCTCGTCAAGACAACCGATCCGTCGTGCTGCTGCGCTACTGCGGCAGCGCCATCTCGATCGTCATCGGCTTGCCGTCGCGTTCGACGGCGATCGATGCCTTGGGCGACTTCATGGCGGCCATGACGTCCTGGGTCGTCTTGACCTCGGTGCCGTTGATCGTGCGAACCACGTCGCCCTCCATCAGGCCCGCGGTCATCGCGATCGAGCCGTCAAAGGTGCGGATGACGACGATGCCCTTGTCCTGCTGGTCGAACGCCACGCCGTAGCGGATCGGCTTGGCCAGCGTGCCTTCGGGCTTGAAGACGCGGAGTTTCTTGTTCGCGAGGTCGAAGGTGTAGGCGAAGGGCTCCATCGCGAGGAAGCCCATGTTGGGCGAGGGCCAGATGGTCAGAAAATCGATGCCGGTCTGATTGGTTGGAAGGCCAGCGACGGAGATCGGGTCTTGCGTGCGGGCCCGGAGGATGGTCGCGCCGCTGCCGATCTTGCCCGCGGGCCAGGGTTCTTTGGTGAGTTTGAGTTTGGCGGCCATGGCATTGGGGACGACCATGCCCATGTTGTTGCCGCTGTTGAGGGTGGCGGTGGTCTCGACGCCACCGATGATCGCGGGGATGGCTGGGCTGAACGCGTCGGTATCGAGGGGGAAGGTGTTCGGGCCGTCGGTGGGCGGGGCGTCGTCGACGATGATCTTGCGGTTGACGAAGTCGACGGTGTAAACGCGGCCCTTGAAGAGCTGCCAGCCGATGGCGCCGTGGATGCGGCTGGCCTCGGGCTGCTGCTTTGCACCAAGCGGCACGGACCAGAGATAGACCTTGTCGAAGTCGATGCCGCCGATGGAGAACTTCTCGCCGAGGACGAGCGGGATGCCCTCGCCTTCTTCACTGACCTGGAACGTCCCGCCCGAGGGAAGGCCGATCTCGCGTGCGACCTCCTCGTCGATGCGTCCGTCGCCGGGGAGCGCGGTGTCGACCAGGAAGCGGAGTGGCTTGCCGCCGATGGTGACGTTGGCGACGAGCATGCCGTTGGGGGAGCACTCGATGACGATCGGCGCGGCGGCTGCGATCGAGGCGATCGAGATCGGAGTGAGCAGAAGTGGCATGAGCATGGGTGAGCGCATCGGAATCTCCCGCGAGGTGCGTGTGGGAGCGTGGTACCGAGCGAGGCCAATTGCGTTGCGGCGGTCCGGGATTGAATGAAAAAATGGAACGTCTTTCACCGTGTGAAAGCGGGTGTGCCGTGATGCGTCCGGGGAGCAAGTCGGCACGCGTTCGTTGGGCCTGCGGTGCCGTGGCCGCCGATTGGAGGCGCTGGTAGGGGGTGTGCCCGGTCCTGGTTCAGCGCGTCCGGCGAGTGCTCCTCAGGGTCGCCATTGGCGCTGCTGCGGGCATTTCGGTGACGAGATGCGGCACCGAATGGTTGGGCGATGTGACTGGAACCCCATGTTTTGCAGATACTTCAGGAAATCGAATCAGCACCCTTGACAGATCGTTCAAATCATGATTGAATGTTCACTCAAGAGCTTGAGCGAACACTCAATGACCCCCGCGGCACCCCAACCCGACACCAAGACCCGCATCCTCGATGCCGCGGCACGGCTGTTCCACGAGCAGGGGTTCAACGCCACCGGGGTCTCGACGATCCTGCGCGAGGCGAACGTGAATCCGGGAAGTCTCTACAACCTGTTCCCAAGCAAAGACGCGCTGCTGGGCGCGGTGCTCGAGCGCTACACCGAGTTGCTCTACCCGGCGGTGATGAAGCCGGTCGAAGACAAGACCACCGATCCGATCGATCGCGTGTTCGCGCTGTTGCAGCAGTACCGCGATTGGTTCTCGCCGCTGGATTTTCGGCTGGGGTGCCCGATCGGCAATCTCGCGCTCGAGGTGGCGGACTCGCATCCGGAGATCCGGCCGTTGATTCAGCAGAACTTCGACGGCTGGTCGGCGTTTGTGGAGAAGTGGCTGACCGAGGCCGGCGATCGCCTGCCGCGAGAGCTTGATCGCAAGCAACTCGCGGCGACGGTGCTCACCGTGATGGAGGGCGGGCTGATGCAGGCCCGCTCTGCACGCAGTGCCGCGGCGTACGACGCGTCGGTGGCGCAGCTCCGTACGTACTTCGATCTGCTCTTGTCGCAAGCCCAGAGCGAGCGTGCGTCGCGCTCGTCGGGCGTGTGAGGGTTCTCGTCGCTCTCGCCTGGGAGGCGCTCATGTTCGAGAAGATCGCATCGATCAACTGGCTGGCGGTGCTCGCGGCGGGGTTCGCGATGTTCATGATCGGCGGTGTGTGGTACGGGGCGGTGTTCGCAAACCTCTGGAAGCGGCTGAATGCACACACGGAGGAGGTCGTGAAGCAGATGCAGGCACAGCGACCGCCGGCGGTGTTCTTCGGCACGATGATCGGTGCCTACGTCGTGGGCGCGGCGGCGATGGCGCTGCTGGTCGTCAATCTTGATCTCCGCGGCGTCGGCGCGGGCGTGTCGCTGGGGCTTGTGCTCTGGCTCTTTGGTACCGCCGCGATCGGCCTGACGGATCAGATCACCCGTTTGCGTCCCTTCGCCGGGTTCGCGCTCGACAGCGCGTTTCAGATCGTCGCGTTCCCGGTCGCGGGTCTCATTCTCACACTTTGGCGTTGATTCACCCGCGGCCGCCGCGCGCGGCCGCGATCCCTGGAGGTTGTCCATGCTGCGCATCGCTGTCGCGTTCTGTCTTATTCTGCTCGCTCCGCTTGCTCGTGCCGGCGAACGCATCCTCCGCAACGAGGGCGTGATCCACGCCGGGGCTTCGGAGATCTTCAACTGCTTCCGCAGCGGCGACGGGCTCAAGAAGCTCTGGGGTGTCGCCCACGCCGAGGTCGATTTCAAAGTCGGCGGCATGATCCGCACCAACTACGACCCCGCCGGCAAGATCGGTGACGACTCGACCATCGGCAACGCGATCCTCGCCTATGAGCCCGACCGCATGCTGGCGATTCGCCCGATCGCGCCCGTCGGTGCACAGGACTTTGTCAAGAAGATGTGTGAGACCGGCTGGTCGGTGATCCGACTCGAGCCGCTGACGCCGACGAGCACGCGGTTGAGCGTCACCATGGCCGGCTTCGGCGAGGGCGAGCTGTATGACAAGGCCTACGCGTTCTTCGAGCAGGGCAACGCGTGGACGGTGATGAAGATGCAGGAGGCGATGAACGACAAGACCCGCGAGGCTCGCAACGAGCGGGTTGCCAAGGCGTGGAAGTCGATGCTGGGCACGTGGGAGTTCTCGCAGAAGACGCCCGATGGCGGCACGTTCCGCGGGCGGAGCGTCATCGCCTCGCTCTTCGGCGGGCGGGTGATCTTCGCTTCCGGATTCCTCGGCAACGACAAGGCGATGGGGCAGCACAGCCACTTCACCGCCGGCATCGACCCCGAGAGCGGCGAGTGGATGGTGTGGAACTTCGACCAGGACGGGAGTTTCACCAAAGGCGCGGCGTACTTCGAAGGCGACAACATGGTTGTCGATTGGAAAACGGCGAACGCCGCCGACGGGAAGATCATCGATTACCGCGTGGAGTACGTTTTCCACGACAACGGCGAGTACACGGTGAAGGTGCTGACGCCGGCGGAGAAGAACGGCAGCCGCGGCACGGTCGCGGAGGTGAGGTACAAGAAGGTGGGGGATGTGGTGCAGCCGGCGAGCGGGGCGGAAGCCGCCGCGAAGTAGGGTCTCGTCAATGCCGCGTTGCAAGGCGAGGGCGGAGTTCGAGCGACACTCCCGCGCCTCCTCTCCCCGCGAGCGGGGAGAGGACCGCTTCGCCGAAGGCGAAGCAGGTGAGGGGACTGCGGGTACCACCACGCCGCGACGTTCGACCGCGACGCACCCCTCCCCGGTCTCGCAGAGCCTCGACCACCCCTCCCCGCTGCGCGGGGCGGGGTGGCGCGTGGGTGCGTTTCGCTTTCGGCGTCGGTGAGGCGGCCAGCCGTGGGCATTTTCTTTGCCATTTGGCCCTTTGCCATTTGCTCTTTTCCCCTACCCTTCCGCCCTATGTCACTCATTGTCACCGGCACCATCGGCATCGACGACATCGTCACTCCCTCGGGCGCGGCCAACCAGGTCTTGGGCGGCTCGTGCATGTACTTCTCCGCGGCCGCGAGCTTCTACAGCCCGGTGCGTCTGGTCGCCGTCGTGGGTGAGGACTTCCCGCCCGCGTTCCGCGACTCGTTCAAGCAGTTCCCGCAGGTTGATCTGCAGGGTCTTGAGACCCGCAAGGGCGGCAAGACCTTCCGCTGGGGTGGCAAGTACCACGCCAACATGAACAGCCGCGACACGCTGTTCACGGAGCTTGGCGTCGTCGGCGAGCATCCCGCGACGGTGCCGGGCGTGTACAGCGATTCGAAGCTGGTGTTCCTCGCCAACTCGCCCCCGGCGGTGCAGATGGGTTTCATCGATCAGTTGCCGCAGCGGAAGCTGACGGTCGCCGACACGATGGACCTGTGGATCAACGTGGCGAAGGACGATCTGCTGAAGCTCTTGAAGCGCGTCGACGGCCTGGTGCTGAATTACGACGAGGCGGAGCTGCTCACCGGCAAGCCCAACAGCGTGAGCGCGGGACGTGCGATCCTCGAGCTTGGGCCGCGGTTTGTTGTGATCAAGAAGGGTGAGCACGGCTGCCTGCTCGTCCACAAGGACGGCATGTGCGCCCTGCCCGCGTACCCCACCGAGAAGATCGTCGACCCCACCGGCTGCGGCGACACGTTTGCCGGCGGCATGATGGGTGCGTTGGCGCATCAGTTGCAGGATTCGAGCGCGGACGCGGGCTCGTACGCCGCGGTGCGCCGAGCCCTGGTGCACGGCACGGTCGTCGCGTCGTACACGATCGAGGCGTTCAGCCTGGATCGGCTCAAGCAGATCAAGAAGAGTGACCTCGACAAGCGGTTCGAGGAGTACGCGGGGATGGTGCGGGTCTAAGGCCGACGAGTTCGGCGGCTCAATCGATCGTTCTGTGAGGGCGCGCCAGCACGCCGCAAGTCTTGGCGCGCCTGTGATACACCATGGCGCTGTCGATACATGATCGCGGGATCGTCTTGGTGTGGCACGTACCTCGAGGTAGCAGGTCAAGCCGAGGATCCTGCAGTTGTCAGTGGCGTTGTCCACAAGATTGTAAATATCTGTAAATAATAGGCATGCGTTCAAAAACAGGACTTTTCCTAGGCTCCCGCACCTCAACGTCCGAAATCACGATAAGATGAGCCGCATATCTGGTGTAAGGAGCCAATGCATGAACAGCACCACCCGTTTCGCTCTGGTCCTCTGCGTCGGCGGCGTCGCGTCGCTCGCCTGTGCGGAGGAAGCCTTCAAGCTCAAAGCCGTCACCACCGAGGAGTCCGCGGCGGCCGCTGCGGAATCGGCCCCGCCAGCGGCTGCGTCCGACTATGTCAAGGCTGTTTCGCCACGGGCGAACTTCGCGCTCTCGAACAAGCGCTGGCACGATGACCCGGAAGTCTTCTGGAAGGGCTTCTTGACCGGGCTTCGCGGGTTTGAGCATTTCTATGAGCCCTTGGGCAACCCGCTGTACTTTGAGTCGCCGTTCAACAACAGCGGCCTGCGATTCCTGTTCCTGCACCACGAGTTCGCGAACAAGTCGCAGCTCGGTGGCGGCGATCTCAACGTCGTCGCGGTGCAGGCCCGTTTGGCGCTCACCGAGCGGCTGTCATTGATCGCGACCAAGGACGGCTTCAGCTGGCTCGACGCCAACGCGCTGCCGCGTGAAGAGGGCTGGAACTCCGCCGCCGCGGGCGCGAAGTACGCGTTCTATGTCGATCGTGATCTCGACCTCGTCGCCACCGGCGGCTTCCGCTGGATGACGATGTCGGGCGAAAAGAAGGTGCTGCAAGGCGGCGTGCACGAGTTGTCGCCCTTCATCTCCGCCGCCAAGGGCTGGGACAAGTTCCACCTGATCGGCAACTTCACCTGGCGTGCTCCGCTCGACGGCGACGATGGCAACAACATCATCCAGTGGGACTTGCACGCCGACTATGAGTTCTTCCCGGAGACTCTGAAGGGCTTTGCGCCGTTCGTGGAGCTGCACGGGCTGCACTACCTCGACGACGGCACGCGGACGCCTTTGACCGTCGGCGGCGCGGATTACAACAACCTGGGTTCGTCGGGCGTCTCGGGCTCGACGGTGATCTGGTTGGGCGTGGGCGCTCGGTGGAAGCTGACGCCGCATACGTCGATTGGTGCGGACTACGAGTACCCACTGACCAACCGCAACGCGGACATCTTCGGCAGCCGCGTGACGGTGGACTTCATGCTGACTTGGTGAGAACTCTCTTCCCGCCGCGGCGGGGCGGTTCCTCGGTTCCGGTCTGAACGGAAACCGAGGAATCCGTCGCGGCGGATCCGAACGTTCGTGTCCCCCTCCTCCCCGAAGAGCCGTCGCGAAAGCGAGGGCTCTTTCTTTTCGTGCGATGCGTCGGGGGCGGGGCCTTCGAGGCGCCGCCCCCGCCAAGCCCTTGCCCCGGCAGACATGCGGTCACTCGATCACATGCGCCGGCCGCGGCGTGTCCGAGTTCACCCGTTCCTTCTTGATCTTCCCGCCGATCTCTTCCATCGAGAGAATGTGCATGTCCTCGTTCACCACCGCCTGCAGGTGCACGGGGCGGCCCCAGATGAGGCGGAGATTCTCGAGCACCTGCTGCGCCTTGGCGGCCTCGACTTCGAGGCCGTTGAACTGGTGGGCGAGGTAGAGCTCGCCGCGGTTGAGGTAGTTGGCGTCGGCGACGTAGATGAACGGCTGGCCCATGTTGGTCAGGTGGTGCAAGAGCGTCATCTTCACCCGCTTGAAGTCGCGGCTCACGACCTTGATCTCGCCGGTCTGCGGGTCGCGCTTGTGCTGGTACATCTTGTGCTTCTCGACGAACTCCTCGGTCAGGAACTCGTCGATGAAGTTCACGTCGTTGTAGATGCGGCGGACCTCGAAGATCTTGTCGCGTCCCTTCATGCTCTTGTCGTCAAAGGCTTCTTTGGCGCCGATCGTGTCGAGCGCTTCCCACGCCGGGCCGTGCTGGCCTTTGTTCCAGCGGCGTTCGATGTCCTTGAAAAGTTCCACGCCGATCTTGTACGGGTTGAACCCGCCAGGCGGCATGTGTACCACGCCCGAGTGCTGATCGGCGTAGTGCACGATCTCCTTGGCCTCAAGGAAGTGCGAGGTCATCAGCTTGCTGTGCCAGTAGGTCGCCCAACCCTCGTTCATGACCTTGGTCATCGCCTGCGGCGCGAAGTAGTACGCCTCGTCGCGGATGATGCCGAGGATGTCCTGCTGCCAGTCGTCGAGGCGTGCGTGCTTCAGCAGGAAGAGCAGCACATCGCGAGTCGGCTGGGCGGGGTACTTGCTGCGGGCGGCTTTCTGTTTCTCTTCGTATTCCTTCCGCTCCCGGTCCATCGTCTCCTGCGGATTGATGAACGGGTCCATGTAGTCTTTGGCGGGCAGCTTGCTCGGCTCGTACGCGTCGGCGTTCTCGGCTCGGTTGGAGCGGCCCATGAAGGCCGAGTGCGGGTCGATCAGGTGCTCGATCGAGAGGCACGCGTCGAGGAAGCGTTCCACCGTTTCCTGGCCGTGACGATCCATGTGACGACGGATGCGGGTGGCGTGGTTGGCCATCTCGTCCATCATCTTCTTGTTGGTCTTGCTGAACCAGAAGTTGTTCTTGAAGAAGTCGGCGTGGCCGTAGACGTGGGCCATCACCAGTTTCTGATCGGTGACGCCGTTGGATTCCTGCAGGTAGGCGTAGCAGGGGTCGTTGTTGATGACCATCTCGTAGATGCGGCCCAGGCCGTAGGCGTCGCGCTTGGAGAGCTTCTCGTACTCCATGCCCCAGCGCCAGTGGGGGTAGCGGGTGGGGAACCCGCCGTAGGACGCGATCTGATTCATCGTGTCAAACGGCAGAACCTCGAAGATGACCTCGGGGAAGTTGAGGCCGTACTCCTTGGCCTTGGCCTCGATGGCCCGCTTGTGCGAGAGGAGTTCGGGCGAAAGGTCGGTGTGCGGCGTGCCGGGCATGGGATTCTCCCGACTGTTATCGGCGAGATGGCACCGGTCTATACGCGGAAGTGGGGGAGTGGGTGCGGGGATCGCTATGGGCCGAAGAAAGGAAAGGGCCACCACGCGAATTGCAGCCAACCAAGCGAGATGGCGACAACCGCCGCGGTTGCCATCCACCGAGTTTGGGCTCGACGGGTGCGTAGGCGACGCCACAGCGACATCCAGATCGTGAGCGTCGCAATCGAGCCGGTTGCTGCGACGAGGTCCGGCCATGATGACCAAGGCCAAACGAAGTTGATGGTCTCACGGAGTGTTCCGTTGACGTAGAAAGAGTACGGGCCGCTGATGTAGTACTCGCGAACGAGCTGGACGGCGGTTCCGCCGAAAACCATGCCGCACGCGGCGGTACCGATCGCGTGCCAATGCACCGGAAGCGGTCTCAGGAGGTCAATCTGAATCCTGCCTTTGCACTCCGGGCATGTGCCGGCCTTCAGGCCGCGCAAGCCGTATCCGCAAGAAGGGCAGGCCTCGTCCCGATCGGCAAGGTACAACTCGATCGCTTGGCGTTCGGCGTCCTGTGACATGATCCAATGGTACCGTTCGTCCGGTGAGCCCCGATGCCATTGGATACCCAGCGCCCCTGCGGAGATCGGTCTATCTCCCGCAGGCCAAAGCCCCGCCTAAAACCCAGCCGTGGGTTTCGCTCGAAGACTCGCCCCACCCACGGCGGTGATCTCGTACGGCGTTGCCGTGCCATGGTGCGTCCTGTGAAGTTGGATTGACGTACACCCCGCTATGCGTCCACAAACGCCGTCGGCGACTGCGCGATGACTCTCAACTGAGCGAGAAGCAACGATTCGGTCGACTGCAGATCGAAGAACGAGTCGTCGTACTTCTCGAACTTCTCAGACAGAGCGCCGTCGTCGGCCTCCCAGAATTCCTGCATCGCCTCGTCGTCGCGCATCCGCTCCGCTCCGCCGCAGGTGTCAACGACTTTCTTCAGCAAACGGTGTGTCTTCGTCAATGCGAGCGCCTGACATGCGTCCAAGGCATCGGGTATCGCGGCGCTCGCGTTTTCTGCCACCCACGCGAGCCCATCGCTATCTGTGTAAAAGCGAACGAACCACAGTGATAGAAACCAACGCTGCTGGGCCGAGAGATTCGCCGGGTCGGCGTGGTATCGCGCCTCCAATCGTTCCGCGATCTGCCGGAGGATGTCACGGATCGGATCGGTGACCCCTTCATCATCCGCGACATGTGTTGCCGCGGCACGAATGGTTTCGTGCTCGGACTTCGACATCAGTTTCGCCCAATACTCCGACATCTGCAACGCCCCTGTTCTACCGCACCACCCGATGGATCCACATCGCCGACGCGAACGCGATCACCCAGCAGCAGGCCGCCAGGAGCACACGCACGAAGCGGCTCTGCTGGTCCAGCCAGCGCATCGCCACCACCCACCACGGCAGCGCGACCGCGAAGCCGATCGCCGACACGATCTGCGGCCTGCCCATCCGCCACAGGTCCTGCCCGCTGTGGTCGCCGAAACGCTCCCACAATAGGAACAAGATCAGCGTCGCGTTGAAGAAGAACCCCGACGCCAGCGCTGCGACGCCGATCACGAACGCGCGACGGCTGGGCAGAGGCGTCACCAGTTCCACCCGCAAGGGCACGCCGCACTCCGGGCAGTTGGCGCTCATGATCCCACGCAGGTTGTGCCCGCAGCACGGACACGGAAAGTCGCGCCCGTCTACGAACTCGCGGAGGGCGAGCACCTCGTGATGCGTCGAGCCGCGGATGAAGCGTCTTTCGGCGCGGGTCCGCACGTTCGGTGGCTGGACCTCGACGAGGCGCAGCGGCGCCCGCTCATCGGAGCCGATCTTGGTGGTCACCCGAGTCACGCCAACAGCCTACCACGCCCAGAGGGGGTCGCACCAGCGAAATCCGAAGAGTCGCTCAGACTCGCTGGTCAGAATCGCCGCATCCAGAAGGACACGTACGTGATCAGGTAATTGACCGCGAGAAGCCCGAAAACCACCGATCCCATGCCCACGAAGATGGCGTTGAACCGGGGGGAGCAGCGGCGTGACATGGGCAAGAGCAGCAACCCGATCACACCCACCGACATCGCGGCCAGGAACACCACCATTGAGACCTGATCCTGCGAGGAAAGCGCCACAAAGTAGAGGTAGACGGTTTCCGTCACGTTCGGCTTGGGCGGCATGACCGGCACCGCCGCGGCACCGGAGGAAATCAGGGCCGCGTCCCGCCCGGCAAGCGGGCCGGGTGTCTGATTGAGAAACTGCTGCACGATCGCCTGCGACTGGGCGTTGTTGTTCTGACGCATCCAACGCGCCGAGGCGACACGGAAGTAGTTCCAGAATCGATCCGCGTTCGCGACTGTGCCCCCGATCCCCATGATGGCGAGCCAGCCGTAGATCATCAGGCCGAAGAGCCAGTGCGGGACCGTCGCCAGCCGCGGCTTGAGCTGCAGTTGCAGACTCCAGCCGCACTCGGGGCATGTCGATGTTTCAACCCCGCGCAGCTCGTAGCGGCAGCTAGGGCACGTCGGCTTTCCAGCAGCGAGGTAGTCGCGCAGCGTGTCACCGGTGGTACTCGGCTTGGCCGAGTCCATCCCGATGCGATCGCTCGCGGTTGTGGGGTCTTCCTCGTACATATTCAACCGCTGCGGGGGAAGGATGGGGCTGGGGTCGGGGGGAGCTGGGCTGGCTTGGGTTGGGTGGTGACAACCACCGCCAGCGTCGATCCAGAATCGGATCAAGATCTTTTTTCGCGTTCGCCGCGGGTGCTGTTCCGCGGAAGGCGACTTCGGCCGCCCGACGTGAAACAAACGCGGAAGATCGCCGAGCCGAGCGTCTTCTCCAGAACTTCTCGGCCGCCGCCCTGCAGCCAGCGGTCGACCTCGAACCGAACCGCGGCGGCGGCACAGGCCAGTTCGAGCACGCCTGCCTTGAAGGCAACTGGGCGAGCAAGGTTGCGGAGCGCGTCCGGGGCGGCGGCGGTCCAGACTTCGTCGATCTTCGCCAAGCCGCGATCGGTTCGGCGGACTTCTTTGGCGAAACGGCCGACCTCCGCGGCGATGGAGCGGTCCTGGATGGTGGGCACGCGAAAGCCGCGGAGCTTGGCGAGGCGGGCGTTGGCAACCGAGGCGTGCATTGCCGCAGATTAGCAGCTCGGTCGCTCGTGAGCCGCGGGCTTCCGTGCCAGCGCGGCGTCGGCAGGTCTGGCGACCTGCGTCTCAAGCCAATTTCTGCCGCATGAGACCTCACATGTCCGATCAATCCCCGTACCGCGGCGGAGCCTGCGGGCGCGATCTATTCGCATCCGGTCCTGCCTCCGCCGTGCCCGACCTGACCCACCCGCGGACGGAGGTTCCGTGACGACCGCTGATTCTTCCAATCCATCAATCGCCGCCCTCGATCAATTGGGGCCGATGGGGGCTGATCTCTCGGCGTTCTTCGGCGACGCACCGGCCTCGCCAGCGACGCTGCGTCCGGAGGTGACGCCGCCCGTCGCCCGCCCGCTCGTGCTGCCGCCCGAGGCCTGCGAGTACACCCCCTCGATCGCGACCCGCGACGCGACGCTGGCGAAGAACCTGGAATCGATGCCGGCGCAGGCGATCCGGACAATCCGCAAGATCGCGCAGGCCAAGCCGCGGGAGGACATCACCTTCATCCGCTCCGGCGACGGCAGCCTCTCGGCCGTGCTGCGCGAGCCGTCGGGCAACCGCCAACTCGCCAGCCTGCACCGGCCCAAGGCGGAGGCCGAAGCTCTCACCCGAGGTGTGGATCTCACCGCCGCCGGCGCGACCGTGTGCATGGGCTTTGCGCTCGGGTACCACGTGGAGGCAATCTCGCGCCGCTACGGCCAGATGGGCGTGGTGCTCGCCTTCGAGCCCGATGTGGGGCTCCTGCGCAGCGTGCTCGAGCACGTTGACCACAGCGCATGGCTGAGCCAGCGCAACTGCGTCATCATCACCGAGCCCGATGACTCCGGCGAGATCACCGCGTCGATCACCGGCGCCGAGGGCATCTTCATGGTCGGCACGCGGATGCTCGAGCACCCGCCCAGCAAGGCCCGGCTCGGCGAGAAGGCCGAGCGCTTCGGCAAGAGCCTCGCCGCCGCGATGCGTGCCGTGCGTACGTCGATCGTTACGACGCTGGTGCACGTCGATACGACGATGCGCAACCTGCTGGGCAACATCGAGTCGTACGCCAACGCGCCGGGGATCGACGATCTCGCCGGTATCGCCAAGGGCAAGCCCGCGATCGTGGTCTCCGCCGGGCCGAGCCTGCGACGCAACATCGATCTGCTGTCGCAGCCGGGCATGCGTGATCGTGTCGTGATCATCGCGGTGCAGACGGTGCTGAAGACGCTGCTCGCCAAGGGCATCCGCCCGCACTTTGTCACCGCGCTCGACCACGCGTCGATCAGCAAGCGGTTCTACGAGGGCCTCACCGCCGCCGACGTCGAGGGCGTCACGCTCGTCGTCGAACCCAAGGCCAGCCCGGCCATCTTCGAGGCCTGGCCCGGGGCGATCCGCTGTCCGGCGGAGCGCATCGCCGACAGCATTCTGTGCGACAACGCTGACGACGCGATCCGCGCCGTCTTCAAGCGCGACCGCGGCGAACTGCGCCCGGGCGCGACGGTGGCGCATCTCGCGTACTACCTCGCCCGTCACATGGGTGCCGATCCCGTCATCCTCATCGGTCAGGACCTGGGTTTCACCGACGGCCAGTACTACGCGGCGGGCGCGGCGATCCATCAGGTGTGGTCCGGCGAACTCAGCCACTTCCGCACGCTCGAGATGCTGGAGTGGGAACGCATCGCCCGCGAACGCTCGATGCTGCACCGCTTGACCGATCACCTCGGGCGGCCGTGCTACAGCGACGAGCAGATGACGACCTACCTCGTGCAGTTCGAGCGCGACTTCGGCGAGGACGTGAACCGCGGGCTCAAGGTCATCGACGCGACCGAGGGTGGAATTTCAAAGCGCCACGCCAAGGCGATGCCGCTGAAGCAGGCGTTGCAGGAGTTCGCCGCCGCGGGCACGTTGTCGCTGCCGTCGGCGCAGGCGCGGCGGCTCGACCCCAAGGTGCGGGCGGCGCTCTTGGAGCGCGTGCGCCAGGTGCGGGCGGAGATCTGGCGTGTCGGCGAGATCAGCCGCGCGACCGGGCGGTCGCTGCAGGACATCATCACTCACCACGCCGACCAGCACCGTGTGAACGACCTGATCGAGCGCATCGAGCGTCACGCGGCCGAGGTGACCAAGATCGAGCCGGCGTACGCGCTCGTGCAGCACCTGAACCAGACCGGCATTCTGAACCGCTTCAAGGCCGACCGTGCGATCGAGCTCAACTCCGCGCTCGAGCCCTTGGAACGCCAGAAGCGTCAGGCCCAGCGCGATCTCAAGAACGTCACCTGGCTGGCAGACTCCGCCGACGAACTCGGCTCGATGTTCGACGGCGTGATCGCCCGCGTCAGCGGCGCGAAAGTGCACGCCGGTGCCGCCGAGCCGCAGAGCAAACGACTGGAGTCCGCTGCCGCCGAGGTCGGGCTGGTGCACACCGCCCGCACCGCCCACATCGCGATCATCGCCGATACCCAGTTCGGCGGCCTCGGCACGCCTCGGGATCTCGCGCGCCCGATCGCCTTTGGCCTCAACGCCCTGCAGATGACCGTCAGCCGCGTCGCCAAGGCCAAGCGCGCTGCACGGATCACCATTCTGACCAACGACGAACCCGCGATCCGCACGATCCTCGGTGACCTGCCCAAGCGTCTCGGCACCAAGATCGAGATCACGCCCGTGCCCGCCGAGACGCTGCGGGTGCGTGCCCCCGGCGTGAAGGCGTCGCGTCTCTGGACCCCCGCCTGTTGGCGCGGCGGCATCGGCAACGTGTCGATCTTTGACGAGGTATTCCCCGCGCCCGCCCTGTGGCAATTGCTCACACGCGACGGTGCGCCGCAGGGCGTCGTCGCGATCGGCGCCGACTGGTGCCTCGTGGACCCCACGTTCATCGACGCGATGATCGAGCGCTACGACTCGCCGGGCGAGACGCACCGACTGATCTTCACCCACGCCGCCCCGGGGCTTGCCGCGTGTCTACTTGACAAGGCTCTGGTCGAGGACTTCGCCACCAAGAGCGCTGAGGCTGGCCCGCTCGCGTCGTTGGGTACTGTGCTCGGGTATCTGCCCATCGCTCCGCAGGCCGACCCGATTACCCGCCCCGCCTGCATCACGCCCGATCACGTTGCTCGCGATCTGGGCGCACGCCTCATCGCCGATCGGCCCGATCGCGCGGCCGCCATCGCATCGATCTGCCAATCGCTCGGCGAACGCTGGATCGAAGCCGACGCCGCCGCGATCGCACGAGTCGCACGCACCACGCTCGCCCAGACGCCGCCGACGCCGGAGTTCGTGCAAGTCGAACTCGCACGCTCGTCGCGCCCGCGCGACCCGGTGCAGACGCTCGACCTCGCCGCGTTGAAGACTGCCCTGTCCACGCCCGAACTGCGAAACCTCGCCGTCTCGTTCGAGCTCGACGCGTTGCGGCATCCCCACGCCGCCGACGCCATCGCCATCGCCCGCGACGCCGGCGCGCCCGCGATCCACGTCCGCACCGAGCTGCACACCGACGCCGTATGCGAGACGCTGCTCGCCGCCAAGCCCGACGTGATCAGTATCGATCTTCACGCCGACACGCCCGAGACCTATCGCCTCGTCCGCGGCCTCGACGAGCACGCCGCGGTCGTCCGCCGCATCGAGCGACTGCTCGACGCACGCGCGTCTCTGCCCAACGGCTTGGTGGCGCAGTGGATCATCCCGCGGCTCACCCGCCGTGACGCCGTCTACGCGGAGGTCGAGCCCTTCTACGACCGCTGGCTCATGCGGGCCGGCGCCGCCATCATCGACGCGCTGCCCGTCCCCGTCGCTGGCGAACGCATCGATCCGCTGCCCCTGCCCACGAACGCCGCAGAGCGGCTGCGCCGAAGCACGCTCCGCATCGACGTGCAGGGCACGGTGCACACGCCGGAGCAGCGGCCGTGAGCGCGACGGCGATCATCCTCGGCCGCGCCGGGTCGAAGGGCGTTCCCGGAAAGAACGTTGCTCCGATCGCCGGCAAGCCCTGCGGCGTGTGGACCATCGACATCGCGAAGGCGAGCTCGTCGGTGTCGCGCGTGGTTGTCTCAACCGACGACGCATCGCTTGCTTCCCTCGCCCGAGACCGCGGCGCAACAGTCATCGAGCGCCCCGCGGAACTCGCCAGCGACACCGCTCGCATCGACGACGCCGCTCGTCACGCAGTGCAGACTCTCGAACGCAGCGGCACACACTTCGATGCGTCTTCACCCATCGTCATCCTTTACGCCAACGTCCCTGTGCGCCCTCGTGATCTCATCGACCGCGCTGTCGCACTGCTCACCTCCAGCGGCTGCGACAGCGTGCAGAGCTACCAGCCCGTCGGCAAGCATCACCCGTGGTGGACCGCACGGCTCGACGGCAGCGGCCGCGTCGGGCCGTGGGAGGGCGACGTCCTCAACCACGGCGTCTTCCGGCGGCAGGACCTGCCGCCCGCGTTCATTCCCGACGGCGGGATCATCGCGTTGACCAAGCGGGCACTCTTCTGCGAGATTCCCGGCGTGGCGCCCGGGCCGCACGCCTTCTTCGGCCACGACCGCCGCGGCGTGATCAACCCCGAGGGCTCCGTGGTCGACATCGACGCGCCCACCGACCTGCTTGTCGCCGATGCCATCCTTCGCGGAACGGGAGGAACCCGTGCGGATCGGTAATCGCGAGATTGTCCCCAGCGCACTCGGCGTCGGCGTGCCCTACGTCATCGCCGAGATCGGCGTGAACCACGACGGCTCGGTCGACAAAGCGCTCGAACTCGTCGACGCCGCCGCCCGCGCTGGTGCCGATGCGGTGAAGTTCCAACTCTTCGACGCCGACCTGCTCATGAGCCGTGCCAGCAAGCTCGCGGCGTATCAGAAGTCCGCCGGCGAGACCGACCCGCTCGCGATGCTGCGGCGTCTGCAACTCCCGCTGGAATCCATGCGCCCGATCATCGACCGCGCCCACGCCAAAGGCCTGCATGCGATCGTGACGGTCTTCTCCGAGTCTCTCGTCGCCCCCGCCGCGGCTCTCGCGTGGGACGCCTTCAAGACCGCGAGCCCGGACATCATCCATCTGCCGCTGCTGCGGGCGCTCGAGGCGACGGGCAAGCCTCTGATTCTCAGCACCGGCGCGTCCACGCTCGACGAAGTCTGGCAGGCCATCGCGTGGCTGCCGCGGGCCCGTCAGCGGCTCGCGGTGCTGCAATGCGTGAGTAGCTATCCCACGCCGCTGGCGAGCGCGGAACTCGGCGGCATCGCCGCGATCGCGGGCATGTTCATGGGGCCGGTCGGCTACAGCGACCACACGCCTGAGGTCGAGACCGCGCGGCTTGCCGTGCAGCACGGGGCGTGCATCCTCGAGAAGCACTTCACCCACAGCCGCAGCGCCGTCGGGCCCGACCACGCCGCGTCGCTCGAAGAAGCCGATCTTGCTCAGTATGTGGCCCTCGCACGCGCTGCTGCGGGCACGCGGCCGGCCGAGCCGTTGGTCGCCGAGAAACGCGTGCTTCCGATCGAGGAGGACGTCCGCCGCGTCTCGCGTCAATCGCTGGTGACGACTCGCACGCTCGCGCCCGGCGAGCGGCTGACCCGCGGCGATCTCACCTGCAAGCGCCCCGGCACGGGCATTCCGCCCTTCGAACTCGACCGCGTGCTCGGCAAGCCGCTCGCCCGTGCCGTCGAGGCCGACACACCCCTGCAATCGTCCGACCTGGCCGAGCCACTATGCTGATCGCGTCGGACTGAAGAAGATCACATGGCTCCCGCCTTCGAAGAACAACCCCACGACAACGACCTGCTCGGCCCGTCACCCAAGACGCCGGGCAAGAAGCGGATCGCCGTCGTCACCGGCAGCCGCGCCGAGTTCGGCCTGCTGCGCCCGGTGATGACCGCGATCGCCGCGCAGCCGACGCTCGAACTCGCCGTCATCGCTGCCGGTTCGCATCTGCTCCTGCCCGCCAACACCGTGCACGAGGTGAAGCAGGCCTTCCGCGTCGGTGGCGTTGTGCCGATGCAGCAGCCCGGCAAGCACACCCGCATCGACGACGCCGAGGCCCTGGGCCGCGGCATCGCCCGCTTCGCCCGCACGTTCTACAAGATGAACGTCGATTGCGTCGTGGTGCTGGGCGACCGCATCGAGGCTTTCGCCGCCGCCGCCGCCGCGTCGGTCGGGGGCGTGCCGCTCGCTCACATCCACGGCGGCGACCGCGCCGAGGGCGTCGCCGACGAAGCGATGCGCCACGCGATCACCAAACTCGCCCACATCCACTTCCCCGCCACCCGCGCCAGCGCCGACCGCATCGCCCGATTGGGCGAGACTGAGTCCTCCATCCACGTCGTCGGATCTCCCGCGATCGACGGCCTGAGCAGCATCGGTGACAACGCGACCGAGGTGGGCAATCCCGAAGTCGTCATCCTGCACCACCCGTGCGGCTTGTCCGAAGCCGACGAGCGTGCCCACGCCGCGGCCATCGTCGGTGCCTGCAAGGGCCGGGTGCTGGTGCTCGCCCCGAATCACGACCCGGGGCGGCTGGCGGTGATGGAGACTCTCCGCGCTGCCGCGGAGCGAAACAACTGGCTGTTCGTCGATCATCTCCCAAGGGAGCGATTCGTCGCGGTGCTCAAGCACCTCGCGAAGACCAACGGCGTGCTGATCGGCAACTCCTCCGCGGGGCTCATCGAGGCCGCGGCCATCGGCTGCAAGGTCGTCAACGTCGGCCCGAGACAGGCCGGCCGCGAGAGCGCGGCGAACGCGATCCACGTTCCAAACCCGTCCGTCGAATCGATCGCGCACGCCATTGCCACCCATCGCTCCAGCGGTCCGTGCGGCACCGTCCACCCCTACGGCGACGGTCAAGCCGGTCCGAGAATCGCGGGCATCCTTGCCCAGATTAACCTTGACGATCCAGCGCTTCTTCGCAAGCGGTGCACGCATTAAGCGCGCAGAAGAGCCTGTTTTGTAGCGAAGGCGACGGCTGGAACCATCCTCGCTCGATGCCAAGATGCCTCGTTGCCTCGATGCCTTCCCCTCTCTCGACACTCCGCCGCAAGTGACCTGCGAATCGCGTCGATATCCGACGCTGTGCAGAGAGTGCGCCCGCCGGAAGGATCCGGCGCGTGAAGGAGTGTGTGCATGTCGTCGCCCGCCGCTAACTCGTCCACCCCCGCCGCCGCTACCTCAGCTCAGCCGGCTCAGCCCAGTCCGCGCGAGCAGGTCGTGACCGCGGCGATCCGCGAGATCAGCCACATCGCGACGCTCCCCGAGGTCACGCTCAAGATCGTCGAGCTCGTCGAGAGCCCCAAGAGCACGGCCCAGGACCTCAACAAGATCATCAGCACCGACCCCGCGCTTTCCTCGCGCATCCTCAAGGTCGTCAACTCGTCCTTCTACGGCCTGCCGGGCCAGATCGCGTCGATCAACCGCGCGATCGTCATGCTCGGCCTCAACGCCGTCAAGAACATCGCCATCGCTGCCAGCCTCGCCAAGCTCTTCCGCGGCGGCGAACTGACCGCCAACTTCAGCGCCAAGCACCTCTGGACGCACTGCAACGCCACCGCCGTCGCCAGCAAGATGATCGCCGACTCGCTCAAGATCGGCCTCGCCGACGAGGCGTTCCTGGCCGGCCTCATGCACGACATCGGCATCATGGTCGAGATGCAGTTCGACCGCTCCAAGTTGATCGACGTCTTCCACAAGGCGGGCGTTGATGGCAAGGGTGTGCCTGTGAATGACTGGCTCAAGGCCGAGGAAGAGGCCTTCGGTGCCAACCACCAGGACTTCGGCGTCGCTCTCTGCGAGAAGTGGCGCTTCCCCAAGACCTTCACCTACGTCACCGGCTTCCACCACCGCCCGCTGGAGCTCCCGGCCGAGGCCCGCACGCTCGCGTCGATCGTCTACATTGCCGATCGCCTCGCCTCGGAACTCGAGGGCGGCTTCCGCGCCGACCTGCTCACCACCGACATCGCTCCCGAGGTCTTGGCGTTCCTCAAGCTCGATCAGGCCAAGGTGGACGCGATCCGCAAGGTCCTGCCCGAGGAAGTCAAGAACGCCTCGGCCGTGCTCTCGTCGTAACCGCGTCACTCACGGCGATCGAGCCCCGGCGCACAGCCGGACTCGACGCCGATACGAACTCTCTCTCTTTCTCCCTCCGGGCGGTCGTGCGGAAACGCAGGACCGCCGTTGTTTTTGGGAGTGGGGCAGTGGAGAAGTGAGACAGTGGGGCAGGGCGGCGGCCCCGGGCCGTCTGTGGCGGGGGCGGGGCCTTCCAGGCCCCGGCGTTCGCTGTTCTTCCGCCTTCCTCGTCTACGGGCACAGCAACGCGTCATACGCCGCCGCGAAGAGCACAAAGTCCAGGTCATCGACAAACCCATCGCTGTTCAGATCCGCCCGACAGCCGATCGGCATGGACGCCTCCGAGCACAGCAGCACGTTGTAACTGAATGCGAACATCACAAAGTCCGCGTCGTCCACATTGGCGTCGAGATTGAAATCGCCGGCGCACGACGCCGCACACCCGTCGGGGCGACCGTCGAGGTCAACATCGGCCGAGAACCCGCTGGCGATATCGGCCGAGTCCGGCACGCCGTTGTGGTTGCAATCGGGGTCAAAGCCGTTGGCGATGTCGATCGAATCCGGCCGCCCGTTGCGGTTGTTGTCCTCTTCGCCGATGCGGATGTAGTAGACGTCCTGCCCGCCGGTAAAGGTCGCCGACACGATCACGCTCGCGCCCACGTCGTCGCTCTCGATGTCGTGGTAGTCCCCGATCTTGTTTTGCTGCGGAAAGCCCGCGTTGCTGTTGAACGTACCGGTGAGCTGCAGCGGCGTCGACCACGTTGTGCCGCCGTCTTCAGAGGAGATGTACATGATCTTGGAGACCACAAGATTGCCGGTCCCGTCGGTGCTGTTGTAGACGACGTCCAAGCGTCCGCTGGGCGAGATCCCCATCGTCCCGAACCATTGCCAGGAGTTGGCCGACACCGGTTCGGGGTTGATCCGCTGCGGCGGCTCGAAGCTCGCGCCGCCCTCGGTCGAGCGGGCAAAGTGGATGTCGCCGTTGTCAACGGTGGGGGGGTTGATGGTTGCGAGCACATACACCCATCCGCGGCGGGGGCCGTTCGACGTGTCAACCACCACCTGCGGCTGTCCGATCAGCCCGCCCGGGTTGGGCGTGCCGCCGATCTGGAACGCGCCGCCCATGTTCACCGTGGTGAGCGAGAACGTCGGCGTTGCGAACGCGTCGTTCGCGTTGGTTGACTTGTTCAGCCGGAACGTCGAGGTGTTGGTCGAGTTCGGCACGCCGAACGTGTACAGCTCGCCATCAGGTCCGACGTAGTTGGTTCCGAAAACGCCCACCGTGCTCGGCGTCGTGAGGTCGCCCCAGTTGAACCCGCCGTCGACGCTTCGGGCGTAGGTGCTGGGCAGGTAGTTGTTTCCCGCGACGTTCCAGTTCGCGTGCAGAAACCCGCGGCCCGGGCCACTGGTCTTGTCAATCGCGATCCAGGTCTTGTCGCCGCCCAGCCCCAGAAACGGGCCGGACCAGGTCTTTCCGCCGTCGCCGGAGAGGAAGTTGAAGACTTCAAAGTCGCCGCGCAGCGAGTTGTAGACGATGGTGCCATCCGGGCGTGCCCGCAGCACCGGATCGGACCGGAACGTCCCGGCCTGCAGCGTGCTCGCGTGCCACGTTCGTCCCGCGTCGTTGGACCACGCAACGCCCGCCTGGCGGAAGTTGCTCGCGATCGTGTCGAACTGTCTCCAGCCCACCGCGATGCGGCTGGGGAACCGCGGGTCGTGCGCCAGCGATGGCTCGTTCGCCGCGTCGCCGGCGATGTTCTGTTGCGCCGCGTTCACGTTCACCTGCGTGATTCGCACGCTGGAGGAGACGCTGGTGCCGACCAGGTCCTGGCCGGGCGGCGTCGGGATCGTGGAGCCGGAGTGCCCTGCCGACGCGTGGTCGGCACGCTCGAGCGCCAGTGGCTGGGCTTGCGTCGGCATCGTGCCGCAGACGGCGAAAAGCGTCGCGAAGATCGATGCCGGTGTGATCGCGGTGTGCGTCCGAGTGTGCTGCATGGAAGTCCTCGCTCAGAAGAGTGTGACGCACGGGATAAGAGACGGTTTCATCCGATTGCTCAGTTCTCGGCGAGATTCGGTTCCCAGAACGCCGCGGAGGTTGCAAGTCGGCGAACCCATGCCGGTGCTGCGGCGGATGCATTTCTCCACTATCCCGATTCGCCGTCGTAAGCCCGTCACCGCTCTCAATCGCAATCCACCAACACCCGATCCTCTCGCGTCGCCCTGGCGGGCACCTGGAGGTTCACATGCGGCTCACGATTGCTCGAAAGCTCGTCCTTGGTTTCGGAGTATCCCTCACGCTGCTCGGGGTGGTCGCATTCATGACCTGGAGCGTCGGGCGCGTCGGCCTCGAGGGCGTCACGGACGTTCGTGCGGCACTCGAGGAATCCGCAAGCGGCACCGAGATCGCGAGGGGCGCTACCGAAGCCCGCCTCATCGCCAACAAATACCTCGCCGACAACAACGAGTCGAACGTCAAGGCCTTCCACGAGGCGGTGGCTCGCACCAGCAAGTCGATCGAAGGCGTCCTCGGGCAAGCCGATGAGGAGGAGCGCGCAATCCTGGGCGATCTGAAGTCCGGGATCGCTTCGTACTCCGATGCCTTCACTCGGACGGCCCAGGTGATCGACGCCCGCAACGATCGGCTCGCCGAGATCGACACGGCGTCGACGGAAGCCTTCAAGGCAGCGACCGCCGCGATCGACGCCGGACGGGCCGCGAAGAACTCGAATCCTGCGTTGTTCAACCTCCGGGCGGAATTCCTGCAGGCCGAGTCCGCCGTGTCGCGGTGCTTCCGCCGCGGCGCCACGCCCGCGATGTTTACCGAAGCCCACGCGGCCTGCGACGAGGTCCGTGACGTTGCGGCCGCGGCGTCGAAGGACGCGACGGCCGATGTCGCCAAGAACGTCGAAGCGTTCACGAAGCTCTTTGACGGGTTCGTCACCCGCTTCGCCGACGCAGAGAAGCTCAACTCGGAGCGCAACGTGCTCGTGAACGAGACGCTCGCCGCGACTGGCACCAAGATGGCCGAACTGACCGACAAGTTTGCCGATCACGTGCTCGAGATCGGCGAAAACGAGGCCAAGGAAGCCGAGTCCGAAGTCGCATCGTTCTCGCTTCTCGCGATCGCCATCGCCGGCATCGCGATCGTCGCGGGCGTCGTCATCGCCTGGTTCATCGCCCGCAGCATCGCCCGCGGCATCGCCGGCGTCGTTCGTGACATCGAGTCCATCCGCGAGTCCAACGACCTGACCAAGCGGGCCGACACCTCCAGCGGCGACGAGCTCGCCGTCGTCGCCTCGGGGTTCAACTCCTTCATCGAGAGCCTGCAGAAGGTCGTCGGTGACGTCGTCGGCACCAGCAATCAGGTTGCCGCCGCCGCCACCCAGATCGCCGCCTCCGCCGAGGAAATGGCCTCGGGTCTCAAGAAGCAGGAGGAGCAGTCCGTCCAGGTTTCCGCGGCCCTGCAGGAAACCAGCAGCAGCGTCGTCGAGGTCGCCCGCAAGAGCGCCGACACCGCCGAAGCTTCCAAGCGTTCCGGTGAAGAGGCCAGCGAGGGCGGCAAGGTCGTCGCCGAGACCGTCGAGCAGATGCACGCCATCAGCGAGCAGGTCGAAGGCTCGGCCAAGGCCATCGAGGCTCTGGGTAAGAAGAGCGACGAGATCGGTCAGATCATCGGCGTCATCAACGACATCGCCGATCAGACCAACCTCCTCGCCCTCAACGCCGCCATCGAGGCCGCCCGCGCCGGCGAGCACGGCCGCGGCTTCGCGGTGGTGGCCGACGAGGTCCGCAAGCTCGCCGAGCGCACCACCAAGGCGACCGAGGAAGTTGCCAAGAGCATCCAGGAAGTGCAGCACGAGACCAACGCTGCAGTGTCGAACATCAAGGCCGGCACCGAGCGCGTGACCAAGGGCGTCGACCTCGCCAACAACGCCGGGCAGGTGCTCGAGAAGATCGTGACCGGCAGCAAGAACGTCGAGAGCATGATCCAGTCGATCGCGGCAGCCGCCGAGGAACAGTCCGCGGCGACCGAGCAGATCAGCCGCAGCCTGGAGCAGATCAACGCCGTGACGCGTGAGAGCAACCAGGCCGCGGGTCAGTCGGCCCAGGCCGCGGCAACGCTCAGCGAGCAGGCCGAGAATCTGAAGCGGCTGGTCGAGCGGTTCAAGATCTGAGCCACATCAATCCAAGAAGCGCAGCGGGGCGAGCCAAGGCTCGCCCCGTTTGCGTTGACGATTCAAAGTTGACACTCAAGACAAGGCGAGCGATCAGTCGTTCACCACGATCGCCGCCACGATCCCCAGCACCAGCCAACCCGCAAAGCGAACGTATTGCACAGGACATCCTCCTGAATACATCCTCCCGGCGCTCCTGCCGGTTCGGCCCCTCACGGCACGACACACAAAGATGAAGCGAATTCCTCATCGTGCCAAGCGATTCACCGAAAATCGAACTGCATCGCTCATTTTCGCAATGACACGACGTGGTTGCGCTCTCGTATCGCGCAAAAAAAAGAGCGCCCGCGGGTGCGGGCGCTCCGTGCAGGCGAGATGGCGAGTCGATCAGGCCCGACGGCGGCGAGCCGCGATCAGACCGCCGAGGCCGGCGAGCGCCAGGGCGCCGGGAGCCGGCACCAGAGCGAGCGTGGCGCTGTACGAGCCTTCGCTCTTCCAGTCGTAGCGGTGCGAGCCGTCGTTGCCGACCGGGACGACGTCGCCCGGCTTCACCGAGGTGGCGCGGAGGTTGGTGAGCGTGAAGGCCCAGTCGTTCACGATCGAGAACTGGTTGACGAGCGAGCCCTCGTACTGGCCGTCATCGTCCGGGCCGAGGTTGCTCTGCAGCGTCGCCGAGGTGCCAAGAGAGCCCTGGGCCGCCGACCAGCTTGTAAACAAGGCCTTGTTGAAGTTCACGCCCAGGAGCAGCGCGCCCGAGTTCGCGTCCACGAACTCGTAGCGGCCGAAGGCGGTGTACTCGTGGATCCAGCTGCCCGCGAAGTTGTGGGCGTTGTAGTTCGTCAGCGTGGCATTGAAGTTCATGAAGATGTCGTACGACACGGCCGTGCCCGGGCCGTCTTCGTCGGCATCGACGAGGAGCTTCAGGGCGACCTTGCCGCCGACAGTGGCGGGGCCGCCGTCGCGGAAGGTCGGCACCTGCGTGTTGTTCGAGATGAAGGTCGGACCGGCGTGGTTGGTGTCCGACGCGAACGAGATGTACGCCGCGTTCGCGGTCGCCGCGACGCCCGACGCAAGCAGCAGAGCAAGGGTGTGACGCACTGGAGGCTCCTCTTTCCGGGGCTCTTTCCCCATCGCGATAGCACCCGCGTTCCACGCGAGTTGACACCGCGACCGCCGCGCACCCCTCGCGCAGCTTCCTGAGCAAACATGCCCTGCGAATCCAGATTTGCCAGCAAAGTCGACAGAAAAACACCCGGCCGCCGGGGCCGGGTGTTCATCGCAGTCGTTGGTTTTGGTTTCCACCCCGCCGCGGCTTGGGGCCGCGACGCCTGCGGGCCGGGCCCGCCATCCTCACATCGGCTTCTTGCTGATCGTCACGTCGTACACGTGCAGGAGCTTCTCCTTGTCGAAGATCATCTCCTGGCGGCTCTTGCCCACGATGTCGTACTCGGTGGTCAACTCGATCGCGTCCACAGGGCAGGCCTCTTCGCACATGCCGCAGTAGATGCACCGCAGCTCGTCGATCTCGAACTTCTTGGGGTACTTCTCGCGATCATCCCACGGGCTCTCGGCCGCTTCGATGTGGATACAGCGGGCCGGGCAGATCGTCGGGCACATCATGCACGCGACGCACTTGACGCGACCCGCCTCGTCGCGGTTCAGCCGGTGCACGCCGCGGAAGTTCGCCGCATATTGCCCGCCTTCCTCGACCGGCAGGTGCTCGCGCCGCTCTTCGGGGTACTGCATGGTGCGGCTGGTCTTCACCGGGCTGAATTTGCTCTGCCCAAACGAGGTGAAGAAGTGCTTCAGCGTGGTGCCAAAGCCCTTGAAAACCTCGGGAAGATAGAGATTCTCCAGCGCATTGAGCTGAGCCGGAGCCAGACGCAGAATGTCTTCGTTGCGAACCGTCATGGCCCGATGGTACGCGACACATCGAGCCCCCAGCGTGAGCAACCGGGGGCCCGCTCGCTCCCGGCATTCCCGGTCCGGCCGCCAGATTTCCCCCTTCCCGATCCGATACACTCTCCCTATGCCCGGAGGGCGAAAAACTCTGCCGCTCTTTGAGCTCATCGGCGATCGCAAGCCGGAGCGCCCGGAGCCGCTGCGCACACTCATCCCGCCGCAACCCGTTCCGGGCAAAGGAACCGCGCCCAACTACGCGTCACTCGAGGCCAAGCCACTCCCCGAACTCGCCGCCGAGATTCGCGGCGAGCACGCCGCAGAAGAGCCCGCCCGCCCGCGTCAGCCCATCGTGCTCACCCGCTCGATGCTCCTCGTCGGCATCGGCGTGATCGCCGCGGTAGCGATCTTGGTCTGGAGCCTCGGCGTTGCCTTCGGCGGCCGCCAGAAAGAGCAGGACTTCCAGAAGAATTTCCCAGACCTGCCCAAGCCCACCGAGACGCTCACGCAGGCCCCCAAGACCCAGCCGCCAGTCGCCAAGACCCCAGTCGCGTCTTCTCCCATCGATGCCGCCGCGACGCCGGCCCCCAAGGCCCCTCAACCGGCCGGTCCCGCCAAGTTCGACCCCAAGTCCACCACCCTGACGGGCTCCGGCCGGGTGCTCACATTGAATGGCTTTGTCGAGACCGATCCTCGCCAGACGGGCTGGAACTACCTCGTTCTCGGCCTCTTGCCCCGCGAGGACACCTGGGCGGCCATGAAGTTCATGAATCAGAACGGTGTCGAGACCTTTGCGGTGCAGGTCGACCCGGTTGACCGCAGGCTGCCTCGCGGCAATACTTCCGCCCGGTTTCAGCTGTACGCCGCCAAGGGCGTGCCCTCGCGGGACTTCGCGTCGACCCAAGTCGAACGCGACAAGCTGAAAAAGGAGGTGGCCCGCCTCGGGGCCATCTGGAAGAAGGACCACAAGGGCAGCGCGTCGTTCTCCGACGCGTTCTGGCTCAAGAACTGACACACCATGGCTCGGGACTCCCCGGGCTCGAACGAACCGGAGCGAACCATGAGCCTCGACCGCAGCCTTAAGATCTCGACCACCAGCGCCGGCAAGCGCAGCGTCCTTTCCCGTCAGGAGCGCATTGCCAAGCTCGTCGCCGACAAGAAGTTCGATTCCAAGAAGGACAAGGTCCTCGGCCTCGCCAAGACCCTCGCTGGCAAGGGCTGATACCCGATCCCATTCGGTCTTTTTCGCGGCCGCTGCCTCGCAGCGGCCGTTCCTTTTTTGGCGCCCCTCCGACCTGTCCAAAAAAGCAACGACCCCGGCGAGTACCGGGGCCGTCGAGAGAACTGCTCTTGTATTTCAGACCGTGAACCGGATCAGTCAACGACGCCGACGGGCGGCCACGAGGCCACCGAGGCCGAGCATCGCCAGCGCGCTGGGCGAGGGAATGGCCAGGAACCCGCGGAGCTCGCCGGGGGGGAAGGCGGTGGAGTGCACATTGAAGTACGTGCGGCCCGCCGTCATCGCGTTAAAGAACGCCGTCTCGGCCGACAGTGTCGTGCCGCCGTTGGCGGTGATGTACGCCGCGTTCCAGCTCGACGCCAACGCCAGATTGAAGGTGTTGTCGTAGCTGCCCGACGTGCCGCCCGCGGGGAATCCGGGGAAGGTCGGCGTCGGCGTGGCGACGCCGGCGGTCCCGGTGAACGGAACGGCAGTCGCGCCGTGGATGTGACAGACCGTCACATTGCCGGTCAGCCCGCTGAACGAGGCACGCACCCGCATCGTCCGGGCCACGTTGTCATAGTCCACCCGAGCCCAGCCCGTGCCGAGCGACGAGTTCGGCGGCGCCTCGGCGGCGCCGCTCAGGTTCGTGAAATAGGTCGTCACAGCGCCCTGCGACGCCGCCGCCAAACCGGCGACACCGATCATCGCCATCAGCACAGTCTTCATGGGTTCTCCTCCCGCACAATTGGATCCGCCCGCCTCGAACGAGGCGGCGCGTCTCTTCACATGTCCCACCCCCATCCACCGCTTGATCGAATTCCGGGTTCGGCACGAAAAATGGTCCCGTGGATCGTGATTCCCCCCGTCTCGCTGTCGATTTTCATTCTGTTCGGGTGGCTCCGCGACAAACGCGAATACGCTCTTGACGAAATGGACATCACTTCCCTTTTCAGCCAGCGCACCCTCTCGATGTCCGGCTCGGGCATCCGCCGCGCCTTCGAGCTCGGCGCCAAGCTCAAGGACCCGATCAACCTCTCGATCGGCCAGCCTGACTTCCCCGTCGCCCGAGCGGTCAAGGACGCCGCCATCCGCGCCATCAACGAGGACCGCAACGGCTACAGCCTCAGCCGCGGCATCCCCGAACTCACCACCGCCCTCGCCAACAAACTCCAGACCGACGTTGGCTGGTCCTTCGCCAACCTCGGCGACACCAGCGCCGACGCCTCCGACCTCCTCGTGACCACAGGCACCTCCGGCGCCTTGGTCCTGATCGCCATGGCGATCCTCAACCCCGGTGACGAGATCATCTTCCCCGACCCCTACTTCGTCCTCTATCCCGCGCTCTCGACGCTCACCGACGCCAAGGCCGTCTACTGCGACACCTACCCCGACTTCCGCCTCACCGCCGCCCGCGTCGAGAAACTCATCACCCCACGCACCAAGGCCGTGCTGCTCAACTCCCCCGGCAACCCCGGCGGCGTGGTCATGTCTGAGCGCGACTGCGCCGAGCTGCTCGACCTCTGCAAACGCAAGAACATCCTGCTCATCTCCGACGAGATCTACGACGAGTTCACCTACAGCGAATCCCGCACCCAGCACGCCGCACGGCCCGACGCCGACAAGACGCTGAAATGCCCCAGCCCCTGCCGCCTGCCCGGCGCCGCCGCCCACACCCTGCTCATCCGCGGCTTCGGCAAGACCTACGGCAACACCGGCTGGCGCCTCGGATACGCCGCCGGTCCCAAGAAACTCATCGATCAGATGATCAAGCTGCAGCAGTTCAGCTTCGTCTGCGCGCCCACGCCCCTGCAGTGGGGCGTGCTCGAAGCGATCAACGCCGACGCTTCGCTCCAGGTCGCCGACTACCAGAAACGCCGCGACCTCGTCGTCAGCAAGCTCTCCAAAGTCACCGAGCTCGCCACCCCCGGCGGCGCGTTCTACGCGTTCCCCAAGATCCCTGAGAAACTCGGCATGACCGGCAGCCAGTTCCTCGAAGCCGCCATCGCCAAAAACGTCATCCTCGTCAACGGCGGCACCTTCAGCCAGCGCGACACGCACTTCCGGCTGAGCTACGCCGTGCCCCCGCACAAGCTCGAAGCCGGTCTCGAGGTGCTGACGCAGTTGCTCAGCGGCAGGTAGCGATGAGCACATCGATAGAGCCTCTCGCGTAAGCGAGAGGTCGCAACGATCTTCAATGACTCATACACCTCTCGCTTACGCGAGAGGCTCTAGCCGAGTCGGTCGAACGCGATCACGCTCTTCGCACCTCATCATCCCGCTCCGGCCGCGCCGCCCGTGTCATCAGCGATCCGATCGCCGCCAAGGGATCCATCTTTTCGAACAGCACCGCGTACACCGCCCGCGCGATCGGTACCTCCACGCGGTACTTCTCCGCCAGCGCGATCACACCTTTCGTTGTCGCCACGCCTTCCACCACATACCGGCTTTGGGCCAGATACTTCTCCACGTCCTCGCCCCGGCCGATCGCCTCGCCGCAGGACCGATTGCGGCCTTCGGGGCTGAAGCAACTCGTCGCCAAATCGCCCACACCCGCGATCCCCGAAAATGTCTGCGCCGATGCCCCCATCGCCACGCCCAGCCGCGTGATCTCCGCCAGCCCGCGCGCCAAGAGCGCCGACTTGGAGTTGTTTCCCGCGTCCAGCCCATCCAGCACACCGGCCGCGATCGCGATGACGTTCTTCACCGCGCCCGCCAGTTCCACGCCCACCAGATCGCTGCTGGTATACACCCGAAGCCACGACGTCGTGAACAACGCCTGCACCTGCTTGGCGAACTCCGCGTCATCGCTCGCCGCCACCATCGCCGCGGGCAGGCAGCGTGACAACTCCGCCGCGATCGTCGGCCCGCTCAGGCACCCGATCGGCCGCGGCTTGCGATCCGGGTGATCCCGCCCCGTCGCCTGCAGCGTCTCGGCGATGATCTCCGACGGCCGCCGCATCGTCTTCTCTTCGATGCCCTTGGATACCGACAAAACGCCCGCCCCGTCCGGCAAGTGGGGGGCCGCCTGGGTCAGTGCCGAGCGCAAGAACTGCACCGGAATCGCGGTCACGATCAGTTTGGAATCCCGCAGGGCGTCCGCGAGCGACAGGCAGACCTCGACCTCGTCCGCCAGCCGGAAGTGTGCCAGCCGGGGCGAGACCCTCTTCTGAGCCAACGTGGCGGCCTCGGCTGGGTTGCGCCCCCAGACTCGGACATGCACCGGCCGGCCCAACGGAGCCGCGACACCGATATCCACCGGCGTGCTCGCCAGCACGCCAGCGCAGACCAGACCCATCTGGCCGAGCCCCAGCACCGTCACCGCGGGTTCAGAAGCCTGTCGTCGTGCCATGCCGGAGCATAACGATCCCCGAGCGGGTTTGGCGGGCCCCCGGCCGGCCTTCACGCTCAGGGCTCGTCAAGTCAGTCGCCCTGAGTCAGAACCGCCCCACCGGAACAGACGTACTGTTGGCGTCGGTTCAACCGACTAGGGGGTGGGGCAGGGTGGGGGAGGTGGGGG